>Ga0182015_10007566_pt1 | contig 10558 bp, 4 predicted proteins | sample 712P3MmetaG_FD_120478 | JGI IMG/M metagenome (GOLD analysis project Ga0182015, IMG submission 120478) | Permafrost microbial communities from Stordalen Mire, Sweden - 712P3M metaG | ecosystem: Environmental > Terrestrial > Soil > Wetlands > Permafrost | place: Sweden: Stordalen | collected... | reverse complement strand
TTGCGGCTGCGCTATCCCGAGGATTTCAGCACCGTGGCGGATGCCTCGCTGAGCCTGACCGGCACCAGCGATAGCAGCACGCTGTCGGGCCAGATCACGGTGCTGCGCACGGGCTTCAATCCGCGCTCCGATTTCAGCTCCATTCTGGCGAAGTCCGCCGAGCCGGTGCGCACGCCGTCCGCGCAGACCGGCCTGCTATCGAACATGCACTTCGATGTGGAGATCGACAGCGCCCCCGACATCACGTTTCAGAGTTCGCTGGCGCAGGGATTGCAGGCGGAAGCCAGCCTGCGGCTGCGGGGTACCGGCACCAATCCGACGCTGCTGGGCCGCATCAATATCACCGGAGGCAAACTGGTCTTCTTCGGCACGCCTTTTACGGTGAACCAGGGGTCGATCGCGTTCTATAACGCGGTGAAGATCGAGCCGGTGCTCGACATGGATCTGGATACCAAGGCGCGCGGCGTCGACGTGATTTTGAACATATCCGGACCCATCGACAAACTGAACCTGACGCCGCGCTCGGACCCGCCGATGCCGCTTACCGATATCGTGGCGCTGCTGGCGACCGGCATTTCTCCGACATCGGATTACGCCACCCTGATGTCCGGACCGGCATCGCCGCAATCCATGCAGCAGATGGGCGCGCAGGCGCTGCTGGGCCAGGCGATCGCCAGCCCGGTCACCGGCCCGCTGCAACGCTTCTTCGGCGTTACGCGGCTGAAGATCGATCCTACTCTGACCGGACTGACCGGCGTGGAGAACAACCCGCAGGCGCGGCTCACGGTCGAGCAGCAAGTGACTCCCGAGATCACGTTCACTTACATCACGGATGTGACCAGCACGAATCCGCTGGTGATCCAGGTGGAGTGGGCCTTCAGCCGCAAGTGGTCGGCGGTGCTGCTGCGGGAGGAGAACGGGCTGGTGGGGCTGAACTTCGTGTATAAGCGAAGCTTTAAGTAAAACAGGCCTACTACTGGCCTGTCCTTCCTATCACATGGTAGTCCGGCCCGTTGGAATCCCACCGCGGATATCAAGATCGAAATTTATCGAACAATATCCAAAATATGGTGCTTATTGCCGCCTAATGATGTAGAATCGTTCGTGCGACCAACGCAGGAAAAAGGAGGCAGAAGTGAAAATCAGCATCGACCCCGCAATCGCAGGCCGGATCAACGCAGCCTGGCAACAACTTAGTCCGGACCAACAGGGCCAGATGGCAGGCGCGATCTTGAACGCAAACCAACAGGCGGTAGCCGTTTCCCAAACCGGAAAGGCGCCGGCCGTTGCCGCCGCCCCACATACTCTGATGTTGGCTCACAGCCTGCTGACGAACGATTCCGACGCCGTCGTGAGCAACCTGGAAGCCGGTATCGTCATTGATGTCGGCCCTGACGGAACCATCTGGGGAACCGGCAAATATCAGCAATTGGATCCCGGCTGGGCCGAGGCCCTGGCGGTGTTCCTTGAAACGAAGATCTTCGGAGGCATACACCCTTTTGTCCAAACTCCGCAGACCATCCAGATCCCGGACTCAGTGCGGATTGGCCTCGCGGGCGATTGGGGAACCGGCAACTGGCGAACTGCGTCCAATCCCGCACCCAGCACCGACGTAGGCCAGCACATGGGATTTCTAAATCCGGACTTGTCAATTCACCTGGGTGACGTTTATTACGCCGGAACAAGCGACGAGGAACAGCATCAGTTCATTAATATCTGGCCGAAAGGCACGATCGGCTCGCTGGCACTGAACTCCAATCACGAAATGTATTCGGGGGCGAAGCCGTATTTTCAGGCCATCGCAAACCCGCCATTCCAGATCCAGCAGGGCTGCAGCTTCTTCGCCCTGGAAAACGCCAATTGGATCGTCGTGGGTCTCGATTCGGCCTATTATTCCAACCCCGACAACCTCTACTTGGATGGAGCGCTTTTTCCGGCTAACATGCCAAATGCCCAAAACGACTTTCTGCTGCTGCAGGCGGCAGCCGCGGCGAACAATGGAAAACGGGTGATCCTGCTTACGCACCACAACGGCCTCGATGAGACCGGAGCGACGACCAACGCCCTGTGGGATCAGGTGATGAACGCATTCCCAGCCGGCACCGGGCCGGCTTACTGGTATTGGGGACATGCGCACGCCGGAGTGATCTATCAGAACCAGGACCCCGGCGGGCGTAACGTGGCCTGCCGTTGCTGCGGCCATGCCGCTCTGCCGTGGGGGCACGCCACGGAACTGGACAACAACGCCAATGTGCTGTGGTACGAAAAGCGCTCGGCCAACGATCCGGACATTCCGCAGCGGGTACTCAACGGCTTCGCCATGCTTTCCCTGGACGGGCCGAATATCAAAGAGGTTTTCTACGATGAAAACGGCGGGGTGGCAGGGCCTTAGGGTGGCGCATGCACTCGTGCGTGCCGCGTCGGCACTCTTGCCGACGCATGGCCCCGACAGCTATCTTGCCGCACCGAGGTGTGTCGAGACGAGTCTCGACACGGCACGCAGGAGTGCGCGCCACATCATTGCGGACAATCGGCGGGGTTCAGCGGTTTGGCCGTCACTTTCCCGATCGGACCACCCGGATGGAACTGTGCGGAGCAGACGGCACTAGCTCCGGGTGGTTTGACCCGGAAGACATACGTTCCATGGTGATCGAACTGTGCGGGTTCGGGCACCCAGATGGCTGTCCAGACGCGCGGGTCGGCATGGCCGTCCACCAGCACCGTCAGGATGTTGTAGCCCAGATCGTCGTCGGCGACATGCCAACCCCCGGACCGCTGCTGTAGGATCGCCACGGAGCGGTGGGGCGCGTCCCAATCGGCGGCAGCAGCTTCGCTCCACTCGAAGCGCGGCGCGTTATCTTGTACCCGGCCTTCCACGTCGCCCATCACGGGATCCAGATCCTGGTAGGGGAGGTTGTAGCGTTCCCCGAACAGTTCGGGACCGAAGTGATAGGGCCACTTGCCACCGGCGTCAAACTTTAGCTTGTTCACGGAGGCGGTGGGTGGAGCAGTGGGGGCGGTGGCCACCTTGCGCAGAAGTTGGCCAAATACCTCGCCCTGCTTCTTCCCGTACATGGTGGAAGCTCCCTCATAGTCCTGCGCTGCGTATTCGGCCTCGGTGGTGGTGTAACCGATATATTCGTTGGCCAGGCCGACGGTAACGAACGGCCGCCCGGTTGCCTGTTGCAAGGTGTTGCGCAACTGAAATCCCTGGACCGTGGTCATTTCGGTGGGGATGGCCGCCAGCGATAGGGTGCCGAGAGTGGCGATGGAAACTGGAATTCGTTGCGGGTAGTTCTTCGGAGAGCCGATGATGCCCTGCAAAATCTGCAGCAGGGCGATATCGTGCAGCTCGAGCGCCGGCTTCTTGGGGTCCGCGCCCGTGGAAGTGACGCCGCCGTGCCAACCGTAAGCGTAGAGCACGGTGCGGCCGTCCTCGGCGCCGCCGAGCTCGCCGACGCCCGAGCCGGGTAGCGTCAACAGCTCTGTGTCGCCGGCCGGTGGCACGGCCGAAAATACCTGGCGCGCAGTGGAGATCTCAGGCGCCGGCTGTGGTTCGGCTTTCGTTCCCAGGACAGTGCGGATGGCATCGGCCAGCTTGCCGCCCAGGTTGACCACATCGCCGCGATCCTGAGCGGTCCAGCGGGGCGAGATGTCGCCTTCGGCGCCGTTGAAGAAACCCGCGACCACTGGCTGGCCGTTCGGCGCGTCGGCTTCCAGTTGGTGCATGGCGTAGCCGGAGAGGTCGGATTGATACAGCGTGCAGCTATGCGACATGGCCGTGTTGTGAATCGCATAGAACACCAGCAGCCCAGTGCGCACGCCATCCCGCAGCACTTCCAGCACATGCAGGGTGGGATCGGCGGCCTGATAGCGCGGGCATTGGTTTTCGCTGGCGGGGTCGGGGCAGGTCATTCCGGCGGCCCGGCTGGCGCCGAGCACGGAAGTGGTAGTTTGGTCGTCATTGCGAAAGAACGCGTCGATGGCGCGATTGCGCTGCAGGTTCAGCGCGTAGCCGCTGCGCAGGACGATGGTATTTGTACCCGGTTTCCGAGCGTCCTCCTCGGCCAAGTGGTAGGCCTTCGCGATGCCCGCGCGAAGGTATTTGGCCAGCTTCTCGTCATAACCCGGCAGCAAACCGCCGAAGTTGAAGACCGCGGAAGACATATAACCTGCGGGGCCGTGATGCGTGTGGGTTGCGGCAACGATCAACTGTTCCGGGGGCAATCCGAGATCGTAGGCCACCTGCGCGTGCAGTCCCGCTGGAATTGCGAAGAGATCGCACGAAACCAGCACCAGGCGCCGGCCTTCTGCATTTTGAAAATAGAAGGCGCGGGCATACAAGCGCGTCCAATACCCGCGCGCCATTTGCCCGCCGATAGAGTGTCCCCCGAGCGGGTATCCCGGCGGCGGCGTGATATCCACTTTGCCAACACCGGCGAGGAATGTCTTAGGGGCTACCGGTAGCGCCGGGTTGTACGCCGGAACCTTGATAATGATGTTGCCGCACCCGGTGAGTATCTGGCAGAGAAACAACAGCGACGTGGCGCACGCACTCATGCGTGCCGCGTCGGCACTCGTGCCGACGCCCGTTTTCGACAGGCTTTCCGCGCCCCGCCAGGGTATCGAGACAAGTCTCGACACGGCACGCACGAGTGCGTGCGCTACAGCGTTCATCGCGCGACCGCCAACTTGTCGTCGTGAACGCCTTTCGCCTCGATGCGCACGCCATCCAGGCGCAAATCGATGCTCTGCGCGATCGCTTCGGCTTTCTGGCGGTCCCCATCGGACACCACCGAACCGCTCAGAAACACCACGCTCTCCACCACCTGCACATGCACCAGGCCGCCATTGGGCGCCAGCTCCTTTGCGATCTTCTTCGAAATCGCCGTTTGCAGCAGAATGTCGTCGGGGGTGGACGCCTCCGGGTGAACATAGAGGTCCACACCGAGATTGACGGTCGGTTTCTTAAGGCAACCTGCCGCCAGCAAAGCCAGAAACACAACTGCGCAACGCCAGATCATTGAAAGCTCCGTAACATTTCGATTAATCCTCGCACGGACGTGGGCGTTCCCTGCGGAGAACTCAAGTGTACGCGCAAGTCTCCCACGAATCCCACGGTATTGTCCCTGGAGTGAAACGCGATGTCGTGCATGGTGAGCAGCGGCCCCTGGGTGACGACGCGGTCTCCGTCGGTAGCCAGCGCGAAGTGCAGGCCGTTATACTGGAGAGCCTCCGGCGAACTCTTTATCTCCAGGTCGCGGACGATGTCGTGAACCAGGATGTTCCAGCGCGGGACATTGATCGCGCTGCTCGATTGCAAGTACGCCAGTGGGCCGCCCGTGAGAGACCGGCTGACATCCAGCCGCAGGCTCACACGGTCGATCAGGTCGCCGGTGAGCGGATCCTGGAGCAGCGCCGCCAGCCGCTCCCGGTTCAGGCGCAGGTCGTCCACGCGAAAGGCAAAGCCGGCGTCCCACGCATCCGCCAGAAATGTGGAACTTGTCCCGCCGGATAGCAATTCGAACCCGTCGGTCTGCAAGTTTTCCACCTTGCCGCTGACGCGGCTGGTTACCGCGGCCATGCCGCCGGTCCAGCCCAGTTCGGCCTGCGCGAAACCCTGCACCGTGCCCGCCAGTACCAGCCCCGAGAGAGGCAGGGAGATTCGTAAGGGGTTGGTGTACGCTATGGTCGCCGGGACTGGCCGCATGGGAATCCGGATGCTTCGAAAAGAGAAGTTCCCTAGCGTCAGATCCCCGCGGTCCAACACCCTGGTACTCGCAGCCGACGCATTCCGCACTTGGAAGCCATCCCAGATTGGCGCGAACTGCGCGGGGTCCCAAAGCAGGTCGCCGCCCGCCGCGGGCGCCGGTGCCCGGCCGGTAAACGCGGCCAGAATCGGGATATCGTATTTCCGCCCTTCAACCGTGGCCGGGATGCGGCCGTCCAGGATCAGCGCGTCGCCATACGCCACCAGGTCCGTGATCGCTTGGCCGGAGGCCTGCACGCGAGTGCCGCCAAAAGACACATCCACGCGCGGAAAGTCCAGCTTCGCCGACCACCGCTCGGGGGACGCTTGCAGGGCCGGCTCGTTGGGCGCGGTATTGCCGAGTTCCAGTTTCCACGCCGCATCGACGTTCCAGGCCGCCGGGCCGCCGCCGAATGCGTCGATCGCGGCATCGGCCTGCGGGCGCAGTCCGGCAACAGCGCTGGCAAGGCGGTCCGCGATGGGTGTGCGGCTGGTTTCCGCCGGGCTCAGCGAGCCTAGCAGTTCCGCCTCCAAATCGGTGTCGATGGCCGCTGCGCCGCCATCGGCTTCCAGACGCAGCCGCGTGGAGCGGGCGGAAACGGAGGCAGTCAAGTTGGACGCGCCGCCCGCCGGCGCGAGCGATAAGCGCAAGCCGATCGGGCCGTTCGTTTCGGCTGTGGCCAAGCGCAACGGCGCATGCAAGTCCAGGCTGGCGAGTGCACCCGGCAGGACTTCGAGGCTCCCCGTGGCCGCTGCCAGCCGCCCTTCAGGGAAGCCTAATTCCGCATGCAAATCCCGCACCCGCGCCGCCGGATGCAGGCCGTCCAGGACCACACCGAACTCCTGCAGAATCGGCGCGGCGTCACGCCAGATGGGCGCGGCATCGATCTCCTGCGCGGTGAACTGCACCCGTTGCGGATCGGCGCGCAGGGACCAGCCCGCCGCCCCTGGCAGGTTCCCGGAGATAGCCACCGCGGCCGGCGATCCGCTTAGTGAAATATCCGTCGCGACCGTCAGCCCGCTAACACCGTGGGACGTGCTGAAATCGCCGGCCTGGGCATTCAAACCGAGTTCCTCAATGCGCCCGCCCCGTATGGTCAGCTTCTTCAGGCTGGCCGTGGCCTGCCCGATTTGCAGGCGGCCGCCCAGCGCCTCAACCCATAGCGGACCCGCGAGCGACCCTCCCACGCGGAACTGATCCGGAGCGGCGGCCGGCAACTTCCAGACCGGCAGCACGCCATCCTGGTAACGGATTCCGTGCAGAGAGCCTTCGCTCGATACCCGCAACGTGGAGATTTTCCGCAGATCGAAGAACTGCGGGACACTCGGGTACGCCACCCCCCATGCACTGTCGAACGAGATGGACGACGCGCCGGCGATGGAGAGATGCAGGCTTCTCAGCGTGGCCCGCACCGGCGTCAGCGCGATTTCCTCCGCATCCAGCGAAACATTTGAATGGATGTCTGTTTCAACGGGCGTCAGGCTGCGAATGCCCGCATCGGCGCTCAGCTTCCCGCTCACGCGAGAAGGGAAAAAAGAGGCGGCGGTCTGGCCGATCTCAAAATGTTGGTCCGGCACATGGATCGCGCCGGCGAACAGATCGGCCGAAAAGCGCACGGGCTGAACGTCCCAAGTCGATCCGGAACTAGCCAGCGCGCCGTCGAACCGCTCCGCGGAGAGCGTGCCCGAGACGCCCGCCCGCGCGCGCGGAATCTCCGCATCGATGGCCGGGTCCGCGCCGGATATCCGAAGGTTCTTCGCATCCACCAGCGCGCGTAGCGTATCGCCCTGCGCGCCCGGAGCGAGATGCAAGTCCCAGGCCGCCGAATCGATGGTGGATTGCGCCATATGAATCTGCCGCACCGCACCGCTGGCGTTGATCTGACGTAGGCTGGCCGCATCCGCTAGCAACTCCGTGGCTCCGGCGCTCAGGCCTGCGGCGGCCACATCCCGCAGTGCGAAGCGTGCCCGCACGGAGCCGCCCAGATCGACAGTTCCCGAACCCCCGCCAATTTGCAGCGCGGACGACGGGAGCGATCGCATCTCCGTCACTTGAACCTGAGTGCCGCTACCCGCCGCGCGCGTGAGCACCGCCGCACCCAAAGCGCGCAATACCGATTCCGCCGCGAACCGGATTTGCGCCGGATCGCTCAGATCGGCTGAGCCGCGCAGCGACAGCGTTTCGCCCCGGCCGCAACTATCCGGCAGCTCCGTGCCCAATTTCCAATTCACGCAGAAGCTCGATGGCGCCGGATTTCGGATGGAATCCGGCAGATAACCGATCTTGCGCACCTTCTTCTGCAGCATGGGCGATTCGGCCACACCGTGCAGCGAAACCAAGCCGGTGGGCGCGGACCCCGTCTGGTAGCGGACACTCGAAGCCACGGTCCGCGGCACGCGCGCGCGAACCAGTTCCGGGCTGGACGCTACGCTGGTGTCCGCGATTTCCAGACGATCGAGGGCCACGCTCAACGGCGCGGTTACAGCCGAAATGCCATCGGCGGTAATGCCTGCCACCGATACATCGGCGCTGCCCAGGCTCTCGTCCCGCAAGGCCACGCTCACCGCGCCAAGGTCAACGTGCGCCACCGCGACGCGAGCCGGCGTGCCAGGCAGCGGCGGAAGGACGAACGCGCAAAACGCCAGCGCGAGGATGATGAGCACCGGGCCGATCAGATCCGCCGCCAGCGGCTCCAGTCTCCTGTGCCATTCGGGCGCCTTGCGGTAGATCGCCAAATACAAAGCGACCGCGCCGCCCACGATCAGGCAGACCACCCCGAGGGTTCCGGCGAAGTACGCCAGGCAGCCGACGCCCACCGTGCCCGCCGCGGACAGCGTTCGCGCGGCCCAGCCGCCGAAGGTCAGCGCCAGCTTCGCCGCTGCCGTAATGGCCAGTGCGATAGCCAGAAGCCACAGCGCCACGGTTTGCAGCCGAGGCCCTAACGCGGTATAGCTGGCCATCAGCGCGTTGTACAAATCCTGGAAGTCCGCGGCGGTCGCCTGCACGTCCGCCAGAGCGGGAAGGCTCCACGTACCGTCGCGCCGGCGTTCCAGATGGATGGCGGACGTGCCCACCGTCACCCGCGGTATGCCGATTTCCGGATGAATCGCGCGCGGGATTGCAATCTCCGGCACGGACACGTTTTGGGTCGCAAGCAACTCGCCTGCAACCCGGATGCCCCGCGCATCCGTTCCCGTGACGGCGATGCGCTTGTCGCCTACCGCAACATTGAAATCGGCTGCGTCAACGGCCGCCAGCGGCGGGCTGCCACCGACTGCAATCCGGTCGATGTGCGCCTGCACCGCGGGTAGCGCGAAATTCACGTGAATGCCGCCAGCCGAGAGAAGCATAGGCTGCCGCGACCCGTGCGTGACGAGTCCTTCGAGAGTCAGCCCGGCAGCCGAACAGAACCGCGCGCGATCGATCGTGGTCGCGAAAGCCGTACGAACGCCCGTCAGTTCGGCGGAGATGCCGCATTGCGCCTGGCAACACGCGAACCGTGCGTCCTGGAATTGCAGCGCGTCGCGCGGCACAGTTCGCCGGGCGATCCATGCCACGGCTGCCCCACCCAGCCGGCAGTGCAAACCCAGGACGTCAATGCCCGCCACCACTGCGGCAGCCAGCAGCACGGCGTAGACGCCCGTTCGAATCGGATGCTTCGCGATCCAGGCGCGCAGTCTAGATCCCCCTTTCGGCGATCTTGTGCGACACCCGCTCTGCCAATGCGCCGATGGTCTTGGACGGATTCCGGCCGATCGCCGTGGGGATGGCCGATCCGTCCGTCACGAACAGATTGGGGTAGTGAAACACTTCGCCATTGGCGTCGACCACCCCGTGCGCGGGATCGTCCCCCATGGGACAGCCCCCCAGAGGATGCAAGGTGACAAGTTGCTTCTGCGCGGACCACGTCGGGTTGAGCATCAGATTGCCGCCCAGTCCCGGCGCGGGAGTTTGGGCCAGCCCGCGCAAGGTGCGTTCCATCTCCCGCCAGAGCGGCATGCTGGCAGATTCGTGCCAGGTGACTTGAAGATCGCCATGGCCGTCCAAAGTCATATCTCCGTCTGCCGCGTCCTGCCCCATCACCAGAAACGGCAGCGCGTCGCGCGATGCTTCCAGATCCAACTGGTCGAAGATACCCTCCGCGAGTTGGCGATGGCCGGTGACGCTCAACAGGTCTTTCAGCCGCCGCAAGAGGCGCCTGCCGGTGGAAAGTCCGCCGGGCAGGCTCTGCAGGTTCTCGCGCAGGATATCCGGAAATCCACCGTCTTCCACGATGAACCCGAGTGGGAGCCCATGCTTGTCGCGGCAGTCTCCGTACTCGATGGTGGATGTGATGGTGGGCCCGTCCATCGGGTTGATCACGCGCCCGGTCTTGAAGCCCACCGCGCCGAAATCGCCATTGCCGGAGAAGTATTGCCCTACCTTGTCGCTGAGCCGGGGCAGCGTGGGCGGATATTGCCGGCCACCGCGCCGGTATCCGTGCTTGGCGCGCAGCAACAGTTCAGTGGAGCCCAGGCAGCCGCCGGCCACGATCACGCGGCGCGCCAGCAGCGAGCCTTCGAATCCCCAGCGCATGTCTTTGAAGGCCACCCGGTAACCGCCGTCTTCAGGCGCGATGCTCAGGACCTGGTGCTGCGAATAGACCTCCGCGCCCATGCGTTCGGCGAACCACAGATAGCTCAGGTCCAGCGTGTTCTTCGAATGCGTGTTGCATCCGATGAAGCATTCGCCGCAATTCGAGCACCCGTATTGCGGCGGGCCGCCCCAGCCGTATGGGTCGGGATTCAATACGCCGGGTTCGCTCGCCT
>Ga0182015_10007563_pt1 | contig 10561 bp, 7 predicted proteins | sample 712P3MmetaG_FD_120478 | JGI IMG/M metagenome (GOLD analysis project Ga0182015, IMG submission 120478) | Permafrost microbial communities from Stordalen Mire, Sweden - 712P3M metaG | ecosystem: Environmental > Terrestrial > Soil > Wetlands > Permafrost | place: Sweden: Stordalen | collected... | reverse complement strand
TCCAGTTGGGCGGTGAGAATCGCGGCCGGGATCGGGCTGTGCAGGGTGATGATCCACAGTTGCACGGGCCCATATGTCGCCGGGATCTCGCTCGTTGCGGGTCGAGCGACCGTGAAATCCTCAATAAAGCCCTCGGCGGCGATGCTCGTCACGGGACTCCAGGTGGACGTGGCCCAGGCTGCGGCGGGAGCGGCGTTCTTGGCGCTCAGCGCGGTGTAGAGCACGCCGTTGGCGAGCGCCCACAGCTGTGCGTTCTCGCTAAGTTGCGTTGCGGCCGCAGCTTGTATGTCGTACTTGATCGGTGTGTGTAGGGGAAGAAACGGATTCTGCCAGGCACTCCAAGCACCGCCCTGGACTTGCCAACTGCTGATGAACGCTTCCGGGCTCGAATACCCCGACGTTCTGCCCCAGAACTGCTGCAAGTTATCGGGAAAAGTGCAGACGGCGAACGGCACGGCCGGCGGAGTCGACGCAACCTTCGTCCAGGCGCTCCAGGTGCCGCCGGGCGTGTTGCTGGGCGACGAACTGGTCCAAAGCGTGAACTGCGCGTCGATGCACCAGATCTGCAACCCGCCGTTGGGCGCCGGCCCAACCACCGGCATGACCATGACCGGCTGGTCAAGGAAGGGCTGCCACTGCGCGTCCCACACGTCGTTCGCATCGCACGTGATCGTAAATAGGGCGACGGTGCCGGCCGCGGTGAATCCCTGGGCCCACAGCTGGCCGCCGCCGCCGGAAAAATTCCCAGCGGCGATCGCGACGATCGGCTCCGCGGGCGGATAGGGCGCGAACGCACTCAACGGGTACGACGGATAGCCGAAAGTCGTCGAGACTTGTGCCGTGCTCACAAGCGTTGGATGGGGATCTCCGGTATAGGGATCCGCCGTTTGATAGTCACGACAGGCCCACAGTTGCAGACCGCCATCCGAGCGCTTCAGCGTCGCAAACCGGCTCATCGTTCTTAGGCCGAGCGCAGGCTCCGGGCGCGGTAGCCCATCACCTTAACGAACGCGTCGACGTACTCGGGCTCGAATTGCGTGCCGCTGCAGTTCATCAGTTCGGCGAGCGCCTGGGCCGGCGTGCGAACGCGGGAGTAGGGGCGCGAGACGGTCATGGCGTGGAACGAGTCGGCGACGGCGATGATGCGCGACTCATAGGGGATCTCGCTGCCGAGCAGACCGTCGGGGTAGCCGCGGCCGTCGACGCGCTCGTGGTGCGAGCGAACGATCGCGCGATACTTCTCGAGTTGCGGGAAGCCGGCGACGATCGTGGCGCCGTGGTCGGGATGCATGCGGATCTGCTTCCACTCCGCTTCGTCGAGCGCGTCGGGCTTGTCGAGGACGCCTAGCGGAATCGTCGTCTTACCGATGTCGTGGAGGCGCGCGGCGGCGGTAATGCGGGCAACGGTAATGGCTTCGAGGTCGAGGCCGACCGCCAGGCGCCGGGCGAGAAGCCCGACGGCGTCGAGGTGCGACGCCGTGATCGGGTCGCGCACACGCACCATCTGCACGAGACCGTCGACAATCGACGTATCGCCGTCCGGTAATACGGACGTTAGCCAGATTTCCGTTGCCTTTTCAATCATAAGGTTCTGCGACTAGGCCGACTGTGCAATGCGGCCGCGATAGCCGAGCATGGCGGTGAATGCGGTGACGACTTCGGGATCGAACTGCGTGCCGCGGCCGGCGAGCACTTCTTCCATCGCCTCGTTGGTCGAACGCGCCGTACGGTACGGCCGGCTCAGCGTCTTCGTGTGGAAGGCGTCGCAGATCGCGACGATCCGGCTCTCGAGCGGAATCTCGGCGTGCGCGGTTCCGGCGGGGTAACCCCGGCCATCGAACCATTCGCGATGGGCACGAACGAGCGGCGCGATCTCGGCCAGTGCCGGCATCGCAGCGAGCGTCTCGGCACCGACGGCGGGATAGCTCTGGACTTCTTCGCGTTCGGCGGCGGTCAGCGGCATCGGCTTCGTCATGATCGAGCGCGAGATGCGCATCTTGCCGAGGTCGTGGAGCCGCGCGGTAAGGGTGACGCGAGCGACGGTTGCGGCGTCGAGGCCCATGGCCACGGCAAGGCGGGTCGCGAGTTGCGCCGTGATCTCGCAGTGCTCGGCCAATTCGGGATCGTGCAGGCGCATTGCCGCGACGAGGCCATCGGCGAGGGCCGCGGCGTGCGGGTCGACCGTGCTCTGAGCGGAAGCCATGGCACCCGAGGTGCGCAGATAATCGAGGGCTTCTTGGCGGACCTTGTTGGCGAAACGGACGCGATCGGCGAACGATTCGCCGGGCTGCGTCATCTCGTGGATGACGGAATCCAGGCAGCTCAGGATCTGTTCACCACTTGGCGTCGCGCATTCGAAGTCGATCCAGGCACGAACTCGGCGTGGATTGTTCGTACGCTGGGCCTCTTTGACGATCTTCACACATGAATCGATCGTGTGAGCGGCCCACGGGAGCGAACGGTACAACGATTGCGGCAGCGATTCGAGAACGTCACGGGAAACGGTCATCTCATCCTCGTCTGATTGCGCGAAAGCGGTGGAATTCATCGTAGTCTATCTAGAACGGCGGGAAAATCATGCTAGGGATAATGACGCTAACCGCGATGGCCAGGAGGCCGAGTTGTTGCGCAAGTTTCATGGTTGAACCTCACATAAGACGTAAGTGATCTCCCAGAATCGTAGCCTCAGTTTGCGAAAGTTCATCTACCAACAAGTGGGGAGATCGTGACAAATCGTTATTCGATCCAGCCCATTTCCTGAGCGTACGCAACAGCTGCGGCACGCCCCGAACAGCCAATCTTCGAGCAGGCCGACTTGAGATGACTCAGGACGGTATGGCTTGACTTCCCGAGGCGGTCGGCCACATCGGAGGTTCTGCCGCCAGCACGGAGTTCGCGCAGGACCTCGAGTTCTGTCCTCGTGAGCTGGATAACGGTTGCGGGCGCAAGGACGTGCCGCAAGAACCGGGCATGACCATCCATCTGCAAAGCTAAAAGTGGCTCCGTAAGCTGTGAAAGTTGGCGCTCAGTAGTCGTCTGACGGGACGTCGAGCAGATCGTCGTTATGACGGTAAGAAGTGCGGCATCGCGCGGCGCTAACGTTGAAAGTTCCGGGGTTGGCGCACGCCGAGCCGCTCTGCCACGGCCCAGAAGCCACTGGCCCAAAGCATGGTACACTTGCGCATACGCGAGGAAGCGCCGGCTCTCGAAATCCTTGTCCGCAGCGATCAAGACGGGGCGCGCCAAGAGCGCGATTGCCTCCTCTCGGCTTCTCGTCGCTAGCAAAAGGCCCAAAAGGGCGTCAGCCAATGCCCGCTCCGAGGGCGTAAGCTTTTCGAAATCGATCGCTCGAAGCGCCGCGATCGCCAACGCATCGTCGCCGCATCCAGCTTCATGAATGACTTTGAAAAAGCGCATCCACATATTATTTCGCGAGGTTCGCTCTGCGGCAAGATCGATAAGGCCACGCTCCGCGATTTCGTAAAGGTCGTCATCGCCTTGAAATGCTCCAACCATGAGTTGCGCTTGATAGCCAAATATTTGCATGGCACGATCGCCTGCTAACGCGGCGACGCGAACACATGCCTCCGCATACTTGCGGGCCAGAATCGTATCTGAATAGATTGCTGAAGCAACCGCTTGTAGAACCCCATATCCTCGAGCCGCTATTGAGTCAAGGCCCACAGAATGTGCAAGCTGAACGCTTTCTGTCGCATATCCTTCCGCTACGCTAGCTTCGCCGAGCCATAAGTGCGCAAACGCAAGGCAATAACTGACGTTGGCGCGCACTTCGACCGAGCCGACGTCGAGTGCGCTAGAACAAAACCCAATAGCATCACGGGCTTGCAAAACCTCGCCTGCCATCGCGCTTGCAGATGCGAGAGCCGCTGCGGCATTCAAGCGCAGTCTCGGTTCACTGTGTTCATCCACCATTAGCTCGCGCAGAATCGGTATGGCCTCAGTCGGTCGGAATACATTCATCGAAGCACGGGCCGACTGCATAGCGAGTGCACCACGAAGGCCGCGACTGAGATCACCCTTGAGTGCTTGCTCAAGCTCGCGCTTCGCTACATCATACGCTCCGTCGACTGTAAGCGCGAAGCCGCGCAGTCCGGTAACGACAGGATGATCAACATACTGCCTCGGAAAACGCGATAAAGCCGCCCAAATCTCCGCTCGATGCCCGTTCTCAATTCGATCAATCCCATGACGCGCGAGCAGACCAATTGCGTCTTCCCATCCCTCGGCACGCATATGCATTGCAATGGCACCGTCAAGATCGCCAAAGCGCTCGAGAGCCAGGGCAAGTCGTGCCACGAGTTCGCGGTGCCTTTCAGCGTCTAACTTACTGCGCTGGAGAATAAATTCTCGAAATAACTCGTGAAGGCGAAAGGTCCCGTTACCGATCCGCGACAGAAGCGGTAGTTGCAGATGCAGACGTTCTAAGGTCAGGCGAGCTTCGGGGAAACCCGCTGCTCCTAGGATGCGTGGACGCAACTCGTTCAGGTGTGCAGCGGCCTCGAAAAACTGCTTATCAAGTTCAGCCAGATGTGACCAGACCTGCTGCTCGATGAACTCGAATAGTACTAAGCGCGTACGTATCCTAAGTGAAGGCAGAGCCCGTGTTCGCTCCCAAGCTCCAAGGGACAGGCGCACTGCCAGCGGCCAACCTCCGACATCTGTTACGAGCTCATGAATTGATTTCTCGTCGATGTCGACGCTCAAAGCACGAGCGACAGCTCCTCCTTCTCCTACCTCAAATGCGAGATCCTCAGCACTGATCGGCAAGGTCATGTAATCTCGGGCGAGCCATGTCCCAACGGGAAGTTCGGGCGTCTCGCGAGAGATAATTACCCAGCGGACGTTGGGAACCGTCGCTTCGATAATGTGCCTGATGAAACGGATCGTGGCCGACGCGCAAACGCGCTGAAAATCCTCGAAGACGATTGGCCGTTCGACGGTTCTTAACCGCGCGGAGCACCACTCCGCTAGATGCGCTCGATTTTCATCAGTTTGCGGCCTCGAAAGATGGGCGCTCAAAGCCCGAATAGAACGTGGCGTCACCTTTTCAATGAGCAGCCGAGCGAGCGTCTCGGGCGAAGCGCCGTCCTCTGGAAGGTCCACCCAGTGCGACGAATCTCCGAACGCATCTCCGACCGCTTCACTTTTTCCAAAGCCTGCCGGCGCGACAAGCATAGCGATTCCACGATTCGCAGAATCCTGAAGGGCTGACGTTATCCGTTCGCGCGGATAGACGGACATTCTACGCTCGCGTCCATAGCCTAGACACAGTGAACCTAGCCACTAATCGATCGACCGATCGTGGCGGCGCGTTTCCTCACTGGAAATGTGTTCCGCAGCACTAGGCTTGAGGCTTTTGCTACCCAGCGCCCGCCGACCCTTACAAAACTCTGACAAGGGCGGCACTAGGATAAGCGAGGAGTATCGCTGTACGCTCGACCAAGAGCACCGCTCAGCCGAATAGCGCTCCAATGCATCGCCTCTACGAGGAACCGCGTGCTCAAATTAGCAATATCTAAAGGCGGGACCTTCCTCTTTATAGCACGGTGCTGAAGAATGCGTGCGCATCCTGTCGGCTCCACAGAACGGACTTCAGAGTACAAGCTCTCGCTTCCACAAACTGTTTCGACGCGGAGGCGTGTAACCAAGCGCTTGCTAGAGGCCGCAACATACCCCATTGTGCTCGTCATTGCGCCGGCCGGCTTTGGCAAAACGACGGCAATTCGTCACTTTTTAGCGCAGTGCGAAAACGTGATTCTCGTAAACACGCCTGTCGCGACAACACTCGAGCAATTCATTCATGCATTTGCCCGCGCATGTTCGAACTATTTTCCAGAGATGGCATTACCACCACACGAAGCAGTTGTTGGCACAGTCGACACCGCAAGCATCTTGGAACTCTACACAGCGTGGGCAGTTACACACTTGCGCGACGCTAGATGTACGATCGCAATAGATGATCTTCAGCATGCTGATCGCACCCGTACTGTAGCCACCTTTCTCGAGCGGCTTGTCAATTTGTCAAAAGAACGCGTTAAATGGATTTTCTCTTCTCGGACACATGGCATGCTTCCGGTAACGCGTTGGCAAGCGTACGGAGATGCTGACGCCGCGGTAACGACTGACGACCTTCGGATGACCGTTGACGATGCTGTTGAAATTGCCGCATCGCTCAAAAGTCCGGCCACAGCAAAACAGCTTGAACTTCTTGTTGAACAGACCCGTGGCTTCCCAGTATCCCTCACATACGCCATACGGCTTTCTGCGCGCCGAGGAAGCATTGCGGGGATTACTGAGGGAACGCGTTCATTTACGTTTGACTTTCTCGCCGAACAACTATGGGCATCGCTTCCACTTGAGGAATGCGGCTTACTCGAAGTAGCGGCCTTTCTACCGCCGATCCATATACATGCTTACGAAAACGCAGGATACGAAAGTGCTTCATCGGTAATCGCCCGTCTCTGCGATGATATTGCGTTCCTAAGCCTCACGCAGTCCGGAATTTTCTCGATGCACGATCTCTTTCGCGATTTCGTAAAGCTACAAGTATCTCTAAGCGGACCGAACAGACAAGACGAGCGTAGCGATAGCGCTGTCAATATCCTTATGCTGGCACGGCATTACAATGAAGGTTTCGTACTGCTCATTGAAACCGGGGATGTGCGGAAACTTGAAAATGCCGTCGAACACTTTTCGTCCAATATAAGCGACCTTTCTGTCGCTCACAGAATCGTCTGCGCAACCGAGCACATACAACCGGCAAAGCTCGGACTCGAGATGCTCTATCTTCAGACCGAGTATTGGTCTTGGTTTGAAGAGCCGCACAAATCGCGCCAATGCGCAGAGGAGTTGGTTCGGCGCGCGGAGGCGCCGTCAAGGCACCTACTATGCGCCCTTCGGTCGATCCATAGAATAATCGATACCCAAACCGCAGAAGAACAACATGACTGGTTGGCGCGACTGCCCCAAATCGTCAGCCGCCTTAGTGAAGCCGACTGCATCCAGGCGGATGCATGCCAAGCTTCGCTTCTGGCGCGGTTTTCTGAGACTCGACCCAACGCCCGCTCCTTAATACGCCAAGTGCAACAGAAAATGGGCGTACTTGACTCGATTGCTCAGATTAATGCACAAATAGCTCTTGCCAGTGCTTTCTATTACTTAGGCGAAAACGAGGCCGCCCTTCAGGCTACGCGCGAGGCGGTGGCCGTTGCGCGCGCAATTAACAGCGCACGAGAGCTTGCGCGTACTCTGGACAACCTCGGCTTAATGCTAATGTGCGCTTTCGACCCTGAGGTCGACTTAGTCTTCGATCCGCTCCGTGACGCAGTCGAAAGAACTGGTTCGTGGAGATTTGCGCATATAAGCCATTGGTTTCAAGCCCCGTACCAGGCCTGGAAGGGTGACGTCAACGCGGCGCTCGCTGCTTGCGAACTTCAGCTTGCAGTCATAACAAGCGGGGCTGGTCAGAAAGCATACCTGTTAGACACGCGACGTCACTCGAAAAATCTTTGCCATTTAATAAATGCAAACTTTCAAGAAATTATTGCTGACTTCGAAATGACCGGTCTGCCGAAGCGAGTTGATACCGCTTACGATATTCTCACCGATGCTGCGGCAGCTTACGCTCTTACATCAAATTTTGCGGAATGTGAAAGTGTCCTGAGGCGCACAAGACGGTTACGCGATTCTTTGCCGGCCCACCTAGTGGATCTCGTCCGCCAAGCTCTATTTATTGAGATCGTTGCTATGTGTGCAGTTGGGCATTGGTCCCAAGCTAAGCGGCTGTACGAGCAACATCGCGGGACCAGACCCGCGCTTGCATCACTTGAGAACGCCCTCTCGCTTTTCTGTCAGGGCCCGCCCTTTGTTGCAGTTAGCCAAGTATTAGAACGCTGTTTCGGGCAGCCGTACGTTGGATTGATTGCATTGCTCATGAAGCGCATAATTGATTCGTCGAGGCACGATTCCGAAGTGCCATTGTCGGCAGCAGAGATCGACGTCCTGCGATTCTTGGGCCTCGGAAGGTCGAACAAAGACATCGCAACTGCGCGTTCACGAAGCGCGGAGACGATAAAGCGGCAAGTGAGTTCTATTTACAAAAAACTAGGCGCAGACAGTCGCACTAGTGCAATTGCAATTGCGAGAGAACGCGGAATCTTGTAGCTCGCCGATGCCCTTACTGCAGATAGGGTTGCGAGGCCGTTCGGATTGCCACGACCCAAGGGTTCAACTTGAACCAAACGAGCGACCGCTCGACAACTACGCGTGGTGCTCGAGTTCTAGTGGCCTTTTGAATGCGCAACGGCACAAGATTATGAAGCTGATGAAAATATCGCTCAAGTCGCGTACAGCGTTCCAGGAAATGACCAGGCTCGGCATCTGGGATCGGCCCCGTTACGCAGCCAGCGATTTCTGTGGAGCTGGCGTAATTTCATAGCGTGCGAGGAACTCCTCGGGAGTCATATATCCGAGCAAGCTATGCGAGTGGGTCGTGTTGTACGCATGCTTCCAATCGTCCGCGGCATTGCGGGCTTGAAGGAGCGATCGGAACCAGTGCGCGTTGAGGAACTCAGCACGCACTCGTGAGTTGAACGATTCGATATACGCGTTCTGCGTTGGCTTGCCGGGTTGAGCGAAGAGGAGTTCTACGCAACGCTCCTCGGACCATTGCTGCATCGCTTTCGACGTTAGTTCCGTGCCGTTGTCGACCCGCAGATATTTCGGATAGCCATACGTTCTTGCAAGCTCATCGAGCACAGCGATGACCGACTTGCTCGGAGACGAGTAATTCAATTCGAGCGCAAGACCGCACCGACTAAACTCATCCATGATCGTCAAGCGGGCATCCGCAAAGCTCATGGAACCTGATTGACATGACCGGCAACGCATCGGTGATGGACTCAATCACGACCCGTTTCGGCAACAATGGGTTGACCACCACGGGAACACCTACGCTAACTTTCACTGGCTCTGGTAGTGGCACTTCCTTCACAATTCCTCGTTCACCATGCGCATGAACCAAACTTTGTGGAAGCTGCCGGTTCCAGCGACGGCGATTACTCGAGGCCCCTGTTTTAATGTGTTGCCGAAACGCCAGTGTGAAATTTCATTTTCCATTGACGCGGAAAACGGCGGAGAAAGAACGATAACACTTCTCTTTGAAGGCGTCGAGGCTTTCAAATGCACGTATCCGGCCGCAATCAGGTCCATCGGTCACCAACTGTTCAGAGAAGCGTATGCGAACCTCATTCGCCTCGAAGACAGCCCATGGTTGGCCGAGATCGGGAAGGCTCGCTCTGAGTATCATGCCGGGATGCCGACGCAGCCGAGAGCGGTGCAACATTTCATGATCTGCTTTGACGACGACCCGTGCTATGAAATCATTTGCGAAGAGTTCAGGCCGACCTAACTGACGTTGCCCCACCGAGTGCCACGTTCATAAGTGGAGAGCGGTGAGCGAGTTTGATGTACCTGTATCAGCGATCGGGACTGAACCTGGAATTACCGGAGATGCAAAATTTTATGGGCCAAATAGTGTTTTTGGACCCAGATTAGGTATTACTCAAATGCCTCCAGCCTTCAACATCACGGTTCCCGAACAATGACTTCGATTGTAAAGTTACTTGAGGCTTGGGTTTCGGACAATCGGCAGATGCTCGAAGAGAAGAGAATCAAACTTATTGAAAAGTTTCCCGAGGCAGGATCAAACATGCCATGGAAGGCAAGTATCGGCCTCGAATATGAAGAGATTTTGGTCAGCTATGCGGTATGGGAAATGACAATATTTCAAACAGATCTGCTCGTCGTGAATGCTCTGAGCAAAAAGACTGTTGTGATGGAAAGCGCCAGCCCAGAAGACCCTTCGATCATTCATGCAGATTTGGATGACGTCGTTAGAGGTATGTTGTGCGGCCGGTTTGGGAAAATTGAGCCAGCAAAGTGATCGAGATACTCGAAAGAAACACGAATGATCCCTGCCTCCGGGCCTCTCATAAATGAGGCGCTCGCATGTGTCGTATACTTAAATAACCCGACAACATTAAGCAACTGAGCACGCCCAATCTTCGATTGCAGTTGCTCGCATTCACGCCTTGCGAAAGGGCACTGGTTACTACGCAAACGCATCTCTGACATGAGGTGACGTTGCCCCGTAAAAGCGTCCCGATAATGGAGAGAATCCCGGGCAAACAGCCCGGGGTCTACCCCAACGCCGTTAATTCTGGAGTCGTCGCGGGATAGAAACTGGGGGACGACCCATCCCGCGGTTCGGTTCACCACTCCTGGCGCGCTAGCCATTAGGGAAGATGAATTTCGGGCAGCGCCGCGGCTCTGGTCACCGGCGCTCCCGCAACGGTGATGACGGGCATCGTTACCGCCGTCGTCGCCGCCGTGCCCGCGAACGCAATCCCGGGCATGCTCACCCCACTCGTCGCTGAAGTGCCCGCGAACGCAATCCCGGGCATGCTCACCCCACTCGTCGCTGAAGTGCCCGCGAACGCAATCCCGGGCATGCTCACCCCACTCGTCGCTGAAGTGCCCG
>Ga0182015_10007562_pt1 | contig 10563 bp, 6 predicted proteins | sample 712P3MmetaG_FD_120478 | JGI IMG/M metagenome (GOLD analysis project Ga0182015, IMG submission 120478) | Permafrost microbial communities from Stordalen Mire, Sweden - 712P3M metaG | ecosystem: Environmental > Terrestrial > Soil > Wetlands > Permafrost | place: Sweden: Stordalen | collected... | reverse complement strand
GCCGCGGTGGGTGTTTGGCACGGCAGGAAGCACCACGAAAAGGCGGGTGCCCCATCCTTTGCGTTCTTTGCAAAGGGTGGGATACGCGACGGTCGGTATCGAGATTCGTGGTATCCCACCCTTCGCAAAATGCGCGAAGGATGGGGCACCCGGGGATTTGTTGCACTTTCTGCCGAGGTCAAGAAATGCCCCGTTTCATGCCCCGCGGGTCGACAACGCCGGTGGATGACTGGGAAAGCAATGGAAACAAATCATTATCGTCCCACGTACCCCGGATTTCCTGTCGAGGTTGGTGGCGTTGTCGAACTCCATGCGGCTTTCCTTAAAGAAAGCGGCACACGCGGTCGCGTCTGGTGCTGCGTAACAGGAAATCCGGGTACGCTGGGGCGAACGTGGGGCACCCGTCCCGGTCTGCCCCGTCCCGAGTCTGTGGTACGACATAATCCCGATCTAGCGTCCGCTAATGCCGGCCAGAAACTCTTGCCGCGGCGGGGGGTAGTGAACAATGACGGTCTGGATCTGAAAGGGTGTCACCGGCACGGTGACAGTTCTTCCATCTGAGACTGGCAGCGGGGAGCCTTCCGGCTTTTCCATGAGGTTGGCCACGGTCGCCGAAAGAATGCCCGGCGGCAGCGTGAGGGTAACATTTCCGCCCTTGCCCGCCCACTCGTAGAAACGCACCAGCAGGCCATCCCCGTCCTCGGTCTTCTTCATCGCGGTCACGACCACGTTGTCCGGCTCCGCCTTCAAGAAAGAGTAGCTGCCAGGGAGTTTTCCGCTGTGCGGCAGGACCTGCATGGCTGTCAGGCGATAGTTGAAGTCATACCCTTGGCGGACGGTAAGCGCCTGCTTCCAGGTTCCGGCATGGGGATACAGCGCGTAGGCAAAATGCTGGTGCCCCTGATCGGCTTCAGGGTCAGGCCAGGTGGGCGAGCGCAGCAGGGACAGGCGCAGCAGGTTCCCCTTGGCGTCGTATCCGTACTTCGATTCATTGATCAGGCTGAACCCATTATTCTCATCGCCCAGATCGGCCCAGCGCAACGCCGGCACTTCAAACTTGGCGTCTTCGACACTGTTGTTGCGCGTGGTTGGCCGCTCGATGGTGCCATAGGGAATCTCATAGGTGGCATGTGGGCTCGATGCGGCCAATGGAAAACCGGCCTTGAGCAGCTTGTGGCGTTCGTGCCAATCGATGTCGGTGACGATGTCAACCCGGGGCAGCCTGTTGTAGAGAGTGATGTCCTGTGCGAACGTAGAAGCCTGCCAGTGCCGGGTAACACGTATGACAGCACGCAGCGAATTATGCTCCGCCAGCTGCACTGAATCGACCATGTCCAGATTGGTGAAGACCTTATCGAAATCCGCGTCGATGTTCCAGGCGTCGTACTCCTTGGGCGTATCCACAAACGCCTGCAGCAGGTTGCCGCATCCACCTGCAGCGATGGCGTCAAATTTGCTCTGCTTGTTTACCAGGCTGGTGATGCAGCCTGTCTTCGCGTCGACCGTGACCCGCAGGAACTGATTCTCCAGGGTATGTCCGTCCGCGCTGACCTGCACGCCCGACGCAGGCTTGGCCCCGCCAGCCCGAGCGTACACCAGCTCATAGCCGAGGGAAGGAACATCCGGCACCAGAGCACGGACGCTGAAGCTGTGGGTCTCAGGGTTCTTGACCGAGCTCTCCGCCTCGAGCACCTTCCCCGCCGCGTTGACAATTTCGATTGCCGAAGCCGCCGCCGGCAGCTGTACCGTGAACTCGACCACATCCGTGCGCTGCCACGCCAGCGGATTGAAGACCAGGATGGGGACCCCCCTGCTGCCACTTTGCGTATCGATGTAGCTGGCGATGGCGCCGGAAGCCTGGCTGGTCGCCGCGTCCGCGGTAAAGCGGACCATGTCGTAGTCTTTCTGTGCGTCCTTATAGATGACGCCGATGCCCGATCCCGCGGCGAGATCGTGGAACTGGTTGAACAGCACTTTCTTCCAGGCTTCGTTGAGTTGGGGCGCAGGGTAAGGAGTGCCGGTGAGCCACGCAATGGAAGACCACTTCTCCGCGTTGAGCATCCATTCTTCGCTCTCGCGCATGTTGCGCTTATGGCTGGCCTGGCTGGTGAATACGCCCCGGTGAAACTCAAGATAGAGTTCATCGTTCCAGACGGGAAGGCTCCATAGCCCGGCGGCCGGTTGCGGCAGCTTGGTGTCACCGGCGGCCAGAGTCTGGTAATTCCAGACCGGCGCGTGCGCGGTGTCCAGCTTGTTCTCCACGTCAGAAAAGAAGCTGGCAGCAACGCCGTAGTTGAGGCGCGCATAAGCCTTATCGGGCTGCAACCAGCGATCTCCGGAGTCAAGCATGGCGCGCGTGGGGCCGCCCCCATGATCCCCAATGCCATAGAGGTGCATCATCTCCGTGGTCCCCGGATTATCCTGGCTCGCATGGGCAAAAGCCGTGGCCATGTTAATCGGCTCAATCTCATTGACATAGTCATGGGGAAAGTAGGTGAGCACGCGGCTGCCGTCCGGAGACTGCCACCAGAAAATCTTGAGCGGAAGCTGGTTGGTGTCATTCCACGCCATCTTCTGGGTAACGAAGTAATCGACCCCGGAGCGTTTGTAGATCTGAGGTAGCTGCCAGTTGTACCCGAAGGAATCGGGGTTCCAGCCGATCCGCACATCGACGCCGAAACGGGACTGAAAATAATTCTCCCCGATCAGCAATTGCCGCACCTGGGATTCGCCATCGGGCATATTCAGGTCCGGCTCTACCCACATGCCGCCCACCATCTCCCACCGACCTTCCTTCACCCGCCGCTGGATTTGTTCGAACTCGGGCGGATATTTCTGCTCCAACCACTCGTCGTAGGCCGCTGCCGATTGGGAGTACGTGTATTTCGGATATTCATCCATCAACTGCAGGGCGGTGCCGAAGGTTTGCCGCACGACTTCGACCGTCTCCGTCCACGGCCAAAGCCAGGCAGCGTCAATGTGAGCGTTTCCCGTAAGGTGGATATCGGCGCGCTGCAGAAGCGGCCGAAGCGTCATCAGTCCGGCCTGGGCCTGGCGGAGAGAGTCGTCGAAGGCCGTCTGGTTGGCGGCATTTAGGGCGGCTAAACTTACGCTCTGGATGGCGGATTGCAGCTTCTGCGAAGGCTCGCTCCCACTCTCCCCCAGCGCGGGTAGCAACAGAGAAGCGGAGACTGCCTCTTGGCGAATATCCTCCGGATTGGGACGGTTGGCCGCGAACTGGATCGTCTGCTCCGAGCCGGGAAACCGCTTTTGATCTTCGCTTTGCAGCAGCTTCACCGCTACCAGCACCTTATCTCCCGGGCGAGCATCCGCGAAAAGCACGATCGGTTCCAGGTCTGTCCCCATGGCCACACGGCGTCCGTTGAAGTAGACGATCTGGGTGACCGGCCCATTGGCATCAATCCGCAAGCGGAAGGAAATCTGTGTACCGGTGAGATCGTAGCCGTCGAGGTTTTTGGGCACTTCGATCGTGGTCCGCATCCATATGGCCTCCGCCGGCAAGGTAGAAGGAGCGGTTGCGGCTTGCCAGTTTGCATCGTCCACCGACGGCGACTCCCCGTGCTGGAGATCGCCCGCGTGATAGCGCCAATCGGGCTTGGGCAGGGCGGATAAACTCGCCAGTTTGTCCAGGACCGTCTGGGATTCCGGAGTCATAATTGAGGGCAAGGGGGCTTCCCGAGAGCTCTGCGCGTCTGCAGGGCAACCCACGAAGGGGAGGGAAACCAGACATAGAAGACAAAGAATGCCGCGCACTAGCTTGGGAGACATGATGAAGTTCCCTCGATGGCAGAAGTACAAACGGCAATCAGCTTAGCAAGCTTCAGAGGGCAAGGCAAAGGTCCGCGTCCGGCGCTGCCAGGAAATTGCCGCCTGTGTTAACTTGGGGGCTTGGGGCACGGCAGATGCCTCTTCACCGTGATGATCCGCCGGTTTTGAGACGGACCACAGAAAACCGGCGGAGTTCATTCTTTATGGTTCAAACGGTCGTAACCCAAACGTCAGTCAGCGACGATTCCCACCCCAGCAATTACCGCGCCATGGCGATGGTGACCACGCTGTTCTTCATGTGGGGATTTCTCACCTCGCTCAACGACATTCTTGTTCCCCACCTGAAATCGATTTTCGAGCTGAACTATACCCGGGTGATGTTGATCAATTCCGCGTTCTTCGGGTCCTATTTTGTCTGTGCCATTCCGTCCGGCCTGCTGATTGAGAAGATCGGATACAAGAAAACGATGGTCGTCGGGCTGCTGATCATGGCCCTGGGGGCTTTGCTTTTCGTGCCGGCCGCCAATGTCCCCTCGTTTGAGCTGTTTCTGGCGGCGCTCATCGTGCTGGCCGCGGGAGTTACCGCGCTGCAGGTTGCTGCCAACCCATACGTGACCGTGCTCGGCCCGGCGCGGACAGCTTCCAGCCGTCTGAACCTTACCCAGGCCTTCAATTCGCTGGGAACCACGATCGCGCCCTATCTCGGGGGGCTTCTGATTCTCGCCGCGGCGCCGCTGGCCTCAACGCAGCTGCAGCAGCTTTCCGCCCCAGCCCTTCTGGCCTACCGGCAGCAGGAGGCCTCTTCGGTGAAGCTGCCTTATATTGGCATCGCTCTTGCGCTCACCGCCCTCGCGCTTGCCATCGCCATGTTCAACTTGCCGAAGATCGAGGCGACCCGGGAATTCCGGCCCATGGGAGACACCCACCATGCAGCCAAAGACCTCTGGAAACGGCGCCAGTTGGTGCTGGGCGCGCTGGGGATTTTTCTCTATGTCGGCGCCGAAGTTTCCATTGGCAGCTTTCTCATCAACTATTTCACCCAGCCCGAGATCGGCAACCTGAGTGTGAAGGTCGCCGCCGGCCTAGTCTCACTTTATTGGTTTGGGGCCATGATCGGCCGTTTCATCGGAGCGGCGGTCTTGCAAAAGCTGCCCACGCGCGCGGTTCTCGGCACGGTCGCGGTGGTGGCCTGCCTGCTGGTGGTGACTTCCATGCTCAGCACCGGCTGGCTGGCGATGGCCACCATTATCCTGGTAGGACTTTTCAATTCCGTGATGTTCCCCAACATTTTTTCCCTGGGAATCGAAGGTCTTGGACCCTTGACGGGAAAAGGTTCAGGCCTGCTGGTGATGGCCATCGTTGGGGGCGGCATTATCCCGGTGGTGGAAGGCGCGCTGGCGGACCGCATTGGCATCCACCACGCCTTTATTTTGCCGGCGCTCTGCTATGTTTACATTGCGTTTTATGGATACAAAGGCTCTGTGGAACCGGCCAAGGCGCCGGCCACACAGTTGGCGTAAGCTCGAATTAACCTCTTCGCTTTCTTAAGACCCAAGTCGTCATGCAGCGATAATCCTGCACGATCGTAGTCTTCAATGGATCGGCAAGGACTCCGTTCATCTCCTCAGTCAATCCGAGGAGCATCTCCTCATCCACCAGATACCACTCCGAGCCATCCCCCACTACGAAGAGATTGCCTCGTACATGCTCGAAATCCATTCCGATTCTCGAACCCAACCGGCAGAACAACATCCCGCCGGGCCTCAGCACTCGCCAAAGCTCCGCAAGCATGTTTTGGAAATGTCGATCGTCTCGCGAAAAGTGAAGCACCGAATTGCAGATCACCACATCCATAAAACCGTCCGGAAATGGCATCGCCTCAATGGACCCCACCTGAAAGTTCTCCACCGGCAATCTGGTCATAAGCGACGCGGACAACAGGCGAACATGCTCCACCGCGTCGGGATCGGCGTCCAGCGCGAATATCTCGCACCCCTCGCGCAGCAGATGCACCAGATTTCGCCCGTACCCGCATCCAGCGTCGAGAACGCGCAAATCGGGGGTAATGTTCCCGCGCAGAATCTGATCGAATACGTAGATATCAATCTGCCCAAACTGCTCCTGAATACTTAGCGCCAATTCGTCACCATGCTAGTTACCAGGCGAAAATTTCGGTCTTCATAGCTCTTCCGCATGACGTTTACCTCCAGTAGCCTCGTAAGTCCCACGTACAAGTTCTACCAGCAAAATGATCGGTTCCTTTAGTCCCAAGCCATCCCGCCGGAGGCCGTTATCGAAATCTTCTTCTAAGAGAAGCGCAGTGTGTAAGCAAAGCGCGGTGTGTAAGCGAAGCGCTGGGTGCCCCAGGTTCGCCCAGCGTACCCCCGATTTCCTGCTACGCAGCACCAGACAGGACCGCGTGTGCGGCTTTCTTTAAGGAAAGCCGCATGCAGTTCGACAGCGTCACCAACATCGACAGGAAATCGGGGTACCTGGGAAGATGATGACTTGTTTCCAATGCTTTCCCAACAGGGCGCAGCTGCGCTTCCGGGTCGCCCCGTCCCACGTACTCCGGGCTACAGACCGGTGGAAGCGCCCTCAAAGATAGGGAAGCATAGCAGCTCCCAGCAACCCGGCGTCGGGTCCAGAGACGGCGGGAACGACATACGTCTTTCCTGCCATGAAAGCCGGATCGGCCGGGGGTTCGGTAAGGGCATAGATATAACTCAGGCGACGCAGTTCCTCAAACATCCGCGGGGCAAACAGGTCCCAAGCGCTGACCACACCGCCGCCGATGACATACAGCGGCAGGTTCAAGACGTTTACCAGCATAGCCAGGCCCATCCCGAGGTACTTGCCTGCATCGGCGAAAACCTGGCGGGCAGCCTCGTCTCCTTCCCGCGCCAGGCCGGCGAGATCACGCGCGGTGAATTCGCCGTGGCTTTCGATGTGCCGGGCGATAAGCTCAACGATACGGGGCGCGTTGCCCGTCGCGGCAGCGCGGTTCGCCGCCCGGCAGATCGCTGTTGCGGAAGCATATTGTTCGAGACAGCCGCGGCCGCCGCAGCCGCACGGAAAGCCGTCCTCGACCACCGGAATATGGCCTCCCTCCCCACCCATGCCGTTCATGCCGTGCCAGATTTTTCTATCCAGAATGATGCCTGCGCCCACGCCCGTGCCCAGGGTCAGCATACACATGGAATCGCCGGGCATCTCCTTGCCCGCGCCGCTCTTCCATTCGGCCAACGCGGCCGCGTTGGCATCGCACTCCACAATCACCGCGGTTTGCAGGTTCGACTCCATCGCGTCCTTCAACAGGAAGCCATCGAAGCCGGGCAGGTTCGGGGGACGGTGAAATCTACCCGAGGGCAGTTCGAGCGGGCCGGGCGCTCCGATACCGACGCCAACCAGCTCCTGTTTGGCCCCGCAGCGCTCGAGCACGCGGCGGATCGCGTCACACATGTCGTCCACCACGGCCTTGGGCCCACTTTCTACGCGGGTTGGTAAATTGATGTAATCCAGTCGCTTCCACTCAGAATCGAAGGCGGCGATCCGTAGATTCGTGCCCCCCAGGTCGACGCCGACGGTCAGACCGCTCTTTTTGTCGCTCGGCTCGGTGAGTCTCTGCGAGAGCGGGCTTTCCGGTGATGCAATCTCTTGTCTGGTCAAACCTTGCCGTCCTTCAATGACCGGCGCTACAGCCGGTCTTCTCGCGAACCTTCCACACCACGTTAACAAGCCGCAGCAATGCAGGCTAGAGCCTAGACCAGCGGGCCTGCAAAACCCTAAGCACGCCACCCGCCGATCATCTTAGGACAATCTACGGGGCGCAGCGTGTTACCATCGAGTCCGGGTTGGGCGGTTAGCTCAGTTGGTTAGAGCGCCTGCCTTACAAGCAGGATGTCGGGGGTTCGAGTCCCTCACTGCCCACCAATCGACCCAAAACTTAAAGCATTATCAGAGTTACGTGATGTGGTCATGGCAGCTATGTGCAGCCGTTCTTTGATGGAACGGCTGCGTAGAGAGCGGTTGCTCACCTTACGCCAACTCTGATAATGCTTCAACCGCTATGCGCATCCAACAGCAAACCCCCTGCTGTGAAAACAGTGCAGGTCGCGGCCGCTCAATGAAATGCCGGGCCAGGTAAAACCTGTATACCTTTTCGAGGAGAGTGCGGAATGAGGAAACTTATTTGGCTGGTTCTGATAGTGGCGGTCGTGGGCAGATCGTCGAGAACATGGGCGCAGAGCGGTATCACGCAGCAGAATGGGCGTCAGGTGACCTGTGCTTCGGATGACATGAAACGACATCTGTGCCAGGTCGATACCAGCCGCGGTGTACGGATGACTAACCAGCGCAGCGGCTCACCTTGCATCCAGGGGCAGACCTGGGGCTACGACCGTAGAGGTATCTGGGTTGACCGCGGCTGCCGCGCCGATTTCTATTTGGGCAATGGCGGCCCCGGTTACGGACCGGGCCCTCGGCCGCCTCAGGGCGTAGTGATCAGCTGCTCGTCGGATAACGGCAGACGGAATTATTGCCCTGTGAACACCGTACGCGGTGTGCGGCTGACCAAGCAGCGCAGCGGTTCGCCTTGCATCCAAGGGCAGACCTGGGGCTATGATCGTCAACGTATTTGGGTAGACCGAGGCTGTCGAGCGGACTTTTTCGTCCAGCGATAAAGACCGGATATAAGCGTGGTCAGGAAGGGAGGCGAAAGCCTCCGTTCCTGTTCGTGCAAAGTGAACGTCTAGGCTTTACTCCCGAAAATCTTGCTCGCCAAGCCGGCCAGCCCCCCTGCCTCGGCGGTCTGACCGCTGGCGCCAGAGAAGTGTGAGACGACGAGGGGAAGAACTACGGCGATGACCCCACTCGCGACCGTCGGAGAGATGCCGGCGCGCTGTGCAATGTTTTCGATAGTCGAGGTGCCGAGGCCCTGTTGCACCTGTTCGGGGCTGACGGCTTTGTTCTCTCCTGGCGTGATCCAGGACTGAACCTGGTCGGCGAGGCCGTTTTGCTTTAATTGACTAAGAATGCCGTCCATCCCACCTGGATGCTCCTGCATCACTTGGCTTAGTGCGTCGGCTACACCGTGGTGTTCAGGCGAAGCCCCGCCGGCGATAGAGGTCAAGGCGTCGAGTAAGCCCATAGTTGCTCCTTTGTGTGTTTTCGGTTTGAGATGTGCTTGCGGCGGTGGGATTCAGACATCGCCAGCTTGCGGATAGAGTACGCCGTTTGCTGCATCTTTTGCGAATTAAACCGAAGTTCAGCCGGCCTCTATTGCGCTGATTCACTGCTTTTTCACGCCACGGTTTTGATCCGCTCAAAGGCGCCACACCACAGTTAGAAGTTGAATCAGGCGGACGTGAAGACCGGCTTGCAGGCCGCCGCCGCAGTCGGCGATGACCGGCTTCAAAAGATGTCACAGGGATATGTGACCCCGGACTCGTTCACGCACGGCTCCTCACAGCAGCGGATGGCATGGTTCAACCGCGGGCTGCAAAGCGGCCAGGTGAGTGCATGTAATACCTTCGGCGCCGGTGGGTAACTGCTTAATGAAGATCTTCCAGGGGAAAAACTTGATGGGTGACATGAACTATCTGCGGTATAGCAATTCGATTCCTCACAGAAAGCCGCACACGCAACTATGGCTGGTGTCACTTACAGGAAATGCGGGTACCTCGCCCATGGGAACGGTTTTACAGGTTGCGGAAAAACATTATCGATGAAGGGTGCGGGCTTCAGCCCGTGAAGGGTACGGGCTTCAGCCCGTGAAGGGTACGGGCTTCAGCCCGTGAAGGGTACGGGCTTCAGCCCGTGAAGGGTGCGGGCTTCAGCCCGTGAAGGGTACGGGCTTCAGCCCGTGAAGGGTACGGGCTTCAGCCCGTACGTAGACCGAACAGAATCACTGGGCCTTTAGGCCCTGAGGGAAAACTTTCAGCACCTCTCGGCCCAAAAGCTCCCTCAGGGGCTAGAGCCGATTGTTCTCGCTTCCTTGATGTACGTGCTGAAGCCCGTGCCCTTCGCACCAGAGGTTTTTTCCGCAGCCTGTTTAGCCGGTGAGGGATGGGAAAGTTACACTCACGGCGCCACGAAGAACTCTGCCATAGGAGGCGCCGTAGCCGCCGCACCCGGAGGATTCGATAGTTGCAGCGCTTCCATCATTGTAGCCAGCATGCTTTCATGCTGATATACCGTGCTGGATGTTTGCGTATAGCCAACCTTTACGTTCGGCCCCCAGAGAACTGGAGCGATATGACCGCCGCCGTGTGTCGTGTCGTTGAGCATCGCTTCATCGAAGTCTACGATGAGAACGCCGTCCCCTCCCAGTTCGAATGCAGGGTAGCTGGACAAGGGGGTGACCACGTTTGTCTGCAACCATGTGTCGGCCTGCTGCGGCGTTCCATTATGTGCATCGTCCATTACGTCTGGGACAATATACGAGAATTCGGGTAAGGTGCCGTTGGCCAGGTCGATAGCGAACTGTGAAAACGGCCAGATGGTTTGATTCGCCACCTGCGGGCTGCCGGCAATATCCGAGAGCATGGCAAACGGATTATGCCGAATCAGGTACAGTCCAGTATTTCCGCCAACATATCCCTGCGTGATGCCTTCCGCATAGATCCTGAATGAGACACCAGAAGCCAGCATTCGCCGGGCTATATTGTCTACGTTCCAGACGGTGGTGGAACTGTCGTTCGTCGTCAGCAACTGTCCTGTTGTCAGCATGAAATAGTTGCCTATCGAGGGATGCGAATTAGCGTAATAGTTGGT
>Ga0182015_10007561_pt1 | contig 10563 bp, 6 predicted proteins | sample 712P3MmetaG_FD_120478 | JGI IMG/M metagenome (GOLD analysis project Ga0182015, IMG submission 120478) | Permafrost microbial communities from Stordalen Mire, Sweden - 712P3M metaG | ecosystem: Environmental > Terrestrial > Soil > Wetlands > Permafrost | place: Sweden: Stordalen | collected... | reverse complement strand
TGCTGCAGGCTCGGGTCCTGCTGAATCAGCAACGCCTTCATCGCCTTGTTCAACTTCGCCAGTTCCTCACCCCTCGGCTCATTCGGGCTCGGGAACCGCGCCGGCCCAAACATGATCAGCACCGGAACCTTCCCCCTCGCCGCAACCGGCAGCACTTCGATCGCATGAATCTTCACGCTGATTGCCGGATACGCCGAGTTGTCCACCGTCCCAATCAACTCCTTCGCGGTCACCGGCGTAAATCCCAGAAACTCGTGATCGACCGCCCCCACCGTCCACGTCACCTTGGGCACGTCCTTCGGAATTCGCCCGTACACTTCCTTTTCAAACATCGCCACAATCTCCGGCCGCCGCTCTGTCCGCCACATCTCCGCCGTCGTCACCTTGCGCCCGTCGTTCATCGTCAACGGATCGGGAACATTGTTGTAAGGGTTCGCCAGCGACTCATCCGTGTTCGCGTGGTTCGGAGCCTTGTCGTTCCCGCTCGGCCCCGGCCGCAGAGCCTTGATCCCTAACTGGTCCATCATGTTCTGGTGGTCCTGCTCTGAGGTAAATGTCACCGGCGGCTTTGCGTCCTGTGCCACAGCCGCGCTAACGGCCACGAAGACTACAAGGCAAGAAGCAAGAATGGTATTGGAACGACGCATCGGCTCAATCTCCCCTGGGACAGCGATTGCTGGTATTCTTCGTGCGGCTGAAAAAAGCGATTTACCAAGCCCGACCATGGTACATTCCGCCCTATGCTGCTGACACGAGAATTGAAACGAATAATCATGCGAAAATTCCCAGCACTCCCCGCACTCCTCCTCTTCACCACCCTCCTGCCCGCATCAGCCATGTCGCTCCCCCCGGCCGCCGCCCAGTCGAAGATAAAAGACTTCCTCGGGAGTTGGGAATTCTCAGAGTGCTGGTCCACGATCGATAAGAGCGCCGCAAATTGTGTGGTCTACAGAGTTCATGTCTCGCCGATGAGCGAAGGAGCGATCGTAGACATCGATATTGATGGCTATATGTCTTCCTCCAGCGTTAGGGCAGAGGGCAAGCTAATAGACAACGCCCTGCGGGTAACTTACATGGAAGATCGTGAACCAGGGCTCGATAAAGTCTATGAGAATGGCGATTTGCTCTTTGAATTATCCTTCCGCGGCGATAAGTTATTTACCACCTGGGTAAAGCTGAAACCGGCACTGACAAAGAATCAAAAAGGGTGCGTTTGCTTTTTCAAGGTTACCGAGACATCACCCGCCTGGGTCGTCTCCTGGGCCGCATCCCAGCAAATCCCCGAACCACAAAACGCACTCCCCACCGAAGACCTCCGCGACGCAAACCTCCTCCAGATCTTCCATCTCTCCCTCGGTGGCTCAGTCTTGCGCGTCCACATCTCCAATGCCTTCGGAACCGCCCCGCTCCACCTCACCTCGGTCCACATTGCGCGCCCCACGTCGCCCCCCAGCCCCAGCATCGACCCCGCCTCCTTGAAAGCCCTGACCTTTGCAGGCCACACCGACGTCTCCATCCCACCCGGCGCGGAGATGCTCTCCGACCCCGTCGAATTTCTCGTCCCCGCCCTATCCGACGTTATGGTCCGTATCGTTTACAACGCGCCGCCCTCCGTCCAAACAGGCCACCCCGGCTCCCGCGCCACTTCGTATTTGTTCCGAAACCGCGGTGGCAACACATCCGACAACACAGACGGCCCCAGGACAGTCGACCACTGGTACCAAATCTCCGCCATCGATGTCCTCGCTCCCACCCCAGCCGCCGCCATCGTTGCCCTCGGCGATTCCATCACCGACGGCCACGGCGCAACCACCAACGGCAACGACCGCTGGACCGACGTCCTCGCCGCCCGCCTCCAGGCCTCGTCCCACACCCTAGACCCCAGACCCGAGACCCTGGACCCCACACGCATCGGCATCGCCAACGCCGGCATCGGCGGTAATCATCTCCTAACCGACGGCCTCGGACCCAACGCCCTCGCCCGCTTCGATCGCGACGTCCTCGCCCAGGCCGGCGTCCGCTGGCTCATCGTCTTTGAAGGAGTCAACGATCTCGGCGGCCTCGCCATTCACGGCGAAGTTTCCCCCGCCGATCACGACGCACTTGTTGCCCGCGTCCTCGCCGCATACCAGCAAATCATCGCCCGCGCCCACGCCCACGGCATCCGCGTCATCGGAGCCACCATCACGCCCTACGTCGGCTCTGCCTACTACCACCCCGGACCTTTAAGTGAAGCCGATCGCCAGGCCGTCAACGCATGGATTCGCGCCGCAGCGGCCGCAGGCAACCAAGACTCGCCCCACTTCGATGCCGTCATCGACTTCGACGCCGTCGTCCGCGACCCCGCCCACCCCGACCAACTCCTCCCCGCCTACGACTGCGGCGACCACCTCCACCCCTCACCCGCCGGCTACCGCGCCCTCGCCAACTCCATCCCCCTCACCCTCTTCACGCAGTAATCAAGAGCGGCCGCCAACCCACGGCATGGGTTTAACATCTCCCCATGCAAGGGCCCGTGCTGATTTTTGACAAGTCGTCGCTTCAAAGTCTCAGCGTGGATGAGGCCGTTCTCCTCGACAATTTCTACCTTTCAAACATTGTGCCCGTCTTCTTCGTGGAATGCCTTGCAGACCTTGAGAAAGATATGGTTCGAACGAAAAGCACGCCAGAGCAGTTGGTAGGCTCCTTGGCGACGCGGACACCGGATTCCCGATCCACGGCGAACGTCTACCACCTAGATATTTTGAAGAGTGAGCTTTCAGGCCAATTTGACCTCGACACGGTCTTATTGCGTCCATTGCGTGCCGGGGGACGACACGTGCAACTCGGCAATTCTCGGGGGATGATCTTCAAAGCCAGCCAGGAAGAGGAAGCCGTTCATCGCTGGGACCGCCGCGAGTTCCTCAACCTTGAGCGCGAGATAGCAAAGAGTTGGCGGCGTATGATTTCACAGATCGATCTGGAAGCCATGTCACAGAGAGTCCTGAACGCAATTGGCCCATGGCGAAAACCCAAGTCCCTTCAAGACTCCCGCGCGATGACGGACACAATCATTGACAACCTCGATCCCGAGTGGCTGCTACGCTTTGGGCTTCAAATACTCGGCGTTCCAGAGGCCACCGAGCACGTCATTAGCGACTGGAAAGCAAATCGCCAAAAGCCTCTGCGCGAGTATCGACCCTACTTCATTCACATGATTTTCATAAACATTTTCTTCAGTCTGGTGCTCCCTGCAAAGCTCCTGAAAAACGTTAAGCAGAGCCACCACATCGACCTTGCATACCTCTACTATCTGCCTTTCTGTACGGTGTTTACGTCAAGGGACAATTTCCATGTCGAGGTGGCGCCCTTGTTTATGTCCCCCGCACAGCAGTTCGTGCATGGGGACGCCTTAAAGGCCGACCTCAAACGCCTCAATGAGCACTATCTGCAATTGCCCGAGGAGGTGCTTGAACAAGGCCTATACACCTTTGCTCAGTTTCCGCCCGACGACAGTTCATACCTCGCCACGCGTCTATGGGACGCCTATCTTCCTGCCTGGCGCGGCGCGTCACCGAACAAGGTGGACGTGCCACCCGAGATTCAGGAAGCGCTGAAGGGGCTCATCGATAAATATAGGAAAAAGTCGAAACCCGTGACAGACGGCAGGGACGTGACCATCGACAAGATCGACTTCCTTGAAATCTCAAAGAAAGTTAGCCCGGTTAAAGGAAGTTATTTCCGTTTTTCCAAGGAAATAATACTTAAGAACCACGAAGAGGAGTTGAAGAAGCGCAGCGAGGTATTTCCAGCAGATACCAAACTTCAAAAACTCCTGGAATCTCTTACTGACCTGTTTACCGAATCTGAAGTGTCCAACGTCGAAGTAGCCTTTATTAGCTACAAGCTAGACACAAGTGGCGAGAAAGTTGTTGAGGAAAACCAGCACGTCGCTCAAATCCGCGCCGTGGGGATAACAGGGATAGATCAAGAAACACAGGAAGTCCTAAAAGAGCAATACGAGATGGCACCCCTGATCTCGATACTGATCCTTTGGATGAGGCCTTCCTCGGAGAAGCTCGGCATTCTGCAGTTCCGTGCGGTCACACCGGACGAACCCACTCCAAAGGCAGGGGAATACCAGGACTGGGAGAAACAAGCAATCAGCGCGTACATTGACCGAAATTTACGCCCTGGCCTGTGATCCCCCTCACCCTATATAACAACTCTTGTTATACAAAAACCCGATTTCGCCCCAAACGCCCCAGTTCTTTCTCGCATTTTTCTGTCGACCCTGCCATCAGCGCGTCGCATCATGCTGATTCTAAATTCGATACGGCGAGCTTCCTGTCGCCTCCCGCGTAGCGGCAATTTCGAATCAACTAAGCCCTTTAAAATCTTGACCCTCCGGCCGACTCCCATAAACATCGAGAGAGCGAACACCACTTTCCGGCCGCTTTCTCGCGCAAAATCCGGCAGTGATTACCAAACCCACTCCCAATTTCAGTCACTTCCCCCAATCCCTCTTTATTTTTCGTCTGCACTTTTGCACATAATTACCGCCTGCCGGCGCACACTCTATCCATCAATGCCAAAAAAGCCCTCGGGCCGCCCTCCGTTCACCGTTCACCGTTCACTGTTCACTGTCCACTTTCCACTGTCCACTGTCCACTGACCACTGTCCACCAGCCTCTAGGAGCCTCCACCATGATCCATGCCCTCAAGCCCCTCGCCCCACACACCCCAGTCCCGACACCCTGCACCCCATCCCCAATCTGCGGCCAGGACAACCCCGCCGTCGCCAGATGCGAAGCAGAATGGCACCGCGTCTATCACGCAGTCTTGAAGAAGAAAAAAGGCAACGACGAGGCAATCGAGGAAGCCGATTATGCATACCGCGAGGCCATGCCCGCCCTGGTCGGCTACTCCAACATTTGCCACTTCATCGCCTGTGTCGTCTATGGCATGCTGATGCGCCGCTTCGATCCTGAAGAGGGGCCCAAGCTCCTCTACGCCGCACAAGTTGCCCTCAGCACCATCGCGCCCCAGGCAAAAGCGCTCAGCCGAAACTCCCAGAATCCAGACCCCAAACCCGAGACCCGATCCTTTACCCCCCTACCCCCCTCCCCCTCCATTTTTCCTCATCCCTCTGAAAACAAGCAGGTTACGTCTTCTGACATGAAAGGAGCCCACTGATAACAAAGAACTTACGCGTCGCCCGCCGTCGGAAAACCGCCATTTTCCGCCGCAAATCGCCCCAAAACGCCGCACTCTCCACCCTGAGTTGGAGGCCCAAGGGCGCTGAGAGCGCGCACTGCGAACCGAGAACTGACAACTGTTCGCTTCTTCACTCGTTCGCTCGCTCACTGCTTCACTGTCCACTGTTCACTTCTTCACTCGTTCACTCGCTCACTGCTTCACTGTCCACTGTTCGCTTCTTCACTCGTTCACTGCTTCACTGCCTTTCGTCACCCTTCTTCCGCCTCCCGCAACTTCGCAATCACCGTAAAGTCTTCCAGCGTCGTCGTGTCGCCCTTGATCTCGCCATGCGTCGCCAACTCCCTCAGCAGCCGCCGCATGATCTTCCCCGAACGCGTCTTCGGCAGCGCTTCGGTAAACCGAATATCGTCCGGCCGCGCCAGCGATCCAATCTCCTTCGACACCCACTTCCGCAGCTCGTCCTTCAACTGTTCGCTCGGGTAGTTGCCGCTCTCCAGCGACACAAACGCCGAAATCGCCTGCCCCCTCAACTCGTCCGGCCGCCCCACCACCGCGGCCTCAGCCACTTTCGGATGCGCCACCAGCGCCGACTCCACTTCCATCGTCCCAAGCCGGTGCCCGCTCACATTGATCACGTCGTCCACCCGGCCCATCAGCCAGAAATACCCATCCGCATCCTGCCGCGCGCCGTCGCCTGTAAAGTAGCTCCCCGGCACATCGCTCCAATAAGTCTCCCGGTACCGCTCCGGATCGCCATACACAGTCCGCGCCATCGATGGCCACGGCTTGCGCACCACCAGCAATCCGCCGCTCCCCGCCGGAACCGGGTGCCCGTCCTTGCTCACCACCTCCGGCTCGATCCCAAAGAACGGCCGCGTCGCCGAGCCCGGTTTCGTCGGCACCGCGCCCGGAATCGGCGCAATCAAAATCGCTCCCGTCTCCGTCTGCCACCACGTATCCACAATCGGGCAGCGGTTGTGCCCAATCTTCTCCCGGTACCACATCCATGCCTCGGGATTGATCGGTTCGCCCACCGTCCCCAGTAACCTCAGCGAGCTCAAATCGTGCTTCTCCACATACTCATTGCCCCACTTGATAAACGCGCGAATCGCCGTCGGCGCCGTGTAGAACACCGTAACCTTGTGGTCCTCCACAATCTTCCAGAACCGCGAAAAATCCGGAAAGTTCGGCGCGCCCTCATACATAAGCACCGTCGCGCCATTCTGCAGCGGCCCGTAAACAACATACGAGTGCCCCGTCACCCAGCCGATGTCCGCCGTGCACCAGTAGATGTCGTGCTCCTGCAGATCGAATACGTACTTCGACGTCAAGTAAGTCTGCACCGCGTATCCGCCCGTCGTATGCACCAGCCCCTTCGGCTTCCCCGTCGTCCCCGACGTGTACAAAATGTAGAGCGGATCTTCCGAATCCTGCTCTTCCGCCGGGCACTCCGTCGCCGCCGCGCTCATCAGGTCGTGCCACCAATGATCGCGCCCCTCCACCATTTCAATTGGCGACCCCGTACGCTTGTACACCACCACGTGCTTCACCGTTGGGCAGGCCTTCATCGCCTCATCCACCGTCTGCTTCAGCTTGATCTCTCCGCCGCGCCGGTAGCTCGAGTCCTGCGTCAGCACCGCCACGCAGGTCGAGTCGTTCACCCGATCCGCGATCGCCGTCGCCGCAAACCCGCCGAAGATCACCGAATGCACCGCCCCAATGCGCGCGCAGGCCAGCAGCGCAATCGCCAGCTCCGGTGTCATCCCCATGTAAACCGCCACGCGGTCGCCCTTCTTGATCCCCAGCCCCTTCAGCGCATTGGCAAACTTCTGCACCTCTCCGCTCAACTCCGCATAAGTCAGTGTCCGAATCTCGCCCGGCTCGCCCTCCCAGATAATCGCCGTCTTCTCCGCCCGCGCCCCCAGCGCATGCCGGTCAACGCAGTTGTAGCTCAGGTTCATCTTGCCGCCCACAAACCACTTCGCCCACGGCAGTTTCCAGTCCAGCACCTTGTCCCAGCGCTTGAACCAGTGCAGCTCGTCGGCCGCTCCGGCCCAGAACGCTTCAGGGTCCTCAATCGACTTCGCATACAGCGCCTCATACTCTTTCAGGCTCTTGATGTGCGCCTTCGCCGCGAACTCCGCCGGCGGCGGAAAGACGCGGTGCTCACGCAGCGTCGACTCGATATCCAGATTGGCATTGGCCGCGGCCTGATTGGCAGCAAGGTTGGCAGCAGCCGCATTCGCGGCGGAAACGGGTACGGATGACATGGAAATCGTCCCTCTTGGGCTATGGAATCAAAACGGATCGAGGCCGCTGGGAACGCCTGAACGGCTCGTGTTTCCTCGATTGCCTCGTGGGAGAAACTTTATCGGCACGGGCATACACCCTGCAAGTGAGCACCGTCCGCCACCTGCCCGCCTCCCCGTTCAGTCCCCAATATTCAAGGAACCAATCCCGCACCCATCCCGTATCCTTCTTCTGTTTCCAGTCGATCTTCCCATCCGATCTCCCAGGCAGGTTTCGCAATCCGGCTCCAAGGAGCAGACCGAATGACCCCTGACGATTCTCTCCGCTCTCAACGCGCTTGGGCCCGGGTTGCCGGCCTCATGTACTGGGTTGTTCTGGTCGTTGACCTCGCCGGAATGAACGTTCGCCCTTCCAACCTGCACAGTTCGCTCATGCTCTCCGGCTCCCTGTTCACCGTTCTCCTCGCCCTGGGGCTCTATTACGCCGTCAGGCCCGTCCATGCTCTGCTCGCCCTCCTTGCTCTCACCTGCCGCCTCACCGAGGCTGCCTTGGGCGTGGTCTCGTGCATCGCTGGCTTCCCCTCCGTCCATCCGCGCCTTGCGGATTCAACCTTCGGCACGGCGCTGCTTCAACTCGCCAGTTGGGGCGACTCCACCAACTTCGCCGCCTTCATCTTCACCGTCGGCTCCACCATCTTCTTCTCGCTCTTCCTCAAAGCCCGCTCCATCCCGCGCCTGCTCGCCCTTTGGGGACTCTTCGCCTCCGTGCTCGCCATGTCGGCCTGCTTCACCCACCTGATCACGCCATCGTTCTCCTCCATGGCCATGTGGGCCTGGATCCCCATGCTCCTCGCCGAAACCTCCACCGGTCTCTGGCTCCTCATCAAATCCGTCAAAGTGGCACAGCCCTCTCCGAGTTAGCACCAGCTTCCCCAATCGGTTCCCAGACCCCATCGAACGGAGCGGGGCGATTAGAATCATTAAACACTGGGGTAGTATTTGTTCGTACCGAGGTACTCTTTATGCCCACCGTCGAAAAGTTAAGCATCGCGCTCCCAGTAGAAATGGCAGCACTGATCCGCAGTGCAGTCGACCAGGGCGAATACTCCTCGAACAGTGAAGTCATTCGCGATGCGCTCCGCGACTGGACATACAAACGCAATCTCCGCGAGCGCGGCCTGGCGGACCTTCGCCGGCAATGGCTCGCGGCCGTAGCCGACGACTCCGAAGGCCTTGATCCCGATCCCGTCTTCGACCGGCTCGAAGAAAAATACTCAAAAAGAAAACCCGCTGTCGCGCAAGCAAAGAAAGTCCGCTGATGCGGCTGCGCCTTTCGCCCTTCGTCCCCGGCGAACTCGAAGAAATTGGCGATTTCATCGCACAAGATAGCCCGCGATACGCCGTCCGCACACTCCGTCTCTTGCGCGCAAAGTTCAAAGAGATTTCCAGGCAGCCCACTCTCTTCAGACTCCGCCCGGAAATCGCACCCGATGCTCGCCTCGCAGTCGTCGGTCGGTATGTAATTCTCTTCCGCATCCGCAACCGCACAGTTCGCATCGAGCGCGTGCTACAAGGCAATCGGAATCTGCCAGATCTGATGGACGAAACCAACGAACCCCGACCGGCCCCCAAGAACACCGCGGCCCGGCTTTCGCCGGACCGCGCATCATCACCATCTTCCAACTACCGCCTACGCCGGCCCCGTTCCCGCCTCGTTCCAGATCAGCGTCCCATGCGTTTCCTTCAGAAAGATCGTCCCAACCACAAACGTCAGCGCCGCTACTGCAATCGGATAGTAAAGCCCGGCATAAATGTTTCCCGTCGACGCGCACAGCCACAGCCCGGTCACCGGCAGCAACCCGCCAAACACGCCGTTGCCCAGGTGGTACGGCAGCGACACCGACGTATACCTCACCTTTGCCGGAAACGCCTCCACCAGGTACGCCGCAATCGGCCCATAGATCATGCACGCCAAAATCATTTGCAGCCACACATAAAACACGATCAACGGCTGGTTCACGCCGACCGCTTCCTTTGCCGGGACTTCCGCGCCCGTCGCCGCTTCCACAGTCATCGGGGTCAGCTTGTATTCGCCCGTCACCTTGTTCTTCACTGACGTTACGTGTGTCACGTCGTTGCCCGCGGCCGCCTGCATCCCGTGATAGATCGGGATGTAGCTCACCACCGCCAGCAGAAGCGCCGCCATCATCAACTTCTTGCGCCCAATCCGATCGCTCATCGCGCCAAACACCGTGAAGAACGGCATTCCCAGCAGCAGAGCAATCGCGACGTCGATGTTCGCCGTCTTCGTATTCATTAGCAACACCTTCTGCACATAGAACAGCGCATAGAACTGTCCGGTGTACCAAACCACGCCCTGCCCTGCCGTTGCGCCCAGCAGCGAGATCAGCACCAGCTTCAGATTCGGCCAGTGAAACAGCGCGTCCGTAAGCGGCTTCACCGAGCTCATGCCCGCCGCCTTCATTTGCGCGTAGATCGGCGACTCCTTCATTCGCCAGCGAATATAAAGCGAGACCCCCACCAGCACAATCGACAGCAGGAATGGCAGCCGCCATCCCCAGTCCTGAAACGCCGCCGGGGCCATGCTCTGTTGCGTCGCCACAATCACCGCCAGCGAAACAAAAAGCCCCAGCGTCGCCGTGATCTGAATAAAGCTGGTGTAGTAGCCGCGCTTGTTGTCGGGCACATGCTCAGCCACAAACACCGCTGCGCCGCCATACTCGCCGCCCAGCGCCAGCCCCTGCAGCATTCGAATCACAATCAAAATAATCGGCGCGAACCACCCCGCCGTCTTGTACGTCGGCAACAAGCCGATCGACGCGGTCGAGAATCCCATAATCGTCAGCGTGATGATGAACGCGATCCTGCGTCCCACCAGGTCGCCAAGCCGCCCAAAGAACAGCGCGCCGAACGGCCGCACCAGAAAGCCCACCGCAAACGTCGCCAGGTAGGCGATCAGCGCAAATGTGTCGTTCCCGGCTGGGTAGAACTTGGTCGACAGCACTGTCGCCAGCGAACCGAAAATGAAAAAGTCGTACCACTCGATCATCGTGCCCGTCGCCGAGCCAACAATCACTTTGAACAGGGAATTCGT
>Ga0182015_10007560_pt1 | contig 10564 bp, 15 predicted proteins | sample 712P3MmetaG_FD_120478 | JGI IMG/M metagenome (GOLD analysis project Ga0182015, IMG submission 120478) | Permafrost microbial communities from Stordalen Mire, Sweden - 712P3M metaG | ecosystem: Environmental > Terrestrial > Soil > Wetlands > Permafrost | place: Sweden: Stordalen | collected... | reverse complement strand
TCTCGCGGTTGGGCGACCTTTTCTAAGAGAATCCGTCCACCTTCCGCGTTGAGGGCGCGTTGAATCTCGGCGTCGTCGAGCCCGGCTAAGAATTCCGTGATTGCGTGGTCGAACATGGGAGTCTGCACGGCCCCCGGAGCAACACAGTTAACCCGGACCCGAGGGGCGAGTTCTACGGCGAGGCTCTTGGTGAGCCCCAATAAGCCGGCCTTGCTCGCCGAGTACGCCGCGTGATGACTACGACCGCTGTTGGCCGAAACGCTGCCCACAAACACGATCGAACTCTCACTCACAAAGTACGGCGCGAGCGCTTGAGTGAGGTGGAACGGACCGCCGAGGTTGATTGCGATGAGTTGGTCAAACGTGTCGCGGTCCGTGGCGGCAAGGCTGTGCACGCCTTCAATCGCCGCGCAGTGAATAAGGGCCTTAACCCGACGCTCTTCTAACGCACTCACGATGGTGACAATGCCGTCGTCGGTGCTGACGTCAGCGACCACGGCAACGGCATTGTCGCCGCAGAGAGCAACGGTTTCATTCAGTTGATGCGATCTACGTCCGACACAGAGAACGTGCATTTTTCGTTCGGCCATCATGAGCGCAACCGCTCGTCCGATGCCACTACCGGCACCCGTCACCACGACTGACGTGTTGTCGAGGGCCGTTGTCATCGTGTCACCTCCGTTTATGAAACGAGTGTATCATTAACTCTGCAACCTTTGAATTGCGAAGTGTGAGAGGAGAATTGTGGGTCGTCCAGTGGATCTCGCGCGACGCGACGTGATGCTCGGTCGCGCCGCAGACTACGTGCTCGCCAATGGTCTGGCGGGACTGAGCCTGCGTCCAATGGCCGAAGCGCTCGGCACAAGTCCGCGAATGCTGTTGTATGACTTTGCGAGCAAAGAGAAGCTGATCTCGTCGATCCTCACCGAGATCCGCGCCCGCGAAGCATCCTTGCTTTCGAATCATCTTGCGGGCGTCTCAAGAACAGCACCCGAGTTACTGCACTACGCGTGGGCGTGGATCAGTGCACCGGAACAGGAGTCCTTTCTGCGACTCTTCTTCCAGGTGTACGTGGACGCCATTTCACGTCCCGGCGCGTACGGCGGGGCGGCGACGGCGATGGTGAGCGACTGGCTGGAGATAGTGTCGGCAATCATTGGCGGTCCGAACCCCAAAGTCACGGCGACTCTCTTCGTGGCGGTCGTTCGTGGACTCTTGCTCGATGGATTGGCCACCGGGGAACGTGCACGCACGAACGAGGCAATGGAGAGTTTCATTGGGTTGTTCGGCAGTCCCGTCATCAGGACTACTCGGCCGAACTGAGCGACATTTGACTGTGAGACAGCGTCCGCATTAGCGCAGCGGTGCCGACCACGAAAGAATATCCAGCGTGATCTGGCTCGCCGTGGTTTCCGGCACTCCGGCGGCATCGGCATACTCTGGCCACCCCTCAACGGCCGTGAGGACCTGCTCGAGCACGTCGCTCACGCCCGGCACGCCAAAGCGGTCGCCCACTTCGCGCACGTCGGCTCGCGAGATCTGGGTGGTCTGACCGTTAACCGCCATGAGGTGTTGGCGGGTCCAGCGGCTCTCGGGCGCGTGCGCGTGCGTCACGTCGTAGGCGGGTGAGAGACGCCACTGGCCACCTCGGGGTAGCACGAAGGAAAAGTTCTTCGTGTGGTCGTCGCAGTTGGCTGCGGCGACGTTAAAGACCATGCGACGAAATATTTCGGCGCGACTCTCAGGACCAAGCCCCAATTGCTCGGCGGTGAGGAACAACTGTCCGTAGTCGTGGGCGCCGATCTGGCGAAAATCTAGATTGGCTAGCGCGCAGAGGGTCTGCACGTGCACCTTCTGGCCGTCACGTAACCGGTCGAACCTGCGGGTCATGAAGTGGGCCCGTCCGCCTTCTTCGAGCAGTCGGCACTCCATCATTTCAATGCCGGCCGCGCGGGCCATGAGGTGATAACCGTATTCAATGCGACCGAAAAACGCACCCGAACCGAGGTCGTGGTCGGCCCCGACGCCGTCAAGTTTGAGCAGCCACTGCTCAAAGCCGGGATCGGCCGGCACTTGGCCCGAGCGCAGTTCGCCAGTGAGCGGATTGAGAGACACCACAGCTTTAGCCCTGGCGCCACCGGCCGACGTACCGACGGCGATGAGGTGCGAAATTGCCTCAGTGATGCCTGATTCGTAGTTGACATCACCGCGTAACGCGCCGCGCGCCGCCTGGACGAGCTCGGACAGCTCAATGGCGGTGGTCTTTCGGGTGCGCGGTCCGCGAAGTGGGTGGAATTCCAGCGCGCCGATGCCACGCGTGCCGAGGTAGGCCAGTCGGTCGAGTGCCGTGATCTGGTTGGGGGCCACGCCCGCGTTAGCGAGATACGAGGTGGTGAGCGCGTTACCAAAATCGTCGGGCAAAGAATCGGCGACCATGGAGGGCAGTCGGTGGAAGGTGAGCGTGGGCAGCGTGGGAAAGATGAACGTCCGAGTGGGACTCGTTGTCGGCATGGTGGTGGGGGAGAGTTCGACGCTGGAACTGAGCCATGTCGGTTCGTATTCAAAGACGTAGAAGCCGGAGTGTTCGTCGAGGGCGATGGCGCCGACGCGCGAACCCCAGCATCGGACTTCGACGACGTCAACCGACAGATAAGCCATCAGTGCGGAACTTTTGCGGGCGGTGAGCTCTTGCGCACGCGCGCCCTCGCCGCCGGCGATTTCTGTTTGCTGCGCAACATTTGCAGTGGCGAGATCGTTACCCTTGGCGCGAGTGACTCGAGCCAGTCAGTTCGACCGAGCGCTCGCACCACCGCGACGACGGTGGTGAGTGAAGAGCCTCGACCGCGTTCGAGGTTCGACAGCGCTCCTACTGATACGTTGGCGAGTTCAGACAGCGCCGCCTGATCCAGGTCGTTCGCAATGCGTGCGGCGCGGATCTGTTCGCCGACAACCATTTCCCATTCTTCAGTCGTATTGTGCATCCGGTTAACTGGCATATTTCTCCTATATAAAGGATAATTGCAATTAATAACTAGAATACTATAGTTTAAACGGAGTTACTATTAGCGTATAACTAAGAGAAAACTCTGGATTGGCGCATCAAACGCCGCAGAAGCGAGAGATTTGGGTCGATTGGGAATCTCGAACAAAATGACCCTCCAACAAGATGTGTGCCATCTCGTTTTAGGGATCCTCGTCTCCTCGCCGACCGGGAGTTGTTGAGTAGTTCGGGCTCCTAGCAAAAGTTGGAGGCCCATCTCAGAACTTCCATTGTTCGTAGTTCAAATCGAAGTGATCGCTGCTGGGTACTACTTTCTCATGGACGGCGCGATAGCGCGATGAATAGTTGCTTCGACACAGAGGCGAAGGAGAAACCATGGAAGTTAGGCGAGTGGTCACCGGTCATGACTACGAAGGAAATGCAGTGTTCGTCAGTGATGAGTTGGTGACTCCGGTGGCGCCAACATTGACTCCTGGAACTACGTTCCATTTACTGTGGGGGGCGGACGGCACGGCATCGTTTCCCGATGACGGTTCCAAGCCAAGAGCGGAACTCTATTTTCCGCCCGTTGACGGATTCCGTTTTGCGTTCTTCACGCTTCCGCCGAATCGGGACGCTGGCCCGCCGCCCGGTATCGACATTGCGGTAGCCCAAGAAGAATTTCGGTCAAAGTTGCCGGGTCTCGCTGAATATTTGGAGACCGAACATCCGGGAATGCACACAACCGCAACCATCGATTTTGGTGTGGTGATTTCTGGTGAGGCAATCCTTGAACTTGACAACAATGAGAAGGTGACCCTTCGTCCCGGCGACACCTACGTGCAGAACGGCACTCGGCACCGATGGTCGAATAAGGGTGACGTGCCATTTGTCATTGCGGTGATATTGATTGGCGCACACCACAGCAAGGTGTCTTGAGTTTGGCGAGATATCGATTCAGACTGAGTGAATATATGGCTGGCGCCGTTGACAGGATCTGACGATTTATCATGTTCGGGTGACACGTCATGTAGTGAGTCTCTCTTGAGTGTTACGTCTGACATCGGCCCTGCGTTTTCAGAGGTCATATTGGTATTCGTCGGAGGCGCAACTCTGAACTCTGCGATTCGCATATGGCGAGAAAAACCGCAAGACGAGAATTCGCCGGGGGCTCGTGAGGATCGACGACCAAAGTGGTTTGTCATCGGGGCAATGCCCACCGCGCTGTGCATCCTTAGTTTGGCGATCGCGTTCCCTCTTAGTTATGGCTTGCAGTCCAAGACGAGTTTCTTCGCGGATTTTTGCTACATCGTCGGCGGTCTGTGTTTCACGTTCGCCGCATTGTGCGCGATCACACTTGTGTTTGAAGTGTTTCTGCTCTTTTTTGAACGACCGGTACCGCGCTTCCTGAATCCTCCGTCACGAAGAAACGAACCTCGGCCACAGCGTTGATCGCGATGGGCGATGGCGGATGCACCAAGCTCACATCGGGGTTGATGTCGCGGGGTGAGACCTTCTTACCTGGTCGTGGTGTCAAAATCACTTACTAGAAATGATGTAAAGGTTCCTTGACATCTGGCAAAATGTAAAGTAACCTTTACCTCATGAAGAATCAAGTCCGAGAGCAGCGTGGCCAGCGGGGTTTGTCCCAGGCTGACGTTGCCGCGGGTCTGGGCGTGTCGCGCCAGACCGTTATTGCCATCGAGAGCGGTCGCTATTCGCCGTCGCTGCCGCTGGCGTTTCGAATTGCCCGGTTCTTTGACGTGCCGGTCGACAAGATGTTCGACCCGGAAGAGGAGGAATAACCATGAAGAACACTAAAGTCGCCCGAATTCGTGCCCTTGTGGCTGGCGTGGTGCTTGGCACCATCGTGGCGGGCGGCGTTGCCGTGGGCCGCGGATGGGGAGCGGCGATCGCGGTAGAGATCGCCATGTTGTTGCTGGTGTTCCTCCTCATCTTTGGGCTGACGCGCAGCGACAATGACATCGCGGCAATATACGGACACCGCACGGATGAGCGTCAGCGGCTCGTGGACTTAAAGGCGAGAAGCCTCTCCATGGTGGTCATGTACGCCGCCGCCCTAGTGTGCGTTTCCGTCGCGATTGGACTGAAGCAGGAGTACTGGCAGGCCGATGTCGTGGTCAGCTTGGGCGGCCTCAGTTACTTGGCTGGACTGAGAATCTATGGGGCTCACGAGGACCACCCCGAAAGCGCCGACGTCGGCATGATGGCGAGCACCGTGCACCAGGAGAATTCAAAAACTCCCCACGAGCCAATGGGCGCGGAATAGGCGAGAGGTTTCGGGCGCTTGATATTGCTGGGGATGTGCGGGTCAAGGACGGCCCGCACATCCCCACAGTTCTCTAGAGCAGACCGGACACCTGATGTACCTCGCCACACGGAACACCCAGCGCGGCGTGGTGGCTGCGGACGGCCTCGGCGTCAGGCGCCTCGAGCAAGCAGTAGACCTTGCCGTCGGGATTGTGGAAAAGCTCAATCTGACGAACGCCGAATTGGTCGGCCTTCTCGTCCTTGGTCTCTTGAGTTATCTGTTGAATGGCCTCGTCCGGCAACTTCAGATCTTCGTGGTAATCCATAAATTGGGGCACGGTTCCTCTTCCTTTGGTTGTGACGCGCCGACACGGCGCTGGTCTCTTGCACTGCGTATCGAGGAAAACTACACCTTTTAAGACACGGCTGCACTGGGCGCAGAGCCCCTTCATTTTTTTGAATGATTGTGACAATGCGGCGCGATTCGATGTATTGATGCGCCCGTATTGCTACGAGGCAAACTAGTCAGATGACGGAAACCAAGGGCCAGGTGCGCCGAGCTGACTCGGACGATCTTGAGGCGTTACTCAATTTGGACCGTCTCAATCCAGTTGGACATGAACGCTCGGAATTGTTAAGCGCGAGGGTGCGATCGGGTGAATGCCTGCTCTTCGAACGTGATGGCCAGATGGTGGGGTACTTGATCATGAAGTCCCGGGGATTCTTCGGGCGCGATTTCATCGAGTTGCTGGTGGTCGCGGCACAAGAGCGCAGAACGGGCATCGCCAGTTGCCTGCTGTACGAGGCACTCTCACAGTCATCGACGCGCGACACCTTTACCTCCACGAATGAGTCGAACGCGGCGATGATTGCGTTATTGCACAAGTTCAACTGGACATTCAGTGGGCAACTCGAAGGGATTGACGAAGGAGATCCAGAGTTCGTCTTCTACACACGGACGAAGTAGGCCGCCCACAAAATCTGACGGTTTATGACTCTTCGTGTTGCTGTTCTACTTCTTCTTGTTCGAGCAGTTCCTTGTTGGGTCGGCGTCCGAGGCACCACAAGAAAAATCTGCCAACGGCGCCCACGTTTTGACTTCGACCGTGTGCCTTTGAATGACCGAGGCGGGTGCCTGAAGGAGTTTGACTCGTTTCGGCCAGTCCTGCCAGTTGGATGTTGTTCGCTTCCGCATACTTCACTTTTGCCAAGCGATGCTTAGGCTTTCTTGGCGTGTCTCCGGAAGATCCCATGGTGACAGTGTTCCACACAATCGAGCAAGTCCGATCTGGTGAAGTGCGAGGACCATACGACGCCTACGTGCAGCGTCAGTGCTAACTACTTTTTGCTCGCGACGAATACCGGAATTTCCCGCTCGGTCCTTTCCTTGTACTGGGCGTAGGGAGGGAATGCGGCGACGGCGCGAACCCACCACTCTTCTCGCTCGTCACCACTTATCTGGCGGACCACGACGTCAAAAGGTTCGGGACCGTCCTGGAGCATGACGTCGTCGGGATGGGCCAACAAGTTGTAGTACCACACGGGGTTCTCCGGCGCGCCACCCTTGGACGCCACGAGCGCATACTCACCATCATGTTCGACACGCATCACCGGCGTTTTTCGAACCTTGCCACTGCGATTGCCTCGGGTAGTGAAGATAATGATTGGCAGGCCGGTGTCGCGCAATGTATTAGCTCGCGCACCGCCTGAACCCTCGTACTCCTCAACTTGGTCACGAACCCACTGCGACGGACTCGGCTCGTACTCTCCTTCAACGGGCATTGAGATCCCCTTTCTCTTTCATTGGACACTTGATCCTTATTGAACAGAACTTAATGGAACAGTGACACCGTTCAGTTCGTTGAGGGTCCGGCGACGACTGTACGGTTCATCGCGAAACTTCAGGCGTACGAAACTAGGATTGCGAAAATCTGAACCGCTCTCCCGTCTGGGGATCGTACAGCGGACAGCCAAATTTTTCACCGATCTTCACGAGACAGTTCACTTGATCAAGCGGCAAATGGTGGCACTCGACGCGAAAGTGCTGCGATGACCACGTCACGCGAAATGAATCCTCGTCGTCCGTGCTCGACCACTTGACACACTCATCTGCTCCGACGAATTCGCGACCTGCACTGGGAAACGAGACGGTTATCTCGCTCAGTATGTCGTCTATAGGTAGGTCAGAAAGTCCTTCGACGGATTGGCAGTTCTTCAGCGCGTCGTACGTTGTTTTGGACGATTGGGACATCATCGTCGCTTGGCGCCAAAAGACGAGTTCGTAACTCATGACGGCACTTGAGTTCTTCTCCATGATGTTGTCATCACGAGGTTGAAACCAGCGAATGCATGCGATCAATCTCCGTCGCACTCATGTTCGGGTCCTGACACTTCCACTCAACGGCGTCGTTGAGCATTAAGCGCACGTCATCTCTATCAAAGGCGCTGAGGAACGTGTCGAGCATGACTTTGCGCCCCACGCCGATAATCGCCGATTTAGTCCCGGCGGTTTGCACTTGTCCAGCGGACATCAGTATCCAGGTCACGGCTACGTCAACGCGTGGATCGCCCCGAGCGGCATTGGGCCAGTCAATGACCACGGGACCGTCCTTGGAGATCAGCACGTTGAGCGGATGCAGATCCATGTGCACCAGCCGATCCCCAGATCCGATTGGTGCATCGGAAAGCCACTCCGGCGCCGCGATGGCGTGCAGTGATGAATGAAGTTCGGCTAAGGCCCGAGCAAAACTGCGGATTTTCAGAGGCCGCGATCCGGCAGCGTCAACCATCGTGGGTCCATCGACTCGCTGCATGACCAGATCGAGGCCGTCGTCACTGACGTCGAATACCTCCGGGCAGGGATATCCCTGGGCACGGACATAGTGCATTGTCTTGGCTTCGCTGGTCATTGAGCGACCATTGCGGGAGCGTCGCAGTACGCGACCACTGCCGCATTCAAAGATGTCCGCGTCGCGCCCTGAGGCGATCAACTTCCCGGCCAACTCCATTTGACGAGGCTACTTGTTCGTATTTGGACGATCCCGAGGCATGAGGAAGTGTCTGAGGGTACTTTTAGGTTGCATACAGAGTTTCAAAAAATTCTAGGAGAGCCGCACATGGTTGACGATTTATCGGACCCTCGTCGGAGCGAACCCGACTTCGAACTTGGTGAGCGAGAGATGCTTGAAGGGTGGTTGGAATTTCATCGCATCACACTGATTCTCAAATGTGAAGGCCTCACCGATGACGAACGCAAATTGCGCCCGGTGCCCACGTCAATACTTTCACTACATGGTTTGGTCCGTCACATGGCCGAGGTTGAACGCAGCTGGTTTCGTCGAGCGCTCTTGAGCGACGCTGAGGCCAGTTACATCTGGTTTGACGAGTCCATTGAAGATAGTGAAATTTCTCCGCTCGATGACGCGAATTGGGAAGATGACGTGTCAACTTGGTATCGCGAGTGCGAGCTGAGTCGCGAGGCCGCAGAGAACTTCGCGTTGGATGACGCCGGTACCCGAGGAGGAAAGTCGGTCACCCTGCGGTGGATCTACAACCACATGATCGAGGAATACGCTCGTCACAACGGCCACGCCGACATCATTCGAGAATTGGTCGATGGCAGCGTTGGCGCCTAACGGTCGCTGCCTAGGCGACTGATCCGTCCGGCGGCGCCCACGTGAGCATCTTCACGCGCTCGGCGTTGACGTAGTTGTTCGCCACGAACCAACGAGCGGAGTCGTAGAGCGCCGACACCGCGGGCCGAGAGGTGTAGCCGAGTTCGGTGCGGGCCCGGGCGTCATCAAACGTCATCGTGGTAGTGGCCATCTGCGCCGCCTCCAAGGGAACCCTCGGTTCTCGTCCCAAGAGTTGACCTTCGATGAACTGCGACACGCGACCGGCGATCATCGGGAACACGGAGGGGAACTGGCGTTGCGCGCTCGGCAAGCCGGTCACGGTCGAAAGAATCTCGAGCAGCGTGGCCATGGAGATGTTGTCGCCGCCGCAAATGTAGCTACGACCCTGCACTCCTTTTTCGAGGGCGAGCAGATGCCCCGAGGCGAGGTCGTCCACGTGCGTCACGTTCATGGCCGTGTCGACGAATCCGGGCATGCGTCCGTTGAGGTAGTCCAAGACCACTTTGCCCGAGGGAGTCGGGCGAAAGTCGAAGGGCCCGTGCGGCATCGTTGGCAGCACGAGTACGACGGGAGATCCCTGGGCCGCGAGGCGCAAGACTTCGTGTTCGGCGACGTATTTTGTCTGTTTGTAGTTCCCGTAGAGATGCGACAAATCAGCGACGTCGTCTTCGTTTGACGGTGTACCCGACTTGGTCTTCCACAGACCCAGAGTGGCGACGGTCGAGGTGTAGACGATTCTTTCAACGCCAGCGCTCGTGGCGGCATTCACCACATTCCTGCTTCCCTGTACGTTCACGGCGTAGAAACTCGTCGGGTCCGCGGGCCAGAAGCCGAACTTGGCGGCTAGGTGGAAGCAGAAACGCGCGCCGTCGAAAGCGCCGCTGAGGTCTGACGGGTTGGTGATGTCGACATTGCGCCGCTCGACGTCGAGACCCGTGAGGTTGGAGGTGTTGGCCCCAGGCTCTAGGAGCGCCAGGACCTTGACGCCACGGCCCAAGAGGGCGCGGGTGACCGCGGACCCAATGAAACCCGACGCACCGGTGACGACTACCCGGTCGCCTTTCTTGAGTTTGTACGTCACGACGAAACGCTCGACACACTGGAGGGCGATCGGGTTCGCTTGAACGTGCCTTTCGCCATTGTCTTGCCAAACTCCATCAACCACCCGCTAGAACTCTCGGCATTGGTGAGCAGCTCGTCCAGGGCATCAACGAAAAGGTCAATCTCCGTCTCGCCGGCTATGAGTGGCGGCAACAACTTAATGACATTGACGTTGTCGGCCGCAACTTGGGTCAAAATGCCGTAACGGTGGAAGAGTGGCACGACCAGCGTCTGGGAGAACATCGCGGTGCGAGTGGCCTCGACTGCTTTCCAGCGCACTTTGGCGCCGCGCGACGTCGGGGGTCCGAAGGCCACGCCAACCATCTGGCCTCGCCCCCGTACCTCGTGGAGAAATTCGTGGCGATCGGCGAGCGCCTCAAGCTTGGAGCGCCAGAGTCCGCCCATGGCCGCGGAGTGCTCGACGATGCGTTCATCGTCGAAGACCGAGAGCGTCGCTAGTCCCGCCACCATGGCCAATTGGTTGCCCTTGAAGGTGGTGGAGTGCACCATGGCCCGTTCCATTGAGCTGTACACGCTGCGAAGAATCTTGTCGCTGGTCAGCATCGCGCCGACCGGC
>Ga0182015_10007559_pt1 | contig 10564 bp, 9 predicted proteins | sample 712P3MmetaG_FD_120478 | JGI IMG/M metagenome (GOLD analysis project Ga0182015, IMG submission 120478) | Permafrost microbial communities from Stordalen Mire, Sweden - 712P3M metaG | ecosystem: Environmental > Terrestrial > Soil > Wetlands > Permafrost | place: Sweden: Stordalen | collected... | reverse complement strand
GGGTGAGAGCGCCTAGCCTTGCTCTAGCGGCGCCATCGTCAGTCCGGCGCCCTTCAGCTGTTCCCAGTAGTGCTCGGCTGTCTCTTGATGGCCGCTATAGACGATCGCCTGCCCAGCGCTGTGGATCACGTTGGCGAGCTCATGCCCGCGCTCCAGGGTAGTCGCGGGGATATACCGCGCGAGCGTGCGGGCGACATGGTCGAATGTGTTGTGGTCGTCGTTACGCACGATCACCCGCCACGAGTCGCCCAGGCCGCTACCCGGCGATCCGATCCGTGGCAACTCAGTCGTTTGGCCGCTCATCACGCGGCAGGATAATGCTCAGCCGTACAATTGTCAGTATGAGCGGCGATCAAACCCCGCGGCTGGCAAAGCCTGACCGGCCATGGATGATGCGCACCTACGCTGGGCATTCGACGGCTGAGGCGTCCAACGAGCTGTATCGGGGCAACCTCGCCAAGGGGCAGACGGGGCTGTCGGTCGCTTTCGATCTACCGACCCAGACCGGCTACGACCCAGATGACGAGCTCGCCCGTGGAGAGGTCGGCAAGGTTGGCGTGCCGATCTCTCACCTTGGCGACATGGCCACCTTGATGGACGGCATCCCGCTTGGCGAGATGAACACCTCGATGACGATCAACGCCACGGCCGCATGGCTGCTGGCGCTGTACATCGTCGCCGCCGAACAGCAGGGTGTGCCGCAGGAGAGCCTCCAGGGCACCACCCAGAACGACATCATCAAGGAGTTCCTCGCGCGCGGGACCTACGCGTTCCCACCGGCGCCCTCGATGCGCCTGATCGCCGACATGATCGCCTATACGGTCGAGCACGTTCCGAAGTGGAACCCGATCAATATCTGCTCCTACCACCTGCAGGAGGCGGGGGCCACCCCGGTGCAGGAGATCGCCTATGCGATGAGCAACGCGATCGCCGTGCTCGACGCCGCGCGGGAGCGCGTCCAGGCCGCCCACGCGGGCGACGAGACGGCTGCGCAGGAGCTGATGGGCCAGGTGTTCGGACGCATCTCCTTTTTCGTCAACGCCGGCGTGCGCTTCGTCGAGGAGCACGCCAAGCTACGCGCAATGGGCATCCTGTGGGAGGAGCTCGGACGCGAGCGCTACGGCGTGATCGACCCCAAGCACCTACGCTTCCGCTACGGCGTCCAGGTCAACTCCTTGGGGTTGACCGAGGCCCAACCGGAGAACAACATCCAGCGCATCGTGCTGGAGACGCTCGCCGTCACGCTCGGGCGCGACGCCCGGGCGCGCGCGGTCCAGCTGCCCGCCTGGAACGAGGCGCTCGGGCTCCCCCGCCCCTGGGATCAGCAATGGTCGCTGCGCATCCAACAGGTGATGGCCTACGAGACGGACCTGCTCGAGTACCCCGACATCTTCGAGGGCTCCCACGTGATGGACGGCCTCGTCGCCGAGCTGCTGGAGGGCGCGCGCGCCGAGATGGCCGTGGTCGCCGAGCACGGTGGCGCCGTCGAGGCGGTGCCCTACATGAAGGGCGCCCTGGTTGACTCCCACCGCCAGCGCATCCACCGGATCGAGTCGGGCGAGCAGACCGTGGTCGGCCAGAACCGCTTTACCGAGACGGCGCAGTCGCCACTGACCGCCGACGCCGAGGGCGGCATCCTCGTGGTCGACCCCGCCGTGGAGGCCGAACAGATCGACGCGGTGCGCCAGTGGCGTTCCGAGCGTGACCAGGCAGCCGTGGAGCGCGCCCTGTCGGACCTGGCCCGGGTCGCCAACGAGGAGGGCTCTCGAGAGAACCTGATGATCCCGACGATCGCCGCCGCGCGCGCGGGCGCCACCACCGGCGAGTGGGCGCGCACGCTGCGCGAGGTGTTCGGCAGCTATCGCGCCCCCACCGGCGTCGGCGAGGCCAGCGGGCATGAAGTGCCGGATGGGGACCTCGTGGAGCTGCGCAAGGAGGTCTCGAGACTCCAAGAGCAACTCGGCCGCCGACCGAAGATCCTGGTGGGCAAGCCCGGTCTCGACGGCCACTCCAACGGCGCCGAGCAGATCGCGGTGCGCGCCCGGGACTCGGGTATGGATGTGGTCTACGAAGGGATCCGCCTGACACCCGCCCAGATCGCCGCCTCAGCCCTCCAGGAGGGTGTGCACGTGATCGGTCTATCGATCCTCTCCGGCTCGCATCGCGAGCTGATCCCCGCCGTGGTGCAGGCACTGCGCGAGGCCGGTGTGCAGGCGCCCGTGGTCGTGGGCGGGATCATCCCCGACCAGGATGTGGCGCCGCTCAAGCGCGCCGGCGTGGCCAGCGTGTACACCCCCAAGGACTTCGACCTCACGCGCATCATGCGCGACATCGTGGAGCTGGTCGGCGACAGTAACGGCGCCTCCGCTCCCAACGGCAACGGCTCGTCCCCGAACGGCTCGGCGCCCGAGGCGTGAGCGGCGACGGGGCGGCCCTCGGCGCGCGCCTGCGCGGGCACGACCTGAGCGCGGCGCCGGCTGCGCTGAACCTGTTGGAGAGCGCCACCGCGGCCGATCGCGAGCAATCTGCCGCCTTGCTGCGCGAGATCTCGCCCCAAGCCCTCGGAGGCGAGGCGCCCGGACACATAATCGGGATCACCGGACCGCCGGGCGCCGGCAAGTCGACGCTGCTCTCGGCCCTGCTACACGCATGGCGCCAGCAACAGCAGACGGTGGCTATGCTGGCCGTGGATCCGAGCTCGCGTCGCTCGGGCGGCGCGTTGCTGGGCGACCGGGCGCGGATCGAGTTCGACGCCGCCGATCGAGGTGTGTTGATCCGCTCGACCGCTGCCGGCGAGCGTTTGGGAGGATTGGCCTGGCCGACCCGTGCGGCTGCCCACGCGCTGGCGGCGGCGTTCGACGTAGTGGTGATCGAGACGGTTGGAGTGGGCCAGGCCGAGACGGAGATCGTCGACGTGGCCGATACCGTCGCGGTGGTGGTGCATCCCGGCAGCGGCGACGCCCTGCAGTTCCTCAAGTCCGGCATCATGGAGATTCCCGATGTGCTCGTCGTCACCAAGGCCGACCTCGGTCAGCTCGCAATCCACACCCGGCGCGATCTGAGCGCGGCCCTGCGCTCGCTCGGCTCCCGCTCCACGCCCGTGCTCACGGTCTCCTCGCTTGCGCCTCCGCAAGGTATCGAGGAGCTGATCGCGGCGCTCGCGGAGCACCGCGCGGATATCGACCTCGCGGAGCGGCGGCTGCGTGCGCGCCGTGCAAGCGCGTTGGTTGATTACACACGGGAGTACGGGGAGCGTGGTTTGCGCACCCTGGGCGGCCGTCACGCCGCGGAAGCTCTACTGGCCGAGCAGGAGCCGGGCCTGGACGTACCGGCGCTCGTGAGCACCCTGGAGCGGATCGGGGAGGCTGAAGATGAGGCGTGACCTGCTGATGATCGTGGCGGCGTTCGTGCTCGCGAGCGTGCTCGCCGACGCGCTCGGCGCGACCAACCTCGGGACCGCGCTCGCCTTCGGTCAGATGGCGCTCGCGGCGACGACGGTCTACGTGCTGCTCAAGCGCTGAGGACTGATAGTCAAGCCTCGTAAGACCGTATACGTGCGGCGTCATGAAAGGTCAGGCATCCGTGTGGCGTCATAGAACGTTAAGAAAGCCGTACTAGCTTCTACTCGCCGCCCATGCTGATCCTGATCCTCTTTGCCATCCTCGCCGGAGCGGGGACCGCCCTATCTCCGTGCGTGCTGCCGGTCCTGCCGGCGTTGCTCTCGGCCGGCGGCGTCGGGGGCCGGCGGCGTCCGCTCGGAGTGGTGCTCGGACTGACGGTGACCTTCACGATCACGATCGTCGGGATCGCCAAGGTCGTCGGTGGCGTCGGCCTCGGCTCGGACCCGTTGCGCGACGTCGCTGTGGTCGTGTTGCTCGCCTCGGGCGTGGTGCTGCTCGTGCCGGCAATCGGCGATCGTCTGGAGGCACGTCTCTCGCGTCTGGCCACGTTTGGTCCGAGCTCGACCGGGGACGGGTTTCGCTCGGGCCTGCTCGTCGGCGCCGCGCTCGGGTTCGTGTACACACCCTGCGCCGGCCCGATCCTCGCGGCCGTGATCTCGGTGAGCGCCGCCAGCGGACGCACCGTGGCGGTAGCGGTCGCTTACGCGCTCGGGTCCGCGGTCGTCTTGTTTGGCTTGACCCTCGGTGGTCGTGCGCTGTTCGACCGTGTGCGCCGGGCCGGTCGCGGGCCGCTGCTGCAGCGCACGCTCGGCGTGATCATGATCCTCACGGCACTCGCAATCGTCACCAATCTCGACGTCCGCTTCGACCAGCAGGTGGCCGAACACATCCCCGACGTCAACCTCACCGCGAGCCTCGAGAAATCCCACGTGGTCGAAAGCCGCCTGCACGAGATCACCGGACACGAAGCCAAGTTCAAGCAGAGCGTCGCCACCCCCACCGCCTCGCACAGCGCCAGCCAGGCGAGCCTGCTCGCGATCGCCGCGGGCCTGAAGGATGTCGGCACCGCGCCCGAATTCACCGACACCGAGGACTGGTTCAACACGCCCGGCAATCGACCGCTTTCCCTCACCTCGCTGCGCGGGCGCGTCGTGCTCGTCGACTTCTGGACCTACACCTGCATCAACTGCATCCGCACCCTCCCCTACCTGAAGGCGTGGGACGCGACCTACCGCGGCCAGGGATTGACGATTGTCGGCGTCGAGACGCCCGAGTTCTCCTTCGAGCGCGACGCCTCCAACGTCGCCGACGCCATCGGGCAGTTCGGGATCAAATACCCGGTCGTTCAGGACAACGAAATGGGCACCTGGAACGCCTACGGCAACGAGTACTGGCCGGCCGACTACCTGATCGACTCAAAGGGTCAGGTCCGTTACGCGACCTTTGGCGAGGGCGACTACTCCAAGACCGAAACCGCGATCCGCGCGCTGCTCGCCGAAGCAGGGCATTCGGTCGCCGCCGAACACTCGCATCCGACCGATGTGATCGTCCCCTCACAGGAAGCCACACCGGAGACCTATCTGGGAACCGCACGCGGGCAGGGCTGGGTCACCGGCCCCGTCGCCGGGATGCACGACTATGGCGCCGGGCACCCCGGGCCTTTGGAAGTCAACGACTTCGCCTTCAGTGGCACCTGGAACACCGCCGCCCAGCCCGTCACCGCGATCTCCAACGCAGGGATCGACGTGCAGTTCGAGGCCAAGCACGTGTACCTCGTGCTCAGCTCGACCGGGAACGTCCCTCGCACTGTGCAGGTGCTGCTCGATGGCCGGCCGATCTCCGCCGCGGACGCGGGCGCCGACGTCCACAACGGACTCGTCACCGTCAAGGGCGAGCGTCTGTACACGCTCGTCTCGCTTCCTCATGACGAACAGCGCCGGCTGTCGTTGCGCTTCGCGCCGGGGGTCACGGGGTATGCGTTTACGTTTGGGTAGAAGGCTAGAAGGCATGATCCTTATCGATCCTTTAAGATTCCCGGCCAGGGAATCAAGGCTGCGTCCAACCACGCTGGGAGATCGATGAATGCTCTAGGAAGTCGGCTCAGTAAGAGCCTTTCACGACGCACCTGTTCTCTGTTCGGAGCGACGGTGGCGTTGCTCGCGATCGGCTTTGGGCCGACCGTCGCGTCCGCCGGCGCCGAAGAAGCGGGTGCCATCAGCTTCCCCGGCGGTCCGCTTACGGTTTCGGTGGGGCCCTTGGGCCAGTGCCAGTCGAGCTACGCCCTTCACGGCAACAACTTCTTTCCACCAACAGGCAACGTCGGCGACTGCGGCTTCTTCCTTGCTTTTCCCAAAGCCGGCAATGTGCCCGGGGTATCAGGCACGTCGACGGGCCTTCAGGGACAGACGTACGGATTCAACGGTTCTGCCGTGGGCGGCTTCGGCGCGGGCAACCTCGATCTCTATGAAGCCGTCGAACAGTCGGCCGTGATGGGCGCGGGCACCACGGCCAGTCCCTACACAGAGACCACCGTCTTCAAGGTCAACGACGCAGAAGCGAAAGCCACTGAATACGCGCGCGTGACCGAGACGACGACCTACGTCAACGGCGAACCACAGTTCGTCTCCACGTTCAACGTCAAGAACACTCAACCATCGGGCAAGATCTTCTTCCGCGCGATCTACGCCGGCGACCTGTTCGTCAACGGCGACGATCACGGCACGGGCGTGTTCCTGGGCGGACCGCCGCGCTTCATCGGCGGGCTCAACGCGGGCTCGGGCGTTATTGGCGGTTTCCAGGAGGTGCCCGCGCCAGCGCTGGCGTGGTCCGCTTTCCAGGAGCTGCCGTGGCCGACAGTGTGGGAAACCATCCAGTCGACAGTCGAAGCGACAAATGCATGGAACGACACGATCGAACCAAACGAAGTCGACAATGCGGCCGGCGTCGAGTGGGACCAGCTGCGTGAAGTCGGCCTCGAACACGGACAGGAACAGGCGTTCACGATCATCAACCGCACGCAGGTCCCGTCCAACCTCCAGATCAGCCCGGCCACCCAGACGCTCACGCAAGGACAGACCGAGACGATCACTGTGACGGCGCTTGATCTCGCCAACCAGCCGTACGCCGGTAAGAGCGTGCATTACACGGTTGCGGGAGCCAACCCCCAGTCGGGTGCTGTGACGCTCAACTCGGCCGGCCAGGCGCAGATCTCCTACGTCGGGCACAACGCCGGCATCGACACCACCCAGCTGTTCGTCGATCTCGCAGGTACTGGTATCCAGACGGCCGGCGATCCGGCGGCGACAGCGACGGTCACGTTCACACCGCTGCCTCCGGCCCCCACCCCCAACAGTACCTACAAAGTCCAGAGCATCAAAGCCAACTCCAACGGGACGATCACGATCGTCTTCGTCCCGACCCAGGGCGGTACGGCGAACCTCGAAGTGACTGTGCCCACGGGCACGATCGCGCGCAACGAGGCGATCGCGGCGAAGAAGGCCAAGAAATGCAAGAAGAACCAGATCAAGCTCAAAGGCAAGTGCCAGCCGAAGATCACGGTCTCCGGCAAGGTCTCGGCCACTGGTATCGCCGGTGTGCCGCTGACGCTGACGGTCAGGCCCTCGGGCAAGATCTCAAGCACCCTGAAGAAGGGCAAGACAGTGCATCTCACCGCAACGTTGACCTACAGGTCAGCGCTGGGTGGCGCTCCGACGGTGGAGACCTTCCACTTCACGGTCAAGGGCAAGCGGCCCCACCACCACAAGGGCTAGGCACACAAGCGATTGGATGCATCAGACGGGGCGCCCGTGGGCGCCCCGTCTGCGTTCCGCCTGGAAGAAGACATACGGCCTTGCGGGCAAAGGCCAGAGGCATACAATGAGCCCGATGGAGGGTTCAATGGCAGAGACAAGCGCGCGCAGCTGGCTGCGGTGCTACCGCTGCTGGTCGCAGGATCTGGAGGTCCAGGTCCACTACGAGGGGATCCACAAAATCGACCCCGACACGGGCGAGCGCTCGGAGGTCGTCGACGAGCTGCAGGAGGCGGTCGTGCAGTGCCTGGACTGCATGCACGATCAGCCCCACCTCGGCTTTGCCAACGGCCGCGTCGAGCCGATCGAGGACCGTTGGGAACGGATGATCGCGGGGACCCCCTGGGTCGCCTCGTGCACCGTCTCGGTCGACGCCGAAGATGTCGAGAGCTGCTCCGGGCCCGAGGCCGGCGACGCGCTCTCCTACGCCGCCTTTGGCGACCACGGCGTGCGCGAGTTCTTCACCCACGTGCGCTTTCACAAGCACGAAGACGACACCTCGATCATCGTGCACCTGCTCGTCGAGCTCTACGCGCGCTCGCTCGAGGAGGCCACCGAGGTGCTCGAGTCATCCGCGCGCGGCCTCTTGACGATCACCTCGCTGGCCGAGGAGTCACGCCCGCCGGCAGCAGCCGGCGAGTCCCACGGCCAGCACGACTAGCCCAGACGGGCCTCCAGCGCGTCCAGTTGAGCGCTCAGCTCGGCCGGTAGGTGCTCGAATTTGCTGAGGTACTCGCGGAACTGCGGCAGCTGGGTCTTCCACTCCGCGACGTCAACGCGCAGCAGCTCCGCCATCGCCGCTTCGGAGACGTCCACCCCGCGCGTGTCGATGCCATCGGCGCCAACCGGCGGGATCAAGCCGATCGGGGTCTCCGTGGCCGCGCCGTGACCGGCGCAGCGGGCGAACACCCATGACAGGACGCGCGAGTTCTCGCCAAAGCCAGGCCACAAAAAGCGCCCGTCCTCGTCCTTGCGAAACCAGTTCACATAGAAGATCTTCGGTAGCTTCTCGGCGTCCGCCTTGCGACCGATCTCGATCCAGTTGGCGAAGTAATCCGCCATGTTGTAGCCGCAGAACGGCAGCATCGCGAACGGGTCGAAGCGTAGTTCGCCGACCGTTCCCGCCGCGGCCGCGGTCTTCTCCGAGCTCATCACCGAGCCGAGAAACACGCCGTGCTCCCAATCCAGCGCCTCCGTGACCAGCGGCACGACCGTCGAGCGCCGCCCGCCGAACAGCATCGCGTCGATCGGCACGCCCGCCGGGTCCTCCCACTCCGGCGCGATCGCCGGGTCCTGCGACGCCGGGGTCGTGAAGCGCGCGTTTGGATGCGCCGCGGGGGCGCCCGCGGCGGGCGTCCAGTCGTTGCCGTGCCAATCGATCAGGTGCTCGGGCTTCTCCTTGGTCATGCCCTCCCACCAGATGTCGCCGTCGTCGGTCTTCGCGCAGTTGGTGAAGATCGAGTTGCGCTCGATCGTCTTGATCGCGTTCGGGTTGGTGTCATCGCCCGTGCCCGGCGCCACGCCGAAGAAGCCGTACTCGGGGTTGATCGCGTACAGCCGCCCATCCTCGCCGAACTTCATCCAGGCGATGTCATCGCCGATCGTCTCCACCGTCCAGCCCTCGAGCGTCGGGATCAGCATCGCCAGGTTCGTCTTGCCGCACGCGCTCGGGAACGCGCCGGTGATGTACTTGACCTCGCCCTCTGGGGAAGTGAGCTTGAGGATCAGCATGTGCTCGGCCATCCAGCCCTCGTCACGCGCCATCACCGAGGCGATTCGCAACGCAAAGCACTTCTTGCCCAGCAGCGCGTTACCGCCGTAGCCCGAGCCGTAGGAGATGATCTCGCGCGTCTGGGGGAAGTGCACGATGTACTTGTTATCCGCATTACACGGCCACGGCACGTCCTCTACGCCCTCGTTTAGAGGCATGCCCACGGAGTGCAGACAGGGCACGAACTCACCTTCGCCACCCAGCGCGTCCAGCGCGCCCTGGCCCATCCGCGTCATGATCCGCATGCTCACCGTGACGTATGTCGAGTCGGTCAGCTGCACGCCGATGTGGCTCTTGTCCGATCCCAGCGGCCCCATCGAGAACGGCACGACATACATCGTGCGGCCGTGCATGCAGCCGGCGAGCAGCTCGTTCAGCTGCTCGCGCATCTCCTGAGGGTCGCGCCAGTTGTTTGTCGGTCCGGCTTCCTGCTCCGTGGCCGAGCAGATGTAAGTCCTGTCCTCCACCCGCGCCACGTCGCCGGGGTCTGACAGCGCCAGGTAGGAGTTCGGCCGCTTCGCCTCGGAGAGCTTCTCGAACGTCCCAGCCTGCACGAGCTCGCCACACAGCCGGTCGTACTCCTCCGCCGAGCCATCACACCAGACGATCCTCTCCGGCTCAGTCAAGGCCGCGACCTCGTCCACCCAGGCCAGCAGACGCTCGTTCTTGGTGGGGGCGGGAACGGTGGTGCGCATGGCGTCGAAGCAACTCCTTCGTGTCGGGGTCGTGATCGTCAGCGCGCGTCGTTGCGCAGTGCTTACGGGGCCGAGATTGGCTCCGGAAATGGAAAAGCGCCCATCCGGGGCGGTCCGGAGAGCGTATCGCACCCCCGATTTACTCGACGTTGCCCTCGGCCGAGCCGGTTGAGCCGGGGTTTTTCCGCGGCACGAGCACCAGGCGCTTGAACTCCGCCACCAGCACCCCGTCCTGGTTGAAGACCCGCGTGTGCACCTTGACGGTGCCCCGGTCGGGCTTCGACTGCGACTCCTTCTTCTCCAGCACCTCGGACTCGACGTACAGCGTGTCGCCGTGGAACACGGGCGCGGGGTGCTTGAGCTCTTCGGTGGCCAGATTGGCGATCGCCTTGCCGCTCACGTCGCTGACGGACATGCCGAGCGCCAGCGAGTAGACCAGCGGACCCACGACGACGTTGCGTCCCTGCTGCGATTTGCTCGCGTACACGTCGTTCAGGTGCAGCGGGTGGTGGTTCATCGTGATCAGACAGAACAAGTGGTCATCTGACTCGGTCACCGTCTTTGCGGGCCAGTGCTTGTATACGGCGCCCACCTCGAACTCCTCCAGGTAGCGGCCGTACGGATGGGCGCCGCTCGCCTCGCGGGCGGCCTGCTCGGTCTCGAAGGTCTCACTCATGGATGCGGGGTCTCCTGTAGCTCTGCTCGACGTTGACGTTTCCCTGAACACTAGTGACCTGGTGACGAGCGCTCAGCTAGTCACTAGCGCTCAGGCGATACCGTTCAAGCCCCAACGACGATCCCCCCGACAGGAGACGAACCCGACTTGCGCAACCCTCGAGACTTCTTCAAGCCCCTCGCGATCGACGCCCCCGAGCCCGCGCGGGAGAT
>Ga0182015_10007558_pt1 | contig 10564 bp, 11 predicted proteins | sample 712P3MmetaG_FD_120478 | JGI IMG/M metagenome (GOLD analysis project Ga0182015, IMG submission 120478) | Permafrost microbial communities from Stordalen Mire, Sweden - 712P3M metaG | ecosystem: Environmental > Terrestrial > Soil > Wetlands > Permafrost | place: Sweden: Stordalen | collected... | reverse complement strand
CTGCCGGGTTCCATCAGGAGTTTTCAGTCGCGTTCTCCTTCACATGACTTCCAACTCCTCCAGGCTTTGCCTGGCGCACTTTCAACAGAATAGACCCGTTGCGGGTGTTCGTGAATGACCGCTATCAGATGACTTCCCGGGTAAATGATGCCATTTAATGCAATAACTGCATCCTCGCCGGCGGCGGCTCGATGAGCGCCAGAGCTACCCCGCCTCCTTCACCATGCCCTCCTCCCCTGCGCCTCCAGGCTTCAGGTCTGGGGAGCGAATCCCCCTAATCCCTCAAGAGCGTTTCGCGACGGCGTGTGAATTTTTCCCTTCATCGGCCTCGATTTCCCATGGCGATGGGAGCAGGATTGGGGATGGGTGAGAGTTCGCCTTTTCGCGGAGGGAACCGCACATCGAAATGATCCGGTGCGCGAGATATGCCAAGAGTTGCATGGGAGCTTTGGTCTTTGCGGTGATCGCTTGTTCGTCCGGGTGTGCTTCGGCACCCGCTCAGCCGATACCCGCTCAAGAGTCGCCTTGTCTCCAGGGTCCATTCGAGACGGATCGCGAGAAGATCGCTGCTGCGATCGCGAGTCTGCCCCGGGTCTCAACCAAGCCGAGCCGGGAACGCCGATCGTCCACCAAGCCCGACGTTTGGACATTCGCCGATGGCGTGGCTAGCGAGGGCGGTGGCGGGTTACCGCCGCCCTATCAGGTGGGCGACTCAGTCGGAGTATCCGCTCGCGTGGAATATGATGCGACTCGGTACCTCGCTCGATACGTAGGAACGGAGGCGACGCTCCTCGGCGATCATCTTGGCGACGATCGCTACTACATCGCGACAGTACGTCCTACGGTTGAGCAGGCGCGAGACATTGCATGCCTGATCAACCAATTGCTGCAGCCGCCCGCTGCACCGGCTAAGCAGGAAGCGGAGGAGCCGCGCACCGTACCAGGAGAAATTGTCGTCACCGCGCACAAACGCGAGCTCTGCTACAACGAGTACACGGACGGCCACTGGGAGTCGCTGCAAATACGGGTCGGCGGCGCGCCGACAAAGGTCAGCACGGCACTTTCCTGTAGCGACGCCGGAAGGCTTGAGACCCTACTCTCAGGTACGGTGGGCGCCGCGTTCCTCAATGCGGGCGTTCCTAAGCGCGCGAGGTGACGACGCGAGCGACTCAGAGGGCGACTGGGCCGACTTGGTGGGATATATGGCCTAATGCGATCTGCCGAGCCGCCGCGACGTCAAGGGTTTGCTGGCCAAGAAAGACTATGAATCGCAAACAGTGGCAGCTCATGAGCCCGCGCTCGGTGCTTAAATCTTGGCGTTTTCCGAGATCGTCGTGCCGTCTTGCCCGTGGGAGCCTCTCTCACGCGCATCTAGCAAGTCTCGAACGCGGCGGATTCCGAGGTAGCCGGCGTGCCGAGAGGCACGACACACAATGCCGCTCCATCCAATACCAGCGCGAGCGCATAGCGACCATTGACCTGCACGAGCCCCGGAGACGTATCTAATTCTCCAATTAGATTCAGGCGGATTACGACGCACGGCTGACTGTTCGTATGGAGACCCGTCAGCGCTGCGCCCTCTCAGAGCCGGTGAATGGCCGCTATTGGACGGGCAATCCAGGGACGCGAACTTCCGCTCCTGGCCGACTGCAGCCCGATGTTGACAGGCTCGCGTCCATAGACGGATCGCGACCCTCTGCCGCAGGTGGCGACCGGCTGCTCTCGGGCAGCGAGTCCGTCAACTTTCCAAGAAACGCGCATTGGCGTTGCCACAATTCATCAGAATTCCCCCACGGAGGTGCCACCGCGCAACGTGAAGCTTTCCCGTAAAGGGAGGCGACCACTTGACACCAATCGCTCACTCGGCTTCGTTGAAAGCCGCCATTCTTACTGGCATCGCACTCTTGCTGCTTGTCCCGTTGTCCCTTCTGGGGAGTTTAGTCACAGAGCGCACCGGACAGCGCGATTCCGCTGTGCAATCCGTTGCCCGCGGTTGGGGCGATCGACAGTGGATAGGTGGGCCGCTCCTCGCCATTCCGGTGACGACTGACTCCGAGCCAATCCGCACCTGCGACTGGTACGTGCTTCCCGAACAGCTCGACATCACCGTGGAACTGCAGGTACAGGGCACACGACGCAGACTCGGCTTATACGACGTACCCGTTTACGTAGCACGAGTCCGTGTCAGGGGTGAATTCGATCTTCCGCGAGAAATTGCACGCCTTACTCGGGGCGGGACCTCTTTGCATCTTCATCTTGAACAAGCCCGGTTTCTGCTTCCTATAAAGGACCCGAGGGGTCTTCGCGACCTTGCATCTGGTACTCAGGAATTCCAAAACTTCGAACCGTCCTCGGGCTTTCCGATCCCTGTGCTCGCTGCGCCGCTGAATATCGCTGCCGACGGTTCAGCAGGCCCACACGCCTTCGACTTGTCGTTCGATGTCGCTGGAACACAATCAATCGAATTCCTACCGCTGGCCCACGTCCTGCGCGTACAGGCGCACGGCAATTGGCCCAACCCGGGCTTCACGGACGGCTTCTTGCCAATTGAGCGGCAGATTGACGCCCACGGCTTCACGGCAAACTGGCGAGTTCTGAATTTAAATCGCACATACGGAGACCGCTGGTTTCAGGACTCCACATCCGCTGAGACGCTCCTCGCCAGTGGCTTCGGGATCGAGTTGGTACAACCTGTTGACATCTATCAACGCAGCACTCGCGCCGTGAAGTACGGTGGGCTATTCATTGCCCTGAGCTTTTTAACCCTGTTTCTCGTCGAGAACCTGCAACGCCGGCCCGTTCATCCCATCCACTACGCCCTAATGGGGCTCGCCTTGAGTGTGTTCTACCTCTTGTTGCTGGCCCTGGCGGAACACATCGGATTTCTGTTGGCGTACATCCTGGCGACAGGGGCCCTTTGTACGCTCATGAGCATCTATCTCGCTGGTGCGCTGCGGAGCACAGCTGCCGGCATAGCGTCAGGCAGTATCTTCGTCACGATGTATGCGGTGTTGTACTTGCTGGTTACCTCCGAAAGTTATGCGCTCCTTGCTGGCTCCCTCGCATTGTTTGCGCTGCTCGCGACGACAATGCTCTTGACACGCAAGATTGACTGGTATGCTCAAGGAGCGTCGAAGGATTCAAGGAGCTGACAGGTTCATGCGCCCCTTGTTCCACGGCTCCCTGACACCTCTGTTGCAGTCGGTCCACAACCCGCCGTTCAAGCTCCGTTCGTATCTTGCGATAGGCTCCCGGTATCTGCTCCATTTCTCCCGAAATGGGCGCATGCCGTCCGTAGTAAACTGCATAAGAAATTGCCATGAGCAATGAAAAGGGAGTAATGCAGATGAATAGGGGATTAACGGTACTTTTACTGCTCTCGCTATCGACCGCGTGCGCGACGCACTCAAAGCCGATTGCAAGCAACCCCATCAGGAGCATTGCTGTTATCCCTGCCACCAACCCTAGATGGTACTCATTTGAAAATGCCGCTCCACCGATCGGATACCCTTTGCAGTTTTGGGTGAACAAGCTAGACAGCAACAGCAAGGCGAAGCGTTTCAATGACGAGCTGGATTCCCAATCGAATCGCTTAGGAACGGACTTCACTGACGAAGTAGTGACCGCTCTTCGTGGCTACGGATTTACCGTTGAACTCTTAAAGGATGTGCCGCGTCCGGTCAATGATCCCGACAATGTTGACTACGACAGAATTTCCACCGACGCCGATGCCATACTGCAGATATCGCTTTCGGAAGTCGGACTCTATTCGTCGCATATGTCTCGCAATTACATTCCTCGTGTCAACGCGTCCGGCAAACTGTTTGTAAAGGGCCAGGACGACAATCTGTACGACGAAGACATTTGCTATGGCGTTGATGCAAAAAATGGCAAGAATTGGGCCATTCTCCCGGATACCAAGTTTGCGTACCCGAGTTTCGAAGAAGTAATGACGCACGCTGATGAAATTCGTTCCTCGTTTGCAATCGGCGCTCTTGAGATTGCCAAGCGAATGGCCGAACAAATATCCGACTCAGCCAAATATCGAAATGCTGCTTTTCCGAAACAGGCGCAGTGAGACGAACTGAATGCCGGGTGAGAGCGATCAGCTCTTCTCGGCGTAGAGTCCGGCAATCGTGTTGACCGCGTGATCTGCTTCAGCTCGGTCAGGGTTCGTGGTGTCGTCGTTGAACCCGTAATAATCATTCTCACCAACGACCTGAAAGGCCAATCCGTCGCGGCGCGGGACGAAGAACACGTCCTTGTAAAGCAGCCCGTAGTGAATGTCGGACTGCGGAATCATACGCGCCAACTGCCCCCTTACCGGAATTACGGACTCGTCGCCGAACAGCGCGCGAGCTCCGTAGCCCGTGGCGTTGATCAGCGTATTTTGGCGCAGCGACGCAAAGTCCGCTGGAGTATGAAATTCAGCGATTTCAATCTTGCCGTGATTTGCGAGGAAATCCGACATCAACATTCGCGCATACGCGGTCAGATTGAACATCATTTGAGAGTCTCGCTGCAGGTAGCGGGCACCGAACTGATGACTGCCGGGCGCGAAGTCCTCGGTGCGCGGACTCAGGTCACCGATGAGCTTGCTCTGCAATTCTGCAAACCGCGGCCGATTGTCGCTGCTTGGTGAATCCCTCCGGCTCCAGTCAGCCGGATCCCATACGGTATAGCTGTCAATGAACTCGACGGGATCACCTGGCAGGCCGAGCAAAGTCTGATATGTCTTGAACGAGTCGCGAGCCATGCTTTCCCACAGTCGCTTAAAGGACGGAGTGGCATGTTCTTCAAGACAAATTCTCGAATCCGGACTCCAAACCCCAGTGGCAAGAGACGAGCGTACATTGGGGGGCAGGTCTTTCGCATAGATCGTCACGTCGACACCTGCGCGCTGGAGCAGTAGCCCCGACGTCAACCCCAATGCGCCGCAACCGATGACCGCAATCTCGCGGGCACCGGTCGACATCGCTTTCTGAACGGCGATGTTGCTCGAGCCCCATGACAGCGACCAGCCGCTGCCACCATGGCCGTAGTTGTGCACAATTGTCTTACGGCCAACCTGCTCAACGTCAAGCCGGGGTCCCTGAGCCCGGAAAGGTCGAGTGCAAACGGTGATACGAGTGATCCGGTCGGTGGCCGCCCGTAACGAGGGCAACTGCACGCGAGTCGCCAGCGTCGCCTTTCGCTCGGCCCTCAGGGGTTCCGAACTACAACCGTCCAGCGCGGCAAGCAACAAAGCCCCGCCGGCTGCAGCCAGCACCCTTCGACGCCCGATAGGATCATGCATTCGGTCGTCCCCCAACGCGTCAATGAGGTGCTGGTGCTCTAGGTACTGGCGGAACGCCGGGCCGCATGGCCGCGGGGTTGAACGGCTTGCCATTGAGGGTGGGCTGCCCTCCACGGAACAGAATCTGCGTGCGCAATGCGCCGTTCGAGCGCGTGATGTAGCCCTGATCGATCATCGGCTGGAGCTGTGCCAGGGCGTTCGCCGCGGCTCCCGGTAGGCTCGTTAGAAATGGCTCGTCGATCGAGAGATCGAGGCGTACGTCGAGCTTACGCACGAGCAGCGCGGGCGGCGCCTGGAAATCTGCGGCGCTGACACCGACCAGACGAATGAGGCCGGTCATCTGGCCCCGGCCTTGCGCGGTCGCCAAGCTCACGCGGTCGATCTGCATTTCGGGCTGCTCGATGAGCAGCGCCTCGAGCGGTTGCTTGAGCGCGGTCATCATGCCCTGTGCGCGCACGGCCGGTGCGACTGCGGAGTTTTGCTGCTGATTCGCTGCACGCATTGCAACGAGGAGTGATTCGAGCGACTCGAGGCCGAGATGCTTCCACGTGAGGTCGACGTGGGCGCTCGAGAGCGTGAGTGGCTGCGTGACTATCGCGCCGCCGCCCAGCTGATAGCTCGCGCTCATGAAGCGATCCTGCGCGTGGTTTTGATTGGCGATCACGAGGTCGTTCACCGCGAGCTGTTGAGCCTTGTTCGTGCCGGTAACGCTCAGGCGTTTCATCGTCATGCGCGAGTCGCCCTCGTAAAGCGTGCGCAGCAGCCGCTTGCCGTGCAAGTCGATGATCATTCCGTCGATCTCGAGAGTGCCCTTCGCTCCTTCGAGGCGCAGCGACGGTGCGGTCGCGGCAACATCGTACCAATCCTGGTGCGCGCCGTAATGCATCGTGCTGTCGAGACCGCCCCAGCTGAGGCTAGCGCCTTGACCGAGCTGCGCATGCTCGAATGCAGGACTCGACATCGTCGCCGAGACGCCGCCGAAGAAGGCGAATCGGCCGCGGATCGTTATCGGCTCCTGGTTGCCGAAGAGTCGTATCAGCGAGGCCTGCAGCGCTCCGGTAAAGCTAACATGGGTGGCTGTGCCGGCGAGCGCGAAACAATTCCAGCCGCAAAACGGCCCATGGCGAATCACCGTGCGCAGAAAGACGCGAAACGGCGCCCGGTCCGAGCCGCCGGTCGGAGTGGTAGTCACGGCAGGCCCGACGGCCGGCAACGCAGCGAGCGCCGCGCCTGACATCTCGATGGTCGCTTCCTCGACGGAGCTGTACCAGCCACGGTGATAGCGGCGATCGACCTTGAGCGTCGACCCAAGCTCGTAGCTCGAGTCCTGATCAGAAATAAGAAAGCCTTGCCGTGCCTTCCGGACGAGGTGCAGCTGCGGCATCATCAGCTGCCCCTGTTCAGCCAAACCGTCGACGCGATGCTCGATCGCGAATCCCGTGAGCCACACCACAAGGGGATAGAGAAGGATCAGGACCGCGGCGGCAACGAAGATTTTTTTCACGCATTCGCTCCATCGAATGATGCGCGCATGATCGCACGGCCGGGGCTTTTCGACCATGCATTGCCGTGAATCCAGTTATCGGAAAGTTATTCCAGTTCGACGGGTCGGCCGTGAGGGGTGTGCTGATATGCGTCGAGCCAAGCTTGCCTGCGTATATCCAACTCAGCTTGGTCGGTCAGGCCTTTCTTTAGGACCAAGCGCTCGAGAGCCGCCAACCAATGATGATAATAGCGCGTGCCGTCGTCCGCTTCATCACGGTCCGCTACAGCCCTAAGCTCATCGGCAAGCGTAGCGGCCCATTCTTTCCAGCTGAAGTGGCCCTGCTGTGAGAGTGTAACCGCGAGTGAGAACGCCTGCGCCTCCCAAGGCTCCGCAAATACCGGGCCCTCATTTTCGACCGGAAGATGCGGCAGAGCCGCGAGAACGGCGGGATCAAGCGGGCTCAAGGTAGTCATCAAACATGTCGATGTAGACGGCGTCTTGCGGCGCGGCCGTGTCGCCCCACAACTCCCGTGCGGAGAACCGCACCGAATACAGATGCTGCGGCTTTTCACCCTCGGAATAGACGCTCGTATCGGAGAAGACGAATACGCCGTGATCGCGCTCGATCCTGCCGGATTTGCCCCGTGCATAGCGCGGCAAGCGCGTATGGGTGACTGGATTGATGTTGCGCGCACGGACCATCTCGCCCTTTTTGAAACGCGCAGCGACGGGCAAGTCTCTGCGGGTTGCCGGAATCTTAAACTGCGCCGCTACCGCGTCCGCCGGCGACAGAGCCAAGTCGGCCTTGACTGTTCCCGAGTCCGGTCGGCCGCTCTGAATCTCGGCAGCAGTCACCAGGTCGCTTGCCAACAGTCGTTGTGTGATCGACGTGATCCAGCGTTCGTAGTAGCTCATGCGAAGATATTCGCCCGGCGGAATGGCTTCCATGGGTGGACGAAGACCCAGGCGCAGCTTTCCTGTTCCTTGGACTGCGTAAGACATTGCGTAGATCCTTCCCTCCCAGCGCTCGTGGAACACCGGCTCGGTTTTCGCATATTCGATGGCGCCCATGTCCTGCATACCGCCCATGTCATGAATTCCGTTCATGGGACCGTTCCTTTGGCTGAGCCATGATTTTCGCGACGCCAATCATCGAATCCCGGGTGACCAGCGCGGCAAGGGCATCCTCGCCAAGTTGCTCAGTTCCTGCCGGCCGTTCCGGCAGCACCAGGTAGCGCTGTTCCGCCGTGCTGTCCCAGACTCGCACTTCGACATCAGCAGGCACATCAGTCCCCAATTCACGCAAGACGCCCCGCGGGTCGATCACGGTGCGAGACCTATAGGGCGCAGACTTATACCAAACCGGCGGCAACCCGAGCACCGGCCATGGATAGCATGAGCACAAGGTACAGACGACCACATTGTGAACTTTGGCCGTATTCTCAACCACGCGAATGTCCGCACCTTGGTTTCCGGAATAGCCGAGTTCGCGGATTGCGTCGGTGCCATTTGCGAGCAAGCGCTCTTTGTAAGCCGGATCGACCCAAGCTCGGGCGACTACTCGCGCACCGTTGCGTGGGCCTACTTTGTGTTCGTAAGTATCGACCAACGCATCGAGCGCCGTTCGATCCACCAGCCCCTTCTCGACCAGCAAGGATTCGAGCGATTTGACTCGCAGCGCGACGTCAGATGGAACGTCTTGGTGAATGTGATCTTCGGCGTGAGCATGATCAGCCACGGCCGTCGTCCCTGCGGCGGTGAGGGCGGACGCAAAAAAATCGCGTCTGGTCGTAGTCATCGATGTCCCTCCATGGGCCTCAACCCAATCCGCGGATCGCACCTAGGACGAAGCGCCCCGATAATAGGTGGCGAGCGAGCGGATAGCAAAAAAAGTGCTCCGGCGGCAGTTTAAAGGCTCTTGCCGTCGACCTTTCTCACCGCTAGGGAGTCCACATCGACGCCATCGACGCATCGAACATTGATCGCCGCCATTTTGGCGCCGGTCTTCGGGTGGGTCCCGATTGCGAATGATTGGATTCCGCAGGTCGAGCAGAACCGGTGCTGGATCATGTGTTTGTTGAATTCGAACTTTGTCAGGTCGGCGTCGCCGGATAGAAGCTTGAATTGAGATGCTGGCGCGAACGCCAGCAACGATCCCAGCCGTCCACACCGCGAGCAGTTACACGAGAGGACCTCACCGATGTCCAATTGAACTTCGTAGCGCACTTTGCCGCATTGACAGCCGCCGGAATAGGTCTGCTTCATGGTTTGCGATCTCCCACATCGATATACGAGTCTGGACGGCGAAGTTTACCCGAGCGTCACGCGCAGTTCGCGAAGCCCCCTGAAGCCGACCAACGAACTCCACTGAGCGCTGGGTCCGTCCGGCTGTAAGCGCGGAAAGCGCCGAGTAAGCTCTCGCAGTGCGATATGCCCCTCCAAGCGCGCCAGAGTGCTCCCGAGGCAGACGTGTGCATCACCACCGAAGGCAAAATGACGATTGTGCGACCGATGAATGTCGAATCGGTCGGGGTCCGGAAATTGCTCATCATCGCGGTGCGCCGCCGCGATCACGAGGAGCAGCGTACTGCCCTTGGGCACTCGAACGCCGTCGAGCTCGATATCCGCGGTCACCCCGCGGCCGAACATCTGCACCGGACTTTCGTACCGCAGCACCTCCTCCATCGCTGCACGGATGAGATCCGGACTCATTCGAATGGCATCGAGCGCCTCGGGGTTGTTCAGCAAGGTGTGCACACTGTTGCCGATCCAGTGGCGCGTCGTCTCGTGCCCCCCGAAAAGCAGCATGACGCACTGCGCGTACAACTCTTCGTGACTTAGCCCGGCCTCGCCGACCGTAAGGTCGATCAAGAGGCCAAGCAGACCTCCCCGATCGCGCCCTCCATTTGCAATCACACTCTTGAAGATCTCGACGAGTTCGAGCAACGCGCCTTGCGCCGACCGGGCGGTCTCCGGCGTTCTCGCGATGCTCGCAAACCACACAGAGACTACGTTCGTGAGCTCGACGCATCGATCATGCTCGGATTCAGGCACCCCCAAAAGATCTGAGATCGCCCGTACCGGAAGCGGGTACGCGAGATCGCGCACGATATCGGCAGAGCCCCGTTCCTCCATACGATCCAGGAGTTGCGCCACGATGGCTTCGACGCGGGGGCGCAGACCGCCGATCACGGCCGGGGTAAAGCCCTTATTGAGAGCGCGTCGGAGCGTCGAGTGCGTGGGCGGATCACGGAGCAACAGCCAATGCCGCATATGCGTGATGAGATCTTCAAATTCGGGCATTTGGCTGTCAGGGGCATTTACGATGGCACTCGCCGGGCGCACCGAGGAAAGCCGCGGATCTCGAAACATGGTCGAACAGTGCACATGACGAAAGACACCCCAGTGACCTCGACTCGCGTCGAGGAGCTGCACCGCCGGGCCATCCAGATGGTGTCGGTATGTCGGATAAGGATTTTCCGTGAAGGCGGGACTGAAGAGTGGCGCGGTAGGCATGTTCATCCCGATTCGTCGTTAGTCAGCCTTCTCGAGTTCAATCACCAGGGCGCTGACCACGCCCGTCATCGGCTCGATAACGCCCGGTGACTTCATCGTCAGTTTGTTGCCGTCGACTTTCATGAAGTACACCCGGTCAGTGCCAGCGATGGCTTCCGGATCAGTCAGCGCCGCCGAGTTCGGCGCCGGCCGCCTCGAATCGACGAATAGCAGCCATAGGCGGGTCGCGGTGATGGTTACGTATCCCTCCGGCTGCTCCCCGAGCG
>Ga0182015_10007557_pt1 | contig 10565 bp, 13 predicted proteins | sample 712P3MmetaG_FD_120478 | JGI IMG/M metagenome (GOLD analysis project Ga0182015, IMG submission 120478) | Permafrost microbial communities from Stordalen Mire, Sweden - 712P3M metaG | ecosystem: Environmental > Terrestrial > Soil > Wetlands > Permafrost | place: Sweden: Stordalen | collected... | reverse complement strand
TGTCGCTGGTGGTGCTGGCCTGGGAGATTCTCGGAATCCACACGGGCAAACATGAGGCGCATCTGACAATAAGCGCGCTCACCGAAGCCTTTCGACCTTTGAATGCAGCGATGCTGTTGGTGTGGGTGCTAGTTGGGCTGGGCTACGGGGCGTCGCGTGCAAGGGCCCCCGAAGTGGATCAATCCTCTTCTTTCAATCGCCGTGGCGCGGTGGGGAGTCCACCCCTTGCTTCCGTGATGTCTGCGCACTTACCGGCGACGATGCCTGCACTGCTCCTTCCGTCTAGCCGGCCAGCCGGTGTGGCTTTCTGGCTCGGCTTAGTGGTCGCCATAGTGCTCGTTGATCTTGCTGCTCGACGCTCCGGCGGTCGACTGGCAAACAGCGAAGAGTTTCTACGGTTCATCACGGCCCCAATGGCCGCAAACGTCCTTCTCGTAGTGGCATGGACGTATGCCGGGTATCACCTCTTTGCCCATTGATACCCGAGCACGGTGACGTAAGGGCACAACGGGCGTCAGGCGAACTTACCCTGAAGACCCTCGCCAGATTGTCGAGTAGTGCGGGGTCTGGAACCTCCAGTTTCCGCGGCCAAGCTTGATCCCCCGGGGTCGTGATTTCCGGACGTCGCCGCGCTAGACGCCCGCCGAACCGGTGTTCTGGGATATTTCCCCAAAATATTGTCTGCGTTCGTGGTCGAACCGTTCCGACTGAAAGTCGATTTCAACTATTCGGGCAAGGACGGGGATCGAGGGGTGGTCTTCTTGCACCCGAAGCGAGGCGACGGGACTGGCCTCTACCCCCAGCGCTTCGGGGATAGTGCTGGTCGGCGGCAAGACGATCGGTGGTGGCGCGTAGCTGTGCCTGGCCGGATGGTCTGCACCTACTGGCTCATGGTCTGCGACGAGTGGTCGGTGTACTGTGCGGCTATACGCGTGAGCTGGGCTTCGACCTGGCCATGCGAGCATTCAACGAGTTTGACGGGCAGGTCGACCCGATCGACAGATGGGTGAAGCATTCCCCTTCCGAGAGGCGACGCCCATGATAGAGAGGGGAAACACAATGAAGCGCACCATGATCGCAGCGGGGCTCGTCCTCGCCGCACTCACCATCCCGACGGCGGCCGGGGCATCCCCGAATACCGCCGATGTCTGGGGCTCCCAGTCGGGGACGCTGGTATCGACGACCCCTGAGCCGGTCACCTTCCCGGGGGCCGTCACTGACATCCAGGCCAGCAACTCCAACAGCTTCGCCCTCGTCAGCGGGACGGAGTACGCCTGGGGCGACGGCATCGACGGCGATAACGGGAACGGGTCGAAGGCCGACCAGTTCGGATCTCCGGTACCGGTCGACTTCCCGACCGGTACGGACATCGTCTCGATCGGTGACGCTGCCCAGTCCGGCTATGCCGTCGACTCGACCGGTGGGGCGTGGGCGTGGGGGTTCTCCCAACACGGTGACCACTGTGGGGGCGCGACCTCGTCGACCCCTGAGCCGATCACGGGCCTTCCACCGGTCGTCGCGGTGGCCGGCGGCGGCAATCACACCATCTGGCTGACCTCGACCGGAAAGGTCTACGCCTGCGGGCTCAACGTCGACGGCGAACTCGGGAACGGCACATTCACCAACTCGAAGGTACCGGTCGAGGTCGCTGGACTCTCGGACGTCGTCGCCATCTCTGCGGCATGGCAGTCCTCGGGAGCCCTTACGGCCACGGGCCAGGCCTACACGTGGGGCTACGGCGAGGACGCCGGCTCGAACGCCGACACACCCCAGCTTGTCCCGGGGACGTTCTCCCAGCTCTACGTCGGCGGCTCAGTCAGCGGTAACTCTCACGATCTGGCCCTGACCACGGGAGACCAGATAGAGGCCTGGGGGAAGGGCTATGGCAACGCGCCCGTGACCGTCCCGGTACCGTTCACGCCCGTCGCGGTCATGGCCGGCGGTCCTGAGTCCGGGGCGATCGACACCTTGGGGAACGTCTGGATGTGGGGATCGACCTACGCCGTGGGTGACGGATCGAAGGGCAAGCAGAAGCAACCCGCCAAGGTCGACACGGGAAAGTCGATGCTCTCGGGGACCGCGTCGAACGTGATGGCGGCGTGACCCGTCTGCCCTTCTGGGTCTTCGCCGCGAGCCGCACGAGGATACAGGGGACAGCCGAAAGGCTCTGAAAATGCTCCATTCAATCGTAGGAGGGTTGCGAGCATCGGGATCGACTGCCAATCTGGATCTCAGCCTCATCACCCTTGGTGCCTATCCCCCAACACCGGCGGTCGGCGGATGAGCTCCCCAATCGAGCGGGTCTCGCCTCACCGGGCGAATGGCCGGATGCCGTGGCACACTTGCGACCGTGGGCACGATCATCGTTGGGACGGATGGCTCCGAGCTGGCGATCCAGGCGGCCATCGCCGGGGTTGCGCTGCTGCACCCGGAAGAGAGCGTTCTTGTCGTGACAGTGGTCGAAGGCACCGACCCATCTCTGATCGATGACGGGTCCGGCCATGCCGGCTCATCGACATCTCCATCCGAGTTCGAAATCCAGCGCGAGCGGCTGCTCTCGGCCGGGCTGGAGGCAGTTGAGCGAACGGCAACGACATTGGGTCGCGACGCGGAGACACGGGTCATCGAAGGAAGCCCCGGCAGTGCGCTTTGCAAACTCGCCAGCGACCTGGCGGCCGATGCCATCGTCTTAGGCACCCGTGGGAGGGGTCAGATCCGGAGGGCCCTCCTCGGCTCGGTATCCGACTATGTCGTCCGCAATTCCCCGTGCCCAGTGGTGATTGCCCGTGGCTGAGAGAGGAAGGTCCGATGCCCGCCTCTCCCCAAAGGACGAGGTGAGGGCGCTGCGGGGCTCGGTACCCGAGGGTTAAGCATCCGGTGAGGTCGCCGAGATACAGGGGGTGCCGCCGTTCTCCGTCATGGTCGGCTTGAGGGAGGAGGGCCAGGAGTCCTGTTTTGCTCAAGGGCTCCAGCCAGGGTGCCGATGCCTAGTGATGGTCATCCGATGGAGTCCGGGGGAGCCGGATTCCTCCGCCGCGTCGAAACTACGTGCCTGGTACTGCTGCGCCATGTGCCACAAGCACTGCCGGATCCCGTGCAAGTTGACGGCCGCGGAGTTTCGACAGATGGAGCAAGCGATGACTGAGGCGACGGTGAGAGGCCCGGAGGTCGAGGGAACGTGACGCACGGTCTTGATTTCGGAGGGGCGTGGGATGCCCTCATTGTTGGGGGATCCTGACGAGACGCTGGCGATCGCACTCGTCCCTATGCCCCGCAGCGCAGGACGGGCACAAGTGTGCGAGATGCCAAGAGGCGCCGAATCGCTTTATGGAATGGATGCGGTAGGTCGAACGGTAGGGCACCTTCGAAACCGGGCGGGTGGAACCGCGTCCTGAGCACGCACGTTCACACCGGCGTCCTACAAGCTGATCCCGCCCCGGCCGCCCGACCGGCTTGACCCCAGTCTCGCCAGAGATCGCCGCACGTCGAGATCGCCTAATGTCATACGAATCGGGTGGACTGAGGTGCGACGATTGTGACGTTGATCTTCGTGGTGATCGTGGTCGTGTTGGCGGCATTGATCGTCGGCAGGTCGGTCCGCCGACACCGCAACATCGCCGCCTACCGTGCCGCCGGCCCCGATCTCGAAGGAGCCCTGCAGCGAGGCCCCGACGCCGAGGAGTTCTACGCACCATCGTTCATCGTCGTGCCCGGTAAATGTTTCCGACTGTGTCGGGACGCGGACACCGGGACCGCCTTCCCCTGTGACCGTCCGGTCGAGGGTACGGGGCAATTCCGCGACCACCGTGGCAACCCGGTGACCGTCGAGTCGTGTGGCATGCACAGGTCGGCTCTGAGCGCCTGGGAGTTCAGACAGCTCCGATGACTCCTGCGGTGGCCCGCCCATCGAGGTGACTGATGGCCTGTTCCGCGATGTCTTCGGGCCCGCACTTCGCCGAGGATGCGGCCCGGCGCACGAGCCCGCCCAGATAGGCGGCCAGGTTCACGACATCAGTTCGAGCGGAGTGACCGAGTAGGGGAATGGGCTCGGTGACGGGATCGAGATTCCCGACCTCCACCAGGGCGTCCCGGATCCCGAGCATGCAGGTTCGAAGGGAGTACAGGTCAGCGCCGCTCCGGCGCATCCAGATCGAGAGCCCCAGTTCCAAGGCCAATTCCGATCCCATAGGCTCGTAGAGACGGAACTGCGCCAGGCCCCGTAGGACCTCCGGCTCAAGGTCCGGAGCATCTGGTTCGAAGATCTCTATTGAGGAAGATCCAGCCACGGACCTATTATTCCGGGGGGGTGTGACGCAGTCGCGGATCCGGTCTGACCTGCATGAAGGAGTTCCATGGCACGCACGATCTGGAAAGGGGCGCTCAGCTTCGGGCTGGTCAACGTCCCCGTTGGCCTCTATCCGGCCACTCAGGACAAGGCCATCCACTTCAATCAGCTCGAAGAGGGCACCTCGGACCGAATCCGCTACAAGAAGGTCAACGAGCGCACCGGTAAGGAGGTAGAGGCCGGCAAGATCGTCAAGGGCTTCGACCTCGGTGGGGGCGAGTACGTGATCCTGACCGACGATGAGCTCGCAGCCGCTGAGCCGGAACGATCCAGGTTGGTCGAGATCACCGACTTCGTGGACCTGGACGAGATCGACCCCGTCTTCTACCGCTCGACTTACTATCTGGCCCCCGAGGGTGAGGCGGCCGGGAAGGCCTACGCGTTGCTGCGACAAGCGATGCGGGAGTCCAGCAAGATTGCCATCGGCACGCTCGTGATGCGAAACAAGGAGTATCCGGTAGCGATCCGCCCTGACGATGAGGTGCTTACGTTGGAGACGATGTATTTCTCCGACGAGATCCGCTCACCCTCGAAGGAGCTTCCGGATCTGCCGAAGTCCAGTGAACTCACTGAACGAGAGATCGCGATGGCGCAGCTCCTGGTCGAGTCGATGGAGTCCGAGTGGGATCCCAATCGATATCACGACACGCACCGCGAGAAGGTCCACGCGCTCGTGGAGGCGAAGCGAAATGGAGACGAGATCGTCGTCCAGTCCACGGAACGGCCAGAGGCGAAGGTCGTCGACCTCATGGACGTACTGAGTGCCAGCATCGAGTCCGTGAAGGCCGGGAGTAAGGCGGCCAAGCGTCCGAAGGCAGTCGCCGAGCGCACCGCACCGAAGAAGTCGGCTCCGGCCAAGAAGGCGGTCTCTGCCCGCAAGGTCGCCAGAGCGAAGTCACCGACCAGCATCACGTCGAAGACGGGCTCGAAGGCACCCAGCCGTCGAAAGGCGTCCTGACGCCTACACCTCGGCGAAGAGGTCCCCGAGGGTTTCGACCCTCCGAAGCACGTCGTCGGCAGTGAACGAGAGCAGGTCTGGCCTTCCTCGATCTGCGCAATCGGCTACTTCTTGCCACGTCACCGGAGTCGACACGGTGGGTTCCGGGCGCGCTCGCAGTGAATAGGCGGCAACGGTTGTCTTCGCCGGATGGTTCTGGCTCCAGTCGATGAGAACCTTGCCGCGCCGCAGCTCCTTGCGCATCTTGGAGACGACGAGATCGGGCAACTCCTGCTCGATCTGGAGTGCGATCTGGTGCGCGGCGTTGCGGACCTTGTCCCAGGTCGGGCGACCCCGGAGCGGTGTGTACAGCTGTAGGCCCTTTGATCCGCTGGTCTTCGGAAAGCAGTGCAGCTGTCGACCCTTCAGAACGTCGACGATGCTGAGCCCTACGATGCAACACTCCACGATCGACGTTCCGTCGCCCGGATCCAGATCGAAGACCATGTGGTCGGGAGGTCCGGGAAGGATCCGGCGCCGACCTGCGCGCCACAGGGGAACATGGAATTCGATGCTGGCCAAATTGGCCGCCCACATCAAGCCGGGAAGGTCGCAGATTGCGATGTATTCGATCGGCTTGTGTTCGGAGCGCGCCGGCACCAGTACCCTCGCCAACCAATCTGGTGAGCCGGCAGGCGCGTGCTTTTCGAAGAAGAAGGGGCCTTGGACGCCTTCCGGATACCGCTTCATGGTCAATGGTCGGTCGGACAGGTGAGTCAGCATGAAGGGGGAGATTCGAGCGTAGTAATCGAGCATCTGACCTTTGGTGAATCCGCTGTCCGGGTAGAGGACCTTGTCCAGGTTGGAGACCGTGAGTTCCCGGCCTCCAACCGTGGTCTTGACGGTAGAGTCAGGGCTCACGGTGGACGTCTTTCGCCGACTTGTCGACTCTGATCCCTCGCCACACCGGGTGGCGAAGGTGTCCGTCGGGAGTCCACTCGCTGAATCGGACCTCCCCGACCTGATCGGGTCTGACCCAATGAGCCACTCGCTCCTGGGACGCTGGAAGCTTCTCGACGAACGGGCTGGTTGCACGGGTTCTGGTCTTCAACGTGGACAGAATGTCCTCGCGGGCAGCACTAGTGAAGCCGGTACCCACCTTGCCGATGTAGGTCAACGCTCCACGCCCGGCCGGTATCCCGAGCAGCAGTGCCCCGAAGGTCGTGCTGCGCTCGCCTTGTCCATCGCTCCACCCTCCGATCACCACTTCCTGCGTCCGTTGACTCTTTACCTTGATCCAGTCGTGGCTGCGGGCTCCGGGCCGGTAGCTGCTCGTGCGTCTCTTGGCGACGACGCCCTCCATCCCCAGCTCGGTCGCAGTGCGCATCACCGCCGCGCCCGACTCCTCGGTGAACGAGGGGGTGACCCCCCAGCTCGGTCCGGCGAGTCCGAGATGCTCGAGTTGATCCCGGCGCTCGTCGTAGGGTGATTCGAGCAGGGATCGGCCGTTGAGGTGGAGAAGGTCGAAGACGATCATGCTGGCTGGATTGAGGCCGGCGGCACGCTTGGCGTCCTTGGCCGTGCTCACATGCGTCCGGTGCTGGAGCCGCGAGAACCTCGGCCGCCCAGACTCATCGAGCGCAACCAACTCTCCGTCGAGGAGGATTTGATCGGACCCCACAGCCGCGGCCAGCTCCTTGAGCTCGGGAAACGCGGTGGTGATCTCGCGTCCTCCCCTGCTGACCGCTCGTGGACGACCACCATCGATCCAGAGTAAAACCCGGATGCCATCCCATTTGAACTCGAACGCCCAGTCGCCGCCGTCTTCGGGGAGCGAGCCGGGCGTCGCCAGCATCGGCGCCAGCTTGCTCGGAAGGGGCTCGAACCCCTTCGCCGGCGGGTCCATGCGATGGATCATCCAGTTTCGGCCGTGGGTGGGGAAGAGCACGTACCGCCCCTCGACCCGGGTGCCGTGGAGGATAACCATGACCTCGTCGGGTCGCCATTTCTCGCACTCGTAGGTGCCCGTGTCCCAGATCGATACTGTGCCGGCGCCATATTCACCATCCGGGATTGTCCCGGTGAATGAGCCGTACTCCAATGGGTGGTCCTCGACCTGTACGGCCAGGTGGTTCTCCGCTGGAGTCAGGGGAACGCCCTTTGGCAGCGCCCAGGACGCAAGGACCCCGTCCCGCTCGAGCCGGAAGTCCCAGTGCAGGCTCGATGCGTGGTGCTCCTGGATCACGAAGCCTGGTGGGTCTGATCCATGGGTGTCAGGTGCGGAGACATGGCTCGAAGGAGGAACCGGCTCCGGCGTACGGGCCGGGCGACGCTTCCTTCGGTAGTCCGCCAGCGGGGCGTTGGGCACAAGGAGAGCCTTACCCACATTGGCCGGTCTCGCCTCTCCAGGCCGAGCCTCATCGAAACGGGGACTGAGGTCGTCCAGCGAGGCTGCCTTCTCTGTACTGGCGTCGGCGCCATCGTGATGGACAGTCAGACGTCAGCCCAAGCCGTCGCGCAGCGCTGTCACCGTCTCGGAGGTGGCCCGCTTGGCAGCGTCGAAGATGCTGTCCATTCCGTAGAACGCATGGATCATCCCGTCGTAGCGGGACGCGGTAACCGGCACGCCGGCCTGACGAAGTCGCTCGGCATAGGCCTCTCCTTCGTCGCGCAGGGGATCGAACTCGGCGGTCACCACCAGCGCCGGCGGTAGGCCCGACAGGTCGTCTGCCAACAAGGGGGAGGCGTCTGACTGACCTGGGTCGGCACCACCCAGGTAGCTCTCGATGAACCAGGTCATTGTCTCGGTATCGAGCAGGTAGCCCGTTCCGCTCTCGAGGTGCGACGGGTAGGACCGGGTCATATCGGTGACCGGGTAGACGAGAAGCTGGAAGGCGATGGGCGGCCCGCCGGCGTCCCGGGCGCGGCGGGCCACGACGGCGGCCAGGTTGCCCCCGGCGCTGTCACCAGCAACCGCCAGGTAGGCGGCGTCGCCGCCAAGCTCGGCGGCATGTGCCACTACCCAGTCGGTTGCGGCGTCGCAGTCCTCGACGGCCGAGGGAAAGGGGTGCTCGGGTGCGAGCCGGTAGTCCACACTCACCACCACCGCCGGCACGCCCACAGCCAGCCGCTGACAGATGGTGTCGTGCGTCGCAATGTCCCCGATCACGAACCCGCCACCGTGGAAGTAGACGACGACCGGCAGCGGTCGATCGCTTTCCGGTCGGTAGATGCGTACAGGGATATCACCGGCGGGTCCGGGAATGCGCCGATCCTCGGCCGCGGCCGCCTGCTCGGGGGGGCCGGCAACGGCGGCAAGGGCAGCGAAGCCGGCTCGCGCTTCCGCGGGAGTTTGCTCGGACATGGGTGGAGCGCCCAGCTCTCTGATCTGATCGAGGAAGAGGCGGACTTGCGGGTCGAGGGGCAGGGCGCTTCCTTTGGGTCCCGGGCTATGGGTCCCGGGCTGGTAGGTCAAGTGACGATAGGGCCCGATGGTACCTGGCGGCGTCCGGCTGGGCCCCGGCGGGGGTCGGGCTCAGCGGCTGGGTGGATGTCAGGGTGGTACTTTCCGACGGTAGCCTCCACAGTCGTGCAATACGCCTGCGGGGGGAAACGATGACGTTCGTTCTCATTCACGGCGGGGGAGCGACCGCCCGCTTCTGGGATCGACTGCTCCCTCATCTGGATCGTCCCACCATTGCGATCGACCTGCCTGGCCGGGCCGGGAAGCCGGCCGACCTGGGCACCCTGTCGATCGGTGACGAAGTTGCGTCGGTGGTCGAGGACATAGAGACGTCGTCAATCGAGGGACCGATCTCCCTCGTAGCGCATTCCTCGGGAGGCCTGGTGGTGCCCGGCGTGGTCGCCGCGCTCGATGGTCGCGTCAATTCCGTCGTGTTGAGTGCCGCCCTCGTCCCGGACGAGGGCGGATACGGGATCGACTGCATGAAGGAGCGGCATCGTCAGGGCTTGCTACTGGCCCGGGCCGCCGCTGAGCGGGACGGCAGGACAATCACGCTCCCAGGTCCTCCCGAGAACCCGGAGTCGTTCCGCACCGCCTACGGGGGAGATCCGCTCGACGACGATGAATTGGCATTCGTCGTCGATCCCATCCGGTGCGTGGAGGACACGGTCAATCACTACTTCCAGCCGGTCCATTGGTCGGCGGTGGCCGGCATTCCCATCGTCTATGTGATCAACGAGCGTGACCGCCCGATTCCGACGGAGACCCAGGAGGAGATGGCCGGTCGGCTGCCACCTCCGGTGACGGTCGTTCGCATTGACTCCGGCCATCTCCTACCGGTGACCGATCCCGGCACGTTCGCCCAAATCGTGATGGGAGTGGTCGCCTGAAGGGTTGCCGCCGAGGAATATCCCGGGTCAGGCAAGCGGTCGGCCGGCTGACCGACTCACGTCGAGGGACATGTGAGGCCGAACCCCGACAGCACCGCCGCGGGGACTACCGGGCTCTGGGGGCCTCCAGGAGGACATCCCACCTGCGCTGAACCAAATCCGATCACGCTCCAGGTGCCTCCGGAACTGTGGGCGAACCCGTAGCCCCCCTGCACGGTGGTTTCGTGCCCGGGAGCGGGCCCGATGTGGAAGAGGACGTAGGTGGGATCAACGGCCGACACCTGCGAGGAGGACATCACCCAGGTGCCGGCTGGTGGCCCGTTGGCGTTCTCGTAGCTGGTGATGGCGGCGATGGCCGCGGTGGGCACACCAGAGCCTGCGGGAGTTGTCGTCGAGGTGCTGCTGGTGGACGGTGTCGTGGTGCACACCCGCTTCCCGGCACTGACCGCGGCGAGGAGCTTGGATTTGGTCTGGATCCCGTACACACCGTCGACCGTCAATCCCGCCGCGGCTTGAAAGGCCTTCAATGCACGCGTGGTTGCCGGCCCGTTGATGCCATCCACAGCACCGGAGTAGCAACCCACGGAAGCGAGCGCCATCTGCATTCCGCTGACCGCGGCGGTGGATCGGGCCACGCTCGTGGTCGAGGTCGATGAGCTCGAAGTGCTGGAATTGCTCGAGCTGTTGCTCGAGCAGCTTGCCGCCACGGCACCGGCGAGTGTCAGGATTGCCAAGGGCGCCAGGAGAACTCGGAACCTGCCACGTTGGGAGGTGTCCCGTCCCACCAGATGGCGGGTGGCAAAGTCTGGCATCCCGTCCTCCTGAGCTCGATGTCGGATGACCGGCTACAAGGTTACCGGCCGACCTGTTCCGGTCCCGTCATGGTCTCGGGGTCGCCGCCGCCGACAGCTGTCCCTCAGGCGGTGATGG
>Ga0182015_10007555_pt1 | contig 10566 bp, 12 predicted proteins | sample 712P3MmetaG_FD_120478 | JGI IMG/M metagenome (GOLD analysis project Ga0182015, IMG submission 120478) | Permafrost microbial communities from Stordalen Mire, Sweden - 712P3M metaG | ecosystem: Environmental > Terrestrial > Soil > Wetlands > Permafrost | place: Sweden: Stordalen | collected... | reverse complement strand
CGCGTCGATGACCAGCACAACCGTCCCGGCGAAGCGGATGGTGCGCAAGGTATCGGCGACCGACAGCCGCTCCAGCGGATCCTCGACCCTCGCGCGGCGGCGCAGACCGGCGGTATCGACGAGGCGGATCGGCCTGCCCTGCCATTCCCATTCGAGTGCGATCGAGTCGCGAGTGATTCCCGGCTCGGGGCCGGTCAGCAACCGGTCCTCGCCGATCAGGCGATTGACCAACGTCGACTTGCCGACATTGGGGCGGCCGACGATCGCCAGTTGCAGCGGGCGCTTCGCCGCTTCCTCGCCCGTTGCTTCCGCGGCCGGCGCCTCTTCGGCCGGCGCCTCCTCGGCCGGCATCGCTTCCGTGGGAGGCGGCGCGAAATCCCTTAGGCGCTCATAGAGTTCGGCGAAGCCCTCGCCATGTGCGGCCGAAAGCGGCACCGGGTCGCCGAGACCGAGCGCATAGGCTTCGCCGACCGCGCCGATTTCGGCCCTGGCTTCGGCCTTGTTGGCGATCAGCACGACGGGTTTGCCGCTGCGCCGCAGCCAGCCGGCGAAGTGCCGGTCGGGCCCGGTGACCCCGTCGCGCGAGTCGATGACCAGGAGCACCACATCGGCCAGCGCGAGCGACCGTTCGGTCTGCGCCCGCATGCGTCCGGCAAGCGTCGTCGGCGCCGCTTCCTCGAGGCCCGCGGTATCGATGACGCGGAATTCCAAGTCGGCGATGCTGCCGTCGCCTTCGCGCCGGTCGCGGGTGACCCCCGGCGCATCGTCGACCAGCGCCGCGCGCCGGCCGACGAGCCGGTTAAAGAGCGTCGACTTGCCGACATTCGGCCGGCCGAGTATTGCGACGGTGAAACCCATCGCACTCCTTTAGTCAAAATCCGCTTGGGCGGATACGGCGCGGGCCGGCGCCGCCAAGGGTCCCGCGGAGGCGCGACCCAACTATGGTAAGACCGCGGCGGATGCCCAGCCGCACTTGAAGACCCTAACGGTAAGCCGACAGATTGGCGTCGTCGGTCAGCAAATAAAGCGTGTTGTCGGCGATTACCGGGCCGAGGAAACCCTTGTCGGACAATTCGGTCTGCCACGCCCTCTCGCCGCTCTGCGGCGAGAGGAACATCGCGACCCCGCTCGACGACAACACGATCAGCTGATTACCGGCCAGTACCGGCCCCGCCCATTGGATCGGGTCCTCTTGTTTTTCGGTGTTCTGGTATTTGGGCAGATTCACCGCCCAGCGCACCTTGCCCTCGTCGCGGGTAAGGCAGACGACCTCGTTGTCGTTGGCGAGGAGAAAGATGAACTCGCCAGCGCACCAGGGTTCGTGGCTGCTCGCCAGATCCTGCTCCCAGACATGAGAACCGGTGCGCAGGTCGATCGCCATCATCCGCCCGCTATGGCTGACGGCGAAGACGCGGCCGCGGTCGATCACGGGCCTGCCGTGGATGTCGGCCATCGCCGAGACGGCGTCGGCCGCGCGCGCCGTCGCCAGATTTTCCGACCACACCGCGCGGCCGTTCTCGACTCGCAAGGCGAACAGCTCGCCGGAATTGTAGGCGACGACCACCGTTTCGCCTTCCACCGCCGGGCTGGCGTTGCCAAGCAGACCCGTTGTCTCCGGGATGCCGTTGTGCGACCACTGGCGCTGGCCGTCCTCGGCCGACAAGGCGATCAGCTCGTTGTCGACGGTGACGACAAAGATGCGGTTTTTGTCGACCGTCGGCGCGGCGTGCACCGGCGACGAGACGTTCTTGCGCCAGACAATCTTGCCGTCATTGGGATCGAGCGCGATCACCTCGGCATAGCCGGTGGCGACGAAAAGCCGGTTGTTCCACAAGCACGGCCCTCCGCCGAAGGCGTTGCCGTGTTGCCCTTCGGGCTTCAAATCAACCTGCCAGAACCGCTTGCCGCTGGCAGCGTCCAGCGCGCTCACCTGCACGCCGCCATCCATCGCATAGACCCGACCGCCGGCAATGACCGGCTGCGACATGACCTTGGTGTACCGAGCCGTGGCCTCGCCGATGCTGGCTTCCCAGGCCTTCTTGACCTGGGTCGGGAGAGACAGATTGCCCATTGTGTGGCTTGGATTGCCGCCGGGCTCGGGCCAATCCGGGTTCACCACCATCGCCGGCAGCGTGACCGGCTTGTCCGCAAGCGCGGCATCGGGCTGGATCGAACGGTCGCGCCCCAACACCGAAATGCGGTCGCCGGGCAGCTTGCTCTTCTTTTCTCCGCCGAACAGGCCGCATCCCGCCGTGGTCAGCGAGACGAGCATCGCCGAGGCAAATTGACGTCGGTTCATCTTAGCGACTGGAAAATCAGGGCTTCAGCACCGCGGCCATCTCGGCGGCGCGGGCGCGTACCCCTTCGGGTGCGGTGAGATCGTCGGCGAGCTTCTTGTAGATGTCGAGCGCGCCGGCATTGTCGCCCGCTTTGAGGTCGGCGGCCGCAGTCAGCTCCAGGGCGGTGGCGCGCAACGGATGACCGCTATCGGTCAACGGCTTCAGCTCGTCGATCACGGCATGCGGGTCGCTGTCGGTGAAGCCGGTCATCACCGACAGCAGCTTCGCGACGTCGCGAAGCTCGGGGTCGATGTCCCCGGATGCGGCGAGCTTGTCGTAAGCGGCGACGGCGGCCTTTTTGTCCCCCGACTTCGCCCCGAGATCAGCCGCTTCGAATTCGGCGAGGTGCGCGTAGCCGCCGCCCTCATTGGCGACGGAGGCAAAGATCTTGGCGGCTTCGGCGTCCTTGCCTTCGTGCAACAGGGACATCGCCGCCGCGTAGCGCACCGACTGGGCCTGGCGCAGCGCCAGCTGGTGGTTGCGCCAGGCGACGATGCCGCCGGCGATCATCAACGCCGCGACCACCGCGATGATCATGTAGCGGCCGTAGCGCTGCCACAGCTTGAGCAGATTATCGCGCCGCAGTTCTTCGTCAATTTCGCGGAAAATATCGCTCACGAGGACTCCAGCCGGCCGCGGTGAGCGGTTGGCTAGCATATTTGCGGAGCGGAGGCGAGCCAAACAGCGCTCGTCCGACAGGAGGCCATCAGATGGCTGGACGCTTCGCCGGAAATCGTCAAAATTACAGCTGCGTGACATTGGGCGGCGGTCGGCGATGATCAGCAAAAGCGCGACGGTATTGCCTCTCCGTGACTACCGGTCGGGACGCCGGCCACAGTTTTTCACGCGCTCGGAGCTGAACCAGTTGCTCGGCCTCTACAGCCGCAATGTCTCGCGCGGGGTGTGGCGCGATTATGCGATCGACCATCGCGACGGGCGGGCCCTGTTCTCGGTCTTCCGCCATACCCACGAGAGCCCGCTCTACACGATCGTCAAATCGGCAAGCCCGGCCGAGTTCGTCGTCATGAACGGCCGTCAGCGGCTGCAAGCCAGCCCGACGCTCGGCGAGGCGCTCGACTACTTCCGCGGCAAGCTGTCTTTGGTCGCCACTTAGGCCGACCGGCGCGGCAGCATCCGCTCGAGGATGCCGTCGCGGCGGATAAAGCCGTGCATCATGGCCGCGGCGGCATGCATCGCAACCAGGCCGTAGATCAGGAACTGCCCGAGAAGGTGCAGCGCGATCGCCGCTTGCGACAAGCGGCCGCTCTGCGGCACGAGCGGCGGAATATCGATAATGCCGAAGAAGCTGACCGCATGCCCCGTGGCCGCGAGGCCGACATAGCCCGATAGCGGCATCGCGAGGAACAACAGGAACAGCGCGGCATGGGTCGCGTGCGCCAGCAGCACCTCGATGCGGCTTAGAACTGGGTAGAGCGGCGGCGATCTGTGCCGCAGCCGCCATCCGGCCCAGAATATCAGCAGCGCCAGGATCACGATCCCAAAGGAGCCATGCAGCGCGATCAACCATGGGCGCGCGTCGCTATGCCGCGTCGCGCCGATTATGCCCCAGGCAAGCATGATCGTGACCAGCGCCAGGATCGGGTTGAGCCAGTGGACGCGGCGCGCGACCGGGTCGTAGCCCTGCCCCCGAACCTCGTCGCCGCTCATTCGTGTCGTCCGAAATGCCGCTCGCCCTCGGCGAGCCGGCACCACGCTTCCCCGAGGGTCAGCGCGGTCTCGAATTCGGCGAGCCGCTCGCTGACCGGCCGCTCGTTCTTGACGGCGGCAGCGATCGCTTCCAGCGCCGCCGCCTCGCAGCCGGCCCATAGGTAGCGAATTCCCGGCGCCGGCGGGTCGAGCGCGGAAAATGCGGCCTCCACTGCGGCCAGCCGCTCTTTCAGCGTCGCGACACGGCCGCGCAAATCGTCGCGCACCGTCCCGGCGAGAGCGCGCAGCGGGGCATCGTCGGCGAACCTCAACCGGCGTAGCGCCGTATCGAGCACCGCGGTAAGCCGCATTTTGGGCTCCGTCGGCTGCGCGGGAACCTGGGCAGCCGGCACCGTCAGGGGCGGCTCCTGACGCAGCATCAGGCTGTGGATCGCGTTGAGGATAAGCCGCCACGAGGGCGGATCGAGCGCGCGATAATGCTTTAGCGTGTCCGCCATCGCCGCCTCGCCGCGGATCGGCAGGTAGTGCGCGACGTAGCCGTCGAACGCCACGTATTTGCGCACAAGATCGCCCATTTCCGGGTTGGCCGAGAACAACACCGCGCGCCCGCGCCGCGTCTCGGCGCGCAGGATGGCGCTGTGCCCCGCCATTTCGCGTTGGAACAAGGCGTCGTCGAGCGGGTTGGCGACAAACAAATGCCCCGGCATCACCAGACGCTCGAACGTCGCCGCCGCCGATACCGCGCGGTCGAGCTCGGCAAAAACCGGGCCGTGGTAATAGGGCATTTCAAGCGTCGGCGGGCAGCCGAAGCCGACGCTGTCGGGACCGAGGCTCAAGCTGACGATGCCGACCCCGGTGCGCAGATATTCGTGGGTGTAGACCGGTCGGGACAGCGCCGTGTTGGTCCAGCCGGGCCGGCCGGTCGAAAGGTAGAACGCGCCGCCGCCCGAGCCGATCGCCGCTCCGTGTCCGACGAGAAAATCGCGCACCGCCGCGTCAGGGCCGCTAATCCCCTCGGCGGCGTCGAGACCCCAGACCGGGAATTCACCGGGCAACACCAGCAGATCGAAGAGCGCCAGCGCCCCGTCGGCGATCGCCGCGCCGTCGACCAGCGCGAAATCAAAGCCAAGCCGCGCCAGCGCCATCGCGTAATAGGCAAACGCGGGATAGGACGAGGTCGCGCCGACGAAGAGCGCGATCCGCGGATAAGCGATCGCGATCGCATCGTTGGGCAGCTTCTCATCCCAGCGTTCGGCGACGATCCCGAACGTGGCGACGCGTGCCGCGAGCGCGTCATTGACATCGCACAGATAGTCGCCAGGCTCGTGCTTCGGCCCGCTGGCGCCCAGCCACCACAGCTTCGCGCCGCGCGACGCGAGCCGGTTGGTCGCCAACGCCAGATCGAAGCCGTCGAGATTGCGGCGCCAGGCGAGGTGGAGAAGCATCCGCTAGCCGCCGCGAACCGTTGATTATTTGGGAAACGACACCTCGACTCGGCCGAGCCTGCCGTAATCGGCGACGATGTTGGCGCCGGGCTCGGTGAAGACAAGGCCGGTATGGGTGCCGGTGGTGATGACGGTCCCCGCCGCGATGCCGCCGCGCCCATTGGCGTGGGCGACCGCGGCCAGCACCAGCTCGATCGGAGTGCCCGCGCGCAGCCCGGTGCAATCGGCGAAGGGCTTGCCGTTGGCGGTGACCTCGATCGGCGGATGCGCGAGGTCGAGGCCGTCCCAGTCCGACGCGGCCGGCCCGTAGACCAGCGCCCCGTTGGAGAAATTGTCGGCGAGTACCAGCAGCCGATCGAGCGAGCGGAAATCCTGGTAGCGCGAGTCAACAACCTCGATCGTCGGGTGCAGCGAGGCGGCAGCCAGCACCTCATGCCGCGTGTAAGGCTGCGGCCGGGCCGGGAGCGCCTCATTGAACCGGAAGCCGATCTCGCACTCGATGCCGATCAGCTTGAAGCCGCGGGCCGGCAGGGCGGCCGGGCTTGGAAGCACCGTCGAGGCATAGATCGGCGCGGCGAAATGCCCGCCCAAGGGCGAGATGCCAACCTTCCAGCCGCCGATCTTCTCACCGAGCTTGGCGAGAACCGCGTCTTGCAGCTGGTACGAGTCGGCTTCGGATTGCGGGATCGCGTCGGCGGGCAGCGAGGCGATCGCGGAACCTTTGCGGGCGGCAACGAGCGCGCTGGCCGCGCGCTCGATCTGGTTGGCGTTCATTTCAGCCGGGTCCTTTCGTAATTAAATCAATGATATAAATGCGGCGAGCTCGCATCCCACAAATCAAAAAAAGCGGCCGTTTCTACGGCATAATGGGCCACGATCGGCCGATTGGCCAACGGCGAAATGATGGAAGTGGACGAAGCCTGAGGAGGGCGCAGAAGTCGATTAGCGCCCGTGATCTTGAAATCAGCGCGCGATCTCGCTGAACGCGCCGCAGGGGCATTCGACGGCGCAGGTTCGGCTTTGCTCCGACTTGACACATCCGAGAACCACACCGCCGCAGGTTCTGCATTCAAAAGTTGGAGAGCCGTCGGACGCGATCGGCTCTCCGTGCGCGAGCTTCAGAATGATGTGCCTCCCCGCCCAAGCCTGATCGCCTGATTTTAGACCAAGGGCGAGCCGGGGCGTGGGGCGGGCAACAGGCGTCACGCCGGCCCGAGTGACTTTGGCGGGGACGCCGTCGGGCATTGATCCACGGTGGGCGATCCAGTAGTTGATTCCAATGGCGACCGCGAAAACCGCCGCCACTCCCAGGATAATCAGCGGCCACCCGGTGGGCTGCTCCGGCTCGGACAACGGGTTGGTCCGTAGCACGGTAGCGGGACTGCGCTTCCGGTCGATCGGAAGGATAGGGCCGTCCTGGAGCCACCACGGTGGGCGTTTCTCGGCTTCAATCGCCATCGCAGTGACCTTCGCAAGTTCCATGGTGTGGTGTTCGGCGCGGGCTCCCTACGTCCTCAGCATCGCGCCATCGGCGGCAGCGGGTCAACCATGCGCACCGCGCACGATCGGCCATCCTCGAAGCAAGTTCAGTCGCTTGTGGGCGGCGTCATGCTCTCATTTGATCGGCGATCGTCAGGGGGCCTGCCTCATCTTCCCTCGAATTGGGGTTCGGTCTTCGCCAAAAAGGCATGATAGCCGATCTCGAAGTCGCGCGTCCCATAACAGGCAAAGCCTTCGTCGCGCTCCTCGGGCGTGAGCGGCCTTGGGTCTCCGAGCCGACGAGCGAATTTCTTGTGCCAGCGATGCACGAGCGGCGCTCCGGCGGCGATGCGCCGCGCGGCGGCATAGGCCTCCTCGGTCACCGTGTCATCGGGCACGACGCGGCTGACGAGCCCTTTCCGCAGAGCTTCGGCGGCGCCGAAAACGCGCGCCTCCAGCAGAATTTCGAGCGCAATCGCGCGGCCGACCAGCGCCACTACCGCCGCCATCTCGTCATGCGCCATCACCAGACCCAAGCGGCTTACCGGCGCGCCGAAGCGGCTGCCTTCACCGCAGACGCGGATGTCGCAGAGGCAGGCAAGCTCCATGCCACCGCCGACGCAGATGCCATGGATCATCGCCACCATCGGGTGCCGGCATTGGGCGAGCGCGCGCAGCGCGCCGTGCATCAATGCGCCGTAAGCGCGCGCCTGCTCGACACTGGAGCGCTCGGTCGCGAACTCGGCGATGTCGTTGCCGGGGCTGAACGCCTTCTCGCCGGCGCCGCGGAGCACGATGCACCGGACGCTCTCATCCGCGTCGAGGTCCGTCATCGTCTCGCCGAGCGCCCGCCACAAACCCTTGGTCAGCGCGTTGAGCTTGCGCGCGCGGTTAAGCGTCAGGGTGACGATGCCGGCATCGCGGGCGACGAGAAGCTCGCCGCTCATGCCTGGCCGAGATAGGCGAGCGCCGCCGCCACCCCGCCGGGTTTATGCGGCAGCCCGGCGCGCTTGAGGCCCATTTCCACGCCGCACAGCGTCCCGCACAGCATGAGGTCGTTGAAATGGCCGAGATGCCCGATACGGAAGATCTTGCCTTTCATCTTGCCGAGCCCGGTGCCGAGCGACATGTCGAAGGCGTCGAGGATTTGCTCGCGCAGCTTGTCGGCATCGTGCCCGTCGGGCAGCAGCACAGCGGTCAGCGAATTGGAATGTTCCCGCGGATCGAGGCAAAGCACCTCAAGCCCCCAGCCGGCGACCGCCCGCCTTGTCGCCTCGCCGTGCCGCGCGTGGCGGGCGAAGACGTTGTCGAGCCCCTCCTCGTCGAGCAGCATCTTCAAGGCCTCGCGCAGCCCGTAGAGCAGGTTGGTTCCCGGCGTGTAGGGGAAGAAGCCGGTCTGCCCGGTCTCCAGCATCGCCTGCCAATCCCAATACGAGCGCGTCAGCTTCGCGGTCTTCGACGCGGCCAAGGCCTTGTCGGACACCGCGTTGAAGCCGAGCCCCGGCGGCAGCATCAGCCCCTTCTGCGAGCCGGCGACGGTGACGTCGACCTTCCATTCGTCGTGCCGATAGTCGATCGACGCCAGCGAGGAAATCGTGTCGACCATGAACAGCGCCGGATGCCGCGCGCGGTCGATCGCCGCGCGCACCTCACCGACCCGGCTGGTGACGCCGGTCGAGGTCTCGTTGTGGACGATGCACACAGCCTTGACCTCGTGCGCGCGGTCGCGGCTCAGCATTTCCTCGACTTGCGCCGGATCGACGCCGTGCCGCCAATCGCCCGGCACGAACTCGATCTCGATGCCGAGCCGTCCGGCCATTTGCCGCCACAAGGTCGCGAACTGCCCGGTCTCGAACATCAGCACTTTGTCGCCCGGCGACAGCGTGTTGACGAGCGCCGCCTCCCACGCTCCCGTGCCCGAGGACGGATAGACGACCACCGTGCCGCCGGTCTGGAACACCTGCTTCATGCCGGCGACGATTTCCTTGCCGAGCTCGGCGAACTCGGGCCCGCGATGGTCGATCGTCGGGAAGCTCATCGCGTGCAGGACGCGATCAGGCACGTTCGTCGGCCCCGGGATTTGCAGAAAATGCCGGCCGGTATGGACGGGCGCGGTGTTTTTCATCGGCGAAGACTCGTCATTGCGTCGCCTAACAGTGTGGCGACGAACGCCGAGCGCGACAAGCCGATTGGAAACGCCGCTATGGCCTTGAGGACTGGTCCCGGCTGACCTAATCCGCGGCGCCCAGCGCCCTGCCATCGCCGCATGCCGTCGATGCGGCCATCGCCCGCAGCCGGTCGCGCTCGAACGGGTTGGCGCGGCGGGTCACCGGCAAGTAGCGGGCGAATTGCTGCGCGAACAGATGCGCGTCGGCCGCGCTGTCGAACGAGATGCGATAAATCAGCCGGTCGAGTCGTCGGCCGCTGCGCGCGAAGACCGATGGTTTGCAATGATTGACGTCCAGCCACTCGCAGGTCGGAGAACCAGACGGCCAGCGTCTCATTCTCCGGTTTCTCGATTTCCACCAGCAACATACTCCCCGACCGCAAAAAACCGTGGCGATGGCGCCAACACCACAACTTTCTCGTTACGCGTATCGTCTTTCTGTCCGCCAGCCGTCATTGTTACAATTTGTTGCCAAATAGTTCGGGTTAAAGCCGCCGTTCGACCCGCCGACGGTCGAGGTCGTAGCACTCGCAGGCGACATTCTCGAGCCCGCGGCGGTCGACGATCGTGATCTCGCCGCGCCGGTAGCGGATGAGACCGGATCGCTGCAATTCGGCTGCGGCTTCGCTGATCCCCGACCGGCGTACCCCGAGCATCGCGGCGAGGAATTCCTGGGTGAGCCGCAGCACATTGGAATCGGTGCGGTCGCTCGACATCAACAACCAGCGCGCGGAGCGCTGTTCGACCTGGTGGAGTCGATTGCAGGCCGCGGTCTGTGCGCTCAGGTTTAACAGATCCTCGACGAACCGTAGCAGCACCCGACGGACCCGCGGATTGCTTTCGAACACCGCCTTGCAGGTGCCGGCAGCCATCCGGTAACGCCCGGCAGCTGAATGACGACATGCTGCGCCGAAACCTTGCCGCCGAGCAGCGCCGAAACGCCGATCACGCCTTCTGGCCCGACCATGCCGACCTCGCTGCTGGCGCCGTCCTCCATCATCGTCAGGACCGAGGCAAGTCCCTCCTCGATGAGGTAAATGTAGTCGATCGGCGATCCGACTTCATAGACGATTTGTTTTTTCGGCAAGACAACCGAATGGAGATGGTCCGCTAGCTCTGCGAAATCGGCCGGAGAAAGCGCCGCCAGTAATCGGTTCTTGATTCTTCCTTGCGAAGCCATCGTATCCCTCCCGCGCCTGCGAAAGGCGCGCAGATATCTTGAGTTTCGTGGCGTCCCGCTTCTCCGTGCAATCTAGTTGAACCCGGATAAACGGGCGTGTCCGGTAGCGAACAGACATGAAAAAAACAATCGAACCGCAAAAAGTGGCCGAGCACGTTTTACGCTGCTAGTGGATTGACTCTAACGCCTGTTTCCCGCGCCGGACTTTTTCGATGATGGCATTGGGATCGGCGGTCCAGATGAAGGGTTTGGGGTTGTCGTTGGTTTCGGCGAGGTATCGGTTGATGG
>Ga0182015_10007554_pt1 | contig 10566 bp, 12 predicted proteins | sample 712P3MmetaG_FD_120478 | JGI IMG/M metagenome (GOLD analysis project Ga0182015, IMG submission 120478) | Permafrost microbial communities from Stordalen Mire, Sweden - 712P3M metaG | ecosystem: Environmental > Terrestrial > Soil > Wetlands > Permafrost | place: Sweden: Stordalen | collected... | reverse complement strand
GCGAATAGAATTAAGGCCATAGTCGTTCAGTTGCTGCTCGGACAGTCCCCGCCCCGAAAGAGCCAACTGCAAAACCGGCACGCTCGATGCGCTATACGCGAGGATGAGCGGCGGAGTCGTCCCCAACGGCAATTGGTGGAGTTGGGTTTGCGAGATGGCTGTGATTTGCGCGATGCCGCGTTCTACGTTTGCCGTGGGCTGCAGGAAAACCTTCACCACGGCGACTCCGTACAGCGACTGCGACTCGATGTGTTCAATGTTGTCGACCGTAGTGGTGAGCGCCCGTTCGGTTACACTGATGATTCGGTCGTTCATGTCCTTGGGAACGAGGCCGGAGTAATTCCAGATAATGCTTACAACGGGAATATCGATGTTCGGGAAGATGTCAGTCGGAGTGCGGGAAATCGAGATCAACCCCATCACCAGGATGAGAATGGCCATAACCACAAAGGTGTAGGGCCGACGTAGCGCTAATCGGACAATCCACATCGCAATTCCTTTTAACGAAACCCGAAGGCGTGATTTTCCAGCCAGCTATTCCGAGGCTATGTAGGAGTTATGCACCCGGCGTGCCATCGTTGCTATGGTCCTTGTGAGAAACGTAAACCAATGCGAAGGCACCAGTTACGCCTGAACAGCCTGGGGTGTTCCAGCCGAATGGCGAAGACTTGGCGATTCCGCCTTTGAGCGTGTCGGCCGGCCGACACCGAAAATCAACCGGGCGCGACTGATTCAAGATTAGCTCGTGGCTCTTCTATGAATTCGGTCAATCTGCTTTGGGTATATACGCTCGGCGCGCTGCTTCGCGGCAACAAAAATGCAGAGCTCAAACGGAGGCTCAGCAATGGATTGGGGAAACCACGCAGTGAAGATCGTTCATTCGGATGAACTTGATCTGAATACACCGCAGACATCGGGCATGACACGTGCCGCCGCAATTACCCATGCCCGAGCGGGAGCAAATAAATTGTGGGCCGGAACGATGCTGGTTCAACCGGATGCCAAGACCGGGCCGCATCACCATGGAGAACTGGAGACTGTTCTCTACGTCGTCAAGGGCCGAGTTCGAATGCGATGGGGTGATCAACTGGAATTCAGCGAGGAAGCCAGGCCGGGCGACTTTATTTACGTTCCACCTTACGTACCGCACCAGGAGATCAATGCCAGCCCGGACGAGATCTGCGAGGCTGTAGTTGTGAGAGACGGACAGGATCCGATTGTTATCAATTTAGATCTGCGCACTCCAGAACCTGCCAGTGCGGGGCGTCCTGGCATGCCGTTTCACCCTGATCGCTGAGCAACATCCTCTGAGAAAACGGTCGATCCGACGTCGCCAGACGGCGAGTCACGCCAGAACTTGATCAACGCCTTGCCGATTCCGGCGAAAGTGCGAATCCATAGAATATGTCGTTGCCGACCGACTGGTGCACAGTCGGGGAGTTCAGATGTTCGTAGCCTGATCCCCAGAAAACCATTCCACCGGCAATCGCAGGACCGCTAGCCACCGAACCGCCCGACGCGAAGGACCACAAGATCTTGCCCGTAGTTGCATCGAGCGCGCGCATGTAGCCCTTCGGGTCCATCGCGCCGGCATAGACCACGCCATTGGCCACCGAGACCGGGCCGAACGCCCAGCTTCCCGTCGGCTCGGCAGTCTGCCAGATAATCTTCCCTGTAGCGGGATCGAGTGCACTCCACATGCCGCCGGTGGCGATAATTCCGGAAGGTTGCATCGGCCAATCCTGAAAGGCGCTGTTGGTAATGGCGATATAGAGACGCTTGCCGTCAGTGGCCGAGCCCCATTCCGTTCCGCCGGACTGCCCGCCCGGACCAACCTGCGTGCCCCACACCACCTTGCCGGAGTCGCGATCGATTCCCCAGAACATGCCGCTCTTCTGCCCGGCCGCGAGCATGTCGCGGGCCTTGCCACTCACCGTTGCGGTATACAGCATAGCGCCTTGACCAAAGTCGAGGTCGCCGCCGCGGGGTTCCGGACAGTCGCCAAGCCCCGGCTCGTTGACGAAACAGTTTCCGTTCCAGGTGTCGAACGGCACGACACGAGTTGCCCACTTGATGGCTCCCGTTTTAAGGTCGAGCGCCACGAATGAGTCGATGTGGTCATTGACAGGCAGGCAGTCGCGCTTGCCGCTCTCCACACTCGGCGACTTCGGGAGGCGTCGTGTAGTTGTTGCCCGTGGTGATATAGACCACGCCGCGCTTGGGATCGACAGCGGGTGTGCTGCTCCAGATGGCACCGCCGGTGTATCCCTTCGGCACCATCGGCGTCTGCCAGATCACCCTACCCGTCTTCAGTTCGACGGCCGCCATGCTCGCCACGAACGAGCAACATTGGAACTTTGTGTCGAGCGCCCAATGCTCTTCATTCGACGAGGTGCCGATATAGATAACGCCGTTATAGACGACCGGCGACTGCGACTGTATCGTCGCCGGATGCTGGTCCAGCATCACCTTCCACAGAAAATCGCCGGTTTCTGGGCCTGGCAGATAAGAGCTGTCGTGCTTGGCGCCGAAGCTCTGCGGCTGCTGCCCGACGACCAAGATGCCATCGGACAGGACCGGCGTGGTACGCGATACAGAGTCGCGCCAGCCGGTGTATTCCGACACTTTACGCGACCACGCGACTTGGCCGGTGCGCGCATTGAGCTTGTGTAAGCCGCCGCCCCAGTCGGGAAAATAGACATAGCCGCCGGTGACCAGCGGGGTAGCCGAGACACTACCCAGAGTCTTGAAGGTCCAGGCCGGTTTGAGGGTCGCTACATTGCCCACACCGATTAAAGTCTCGTGAGCCTGAACGCGATCATTAGTCAAATCATTGCCGCTCATCTGCCAATCCTGCGCGCCGGCAAGCGGCATCAATGCTGATGCGAGCGCGCACCAACAACAATCCACAATCGACTTCCCGGAGCGCGAATACTCTTCATCTTCATGATTAGACCCCTAAGTTTATGCTCTAAGGGGAAGATCGAGTTTCTGCAAGGTTGCAGGGTCTGAAGGTAAATGCATCCGAGAGATGAATGCCCGCGTCGCCAACGTCCTCTTGCGTGAATCGAAAAACGGCACGGACACCATTGGCTGTTCTTGTATCGCTAGAGACGCCTGACTCATCGTGGGTTCCCTATTTCGCCTTAAATGTGAAATCAGCAGCTCCGGGTCTGCCGGCCGCAACCATCACCTTTTCCGTTTGGGTGCCATAGTCTTCCTGCCACGCGGTCACGGTGTAACTCCCGGGGGGCACGTTTTCGATCGTGTAGTTGCCGTTGCTGTCGGTGGTTGCGTAAGGCCCTTTGACTACAACAAACCAACCGTGCATCCACGGATGGACGTTGCATTGGACCGGGATTGCGACTTCCTCCGCCTTCCAACTCTTTTCAATCGCGGGTGCTCCAGGCGGCTGAGACAGGTTCCAAGGAATATTGCCGGTCATCGGGTTGGGATTCGGGTGGATGTTATGAGCCGTCTGATCGCTATTAGTCACCTTGAAATTCTGGCTGACGTCCATGGCCAACACGTGCGGCGAATACACACAGCCTTTCTGATCGAACACCGGCACCGATGTGGGCACCTGAGTCAGTGCACTGCCGGTTGGTCCTTGGGAGATATAGAGAACCACATTTTCCAAACCGCCGCCTTGACCGACCACGACATTTTCCAGACGTGCGGGATCGCTGGCGTGGGCTTTGGAGCAGAATGGGTCTTTCGACATGTCGATACCCCTCATGTGCGGGGCCGCGCCAGCGAGCTTGACGGTACCGGTGATCGTGCCTTCTTCAGCAGCTTTGACTTTTGGATCCAGGATCAACGCTGCACAGCCAAGGAGAACTACGGTCAACAGTAATGCCGAGATACTTAAACGATTCGTCATTGAAACTCTCTCCTTAGAAAAACTAATAACATTCGGAATCACGGCTCTTCCCGCCAAACCGGAGTCTAGGGCTTAGCTCGACGAAAAGTATTAAACTCCACAGAGCTTATTTCGATCTCGCAGAGATGATTAAACTTCGATTTGTATCTCCGATAGAAACCAGGTGCGCCGCTCGGTCTCGTCGATCCAGTTCTCGATCAAACTTGCGGTCGCAACGTCGTTATGCTTGTCACAAAGCTCATGGGCAAAGCGCAAGGATTTCGTCAGGAGTTGGTTGTCCTTACAAAGTTCGGCGAGCATATATTGCGGCTCCATCTCTTCGTCGTCGCTGTCCTTCAGGCGTTGATGACGTGAGATGTCGCCGATTGAGCGGAGTGTGGTTCCCCCAAGCTTCCGTGCTCGTTCCGCGATGACATCTGTCATCCCGAAGATCTGCTCGCCCTGTTCATCCAGCAGAAGATGGTAATCGCGAAAATGGCTTCCACTCATATGCCAGTGAAAATTCTTGGTCTTGACATAGAGTGCGAACACGTCAGCAAGCAGATGCCGGAGTTCGCGTGAGATTTCCACAACACCTTCACGATCGAGGCCACCCGGATTCTGCGTGATGTTGTCGTGCCGGATTGGTTGTGTGGCAGACGTCGTTGCCATTGGTTGTCTCTGCTCTCCCACGAATCTGCGGTCCTCGTTTGGAACCAGTCTCTTGAAAAGCACTTGAAGTGCCAAGGGTGCCGAACAGCCAGGGAAGGCGTAATGTCCCGAATCACGAACGATTCAATACGGATTCAGTGGGCTCCGGGAAGAAATCACTTGTACGACCGCTGTCAATATTTCGACAGGGAGTCGGGCCGCGGTCTGGCATAGTCAACCCTTACTTCCTCCGTGTACTCGGACGGGTACGTTCTTTGGCTGCGGAATGCCGCATCTAACACTACTCGCCGACACTCAATGGAGAGGGGGGAGCGGCTTGGAGGAAAGAATGAGGTGTACTGACGACTTCTCTCATCCAAGCACGCTTCTTTAGAGGGGGGGTCTATCGGGAGCAAGTGTTGTTCCAAACAATTGCGGCACGGAAACACCTGATGCTGGTGTCGTGCGATTGGACAACCGGTACTTACTTCGAACTAGTCACGCTATTCCGCGTCAGTTGCGTCCGTTTGGAATCTCATATGCATTCGAAGAGATTATTATCCTTAGACAAAGCTGCGCGAGAATACTCAACGAGCTGTTTCGGGGTTGGATCGGAGAAGCGCAATCATGGCCACAAGACGAACATTCCTGGAGTTTGCCGCGGCGAGCATGATGACTACTGGTTTGAGCCGGAAAGCATTCGGCGCGGAGACGGGTGCCGAGGCGAAGAACGGCGTTCCCTACCGAATACTCGGACGCAGTGGCGAAAAAGTCTCGATGGTGGGCATCGGTGGCTATCATCTGGGCAAGCCAGATCAGACCACCGAAGAAAGCATTCGCATCGTCCGCACAGCGCTTAATGAAGGCATCAACTTTCTCGACAACTGCTGGGATTACAACGGCGGTGAGAGCGAGATTCGCATGGGCAAGGCGCTGCGCGACGGCTACCGGCAAAAAGCATTCTTGATGACCAAGATTGACGGCCGCGACAAATTAACCGCGGCCGCGCAGATCAACGAATCGCTGAAGCGCCTTCAAACCGATCATGTCGATGTCCTGCAGTTTCACGAAGTCATCCGTGATTCCGATCCGGACCGCATCTTCGCAGGCGGAGGCGCGATCGAAGCTGCGCTCGAAGCCAGGAAAGCAGGAAAAACACGCTACATCGGATTCACCGGGCACAAGAGTCCCGATATTCATTTGAAGATGTTAGCCGCGGCCTCGCAGCATCATTTCACCTTTGACACGGTGCAAATGCCGCTCAACGTGATGGATGCTCATTTCGACAGCTTCCAAACCAAGGTCCTTCCCGTCTTGCTGAAACAAAACATCGGAGTGCTGGGAATGAAACCGATGGGGGACCATTTTATTCTTCAGAGCAATACAGTGACTGCAGTTGAGTGCCTGCACTATTCCATGAACCTGCCGACCAGCGTGGTCATCACCGGATGCGATTCGCTTCCGATCCTGCAACAGGCTTTGGGTGCAGCTCGCAGTTTTCGAGCAATGAGCAGTGAACAGGTCGCGACGTTGCTGGCGAAAACTGCCGAAGCCGCGCGAGCGGGCCAATATGAAATGTATAAAACCAGCCACCACTTCGACGGCACCTACCAGAATCCGCAGTGGCTGGGATAGAACAACCTCAGATCACTAACAAGTATCAAAGAGGCGGTTTAGCATCGAGCGATGTTAGGAAGGGTGTCGCTCAGCGAGGTCCGCCTGATGCGGCTCACCGACCCGCTTATCTCTGAATGACGCCACAGGCGATTCGCGGACCGGAGTTCCCCGCCGGATCGGTTTTGTAATCGTCTTCTTTCGCGTGGATTATGATCGCGGTTCCGCCATCGTGAAAGACTGAATTTGGGTCCGTCGGCCAGCGTGACCATCGTGTCGCGTAGGGTTGCTTTCGCTGTTCCGTCCGCTTTTACTTCGATGTTCAAAAGATCACCGGCGTGCGGCCCTTCAGGATTGTCTCTTCCGTGCTTCTTCGCATACGGATTCAAGTGCGGTCCGGCGCTCGTGAAATCCGGCCCTTCGCATTTGCCGACGTTGTGAACGTGAACGCCATGGACACCGGGCGGCAGTTGCGAAATATCGAATTCAATTCTAACTCTGTGTTTTGCGGCCAATAGCTTGGCAGTCCCGATTTTCTGGCCTTGTGCGTTGACGATATCCGCGTGCGCCGACTTCGAGGCGCGTTGCCCAAAAACCGCGGTAGCGCAAAGCAATGCGGGAACGAGAATAAGCTTGCTATGGGACATAGGACTCCTCCTCCAGACAGAGGTGCAGCTTCCGTTATTCTTCATCGCAGCCCGCAAAAGCAAAATATCGATTGAGCAAGCAGGCAACCTCTCGTTCAGGCCACACGCCTGATCGCGCCGCGGCCGGCTCGCGTGCTTTAGCGTTATGCCGCCGGGCGCCAACCCGAACCGGTCCGGCCTTTTGTTTTTGGCGCCACTACCTTTGTGCTGGGCCCGAGGTCCTTTTCGTACACGACCCCCTCACTGCTAACCACGAAAGTCATAACCCCCGACGACTGATACTCCGCAGGGTACGCGACCAAAATCGAGCTACCTTTCTTCTTGCCGTGGCCGCTCGCTTGCGATCCGGAATTAGCTGTCACGCTTTGAAAGTAGTACCCGTGAAAGAGATTGGGTTCTTTGTTGTCCGCATTCGATGCGCCAGCAGAGATTAGTCTTTCGGCGAATTGGGTGGTCGGATCTTCGCCAGCTGCCTTTGCAGCGCTCGCATTCTTTGCCATTGCGAATTCCTGACACACCTCAATCGAAGTGGCCTCGTTTTCTCCGATCCTGCGAAACAAGATTTCCTGCTTGCCTCGATCCGAATCGAAATACCACTCGCCGTTCTTCGAGACCAACGGAACGGGGAATGGCCAATTTTCTGCGCCGATGTAAAGAACCGTGCTTCCGTCGGATTCCTGGACCAGACGGTGCATCTCCTGATATTTCTGGCAGAACTGCTCGCGTTCGAGATTGTCTTCCTCCTCGTCGCTCGAGGAAGTGACTTCCTTCCCAGCGCCGAGGATCACTTCCAGAGCCCGCTCGTCCTTATTGTGCGCGGCCTGGAAAAGATCGTCAGTGGCTGCGCCGGGAGACGAGAAAATACTTGGTCGTGATTCCTGAGCAAAGCTCGATCCAGCCAACCCTGCCACCAGCAGAAGAACCCCCACTACCAGCAACAGGAGGACAGTGGATGCGAACCCCCACGCGACTCTCACCGTAAATGCTTCAAGCTTCATATTGTTTGTGCGCATGAGCTCTTCCTCCACACCATCAGTCAGTTTGAAGTAGTTAAACCGAATCACCTTCGACCGCCGCCGCCATGGAAGCCTCCACCACCATGGAAACCTCCACCAAAGCTCGATTGCCCGCGAGAAGAGAATCCTCTAGCCATCCCTCCCCGATTGAATCCGCTGAACGCTCCGGAATGTGTGCCGGGGAATCCGCGCGACCCGCCGAACCCTCTCCCGCCTGAGAAATCGCCGCCGTGGAATCCGCCGCCATGAAATCCGCCTGCGCGATTGAAGTTGTTGCGATCGGCAAAGACCCTGCTGTGGGAGATATAGACGCCGTGATTGAAGAGGATCCCGTGGTTATGCCAATCGTAGCCCCAGTGACCCCATCCCCAGCCAAAACCGCCAAAGAATCCGATTCCAAAGCCGAGGCCAAATGCGAGCCCGGGACCGTCAAAGAAAAGCCCCGGATACCAATACCAGCCTCGCCAAATCCCGATGGGATCTCCGTACACAAGCCATGGGTCATATTCAGGCACGTAAACCACTTGAGGATCGGCTGGTTCGATCACAATGGTTTGCCCCTGTTTACTCACCTTTTCCTGGTCTGTGCTTTTTAAGTTGCCGGCCTTCTCAGCGCGGTTGCGCATTACCTGCACGGCGTTCATCACATCCTGCTGTTGGCTGACATAAGCGTCACCGAGCGATGATGTCCAGGAGAGATTTTTATCCATGTTGGCGAGGACCGAAGGAAACTCGGTGAGGGACTTCACGCTGGGATCCCAAGGCTGCTTATCGACTTCTTTGCCCAGTTGCTCTCCCTTGAGATCCGTATGTTGCTGGAGCCACCGGTCCGCTTCTACGACTTGATCGGGGTAAGTCGCCGCCGCAAGGATTTGTGCCACCAGAGCATCCGGATACAATGCGATCGGCGCGACCAGTTGCTGCAGTTGTTCCGGAGTCTGATGTGCGGCCTGAACCGGCGCAGCTTGATCCGGCGATGGTGCGGCCGATTGATCCGACTGAGAGGCGAACCCGCCCGGCGCACTGGCTAGTACAAGGCAACATGACAGAAGCAACGCCAAACCCGGTTTTATGAATTGCACAATCAATTCTCCTTCCACCGGTGGATTAACGAACAACCGCCGGTTCCTCTCGGATGAGGCAACGCACGCTGGCGCAAACCATCTTTTCTAGCTGGCTAGGTCAGCGGTACTTTGGGGCGTGAACTGCCCAAACGTCAGCGGGCATGCCGGATGGTTGCATTGACACGCGATCTCCACGTCTTCGCTTCCCGCGTCACGACACAACTCTCCGCAGTATTCTTCTCCGTCCGGTACATCACATAAGCACGGTATGTGCGCACACTTCGTGGTCTTTTGATTCGCCATTCCTACCTTCATTTCCGATCACTTCTCCGATCTCTACAGCAATACGATTCTTAACGGAACCCTGTGCGGTACCAAGAGTAGACGTCGTGGAAACTCACTCGCTCCAGGCGGCCGGCTCGCGGTGCTGCGTCATCTCGACTGATTGCATTCCGATTTCCAAACCCACCTCGCCGCTCGCACCGGCTTTGCCTCAGTTTTGCGCTTAGCAGTAAACTCAACCAAGTCTCGAGTGTCGGCGGGCGGATGGCGCGTCGGTATTCGGACGGCTTGATGCGCCGCCTCTTTCTGATCAAGGCTTAGAATCGCGGGCCTGTGTCAGACAACTGCAATGAGCACGTATGATTGAATTGGCTGCAAAACGGAGCTAAAGTTGCAGGGGGCTCATTTCATGCGGCTCCAGTGTACTTTGCCCGGAGCGCGTGAAACTCTTGACCATGAGCTATCCGCGAAAGGAAGTGAGTTGCAGAATCAACTTCCGATTCTCTACGCGATCGGCCGAGGCGCATGAATGACACCGGCAACTGTCCCCACCGTGTTTGTCGTCGATGACGACGACTTGGTACGCGCGGCAATCCGAGGCATGTTGAAGTCAGTTGGCTTGCATTCCGAGACCTTCGGGACGCCGCAAGAATTCCTGCGCAGCAAGCGCTCGGAAGGACCAAGTTGCCTTGTCCTGGACGTGAGGCTTCCTGGGGTGAACGGCCTCGACTTTCAGCGCGAGTTGGCGGAGGCGGGAGTTCACATTCCCATCATCTTTATCACCGGTCATGGCGACATTCCGATGACGGTAAAGGCCATGAAATCCGGCGCAGTGGAGTTCCTCACCAAGCCCTTCCGCGATCAGGATTTGCTGGATGCGATTTACCAGGCTCTCGACCGCGACCGGGTGGCGCGCCAACAGGAGAATGAGCTTGCCGAGTTGCGAAAGCGCTACGAATCGCTGACCACACGAGAGCGTGAGGTCATGAGCTTGGTGGTTTCAGGCATGCTCAACAAGCAAGTAGCTACTGAGCTCGGAACCAGTGAAGTCACCGTGAAGATCCAACGCGGACACGTGATGCGAAAGATGCAGGCTGAATCGCTGGCGGAATTGGTCAGAATGGCGGCAAAGCTTGAGCCGACGAGCAGTCGCGAGTGAACGTCCCACAAAAATTCAAGGTGACGGTCTGGCGGTAATTTCCTGCGGCGCCGCCGCGGCGGTTCGGTCATCGGCCGGGGTCATCCATTGCTGCGCCTCGGTACTGGGAAGTGTGAAGTTAAAAGTGGCGCCGCGTCCGGAGTTGGATGTGGCCCACAAGCGGCCGCCGTGCGACTCAACGATTGAGCGGCTGATCGGCAGCCCCATGCCAGTCCCGTTTCCCTTGGTTGTAAAGAATGGGTCAAAGACGCGTTCGGCCTGGCCCGGCGGC
>Ga0182015_10007553_pt1 | contig 10568 bp, 7 predicted proteins | sample 712P3MmetaG_FD_120478 | JGI IMG/M metagenome (GOLD analysis project Ga0182015, IMG submission 120478) | Permafrost microbial communities from Stordalen Mire, Sweden - 712P3M metaG | ecosystem: Environmental > Terrestrial > Soil > Wetlands > Permafrost | place: Sweden: Stordalen | collected... | reverse complement strand
GAACATTCGCCCGAGCAGGTTCGCCTGGTGCTCAACGACGTCGAGCGCTCGTCGATCGCCACGCACGGATACGGCCTGCACAGCTTCACGCATTCGCTGATCGCAACTTTTGAGAAGCTTTCCGTCGACCCGGTTACACCCGAGCTTCATGATCGCATCCGCAGTTTCGCGCATCAGATCACCGACCATCCCATCGAGATTCTGACTGGAGTGCCCGAGACCCTGAAGTATCTGGGCGAACGACACCACCTGATCCTGATGACCAAGGGACATCCGGCTGAGCAGTCGGGAAAAATCGAGCGCTCTGGATTGAAAGAATATTTTTCCGCGATCGAGATCGTGGCAGAGAAGGACGAATCAACCTACCGCTCCGCGATTGCCAAGTACGCGCTGGCCACGGACGTGACGTGGATGATCGGCAACAGCCCGAAGTCCGATATTAACCCCGCACTGGCTGCGGGTCTTCACGCCGTATTCATACCCCACAACAACACCTGGGTTCTGGAGCACGAGGAAGTCGCCGTTGCACCAGCGTCGCAGCAATTACTGGTAGTCGACCGGTTCGGCGACCTGCGAAATCATTTCTAGCGGCTCTGGTGAGCGGCTGCGCTTACAAGAACAAATGCCCTTGCCTCTCCTGTTCGTAGAAGAGGCAAGGGCAAGTTTATCCATGCCGGTTCTTACTGAACCGTGATGCTAACCGACGCGGACGGAATGCCGTTCGCGATCACCACTAATGTGCTCGCGCCGGTTTCGATCGTCGAGGGCACATCGAAGTTGGTGGTAATCGTCTCCGTACCAGTCGCCACGCCCATGCTGCTGTGGTCGTGGGTCTTGGCGTAGAACACGTGCTTCGTGGAGCTGTTGGTAATCTGCACGAGAGGATAGTTGGTCGCGAACTGGAACTCGTCTCCGAAGGCCCCTGCCTGCGACAAGCCGTTGAACTGCGTGCCCGAGATCGAGTACGTCGATCCAGGAGTTACGCTAGACGGGAAGCTCGAAATCGTCGGTTGCCACGAGCTCTGATAGTTTCCCGACGAAGTATAGACTTCCGTCGTTCCGCCTCCGATCAGCACCTGCCCGTTAGGCAGTATCATCAGGCTTCCCGGGGTAAACGGACCAGCTGTAAAGGTCGTCCCATTGAACAAATAAGAAGTCCCGGAGTCGCCTTCGACAAGCACATCTCCATTCGTCAGCAGAACGGCAAACGAATCGCCTGCGTTGTCACCGTTGGGGAACGTGGGGCCGACCGTCCACGTGTTGGTAAGCGAGTCATAGATGGCCGTATTTCCAGGGCCATTGTTGTTTGTATACGATCCGGTCGCGAATACGGTGCCGTCTGGGCGAAGGATCGCGGGCCCAATTTCTCCAGGCGGGTAATAGCAGAGTTTGTTCTTCGGACCGTAATTGATGCAGCCGAAGGGCGATGGCGAATGCAAATCGACAATCGTGCTGCCCGCGGTCGTCCATTCTTTTTTCTTTGCGGCTGCGCTGTAGATTTCGGAGTTAGGAGCGTCCTTCACATCCGCCGTGAGAACCGAGCCGTCCGCCAGCAGGGTCCAGCCCTCCTCGGCGTTGAAATCGGCCTTACCCTTGTCAGGCGATGATTTCCACGTCATGGTTGTGGGATCGAGGATCGCCATTTTCTTGGTCAGTTTGTTGCCGATCAAATACTCGCCATCCGCCAATATTGTCGAGGGTGAATCTCCGATGTAGTTCCAGCCCTTGGGTGGGGTCACGGTGGTCCACGCATTGGTCGCGGGATCATAGACGGCGCCTTGGTTCGTGAGCGCAAAGACATTACCGCATTGGGAGTATTCACCGCCCTCAAGCAGCAGGCGTCCATCCGCTAGGACTGCGGAAGCCCCGGCGTAGGGCGCATAATCCGAGGGAAGACTGGCGAGTTGCGTCCAGGTCCCGTTCACGTAGCTTCCGGTGTTGTCAGGCGTAAGTTTCCAAAAATCGGAACAGTTGTCCCCTTGCGCTATCACCGTGCCGTCGGTCATCTGGAAGGTGTAAATAATTCCGTCGGGCGGCTGGTGCTTGAGCGCGGTAAGAGTCTGGGCCAGCGCGGCGCCGGACATAACCAGCAAAACCAAAACCATTGGGAGAATAAACTTCTTGGACAAAATGCACGACCTTTCTTGACGCTGCCACTGGCAGCGCACACAGAACTTTCCCCAGAACTAAACCGCTGGATTTTAGAAACCCTCCCCGGGGGCGGCAGGTGCAGGCGCACCATCTTAGCAAAAGCGCGGAGCAATGGGTAGAGCGGAAACGCCCGCTGGTAGCGGATTCTGCGCGTATGCAAAGTTTTGCTGCTGATCGCAGGTTGTCTTACCGTTGATCCAGAAAGACACAAGCCGGGAACCCGGAATTTCTTCCGGTCCCGGCCTGCGCTTCTATCAACTTGGAAGCCGACTCAGTGGCTCGTGGCGGCGTCGGCGGTGGTTGCAGCGGTTGCGGCCGCCGTCGCTGCGGTGGCGTTGCCCGTGGGCGCGGCGGTCGCGCTGAAGCGCGAAAGCCTCGGATAGAACGGGGTGACTTCAAAGGGCATCTTGTCGCGCGCGGAAGTGATCGCGACCGGTTGCGCTTTTACGATTTCGACTTTGTCATCCCACGCGTTCAATTTGACGCGTCCACCCAGCGGCAGAGCGGCAATCTGATCGAGTTTGTTCCAGTCGAGCGCCGGAGCTGAGGTTTCGAGCGCAGCCATGCGGCTCACCGTCCCGTTCTCCACAATGTTGTTGCCCAGGTGAGCTTGCAGCAGAGCGCTCAATTGCGGAGCGCGTTGTTGCAGGGCCTTCAGGAAAAGACCGGCGGATTCGAGCTTCTGCGCATACGGCGAATTCTTCAGCATTTCCACCGCTTTCTTGTCGGCGGCGGCTTCCTCTTCGGGAATGTGTTTGAAGCCAAGGTTCTGGTAGGTGCCTTCGTCGGAAAACAGCATCCGGTCGTTGAACGCGTACTGGCTGCCCAGGTTATGTCCCAGAACGATGTGTGCCAGTTCGTGCGAGAGCACCATGGCCAGGCTGCCCTCGTCGGGAAGCACGTCGATCAGCCCGCGACTCAAAACGATCGTATTGCCGACGCTGAAAGTTTCCAGCGGAGAAGTCGTCAGCACCCGCGTCCGGACTGGACGGGGCAGTTCGATGTTGTTGGTGATTTCCAGGTTATTCACGACTGTCTGCAGAATCTTGTCGACATCGCCTTCCGGCGCCAGCAGTCCGGCACGTTCCAGACGCTCGACGACGTTGTCTTCCGCCTGTTGCTGCCATTCACGTTCGGCGGCCAGAGGAGTCGCATCCTGCGCGGTGGGTGTATCGTCCTTTACGCTGTCAACCCGGATGTTGGTCAGTTCGTCGTTGGCCGAGCCCGTCTTGAGGTTGTATCCCCACATACGGGTCTGAGCCTTGAACGCGATCTTGTTGGTAGCTCCGGCGGTGAAGTCTCCTTCTTCGCTGTAGATGTAGGCTGGCACCCAGTAGCCCGGAATCAGATTCAAACGCCAGCTGTCCATGTGGAAGTAATAGTTGTTGCGGGTTGGCCGCGCATAAGTTCCGTTGAGACGAACGATGTTGAAGTCCTGGTCTTCGACCCAGATGCGTCCGAGAAAGCGCCCCTTGCCGGCATCTTTTTTCGGCGTCAGATCGAATACCAGACAGCGCACGTCGCCCAGGAACTCGCGCCGGGCGTAGTGGAAGTCATAGTGCTGACGGTCAAAGTCGTTCCGGTCGGCAAAGATCATCCACGAAAAGCCCAGGGGCTGATACTGGAACTTGAACTTCTTCGTAAACTCGCCGAGAAGATGCTTCTCCATCCCCTCGCCCTTGTCTTTGTCCTTGGCACCTTTGCCGTCGAGGTAGTCGCTGCGGTCGATCGACTCGCTCAAGTCCATGCGTCCCAGAAAGTAGTGGTCTTCCTGCGGAATCGGGCCGAGCTGCGGATCCTGCGCCAGGTTCTGCAGATAGGTTTCCACGATCGGAGTGCGCGGAGCCAGGAACTTGATCAGTTCCTTCTCACGCAAAATCACGCGATCGACAACCTGATCCATCGTGGTGGGCGGAGCCAGATTGGTTTGCGCCTGGCTCGGCTGCTGAGCCGGCTGCGTCGCCGCCGCTGGCTGTGGGTTCTGCGGCGCGGACGCCGATTGCTGGGCCGCTGCCGCCATGCTTGCCACGAACAGAGCCAAAACCATCCAACTCATCTTGCCGATAACTTTCCGCATAAAGCTCATCTCCAATTTTCGATACACCGGATTCAATACGCCAGTTGAAATACGACGTGCACAATTGCTGTCGAATCGATTGCCTGCCCGCTGCGCTGGGCCGGCTTGAAACGCATCTTGTTGGCGGCAGCTATCGCGGCTTCATCGAGACCGTGACCGAGTCCGCGCACCACACGATTTACGTGCAGTTGCCCGTTCGCCGCGAATTCCACTTCGAGCAAGACTTCGCCTTCCAGTTTCAGATTTCTCGCTTCTTCGGTGTAAACCGGATTTGGCTTGGAGATGATCTCGACCGGTGTGGATGCCGGGCCGCTATCCATGCGCTGAACATGAGGAGTGTTCTGCGCAACTTCCTGCGAGCCAAAACCTGAGGTCTGCACATTGCCGCGACCACCGGCGCGTCCGTCTCCGTGACCGCCCGTGGCGACGCCGCTGCCAAAATCCGCGCTCGCGACTGTTCCTTTGATCCCTTTCGCGCCACCCGATCCGTTGCCTTGTCCGGCCCCAATCGGCATATCGAACGAACCCGCGGCGGACGCGATCAGCTTGCCGTTGGCCTTGCTGTTGTCGCTCGGCTTCAATCCGTTCGGATCTCCGAACCCGCCCGTCTGTACTTTCGAAATCGGAGCGTTGACCGTCGGCGTCACCGAACTTCCCGCAAACTCTCCGGTATGAACCAGCACCGGACGCGCTCCGCTGGTTTGCGTCAGCACCGCCGGCGCGAAGTTATTCATCGTCACCTTGGGCGGTTCGACTTCCTGCGGCTGTGGCTTGGGTGCCCGGACCTCGCGCGGCACGACTAATTTAGGTGCCTGAAAAACCGGGTCCGGAGGTAGCAACTTGGCATGCAGCGGATGCAGCTTGGGCATCCGCTCGGGCCGCAAAGAGGGTCGTGGTATCAACTCGGTAACGTGATAGTCGCTGCCCGGAAGCAACGAATCGGACGTCATGACGCCGACGATCGCCAGCAGCAGAATGAGGCCCACGAGCATTCCGTAGCTCGTGGCAAAGGTCCGCCAGTTCCACTTCTTTTCAGGCAAAAGGCCGAGTTGAAATCCGCCATTAGCAGTTGGCATTCATGACTCCAAAAGGGGGCCCAGGGCCGGGGAGAGCGCTTGGGTGTTGGAGTCTTCACCTTATGGGAGAATGGGCAGGGGGTAAACGTGCCCCCTGCGCCTGTCCTTTGGTAACAATCTTTGGTATACGGCCTGTTGGAAGCCTACTTTGGGGCCATTGCGCGGCGGCGCGCAAAGATGTAGAAGACCGGAACGCCAGCCAGAATGGCCACGCATCCGCCCACCGAACTCTTCAGATTATCGGTGAAGGTGTAGTAAAGCAGGGCCGCAGCAACCAGCACAAATAGCGCTGGAACAATGGGATATCCCCACACGCGGTAGGGCCGATCGGCGTGCGGCTCACGGCGGCGGAAAACGAACACGGTGCTGGCCGCGATCATGTAAAACATCCACTCCGCGAAAATCGTCAGCGAAAAAAATTGCCGGAAACTGCCTCCCAGAAGCAGCAAAACAACCGCCAGCCCGCATTGCACCACAATCGCTACCGAAGGCGTACGAAAGCGTGGATGAACCTCGGCCATTGCATGGAAAAAATAGCCGTCGCGTGCCATGGCAAAGGGTACGCGCGCTCCGCTCATGATGGTGCCATTCAAAGTGACAAGCATCGAAATCGCCATGCCGGCCGAGACCAGGCTGGCGCCGAGGTGCCCCAGCACCAGTGCGACTGCGTCCGAAGCAGGACGCTCCGAACCCGCGATTGCCGACGCAGGCAACACGTATTGCACCGCCGCGTTGACCAAAATATAGAGCGCGCCCACCGTCGCGACACCCCAGATCAGCGACAACGGAATGTTGCGCTGGGGATTACGGATCTCGCCCGCGACCATGTTCAGATCATTCCAGCCGTCGTAAGCCCAAAGAGCAGCCACCAGCGCCGCGAAAAATCCGGCTACGCCGCCTTTCGCACCGGTAAATTCGGTTGCGAAATTCGCCCACGTCCCACCGGTATAAGAAAAGCCCACGGCCACAATTCCAAGAATGATCGCAACCTTCAGGAGAGTGAACAGGAGTTGGAATTCTCCGGCACGGCGGACGCCAATGTAGTTCAGCCAGGAAATCAGCGCCGTAGCGACAATGGCCGCGAGTTGGCCGTAGTTAATGGTCAACGGACGCGACACAAAGGGATGCGAGAAAAAAGAAAACGCCGGGAAGGTTCCGAGGATGCGCACCAGTCCGGTGGTGATGGTCGCAATCGAACCCGGCTTCGCGATTAGAAACCACGTCCATGAATAGAGGAATCCCGCGAGCGGCCCGTAAGCATCGCGGACGTAAACGTACTCGCCGCCAGCCTGCGGCTTCATGGCGCCCAGTTCGGCGTAAGTGAGCGCTCCGAAAAAAGAGAGCAGGCCGCCGACCATCCAGGCGAGATAGACGAGCCGTGCCGATCCCACCGCCTGCATCATTTCAGATGGAACCAGGAATATCCCGCTCCCGATAATGGTGCCGACCACAACCGCGCCCGCATGCGAGAGGTTCAGATCGCGCGCCAGTTCCGGTCTCGGCTGAGTCATGGGATTTCGATGAAGAGAATCACAGATTCTAACCGCAAATTTACGCAAAGGACTTGCAAAGGTCGCTAAGAAAACTATCGGCTGATACGAGCAGATGATACGAGCAGACTCAATGCATATCCCACGGCAAACGTCACGCAAGTCCCGATCGTGACCCACCAGGTGAACGCCACGTGCGACCACTGCCACAAATAGAGTTCGACAGCCAATCCGCAGGCCATGCCAAACATGGCGCCTGTTTGATTCGCTCGCTTGGTGAGCACGCCCAGCAGAAAGACGCCGAGCAGCGCTCCATAAGCCACAGAGGCGATTTGCAATCCCACTTCCACCACGCGCGCTACTCGATGCAACGCCAGCACCGCCAACCCGAACAACAGGAACGCCCATGCGACAGTCGCCAGCCGTGCCATGCGCAGGCGCCTCGGATCGCTCACTTCCGGGCGAGAGGCTGAACGAAAACGCAAATAGAAATCCATGATCGAACTCGATGACAGCGAATTGAGCGCAGCGCTCAAATTCGACATGGCCGCCGCCAGAATTGCCGCGATCAACAGTCCCGATATCCCATGCGGCATCCGAGTGACAATGAACGTCGGATAGATCCGGTCTGCCCGCCCAAAAGCCGTCGAAGGCACTTGGTAGTAAGCAAACAACATCACGCCCACGAAAAGAAACAACGCAAACTGAAAAAAGACGGTTACGCCACTCGACAACAGAGCCAGCGCCGATTGCCGCTGATTTCGCGCCGCCAGCAATCGCTGCACGATCAGCTGGTCGGTGCCATGGCTGGCCGTCGTGAAAACCGCGCCGCCGATGAGTCCGGCCCACAGCGTATAAGGCTTCGCTAAATCGAGATACGGGAATTGGGCCAATACCGGAGTATCGAACACCCGAAACTTGTGCAGTCCGCCGGCGATCGCTGTGACCGAACTCCATCCTCCGGGCACCAAATGCAGAATCGTTACCAGACCGACCAGTGTTCCGCTGACATAGATAAAAGTCTGGATTACGTCGGTCCAGATGACCGCTGCCAGCCCGCCTTCGAAGGTGTAGATCAAAGTCAGGATCGTGATGATCGCGATCGAAGCGACCTCGCCCGTGCCTAGCGCAATCGAAACAACGATCGACACAGCGTAAACGCGTACTCCCTCAGCCACCGCCCGGGTCAGCAGAAACACGCCCGCCGTCACCGTCCGCAGCTGCGGACCAAACCGCCGCTCGATCAGCTGATAGGCGGTATACAGCTCTCCGCGAAAATACTGCGGCAGCAGCACAAAGCTGATGATGACTCGGCCCAGCACGTATCCCATCACCCATTGCAGAAAAGTAAGGTTTGAATCGTAGGCGAGCCCGGGGATGCTGATGATCGTCAGCGTGCTGGTTTCGGCAGCAACAATCGATAGCGAAATCGCCCACCACGGAATATTGCGGTCGGCGAGAAAGTAGTCGCGCATCGTCCGTTGGCGTTGGCGAAAACGCAGCCCGAACAAAGTAATTCCGACCAGATAAACCGCGATAATCAGCAGATCGATGCGATTCAATCCCAAGCGATTCCTCTAGCAACCGGTTCGCTGCATTGTACAAGCATGTTCTGCGGCCCAGACTCGACGCCGGTCAGATTACGTAGAACCTGTGTTAGTCTTATCCACTTCAACGACAGCCGACGACATGCCGACCGTGCAGGAGCTATCGTGGACATTCATCCGCCCCATGGACCCGTCAATTCATTCAAGGATTTCTTTCTTCATTTGCTCACGGTGGTTTTGGGGATCCTCATCGCACTTTCGCTCGAGGGTTTGATCGAGTGGCGCCATCACCGCTCGCTGGCCGAAGAGGCCCGATCCAATCTCACCGCTGAAATTCGGGAAAACCGGCAGCTCCTCACCGGAGGTCTGGCCGCTGCGCCCGACGCCGAGCTGCGGCTTAAGGCAACCATCGAAGCCATCGAGGCCTACCGCAAGAACCACCGGGATGACCGCACCTCCAAGCTCCAATGGGGCTTCGGGCTGTTTCCGTTGAGCGCAACCGCTTGGAGCACCGCCGCCAGCACCGGGGCGTTGGGCTACATGGATTACTCCGAAGTGCAGGGCTATACCCACGCCTATGTTCTTCAGGAGGAGTTCCTGACGATGCAGCAGAGCACCTTAGGGAAGTGGCTCGACCTCCAGAGATGGCTGGCGAGACGCGATCCGAAAGGCAGCCTTTCGAACCTGAACAATGAAGAGCTGTCCCAAGTGGAAGCGGACGCCAGCGCGGCGCTGCTGCATACGGAGACCGAGGAATCGTTCGCCAAAGATCTGGTGCAGCAGTATACGAAGGTACTGGGGGAGAAATAGTTCTGTACTATCTCGGAATCGACGGCGGCGGCACTAAAACCCGCTGCGTTCTTGCCGACGAAACGGCCGTGCTCGCCCAGGCCATGACCGGAGGCTGCGGCGTGATTCGCCTCGGCGAGCAGCAGGCAAGGGAGTCGCTGCACAGCGCGATCCGCCAGGTTTGCGCCGCGGCGAAGATTTCTCCTGATCGGATTGCGGCTGTGTGTGTCGGTGCTACTGGCGCGGCTCGTCCCGAGATTGCGGAGACGATTCGCAAGATCGTCGCCGAGTCGATTCCAGGGAACTCCGCCGCAAAAATCGAAGTCGTCGCCGACACCATCATCGCGCTCGAAGCCGCGTTCGGCGCCGGTCCGGGAGTGATCGTGATCGCCGGCACCGGTTCGGTCGCCTACGGCCGCGATCTCGCCGGCCATACTGCGCGCGCCGGAGGTTGGGGGTTCGCCATCTCCGACGAGGGCTCGGGTTATTGGATCGGCCGCCGCGCTATCTCGGCCATTTTGCGCTCGCGCGATCAAGGAATCGAAGGTCGAGCCGAAGATCAGGGCAGAGAGACGACGCTCACAGCGCTGGTTCTCCGAGCATGGAAGCTCTCCAGCATCGACGAACTCGTAACGCCAGCCAACGCCACGCCACCGCCCGAGTTCGCGCGACTGTTTCCCATCGTCCTGCGCGCTGCCGATGAGGGAGACCCGCTTGCGCGCGAGATTCTGGATGACGCCGGAAGCAAGCTGGCGGAGTTGGCCTCCACCGTAGTCCGAAGACTTGCACCGCGCGCTTCTCCGGAAACTGCTGCGGGAAAACTCTCCGTAGACCAGACTGCCGTCGACAAGCTTCCCGTGGCGATGACGGGCAGCGTCTTTCGTCAGTCGGCCAATGTACGAGAGGTTTTCCACCGTGAGCTGCAGAAAATATTTCCCGGCATCGAAGTGCATCAGAACCTGGCCGATCCGGTTGACGGCGCGTTAGCCAGAGCGAGACGAATGTAGAGACGGTGCTTTCCCCGTCTTGCGAGGGCCGATGACGCGATGACCTCCGATAACCAAGTCGACGAAGAGCAAGTGGGCCAAGAGAAAGTTGTCCGCCACAAAGTTACTGACAATGTAACGCCACCTGCAACCGCAGCGGTCCCAACGATCATGGATACGACCGCGGATCTACTGCCCATCGCTTCCGATCCCGCGCTTGCCGAAGATTTGGCGCTCGCGCTTCTCAAGCGCCCAGACCTGCCCGCGGAAGTTCTTGAACAACTAAGCAAGAATGCCGCCGCGCTGAAGAGCCGAAGAGTTAAGATTGGGCTGGCCAGCCATCCGCGAACGCCACGTCACATTTCTGTGCCTCTGGCGCGCCAGTTCTACACTTTCGATCTGATGAAAGTCGCGCTTTCGCCCGCGGTTCCGGCGGATGTAAAAATCGCTGT
>Ga0182015_10007552_pt1 | contig 10569 bp, 11 predicted proteins | sample 712P3MmetaG_FD_120478 | JGI IMG/M metagenome (GOLD analysis project Ga0182015, IMG submission 120478) | Permafrost microbial communities from Stordalen Mire, Sweden - 712P3M metaG | ecosystem: Environmental > Terrestrial > Soil > Wetlands > Permafrost | place: Sweden: Stordalen | collected... | reverse complement strand
GGAGCATCAATGAAGGTGACGTCGGGGCGACGCACGCGAACCAAATTAGCAATGCTCTCCGTGGCGTTCGTTCCAATCGTCGCCATTTGGACCCATATAGCGTCGGGCTGCATCCCCTCAAGCCCCCTCGAATTGAACATCATCTCGACCGTGATCTCCGCCGTGGGCAACATGGTCAGCACGACGCCAACGTTTGCCACGACGTCCCTCACGTCCGCGTGGCTCGAGGCACCGAGGTCGACGAGCGACCGTGTCGACTCGGGTTTGCGAGACCACACTGCGACGTCCAGATGCGCATTCAAAAGACGGGTTGCCATTGCCGCGCCCATCGTGCCCGCGCCGATCACGGCCACACGGGTTACTGGAGGAACTGATTCTTCGTTAGTCATAAGTAGCTGCCTTTCGATTCTTTACTTGTCTTACCAAATCCCTTTCACCCTCGTGAAGGTCGCCCGCTCGTGGCGTAGTGATGCGAGACGACAGTTGCGCGAGCGTCGCATTTCCAGCATTGAGAGTTCTCCTCCGGGAGGAGTGCCGCCCGGTGACGTTGCGTCAGCGTGGCGACTCGAGTCATAGCGTGTTGATTTCATGGTCCGGCCCTTTAGGCCATCTCGGGAGAAGGTCCGACAACGGGTATGACGTCCCACATGATGTCCTCGATCCGTGAGAGTGACTGCTCGTCAAGTTCAAGATCGACTGCCAAAACTGTCTCTCGAACGTGATCAGGATTGCGCGAGCCGACGATCGCGACGTGCACCGACGGGTTGGCCAGGGTCCAGGCTATTGCTAACTGCGCGACTGTCACTCCGAGCTCTCCTTCGGCGAACTCACTCAGTTCGTTGACTCTTTTGAGGTTGTACTCGTAGTTCGCACCTTGGAAGTCACTGTTCCTGGATCGCCAGTCGTCCGCGGCGAAACGGGTGTCGAGACGCAGAGTGCCGCCGAGCAGGCCGTGCGCCAAGGGACCGTAGGCCATGACACCGATGTTGTGCTCGTGGGCGTAGGGAAGGATCGCGTGCTCAACCTCTCGATGAAAGAGGTGATAGGGAGGTTGCAGGGTCTCGACAGGCAGGGTCTCACTGAAGGCATTCATTTGCGCGATGTCGAAGTTAGAGACACCAACGTGCAGCACCTTGCCGTCGGCCACCAGTTTGGCCAGCACTTCCGCCGTGTCGTCGAACGGGGTGTGCGGGTCGGGCCAGTGGACTTGGAAGAGGTCGATGTAGTCGGTCGACAGCGCACGAAGACTTTCTTCAACGCCAGCTCGAATCGAGTCTGCGCCGGCGTCGCGAGTCACTCCGGCGTCACTCTTTCTGAGACCGCCCTTCGTCGCAATGAAGTAATCGTTACGCGCTCGACCATGGAGAGCCTCGCCCAGCACCCTCTCCGACGCACCGAAACCGTAGGCCTGGGCGGTATCAAAAAATGTCACTCCACTGTCTGCCGCTCGTCGAATGGCACGCACTGCGGCGTCGACGTCGGTCGGTCCCCACTCGCCTCCGAGTTGCCAGGTTCCAAACGCGATTCGCGACACGCGTAGTTCGGACTTTCCCAATGTGATGTACTTCATGACCTGCTCCTTCTCTCTGAGTTGCTGTTCTGTCTGTGGATGGGAACGATGGCGCCAACCGTGGCGTGCAGTTGCAGCGCGGCGGGCGCCGCCGTCGTAAATCGCTCGGTGCCCGTGGAGTTCGTGGAACTTGGTCGTGGGCCGAAAAACGTGACCAGCGTGCCACTCAGTGCAATGCCAGCAGCCACCAACATTGCCATTCGGTCGCCACCGACCTGCGCGCCACCCGACGTGCTGTGAGCACCGTCGGCGATTGCAAAGAGGACCGCGACGCCCAGCGCCGCGCCAACCTGGCGGGCCGTGTTAATGACGCCACCAACGAGGCCCTGATCCGACTCCGCCATGCCTTGCGTCGCCATGATCGTAGAGGCCATGACCGTGCCCACGGTGCCGAATCCCACCAACAGGACCGCAGCGAACACCGCGCTGACGTGACCGCTCGATGGCAGACCGGTGAGTATGAGGAACCCAATTCCGGCCGTGAATGTTGAGAGCATGAGGAGCCGACGCAATCCGAGACGACGGACCAGTCCGGTTCCGAACATCCCGGTGAAAAATCCCGTAATCCCCTGGGGCGCAATGATCAGACCCGTCAACAACGGAGAATCATGCAGGGACTGTTGGAGGTAGACCGACAGTACGACCATCTCGCCGGCGTTCCACGCGCCCATAAGGAAGGTAACGATGCCCGACGTCATGAGGCGGGGTTGGACGAGGAGACGCAGATCAATGAGTGGGTGCACGTGGTTCTTTTCGACCACGATGAGCCCGGCAATACTGATCGCCGCCAACACCAAAGCGGTGACGATAAGTGTGTGCGCCCAACCGAGTGACGTACCTTCTGAGATCGCGAATACGGTCGACGCCACCGCGAGTGTTGTCAACACTCCTCCCGTGATATCAAGGTGAGCAACTTTGCTTCGTTGTCGGTCACTCGCAATAACGCGAGTCGCGAGAATGGCCGCCACAACTCCAACCGGAACGTTCACGAGGAAGATCCAAGTCCAACCCACGTACTGCACGAAGACGCCACCAACGACCTGTCCGGCCACGAAGCCAATGGACGCCGTGGCGCCGTAGAGCGCGAGCGCGCGAGTGCGTCGCTGACCTTCGCCGATTCGGGCGGTGATGAGTGACAAGGATGCTGGCGCCACCAACGCGGCACCCACGCCTTGCACTGCTCGCGCAACGATGAGTTGTGCGGCGTCGGTGCTCCAACCCGCGGCGAGCGAGGCACCGGTGAAGACGAGTAAGCCAACAATGAAAGTACGGCGTCGACCAAAGAGGTCGGCAATACGTCCGCCAAGAATGAGCAATCCGCTGAAGGTGATGGCGTACATCGTGACCACCCACTCCACCGAGTCACCGCCGAAGCCCAGCGCTTGTCGTATGGACGGCAGGGCGACGTTCACGATGCTGAAGTCGAGGACAACAACGAACGCCGCCACCAGTACCAGGGCCAGCGCCGGGCCCGAAAGGCCGGGCGCTGGACTCGATGTGTTCTCTCGAGACGAAGATACAGTGACGCCAGCCGTCGATACGGGGGCCGAAGAACCCGCACATCTCCTGGTCGGAGGCGTCTTCGAGTTGTGACGCCTCAAGAAGTCAGTCTTTGTGTCGAACATGGATCACACCTCCTGAATTACGGAACGAGACGTATCGTATCATAACTACGGTGTATGCTGCAAGTCAATGGTTGAAATTTCTTCCGCCCCCGCGCCCGGTCGTGGTCGACCGCGCAGCGAACAATCCCAGCTCGCCATACTCAACGCCACGAGGCAAATACTTGAGGAGCGTGGCTTTGTCGATCTCACTATTGAGGAGGTTGCACTTCGAGCATCGGTGGGAAAAGCAACCATCTATCGTCGTTGGCCAACTAAGGGCACCCTCGTCTTCGAGTCATTCATGTTCGATTTCCTCGCGCGACAACCAATCGCGGACACGGGCAGCCTGCGTGGAGATCTCCTCGCCGCGCTACGGGGCTGGATTCGCACGGTGAAAGGTACAGTCACGGGTCGAACACTGGTCGGGCTCATTGCCGAGGTCCAGCGAGACCCAGAGTTGGCCGAAGTATGGAGAGACCGATTCGTCATACCCGTGCGAACACAACACCGGGCCATCATCGAACGGGCCATCAAGCGTGGCGAGATACCCTCGACGACTGATGTCGACATCACCCTCGATCTTCTCTTTGGCGCCGCGTATCATCGCCTTCTTCAGTCGCACCTCACGCTGAGCGATCGATTCGCTCAGGTCGTAGTTGACTACATCATCCGCGGACTGGCACCAGATGAGTCGACGTAACGCGACGTCGTTACCGACGTGAATGATCGCCGATTGCCAAGTACTCAGCGGAACGAACCGACGCTGACGAATTGGCCGTGCGGCGGTCAGAGCGATTTGTTTCACGAACAGGCACTCTGGCGCGCCTACAATTCATCCACGAACGGGTGACCCAAAAGCGGCGCCGGGCAACGCGAGGAACTAATGAACTGGCTGAATGAACCTGCAAAGTGGAGTGTCGACGGCAGTGAGGTTTTCGCCGACGCGGATCCGAACACGGATTTCTGGTCAATCACCGATTACGGATACGTTCGAGACAACGGGCATGTCTACGGAGAGACTCTGAACTCCGAATTCACACTGACCGTGCGAATCGAGGCCGAGTACGTCGCGCAGTATGACCAGGCGGGCGCCGTTGTCCGAATCGATGAGAGTCACTGGATTAAGACCGGCGTCGAACTCTTTGAAGGAAAATTGCGCTTCTCCACCGTCGTCACGATTGGCCATTCGAATTGGATGATTGCCGACCTACCCGAAGGATTCAAAGTGCTCAACCTGGCGCTTGAGCGACGAGCTGACGCGGTCCACATCAGTTATTCCACCGATGAGAACCCGTTGCAATTTGCCTCCGTCGCGTACTTAGAGCCGGGCGCTTCGGCGTTTGCGGGCATCATGTGCGCCTGTCCCCAAGGCGAGGGCTTTTCAGTACATTTTTCGGACTACGTACTCTCGACGTCGTGACACCACGCTGATTGCCTATTGGATAGAAAGTATTCGCGACACGACGTTCAGTCGCTCGGGAACGACGCTCCACCACATCCAGCGACCGCGCTTCTCTCCCGCGATCAAACCCGCCTCACAGAGAATTCGCGTGTGGTGCGACACGGTTGGCTGACTTTTGCCGAGCGGCTCTTCGAGGGAGCAACTGCAGACCTCCGACGCTGAAGCAATCAGGGAAAGCATCCGAAGTCGAATGGGGTCGCTGAGGGCGCCAAAGATCTGGGCCATGTCGTCGGATTCATCCGAGGAGAGACCGCCCTCGCTGATCGAGGTGCAGCAACTGACGACGAAGTCATCGACATTGATTGACATTCTTTGAGTCACAAATGCCATTCTACATATTGACAAGTGTCAATGTAATGGATATTCTACATATTGACGACCATCAATTTAACGGAGGACACCATGAACAGAATCCAATTAGCGCTCAACGTTTCCAACCTTGACGAGGCAGTCGATTTTTACTCCAGGCTTTTTAAGGCCGTGCCCGCCAAAAGACGGCCCGGTTATGCCAACTTCGCTATCGACGAACCTCCGTTAAAGCTGGTGTTGATCGAAAACGGAGGCGAACCTGGATCCATTAATCATCTTGGCGTTGAGGTTTTTTCCACGCAGGAAGTGACGGAAGCCAATGAATACTTGTTGAATGAAGGATTCGTAACCGAGGTCGAGGAAGGGACCACGTGTTGTTATGCGCTCCAGAACAAGGTATGGGTTGAAGGACCGGACAAGTCGCGATGGGAGATCTACACCGTGCTCTCAGACGCGCCCAACTCTGACACCGTCGCGGGGGACAACTCGTGCTGCACGAGCGCGTCTACCGACGAACTCGTAAATTCAATCCCAACTCCTGCCTGTTGCTAAGGGCAAAAACCACGTGACGTCGCGGACCCATTCGACAACCCTGTGGCGATGTCTCCTGGCTGAATACCTGGGCAGTCTGCTGCTGGCGACGGTCGTAATTGGTTCGGGCATTGCGGCCCAGACGCTGTCGCCACACGCGAAGGGCATTCAACTCTTCGAAAACGCAGCCGCGACGGCCGCGGGGCTATTCGTGATCATCCTGATGTTCGCTGCGGTCTCGGGCGCGCACTTCAATCCCATCGTTTCATTTGTTGATGCAGCGTTGGGTGGGATCTCGTGGAGCAGGGCGAGTTGGTATTGCCTCACCCAAATCGTGGGCTGCGTCAGCGGGGCCGTCGTCGCGAACCTGATGTTTTCCCGGGCAGTGGTGTCAATCTCAACTCACGTGCGAGCCACACCGGCACACGCGTTTTCTGAAGTCGTCGCGACCGTGGGTTTGATCGTCCTCATTTTTGCATTGCACCGAACGGGCCGTGGCGCCGCTACTCCCGCCGCCGTCGGTGCCTACATCGGCGCGGCGTACTTCTTCACGAGTTCCACGAGTTTCGCAAACCCCGCGATCGCAATCGGCCGGATGTTTTCCAATACCTTCGCGGGAATCGCTCCCTCGTCAGTTCCAACGTTCGTTGGTGCCGAGATCGTAGGCGGGGCTCTGGCGTTCCTGCTCGTTAAAGCCCTGTACCCCGAGACCAGCAGCGTTGCTGCTGCGCAAGAGGTCACTGCAAAAGAGTGCCCGGTGATCGAATCGGACCAGAGATGAGTCGCACGAACCGGACGATGGCGTGAGTACTCAACATCCCGAGGTTCTCTTTCTCTGCGTACATAACGCGGGCAGATCGCAAATGGCCGCGGCGTTCGCTCGACGTCTCGGCGCCGGTCGTGTCGTCGTGAATTCTGCGGGATCAGCGCCGGGAGAGACGCTCAATTCCGCGGTAGTGACGGCGATGCGTGAAAAGAATATTGACATATCCAATGAGGCGCCGAAGGCACTGACACAGGAAATGGGCGAGGGTGCGGACGTCATCGTGACCATGGGCTGCGGCGATGCGTGTCCCGTGTACCCGGGAACGAGATACCTCGATTGGGAGTTGGCCGACCCCGCGGGAAAGGGCCTCGACGAAGTGCGTGCAATTCGAGACGAAATTGAGGGCCGTGTCAGCGAACTCGTCGCTGAGCTACTGAACTCGTAGTCTCAAAGGGATCAAAAATCTGGAATCACGTGGGGCATCTCGGTACCACGCGCACGACTCGTTAGATCGCGCGGCCGGCGTCGCTCCAATATTGATCACGCAGGAATCGCTTGAAAAGTTTGCCGGTCTCGGAACGGGGCAGGTGCTCTTCAAAGTCAATCGATTTAGGTGCCTTGTAGCCCGCCAGGTTCTGGCGTACGTAGTCAATGAGTTCATTCGCCAGCTCGGGCGATGCAGTAAATCCCTCGACGAGTTCAACTGCGGCCTTTACCTGTTCGCCCATGTCCTCGTCGGGCACTCCAAATACAGCGGCGTCGGCCACGCCCGGATGCGTCACCAGCACGCCTTCAATCTCCGCGGGATAGATGTTCACGCCACCACTGACGATCATGTCGATCTTGCGATCGCTTAAGAATAGAAATCCTTCATCGTCCAAGTGACCAACGTCGCCCAGTGTGGCGACTCCGGGCGCGAGGTGCGCGGCGTCGGTCTTGCCTTGCGCCTTGTGATACGAAAAATCCGAACCGCTGAGGTTCCGCCAATAGATCTGTCCGACGCGGCCCGGTTCGCACGGCTCACCTTCATCGTCAACAATCGTGACTTCGCAAGAGCCCAGCGATTTGCCGACGCTGCCCGGGCGGTCGAGCCACTCGGGGCCATGAATCACAGTTAAGAAGCCGCTCTCGGTGCCACCGTAATATTCGGTCAGTACCGGACCCCACCATTCGATCATCGATTGCTTCACTTGCACCGGACACGGCGCCGCACCATGGATGACGGACACGAGCGACGAGCCGTCGAAGCTGCGTTTCTGTTCGTCGCTTAACTTCAGCAGCCGCCCGAACTGAGTAGGCACGAGGTGCACGTTGGTCACGTGGTGGCGATCGACCAACGTCAGTAACGTGGCCGCATCAAAATGTTGACGCATGACACACGTACTGCCAAGGCCGAGGACAGGGTAGAGCGAGAGCGCCAACTGCGCCGAGTGATAGGCCGGGCCGTCCAACAGGGTGACACCGTCTTTGGGAATACGCAGCGTGGCCGCCGCGCCTAGAGCAATCAGCTCGATTATTCCTATGTCGTTGCCGGTCTGGTTGATGGCACCGCGCACACCCTTAGGGAATCCCGTGGTGCCCGACGTATAAAACATGGGACCACCGGTCGCTTGGTCCTCGGGCTCGCTCGATTCCTGTTGTCCAATCAGTTGCTCGTAACTTGCGAAGCCCGGCACCTCCTTGTCGCCAATGGCGATCCGGTGAGGGCAGTCGTCCGCCTGCGGGTCACGACACGCCTCGCGAGCGACTTCGCCATACTGGTCTTCGACGAAGAGCACCTTTGCGTCGGAGTCGCCCAGCACGTACGACAATTCCCGACTCACCCAGTGCCAATTGACGGGCACAAAGATCAACGACGAGTGAATCGCGGCGGCGCCAATCTCGAAGAGTTCCCGTCGATTACCGGACATGACGGCAATCGTGTCGCCCGGCTGCACGCCCAACGAACGCAAAAGATGGATGACGCGATTCACGCGGCTGTTGAAGTCGGACCAGGTCAACTCACCGGCTTCGTCGATGATTGCCATCTCGTCGCCCTTGCGCTCGGCAGTGTTTTTGATCAATTGCGCCATGATCCCCCTCTGCGAACTCGATTCTTGCAGCTACGCGGCAATTTTCTTTGCGACGTGTTTCGGAGACTACTCACCACAAGCTTGGGACTAGGAGGGATCATGATCGATTGTCAGAACGACGTTGCCAGTCTTTTGCTCGGTCTCGACGTACCTGTTCGCCTGTACGACCTCTTCTAGGGGATAGCAGCGGTCGATGACTGCTCGGTACTTCCCCGTCTCCATCAGACCTTGCAGCAAGAGCACATCATCCACCGGATCAGAATGGCTTGAGAACGGTAACTTCACTCGCTTCGCTCTAAAGATCGAGGTCGCCAATCCGAGAAACGGGTTCTGCCACATGTACCCCATGTCGGCGACCGCAAAAATACCTCCATGTACGAGTGAATGTCGGCAGCGTAAGAACGAATGCTTGCCAACGGCATCGAAGATGATGTCGTATCGCTCTGCATTCTTGGTGAAGTCCTCGACCGTGTAATCAATGGTCACATCGGCTCCGAGTGACCTAACGATTTCAAGATTCTTCGTGTTGCACACCGCAGTCACGTGTGATTCGTAGAATTTGGCCAGCTGCACGGCAGCTGTACCTATCGATCCTGATGCGCCATAAATGAGAATCTTCTGGCCCTTGAGGGGCGCTTGCGGCCTCAGGCACGTGAGAGCCTGGATCGCTCCGATGCAGACGCCCGCCGCTTCATTGAAACTGACGTTGGCGGGGATTATCGCGAGAGGTGCCTTTTCGCTCAGACAGAGAAATTGTGCGTGTGCCCTCCGTCCGTCGGTGGTCATGCCAAAAACGCGGTCTCCCGACTTGAACTTTGTGACAGAGGGGCCGAGCGTGTCGACCTCTCCCGCAAACTCGCCACCTAATATCTGAACCTTTGGTCGGAGTAGTCCCAGGAACAATCGAAAGAAAAACGGCCGAGCTCGGCGGTGACCACAATCCGTTCGATTTACCGTGGCGGCATGAACCTTGATGAGGATCTCATCATCCTTAGGGACGGGCCGCTCCACCTCAGCGAGGTGCTCCACCTCTGGAGGTCCGTACCTTTGATAGATGGCGGCCCTCATTCGAAGGTGCCCCACTCCGCATTTGTTGACGATGACCATTTGGACCGCCGCGATTCCATAAGCCTCAGACTACGCAGCTATGACGACCTTTCACTGGCGTGGTTTGAAAAGCGAAACTGCGAGCCAGGCAGCAGCGACCTAAAAGGTTGAACCGTCGATGACGAATCGGTACTTCACGTCGCTCGCGATCGTTCTCTCGTACGCCGACTTGATGTCGCTCGCGCTGACAACTTCCACGTCACTCGTGATGTTGTGCGCCGCGCAAAAATCCATCATCTCTTGAAGTTCGGCCATGCCGCCCGCGCACGAGCCCGCGAGCGTTCGGCGTTGGCCCACAAGTTGGAACGTATCGATCTCGTTGGGCTTGCCCGAAAGGCCAACCAGCACGAGGCTCCCGTCCAACTTGAGTAGATCCAGGTACGGCGCCAGATCAATATCGGCCGACACGGTACTGATGATGAGGTCGTAGGGTCCCAAGTCCTTCGCTTCGTCTACCTGAGCGGGCATCACCACGAAGTGATCGGCGCCGAGGTGGATGGCGTCGACTTTCTTGTTCTCTGAATGCGAGAAGACAGTCGTCTCCGCGCCGAGCGCGTTCGCGAACTTCAGACCCAGGTGTCCGAGGCCGCCAAGTCCCACAACGCCAACTTTCGACCCTGTCGTCGCGCCCCAATGCCTGAGGGGCGAGTACAACGTTATGCCCGCGCACATCAATGGGGCCACGCCTTCTAAGTCCAGTGAGTCCGCCACGTGGACGGCGTAGTTCTCATCGACAACGAAGACATTGGAATAGCCGCCAAAGCAGATCGACTTTCCGTCGCGATCTCTTGCGTTGTAGGTCTGCGTGTTTCCTTCTTCGCAGTACTGCTCAAGCCCCGCAGCGCACGCGTCGCAGGTGCGACAAGAATCTACAAAGGTGCCGACGCCGATACGCTCGCCCACTTTGAATTTCTTCGCCGCATCACCGACGGCAGTAACGATGCCGACGATCTCGTGTCCGGGCACCATCGGGAACAGCGATGGTCCCCAGTCTTCGTTAACTTGATGGATGTCCGAGTGGCACACGCCCGCAAAGGAAATGTCGAGTGCGACGTCATGGGGACCAAGTTCACGGCGCGCAAATTCATAGGGAATCAGATCTTCCTTCGCCGCGAGCGCTACGTAACCACGAGTTTTCATGATGTCCT
>Ga0182015_10007551_pt1 | contig 10569 bp, 10 predicted proteins | sample 712P3MmetaG_FD_120478 | JGI IMG/M metagenome (GOLD analysis project Ga0182015, IMG submission 120478) | Permafrost microbial communities from Stordalen Mire, Sweden - 712P3M metaG | ecosystem: Environmental > Terrestrial > Soil > Wetlands > Permafrost | place: Sweden: Stordalen | collected... | reverse complement strand
GTGGAACCGGTCAGCGAAGACCTGGCGCCCGTGGAACCGGTCAGCGAACCCCAACCGCCGGCTGAATCCGAGAGCGAACCGCCGGCGCACGAAGAAGCGCCGCCGGCGGAACTAATTCACGAAGTCGTCCCGCCGGTGGAAGCCGTCAAGGAACTCGTGCCGGAAACCGGGCCGATCACGCTCCCGGCGTCCGAAACAACCACGCCAGTCGCCGCGGTTGCCGAACAGGCCAAGGAAGTCGATCTCACGGCGGGCGGCCAAACGGACGAAGGCGGGTCTCTCGCGGCCTCCACCGCACAGCAGGGCGCTGCGCCGTCGGACGGGTCAGTGTCGCTGGTGGTGAGCGCGGAAGCCGCCGCGCCCGCGCTCACCGTGGTCGGCGCCAGTACCTCCAAACAGCAGGAACGCGCCCGGAGTGCGACGGTGCGTATCGCGCTCCTGGCGCCGGTGCGCTTGACCGCGGCGCAGCGTGCCGCGGCTCTCAGCTGCCAGCTGTCCGGCCTCGCTGGCTCTGCCACGGGCGAATGTGCGGCCGGCCCGCCGGGCGCTGAGGGCTCTCCCTCGTCGGCTGTGAGCGTGATCGCGGGAGCTTCCACGACGGGGAGCGGCGGTTCTCCGGGAGGAGGCTACGGCGGCTCGAGCGGCGGGAGCCGCTCGGTCATACCGCCACCGGGCCCCGCGCCGAGCGGCGCCTTCGGCAGCTCCTCGGCCGGTGGCTCCGGTGGCGCCTTCTCCGGGTTCTTCACGCTTGCGGGTCTCCTGCTGCTGGCGGGACCTCGCGCCATGCGCCGCCTGCGGCTCTCCTGCCGGCCGTGGCTCACAGCTTCCTTCGTGCTGATTCCAGAGCGACCGGGCTAGCCCCTCCCGATTCGCCTCGCTCGCCGCTGGGTCTCCTGACCCACGGCCCGTAACCAACTTCGGAGCTTCCTTGGAAGGGGCTGTATTTGATGGAGCGTTACCTGACGACGTCGACAGTAAGCATCGTTAAGCGAAGCAAGGGCGCGAGCACGATCGGTGGTTCCGAGCGGCTCGGCACCGTCATCGACAAGGCCGTACACGGGTCGTCCGCCCGCGAGACGACGGAGGCGAGCTTGCAGCCCGCCTCCGTCTGGAGGCACACGCTCGTCCTCACCGGGGAGCTGACGCATCGCTCCGCGCACGCGCTCGAGGTCGAGCTCGAGCGTCTGTGCGAGGAGGGGGTCACCGCGATCATGCTCGATCTGCGCCAGCTTGCGCACATCGACGCGATCGGCGTGGCCGTGATCGCGTTTCGCTGCGGCCTGTACCGGCGGCGCGGCCTCGCGTTCACGCTGGTCCCGGGGTCGCGCTCGATTCAGCGCGCGTTCAAGCGGGCCGGCGTCGAGGATCTGCCGTTTCAGGTCGACGAGGTGGGAGCTCGCCGACTGCGCGCAGGCGCCCGCAAGGCGTTCGCGCGACGACGGTGAGTCATGCCACGAGCGCCGGGCGTTCGCACGATGCCGCTTCGGGGATCACGAGGCCGGCTTCCGTCTGAAACCACTGCTCGAGCAGCGAGCAGTACATCGCACGGAAGTCGGAGGTCCTGATCATGTTTTCGTTTTCGTCGAGATTTGTCAGCCCCGGGAACTCGCCCACCATCTTCCCGACCGTGCGCGTGCCGATCAGGAGCGCCAGCCCGCCCGCGCCGTGGTCGGTGCCCGAGCCGTTTTCCCGCGGTCGGCGCCCGAACTCAGACCACACCTGGACCAGCACGCGCTGGTCCAGTCCACGCGCTTCCAGGTCGCGCTGGAAGGCGACGAGCGCGGGTACGGTCTGTTCGAGGTTCGTGCTCAGCGTGTCCACCTCCCCGGCGTGCGTGTCGTAGGAGCCGACCGCGTTCAGCGAGACGCATTTGATCGGCATGCCCGTATGCAGCATCGCCGCGAGCGCCGCGAGCCGTTCCGCGAATTCGCCGGCTGGATATGTCACCGGCGAGTGGTCGCCGGATTCCTTCTCGGTCTTGACGAAGTTGGCCATCTCTTCGAGCACGAGGCTCGTGTCGTAAGAGGCGGCCCGCGCCTGCGCGTAGGCGGGCGAGGGAGCCGGCAGCGCTCCCAGCGCGCCGAACGTCTCGAGCGCCGGCGCCATGATCGGTTCGCCGAGTCCGTTCGCCCACATCGTGTAGTTCGCCGGCGAGGAGACCGCCGCCACGGGCATGCTCGCGGTGGCGAGCGCCGGCGCCAGCGAGTAGTCGAGCGAGAGGCCCTGCAGCGGGTTGTTCGCTTCGCCGACCAGGTCCAGGTAGCGCCCCATCCAACCCGAGCGCTCGTTCGCGTCCAGCTGGCCGACCTCCCAGTAGTGACGGCTCGTGAAGTGGCTCTCTTCGGACGGCTCGTAGCCGATCGCTGGGAAGACCGTGACCTTGCCCTCGTCGTGCAGTTCGGCGAGGCCGCCGGCGGCCGGGTGCCACATCAGCGTTTCATCCTCGGTGAAGACCTCGCCGGCGCCTTCGGCGAGGCCGAGCGTCGGGCGCAGTTCTTTGTAGCGCGCTTCGCGCACCGGCGCGAGCACCGACAGCGCGTCCCAGCCGCCTTCCATGAAGATCGACACGAGCACCGGCTGGTCGGGGCCGCTCGCGGCCGACGCCTGCGCGATGCCCTCTTCGAAGTGGCGCGGGCTGAGCATCGAGGCGCCATACACGGACAGCGCCGCGCCGGCCGAGCGCAGCAGGAACGTGCGTCGGTCAAGGCCCGTGCCGGCCGGCAGCGGCTGGCCCGGCTCGATGTTCGGCAGCCCCTTGCCGGCGAGCGCCGCGCCGCGGCGCAACAGCTGAGAGCGGGTGAAGTCGTTGCATGAGCAGCTCTTGGCCACGATCAGCTCTCTCTCTTCTCGAGTGTCGCCGGCGCCGACACGTCAGCTCACCTGCATGTCCGGCGCGGTCGCGATCAGCATCCGCAGCGCGTTCTGGCGCATCGCCCGGTAGGGGCTCTGCTCCCAGCGCGCGAGCGGCTCCTGCAGGCAGGACTCGGCGAAGGTGGCGATGCACGCTTCGGATTCCGCGGACAGCAGCGGGTTCGCCCAGTACGCGCACGCGTTGGAGAGCGCCGTCACGGGGTCCTCAGTGGGGTCGTATCCGGGCTGCCCTTCCGGTGGCCAGGGGTTCGGGTAGGTCTTCGCCGTCACGTAGCTCGCCATTTCCCAGCGTGCGCGCGCGGTCGAGGTGTCGAGCCAGCGCGTGAAGTCCCAGCCGGAGACGTTCGGCGGGTAGAACAGCTGCTGGCCGGCGTTCGCCGACAGCCACGCCCATGCCGTGGTGTCGATCGGGCGCGAGATCGAGCGCAGCAGGCCGGCGTTGTAGACGACCGGCGGCGTCAACAGCGCGGGCCCTTCGTAGAAGTCCGGGTGCTGCAGGATCGCCTCCGCGACGGCCCGGATGCTATGGCCGGAGCTCGCATACAGCCCCTGCAGTGACGCGAGCGTCGCTTCGGAGGGTGCGGTCGGGATGAAGTAGCCCCACAGCTTGGTGACGAAGAACGACGCGTGAAGCGGATGGCTCACGCACAGGCGCACGGCGTCTTCGTAGCCCCAGTCGCCGGTCTGCCCAAAGATCGTCTTCTGGCCCGTGTCGTGGTAGCTGGGGTCGAAGCGGAAGTTGTGGTTGCCGAGCGCTTCCGACCAGTCGTTGCGCCAGCCGGTCAGCGCTCGCGCCATTTCGCGGACGTCGTCCTCGGTGTAGGCGCCGCGGTCGGCGCCAAGTGAGAACAGCTCCATCATCTCGCGCGCATAGTTCTCGTTCGGGTCCCACTTGTTGTTCGAGGTGCCGTTGAGGAACAGCAGCATCGCGGGGTCCGTCGTGATCGCGAGGAACAGCTGATCGAAGCTGCCGAGTACCGTCGAGCGCAGCAGCTCGTTCTGGTTGAGCATCAGCTGCTGGCTGTTGACCTGGCTGTTCGAGTTGGCGAACCAGTCGTGAAAGACGAACGTCATGCGCTCCACGAGCTGCTGGTCGGAACGAACCATGCGGTCGAGCCACCAGCAGTGGTCATCGCCCCAGACGCTCGCCGGCGAGAGCGACTTGCCTTCTTCGTCGACCGGTTCGGGGCCGATCAGCGTCGCCGCGCCCGACGGACGCGTCAGGCTGAATACGACTTGTTCCAGGGGCTGGCCGACGAGCGCCTCGGCCTGCCCGGGCGTCGGCCCGAACCCGGCGCGCCAGAGCAGGCGGCGCGCCTGCGCGAGCGCGATCGGTGGCGAGCCGACCGAAGGCGTCGGAGTGAGAGACGGCGCCGGCGGCGACGCGGGCGCCAGCGGCAGCGCCACCCCGAGCGTGCCCTGCGCCGCGGCGGGCGCGCGGTGGGCCGGGTGCTTGTGCCGCTTGTGTCGACGCTTGCGGTGCTTACCGTGCTTGTCGTGGCGATCCTGCTGCGCCGTGGCCGGCTTGTGACGCGCCAGCTTGCGCTGCCCATCGTGTTTCGTCTGCGGCAGCACGGAGTTCATCTCGACCACTGTGAGCCCTGGCCGGGTGCTGAGACGCGCGCCTAGACGGATGTCCTAGCCGCGGTCGCTGGGTCGTCGAGTCTCCGGCCCCGCGCGCGGCGACTACCCTGGTGAGGATGAGCGCTGTCGCCGGTGGGCTCATATTCGCAAGCGGCGTGCAAGGCGGCCACGCGCGCGCCGTCGGCTACGAAACGCTCCTGATCGCCTTCGCGATCGCCGTGATGGCGCTCGCCGCGCTGGCGATCGGCTACTACCTGCGCAGGCGCTACCGGCGCCCCAAGCCCGTGACCGACCAGTGGCAGGCGCTGTCGGTGATGGGCGAGCTGTGCCCCGACGGCTGGCAGGCACAGATCACCGTCTATGGGGTGGACGCGCCGATGCCCGAGGACGCACCCAGCTCGCGCGGGCGGCCCGTCGAGCTGGAATGGAAGCAGTTCGACGAGCAGCCCGGGCGGATCGCCGTCGCACGTCGCGTGTGGGCGCCGAGCATCCCCGAGGCACTGCAGACGATGGTCGCCGACCGGCAGACCGACGTCACGCTCGAGCAGATCGAGCGTGACGCGGTCGCGGACGGCGAGGTGTGGCGCGGCGAGCGCGCTTGAGCCTTGCGGTCGCGCCCGTCGGCGTCGAGGGTGCACGCTCGCGGAAGGACATGTGCGCGCGCGCTCGAACCTTTGAGCGATGATCTCATCGGAGGTGCAGCGAACGCTGGTCAAGTCGCCGCCCGAGCTGTGGGCCGAGTTGAGCGACCCCGCCGCGCTGGCGCGCCACCTGGGCGAGCTGGGGGAGATCCGCATCGTCCGCACCGAGGCGGAACGCACCGTCGAGTGGGCAGCCGAGAACACGACCGGTGTCGTTTCGATCAAGCCATCGGGGTGGGGCACGAAGGTCACCCTCAGCGTCACCCGCGAGACCGTCGAGGACGGCTCCGCATCGGTGATCGGGATCGACGCCGGAGCCGAGTCGCCGGCGAGCGCCGAGCCGGCTTCGACGGCGCCCGCCGCAGGCTCGAAGCCAGCGACGGAGGTCGCGCCCGAGCCGCAGCCCGAGCCGCGTCGCGGCTTCTTCGCGCGCCTGTTCGGCCGCCGCCGCGCCCCGGCCCCGACGGCCCCGACCCCGACGGCCGCGCCCGCGACTGGGGAGCCCGACGCCTTCGCCGCGGTCAGCCGCGTGCTGGAGCCGCAGGCGTTCGCGCAGGAGCACCCGTTCGCCGTCGTCCCCGCGGCCGCGGCCGCGTCCGACTCGGGCGCGATCGTGAGCGACTCGAACGCCGCGTCGGACACGCAAGCCGCGGCCGAGCAGCCCGAGGCTCCCGATCACGCCGAGCGCGCCGACGACATCGCCGCCGAGCTGATGGCGGCCGAGTCGGTCGCGGCCGAGCAGGTCAGCGCGGCGGAGGTCAGCGCCGAGGAGGTGACGGCGGTTCTCACCGCCGTGCTCGACCGCCTCGGAGCTGCGCATCACCGGCCGTTCTCGCGCTCCTAGAGGCCGGGTCGGGCTGCTGCTAACCGCTCGGCTCGAGCTGCAGCGCCTCAGCCGAGCGGATCCTCTCGCAGAGTACGCGCCAGCTCGGCCATGCCTTCGAACGCGGCGAGCGGGTTCGGCGGCTCCCGATCGCCGGAGAGCTCGGCATAGATGTTGGCGATGTTGACGACGAGCCGCTCGCGCTCGCTCCAGTCGATCCAGCGGTCGAGGGAGATCGCGCGCGCCGCCTCGAGCGCCGTCATCCCCTCCGCGCGGCACACGCGCGCCTGCTCGTACAGGTACTCGAAATAGCCCTTCAGCTCACGCACCGCGTCCGGCCCCGCCAGCGGTCCGTGCCCGGGCACGATCACCTCGACATCCATCGCGAGGATCAGCTCGCAGGCGGCGATCCAGTTGGACACCGGTCCGGCCCACGCGATCGGGTGCGCGCCGGAGAAGAGGATGTCGCCGGAGAACAGCACGCGACGCGCGGGCACGTGCACGAGCGTGTCGCCGCGCGTGTGCGCGGGGCCCACCTCGATCAGCTCGAGCTGCAGCTCGCCGACGGGCAGGCGCAGCTCGTCGCTGAACGTCTGCTGCGGCAGCGCGAGCTCGATCCCCGCGAAGTCGAACGCGCCGAAGCAATCGACGAAGAACGCGCCGAGCTCGCCCATCGCGGGCGCCTGCTCGAGCAGCGCCGCCATCGCCGCCGGCGGCAGCTCGGTCATCTCCGCCGCCGTCCGCTCGGAGGCGACGATCCGAGCGCCGTCGAGGAGCTGGTTGCCGTAGCAGTGATCGCCGTTGGCGTGCGTGTTGACGAGCGTGTCGATGTGCGCCGCCGCCGGCACCGCGCGGCGCATTGTGCTCAGCATCTGCTCGGTCAGCGCGAGGTCGTACAGCGTGTCGATCAGCAGCGTGCTCTCGCCGTCGACGATCAGCCCCGCGTTGCTCCAACCCCAGCCGCCGTCAGGCTGCAGGTAGGCGAACAGGCCGTCGCCGACCTCGTGCAGGCCCTTCGTGTAGCTCATCCCTAAAGACATGCTCGCACAGTGCGATACTCGCGAGGATGCCGTTCGATCCCGTGCGCGCCGTGCCCCTCTACCGGGCGGAGCCTGCGCGCTACGAGCAGATGCCCTACCGACGCGTCGGCGCGAGCGGCATCCAGCTGCCGGCGATCTCGCTGGGGCTGTGGCAGAACTTCGGCGACGACCGACCGCTCGCGGGTCGCCGCGCGATCCTGCGCCGCGCGTTCGACCTCGGCGTCACGCATTTCGACCTCGCCAACAACTACGGCCCGCCCTACGGCGCCGCCGAGGCCAACTTCGGGCGCGTCTTCGGCGAGGACCTCCGTCCCTACCGCGACGAGCTGATCATCTCCACGAAGGCCGGCTATGACCAGTGGCCCGGACCGTACGGCGAGTGGGGCTCGCGCAAGTACCTGCTCGCGAGCCTCGACCAGAGCCTCGCGCGCATGGGGCTCGACTACGTCGACATCTTCTACTCGCACCGCTTCGACCCGCATACGCCGTTGCGCGAGACGCTCGGCGCGCTCGACACCGCCGTGCGCCAGGGCAAGGCGCTGTATGTCGGGATCAGCTCCTATTCCGGGCAGCGCACCGAGGAGGCGCTCGCGATCCTCGCCGAGCTCGGCACGCCGCTGCTGATCCACCAGCCGTCCTACTCGCTGCTGAATCGCTGGATCGAGCGGGACCTGCTCGGCGTGCTCGAGCGCCACGCTGTCGGCGCGATCGTGTTCTCGCCGCTCGCGCAGGGCCTGCTCACCGATCGCTACCTGCACGGCATCCCCGAGGACTCGCGCCTGCGTATCGGCGAGCAGTTCGACGCGGGCATGCTCAGCGAGCAGAACCTCGCGCACGTGCGTGCGCTGAACGCGATCGCGCAGCGGCGCGGGCAGTCGCTCGCGCAGCTCGCGATCGCCTGGGTGCTGCGCGACCCCAGCGTCAGCTCGGCGCTGGTCGGCGCCTCGAGCGTGGAGCAGCTCGAGCAGAACGTCGGCGCGCTCGCCAACCTCGACTTCAGCACCGAGGAGCTCGCCGAGATCGACCGCCACGCCGTCGAGGGCGGGATCGACCTGTGGGCGCCGTCGAGCAGCGCCTGAGCGGCGGCCGATGTCACGCCTGGTGTCGCGTATCGGCGCCGCGGCCGGCGCGGTCCAAGGTAGGTCCGCTCAGTCGCCCTCCGCGCGCCAACGGCGGTAGAGCTCGGTGAAGTCCTCACGCATCGCCGGCGTCAGGTCCTCAGCGCGCAGGCGTCCCGTGAGCCGGATCGTGGCGCGCATCTGGCGCAGATACTCGGTGCAGTGCTCGCAGGCCGCCAGATGCGCCTCGAAGCGCTTGCGCTGCGAGCGCGTGAGCGCGCCTTCCAGGTAGTCGGTGATCAGCTCGACCATCTCCTGACACACCAGCTCGCCGCGCGAGAAGAACATCGTCAAGCGCCCCCCAGCTCGTCTTCGAGCGCCTGGCGCAGATGGCTGCGTCCGCGGTGCAGCAGCACGCGCTGGTTGGCCTCGCTGATCGCGAGCGCCTCGCACACCTCATGCCCGCTCAGCCCGTCGACGTCGCGTAGCACCAGGACGTCGCGCTGGCGCGCGGGGAGCGCGTCGAGCGCCTGCTGGATCTGATCGGTCAGCCCCTGCGCGAGCATGCGCTCATCGCTGTCCTCGACCCAGTGCTGGGGCGGTGACATCCAGGCCCCGGACGCGTCGAACCGCGCTCGGTCGACGACCGGCCCCGCATCGCCGACGGCGAGGGTTCGATGCTCGCGCGCGCCGGTGCTCGTCGCGCGATTGACGAGGATCCGAAACAGCCACGTGCGAAACGACGAGCGCCCGGCGAAGCCGTCGATCCCGCGCAGCACGCCCACCCATGTGTCCTGCACGACCTCCTCGGCGACGGCTTGGCTGGAGACGTAGGAGCCGGCCAAGCGCAGCATCGCCGTGTGATGGCGCGCGACGAGCGTCACGAATGCCTGCTCCTCGCCCGCGCGCAGCTGGGCTACCAGCTCGTCGTCCTCGTCCACCGGGGTCGCCCGGCGGCTCCTGGGCCGAGGCACGCCGATCACGGCGATGAGCGCGATCAGCCCCACGCGCACGCTCGGGGATCGGATACGGATATTCGCTCACAGCTCATGCCGTTCATTCGCCGCCGTGCAGGCTACGGCGCCCACGCGGGCGCCGCAACCCGTATGGCGTGACCGTGATCAGCCGGCGACGATGCCCTCGCCGCCGACCGCGTCCGGGACGGTGACAGAGCCGACCTCGCTCAGCGCGCCCTGCGCTCCAATGGCGAACTCGTCGACGGCCCCTTCGGCGCCTGTCTGCACGTACAGGAAGCCGCCTTCCGGCGTCGCCGCGGCGTCGACCGTGCCGCCGCCGGTGGGCGTGTCGCCGAGCAGCGTCAGCAACTGCCCGCCGAAGCCGGAGGAGAACGTGCTCAGCGAGCCGCTGCCGGCGTTGGAGGTGTAGAAGTGCCCGTGCGCCCGGGCCACCCAGCACGTGGCGGCCTGTTCGCTCGGGACCGCGTCGAGCTGCTCGAGCGCCCCGCTTTCCCTCAGTTCGAGGCTCGCGAGAAAGCCGGCGGCCTCAGCGAGGATGACGTGACCCCTGCGGTCGAAGCTCACCGCGAACGGGACCGTCCCGGGCAGCGGGTTCACGACGGGCGTCGCCGACAGCCCGCCGCCGGGGTACACCGCGAAGACGTCGACGCTTTCGCCGCCCGCCTTGGTCGTGACGAGCAGCTGCGAGCCGTCGGGCGAGAACGCGACCATGCCGGGCGTGTGCGTGAACTGCGGGGCTTCGCTCGTGGCCAGGTCGAGAGCCCGGGTGGAGCCCGGGATCGGCACGAGGCGTCCCGAAGACACCGCGAAGCCCTGCAGCGAGCCGCCGTTCAGCCCGTTGAGCACGTACACGACGCCGCTGTTCACGGCGATGCTGACGGGGTAGCTGCCGCCCGAGCCGATCACCTGGCGCAGCGCGAGCTTGTCGCCGAGCACCGCGAACACCGACACCGTGTTGCTGCCGGCGTTGACCGCGTACAGCAGGCCGTCGCCTCTGTCGTACGCGAGCGAGCCCTGTGAGGCGAGGTGATCGACGACCGACCCGGCGAGCTGGCCGCCGAGCCCTCCCGTGTCATAGTCGCCGACCTGCGCCAGCGTCCCTTCGCTGGAGCGGTCATAGACGACGATCTGGTTTCCCTTGAGGTTGTCCGTCTGCACGAACACCGCTTGGAACGTCGGCGCCGCGAACGCGGGCGCGCCGACGATGCAGAGTGCGGCCACGGCAGCGGTCGCCGCCACGCCGAGGCGAGTAATTGCTCTCATGAGTATCTCCTGCCAATCGGGGAATTGGACCTGCGACGCTCAGTCCGTCCAGCCGCCGATGCGTTACACGCCGCCGAGCTGTGGACGGCATCGAGCGTGCGCTACGCGGGGCGGTATCGTCGTGTGCGTGGATGACGACGCGGGCCCGTTCGCGACCAACGACCGCGTCGCGAACGTGGTGGTGATGGTCCTGCCGCTCGCGCTCGTCGGGTTGGCGGCCTGGCTGAGCTGGGGTGGAGCGCTGCGCTGGCCCGACCTGATCGTGCTCGCGATCACCTACTCGCTCACCGGCCTGGGCATCACCGTCGGCTT
>Ga0182015_10007550_pt1 | contig 10570 bp, 9 predicted proteins | sample 712P3MmetaG_FD_120478 | JGI IMG/M metagenome (GOLD analysis project Ga0182015, IMG submission 120478) | Permafrost microbial communities from Stordalen Mire, Sweden - 712P3M metaG | ecosystem: Environmental > Terrestrial > Soil > Wetlands > Permafrost | place: Sweden: Stordalen | collected... | reverse complement strand
TGACGCTGACTCCCAGAACGGCCGCTACTTTCCTCACGGTATTGCCTTCGGCGAGCAGCTTCATCACTTCGCGTTCGCGCAGAGTCAGGGTACTTCTTCGTAACGGCACCCGCATCGCCTGCTTCCGCAGGATCACGTCATCTTCCAGTTTCTGGATCTGCGGACTCAATGACCGTCTGCCGCCATGAACTTCGCGCAGCGCGTGCAACAAAAGCGGCGCGGGAGTATCTTTCAGCAAGTAACCGCTGGCGCCCGAGCGGAGGGCTTGCTTCACATACTCCCGATCCTCATGCATGGTCAGATACACGATGCGCGTACCGGGGCAGAGTTCTTCGATGATGCGTGCGGCCTCGAACGACGACATACCTGGCATGCTGATATCGAGCAGTACCAAGTCGGGGCGGCGCTCCAGCACCAAATTGAGCGCCTGCGCGGCATCGCTCGCTTCGCCCACCACGGCAAAGTCGGGAGCGTCTTCCAGCATGCGGCACACACCGTAGCGCAACATGTCGTGATCGTCGGCAATCACGCAACGGATGGGCTCGGTAACTTCTGTATGAAACGAACCAGCCTTGGTTAACATGGAGAATCCTCGCGTCCAGTGACGAAGTGGCGCGATGCGTCTGGAATCCCAGATCAGGAGACTACGGGACAAATGCCCTTTCATTGTACCTGCTGGAAGCACGACTTTGGCGCGAAAATCTTCGTTGCGAAGATCAGGACGAGCTGAAACTTTTCTTCTTCATTTACAATGCCTTTTTCCACATGCTGCGTTACTTCACCTCCGGAGAATCCCACGGCGAGGCGCTGGTTGCGTTTCTTTCTGGGCTGCCGGCCGGACTCCCGGTCGATCAGGAGTTTGTGGACCGCGAATTGTGGCGCCGCCAGCAGGGCTTTGGGCGCGGCGGACGCATGAAGATTGAAACCGACCGCGCTCATTTTCTTTCGGGTGTGCATCACGGCAAGACGATCGGCTCGCCGATCGCTGTGATGCTCGAGAATCGCGACTGGCAGAATTGGAAAGAGGCATTGCCGGTGGAGACGGGCGATCCGGAGAAACACAAGCGCGTGGCGTCGCCCCGTCCTGGCCACGCCGATCTTGCTGGGGCTTTGAAGTACGATTTCACGGAAGCGCGCTATGTTCTGGAACGTGCCTCGGCGCGCGAGTCGGCGGCGCGGGTTGCGATTGGCGCGCTCGCCAAGCTGCTGCTGCGCGAGTTGGGCGTGGAAATTCTGAGTCACGTGATTGCGGTCGGCGCGGTTTCGATTGCGGATCGGGAAATCGCGTGGGAGCAAATCGAGTCGCTCTCGCGCAAGAACGAGGTGCTGCTGGCTTGCGCCGACTCCGATACCGAACAGCGCATGAAGGAAGAAGTCGATAAGGTTCTACGCACGGGCGATTCAGTGGGTGGAGTTTTCGAGGTGGTGGCGCGCAATGTTCCGCCTGGTCTGGGCAGCTACGTGCAATGGGACGAGCGACTGGATGCGCTGCTGGCCGCGGCGGTCATGTCGCTGCAGGCAGTGAAGGCGGTCGAAATTGGAAGCGGCATTCAGGCAGCACACTTGCCGGGGTCGGCCGTGCACGACGAAATCGGTTACCAGAGCGACACGGGATTTGCGGGCTTCACGCGCACCCGCAACAATGCCGGAGGTCTGGAGGGTGGCGTCTCCAACGGGCAGGAGATTCGGGTTCGCGGTTATCTGAAGCCCATTTCCACGCTGCGGCGTCCATTGCAGTCGGTGGATTTCGCGACGCGCGAGCCCGTGAAGGCGGCCTACGAGCGCTCGGATGTGTGCGTGGTGCCAGCCGCCGGTGTCGCCGGCGAGTCCATGGTCGCGCTCACGCTGGCGCGTTGCGCACTCGAGAAGTTCGGCGGCGATTCGATGAAGGAAACGAAACGAAATTTTCTTGGCTATCTGGAACAACTGAAGAACTATTAGTTTCAAAAACCGAACCCTAAGATGATTTACCCAATTGTTAAATTTGGCGACCCGGTCCTGGAAAAGTCTGCAGCCGAGGTGACGAGCTTCGACGACGAGATCAAGAAACTCGTGGAAGACATGTTCGAGTCGATGTACGCGGCTCGTGGGGTCGGCCTGGCAGCCCCGCAGATCGGCGTTTCGAAACGAGTCGCCGTCGTGGATGTGACCTTCAAGGAAGACCCCGGCGCGAGGCTGGTCCTGATCAATCCGGTAGTCATTAATAAAGAAGGACGGCAGCGCAACAGCGAAGGCTGCCTGAGCATTCCGGAATTTCGCGAGGAGGTCACGCGCGCCAAAACCGTGACAGTCCGCGCACAGGATCTGAAAGGCAAGTTTTTCGAGCACACTGGAGAAGAGTTGCTGGCACGGGCCTTTTTGCACGAAACCGATCACTTGAACGGCAAGCTCTACATCTCGCACATCAGCGCGCTGAAGCGCGACCTTATCAAGCGCAAGATCAAAAAAATGGTGAAGGCGGGAGAATGGTAGAAGGGCAGGTCTCAGGTGTCGGGTCTTAGGTATCAGGAAAAACACGAAATCGTATTGTATGAAATCCTAACACCTGAGACGTGACACCTATGCTCCTGGTTTTCTGCGGCACTCCTAGCTTCGCCGTTCCGACCCTGGAGAAACTGGTCGAGGCCGGACATTCCGTTCCGCTGGTGGTGACGCAACCTGATCGGCCTCGAGGGCGCGGGATGGAAGTGACGGTTTCTCCCGTGAAAGATGCAGCACTCCGCCTGGGCATTGCCGTGTCACAGCCCGGCAGCATCAAGAACAACGCCGAGTTCCGAGATCAGCTCACCGCGATTAAGCCGGATGCAATCATCGTCGTTGGCTACGGCCGCATCATTCCGCAGTGGATGATCGATCTTCCCCGGCTCGGAAATTTGAACCTGCATGCGTCTCTCTTGCCAAAGTATCGCGGCGCGGCGCCGATCCAGTGGGCGATTGCCAATGGTGAATCCATCACCGGCGTTACAACCATGCGCATTGATGCCGGACTGGATACAGGCGACATACTCATGCGACAGAAAATTCCGATTGGCGCGGACGATACCGCCGAGACGTTGGGCCCGAAGCTGGCATTCATCGGCGCGGATCTGATGGTCGAGACACTGCGCGGACTCGAGAATGGACAGGTTCGCCCGACTCCGCAGGATCATTCGGAGGCCACGCTCGCGCCGATCCTGAAAAAAGAAAATGGCCGCATGGACTTCACTCGCAGTGCAAAAGAGCTGTTCAATCGCCTGCGTGGTTTTCGGCCTTGGCCCGGGGCTTTCACCATCTTTAAAGGAAGAACGCTGCAAGTGCACCGCGCTCATCCCGCGCAACATGAGGTCGGGTTGACTCACGGACAAATCGCAATCGAGGGAGCGCGTGTGTTCGTTGGCTGCGGCAAAGACAAAGGTAAAGGCACAGACACGACGCTTGAGTTGCTCGAGATTCAACTCGAGGGCAAGCGCCGCATGACCGCGCAAGAATTTATCAGCGGCTACCGGCCCCAATCCGGCGACCATCTGGGACAATAGTCCGCGATGGCCGTTTCTCCCGCTCGCGCCGTGGCTTTCGAAATTCTGCTGAGAGTTGAACGCGAAAAATCCTACGCCGCCGAACTGCTCCACTCCACTCCTCTCGCGAAGCTTTCCCCCCGTGATCACGGGCTGGCCACTGAGTTGGTGATGGGAGTTCTCCGCTGGCAATCTCTGCTCGATCATCGTCTGGCCGCTGCATCGTCGCAAAAAATCGAGCGGCTGGATGACGAGGTTCTGGCCGCATTGCGCCTCGGCGTGTATCAACTGAAGTTTCTTTCGCGAGTTCCGGCGCGCGCGGCGATCTTCGAAAGCGTGGAGCTCGTCAAAGCGGCGCGCAAGCGATCGGCAGCGTCGTTTGTGAATGCGATTCTCCGCAAGATTGCCGACGCCCGCGCGGAGGACACCTTCGCACAAATCGGCAAATCGCCCGACGCGATCACGCTCGCTCAGAGCGCTGCCCATCCTCCGTGGCTGGTGGCTCGCTGGACCGATCGTTATGGACTCGAGGTAGCGCGTCAAATCTGCGCCCATGATCAGACGGTGCCCGGCACGGCCATTCACATTCACGACGGTCGATCTGATGGTCCTTCTAATGGCCTATCTAATGGTCAGCACACTGAAGCTGAACTTGGCGAAGCCGGCGTGCAACTCGCGCCGGGTCGACTGCTGTCGGCAGCACGACGCGTCACGTCGGGCGACGTGATCGCCACACTCGCCTACAAGGAAGGCCGCGTCTCGATTCAGGATGAAGCCTCGCAACTGATCGCATTGCTGGCCGGCCGCGGAGAAACGATCGCTGATTGTCCAATCGTTGATTGTACGATCTTGGACTGTTGCGCCGCTCCCGGAAGCAAGACCGCCTTGCTTGCCCGGCGCAACGCGGGCGTGTTCGCGACCGAGTTGTATCCGCACCGGGCGCGCCTCCTGCAAAACCTTTGTCGCTTGCCGAACGTCCACATAGTCACGGCGGACGCGCGTCATTTGCCCTTCTCATGTGCGTTCGACCGCATCCTCGCCGATGTTCCTTGTTCGGGCACCGGCACGCTGGCCCGCAATCCGGAAATCAAGTGGCGGCTCAATGTCGAAGACCTGCACGATCTTCAGTCGCGGCAGGTCGCCATCCTGAAGTCCGCGCTTCGCCAGCTTGCGATGGGCGGGCGGCTCGTCTATTCCACGTGTTCGCTGGAGCCTGAGGAAAATGAAGCGGTGGTAGAGGTTGCCCTTGAGGAAACGGCAGAATTCAAAATCGCACAGTGCAAGAGAGAACTGGAGAAACTCCAGCAAGCTGGCGAGCTTTCTTCCGCACTTGACATCTCGTCGCTTCTCGCCGGCCCCTATCTAAGAACAATTCCGGGCGTGCATCCCTGCGACGGATTCTTCGCCGCGCTGATCGAACGAAGATAATCCAGAATCAACAAGCTGCCGAGCTGCGCTCGGCTTGGACGGGCGAGGGCGCCCGTCCGCACACGTTAGCGGACTTCGAAACTCACAGCGCTGCCCGCCTCGATTTTCTGCCCTGGCGCCGGGGTCTGGGTCACAATCATGCTCGCCGCCCCGGGCTCGGATGCCGCAGACGGCGCGACTGTCGCGGTTTGTGGCTCGCCGGGCAAAAGCGCCGGTGACGCAAGCGGAAGCACACTGGCTTTGCCGACCTTGATGCCCGCGTCCTGCAATGCCAGGGTCGCGCTGCCGAGCGGTTGACCGATGAGGTTCGGCATCACATAGATCGCCGGCTGGGGACCGTCGCTGACTAGCAGACTGATCTTCGGCGCCGACACGCCGCTGGCGTTCGCGGGCGGGCTTTGCGATATCACCTGGTCCAGCGACAGGTCCGGCAAACTGACGTGCGCGACTGAACCCAGGCTGAACCCGCGCCGACGAATGTTCAACTCCGCGATCCGCTCGCTGCCCCCCGTTACGTCGGGAATCGCCACCCGCAGCGGCCCGAGACTTTGCGCCACGCGGATCGACCAGCCTCGCCGCACGTTGGTTCCCGGCGGCGGCATTTGGGTCATGATTTTTCCTTCGGGAATGTCAGGGCTGTAGAATTGCCGCTCGATTACCACTTGCAGCCCAGAAGCCGCGCCCGCGCGTTCGGCTTCGGACGGACTCATGCCGACCAGCTTCGGGATGGCCACCTCGCGCCCGTGGATGGCAAGCCGCATGGCCGTGAGCGCGGAGATCAGCGCCACTGTCATCAGGACCAAGGCCATAAGCAGCACGCGGAAAAACTTTCGCATTGCTGAGGATTATAGCTTTTCTGTGTTTCCATAGAGACGCGGCTTGCCGCGCCTCCCGCCGCGTCGAGAGGAGACGGGGCAAGCCCCGTCTCTACTACCGGTAGAGTTTACGGCGGCGTACCGCCTTGCTCCTCCCATGCAGTGCGGCATGAGTTGCAGGTCCATTTCCGCATGTACTCCACGTAAGTAACATCGAGCGACTGGCACCGGGGACATTTCGGCTGCTCGAAATTCCCGACGCCTTCAATATCCAGCGTTTCGGGAATAGGTTGGTTCAGAATTTCGCTGGCTGCTTCCGCATCTTCGGGACGAACTTTCAGTTTGATTCCGCCAAGAAGATTGGAGATGAACCAATCCATGCGGATCATGTTGTCGTCAACCAGATAGGCCTGAATGCCGGCCGACTCCAGGCTGCCCTTGGCCAGCAGCGCCTCGGGAAGATCGCGGAACTGGCGTAGCGTCACGGTTTTGTTGAACTCGACGACGTCTTCGCCGCGAGGCGGGGCAATCTCCATCTTGAGGCCACGCTTCGCAACCTCCGCCTGGAACGCTTCCTGGGCGGCCGTACTCAATTCATCGCCACTCTCAGCGATTTGACCCAATTCTTCGTCGCTCATCGCGGAATACACACCGGCTATGCGCACGCGTTCGGGTTCGGGCGTCGGTATCGCCATAGCCCGACATGATACTCCGCAATGAGCCCCTCGGGGATGCGGCGGAGTTCGCGGAGTTCATTGCGCTTTGTCGGATTCATCTTTCACCCGCGTCTGATCCGTGATCCAGTTAACTTCCCAGGTCTTGCCTCCATCATCCGAGAATGACTGTTCAAAGTGGGGCGTATTCGTGGTGGTGTCCGACCAAACAAATCGAATAAAAATAGCTTTGCCATTCAATGTGTCCTGGCCGAAAAACTCACCGCGCCCATTCTTGAATTCGCCGATCTGGGGTGGGTAGATGGGGCCGCCCTTGCTGGTGGCCCAATAGAGGCTCCACTGGTGGGATTGGGGATTGTATAGACGGAGGGTCAGACCTTCGATGTGGCCAGCGGCAGGGCTATCGGTTTCGAACTCCTCCAGTTGAGCACGGCCATCCCAAACCTTTCGGGTGACGGACGTACCGTCAAATTCGACCCAGCTAGTCGACCCCGTCAAGGGATGCAGGAGGCGCTTGAGGTGAATTTTGTAATTGCCGACCTCGAAGTCAAAATCGTGTTGCCCATCGCGTTCCGCGGGAGTGTGTTGAACGCCGGTTTTCGCTGCGTCTGAATTCTGTTGTGCGAGTCCTCGAAGGGGCTGGAGGATGACAACCAAGCTGCACAGTATGAGATAAGCGCGAATGTGTTTGACGTTCATCACTGCCTCCTTGCTGTCAGAATGCCGTCAGCTTTGCGTGGAACACTCCGGTATGGACCACGCCGAATGGCCGTCACTTTTGATTTGAACTCGCGTTCGAGGTCGGCGATGATAGCCACGCTTGTGTCTTTTGTAGTCCGACCCATTCGTGAATGCGCGTGCTCAGCACATCCATCGGCAGCGCGCCGCCGGAAAGCACTTCATCGTGGAACGCACGCAGGTCGAACTTTCCACCCAGTTGGTCTTTCGCGTACTGGCGGAGCTTCAGAATCTCGAGCTGTCCGATTTTGTAGCCGAGTGCCTGCGCCGGCGCCGCCATGTAGCGGTCGGTCTCGCTCTGCACCGTCACTTCGTCAATGGAAGAGTGCGCGTGAAAATAATCGACCACCTGTTGGCGCGTCCAGTGCTTATAGTGGAAGCCGGTGTCGACGACCAGGCGAATTGCCCGCAGCATATCATCCTGCAGGTGGCCGTAGTAGCTGTAGGGATCCTGGTAGTACCCGACTTCCTTGCCCAGTCTTTCGGAGTACAGCGCCCAGCCTTCGGTATAGGCCGTATAGTATTCGTGCTGGCGGAACAGCGGCAGTTCGGGCAACTCTTGCGCAATCGAAATCTGCATGTGATGTCCGGGCACGCCTTCGTGATATGCCGTGGTCTCGATATCCAGCAAGGTGCGCTTGGCGAAGTCGCCCGTGTTCACCATGATGTGGCCCGGCCGCGAGCCGTCCGGAGTGCCGTCCATGTAGGCAGCGTCCGATGCTTCTTTCTCGCGGAATTCCTCAACCGGCATTACCTCCAGTTTGGCTTTGGGCAACCGTCCAAACATTTCCGGCAGGCGCGCATACATCTGAGTTTCATACTTGCGATACAAGTCGAGGATTTGCTCTCTCGAATGTGCGTGCAGTTTGGGATCTGCATCAACGGCGGCTTTGAAGCTGTTCATGTCCTTGTAGCCAAGCTGGTTCACCACTGCGAGCATTTTGCCTTCGATCTCTTTCACCTGTGCCAGCCCGAGTTGGTGGATTTCTTCGGGCGACAAATCCGTCGTCGTACTCTCTTTTACGCGGAACGCGTACCAGGCGTTACCGTCGGGCAGAGCCCAGGCTCCAGGCTCCGCTCTCCCTTTCGGCGCATACTCGTCGCGAACGAACGCGGTGAACTTCACATAGGCCGGAATCACGGAATCCTTGACGGCGGCCAAATCCGCCTCGCGCAGCCGCTTGCGATCGGCCTCGGAGATGGCATCGGGAAACTTCTCAAAAGGATGCGTGAAGGGGCTTTGATCGGCAGGTGTCGTGGCGATTCCGTTTGCTTGCGTCACAACTTTGTCCAGCAAAATCCTGGGCTGCATCATTCCCTCGGCCATGCCTTTGCGCATCTGCACGATGGTCTGGTCGAACAAAATCGGAAGCAGCTTCAGTCGCGTAATGTAGTCTTCGTAGTCCTTTACGTTCTCGAACGAAAGAACGCTGACCAGTTGCGGTGCGTCAATGTGAATACCGTCCTGCTGGCTCACCGGCATCTCCCACGGCTTGAAGCGCGCACCTTCGAGACCCATCTTCAAGTCTCGAACCATGAGCTGTTTGTTCAGCGTTTCCTGCTCGGGAAAGCCCGTAGTGTCGATCGCTTCGAAGCGTTCCAGGAAGCGGCGCGTCTGCACCAAATTGTCGTCGATCGCCGCCTGGGAGAAGTCGTCGAGTTTGTCGTTGTAGCGCTTGTCACCCAAAATGGAGGCATAGATCGGGCTGGTGCGCATGTTGTATTCCCACTGCTCGTGCAGCAGGTCGTTCAGCGCCTTGCGCCGCGCTTCAAGATCGGCAGGTGGATTGGCGGCGGCCACAGCGGCTGGAATCAGCATGGCAAGGGCGAGCAGGCAGATTAAGAATCGCATTGGAACTCCAGAAGAGAATTTAGTTGACGTTGAAACAACCCACAGACAGCTATGTTCTGTTAGACGAATACGCAAGCGAATGGTAATCAGTTCCCTAAAATTAGCCCCCGGTCACTGAAACTCAACTCGCTCAATTCAAGCCGATCCCGCCAGCCCGCCGCCATCCACGACCAGAGCAGTGCCGGTGACAAACGAAGACGCATCGCTTGCCAGGTACAGTGTGGCTTGCGCAATCTCCTCTGGTGTGCCCACCCGGCCCAGCGGACGCTTTGCCGATTCGGCGAGAAAGCGGCTGTTCTCTTCTGCCAGTTGCCGCGCTTCTTCGTGCAACATGCCAGTTTCGGTGTCGCCGGGGCAGATACAATTCACGCGAATGTTCTGCGGTCCGTGGTCGATGGCCATCGCTTTCGTCAGCAGCACGACCGCGCCTTTCGACGCACAGTAAACCGCCGCTTTCGCGCCGCCAGCCAGTCCCCATCCTGAAGCCGTGTTGACGATCGTTCCGCCGCCCGCTTTCTGCATGTGCGGAATCACTTCGCGCGACAAAAGATAAATCGCCTTCACATTCACTGCCATCACACGATCCCAGTCCTCTTCGCTGAGATCGAGAACCGTCGCCCGCCGGATGATGCCGGCGTTGTTAAACAAAATGTCGATCTTCCCAAGCTCGCGGAGGGTGCGTTCCACCACGCGTCCGCAATCCGCGGCTCGCGTCACGTCCACGGGCTCAAAGAAGGCGCGCCCGCCAGCGTGGGCTATCTCATCAGCGACGCGCTGGCCGGCATCGGCATTCAAATCCGCCAGGGCAATCGCTGCACCTTCGCGCGCGAACAACAGTGCCGTCGCGCGTCCTATGCCCGACGCGGCGCCCGTAATCAGCGCAACTTTTCCAGAAAGCTGCATCCCTTACCGGCTGGCCAGTCCCCCCGCGGTCTCAGCGCCATCAATCGTATACACGTGACCTGTGATGTACTGGGCGTCGTCGGACGCGAGAAAGGCGAACAGCGCTGCGATCTCTTCCGGCTGGGCGTGACGGCGCAAAGGAATCTTCCGGTTGACCTCTTCGAGCATTTCATCCGTGTACTCGGCGCGCTGCATCGGAGTCATCACGTATCCCGGGGCGACTGCACACACACGAATCTTCGGCGCAAGTTCCAGTGCCATCGACTTCGTCAGTTCGATCACGCCTGCCTTGGTCGCGTTGTAGTCGGCGTAGTACGGCTGTCCTACGAGTCCGTTGGTCGACGCCGTTTGCAGAATCACGCCGCCGCCTCGCTCCATCATGTGCCTTGCTGCTGTCTGCGCGACGTAGAACACCCCAGTGAGATTCACGGCAATCACTTTGTGCCACTCGTCCGGCGTGATGTCGAGAAAGTTATGACGGATGCTGATGCCGGCGTTATTCACCAGCACATCCACGCCGCCCATCGGGCGAATCGCCGCGGCGAAGGCAGCCTGCACCTCGTTCAAGTTCGAAACATCGGCATCGAACGCTCCCGCTAGACCGGGCAGTTCGTGCAGAATCTTCCGGCGCGCCTCCGCGTCTCGGTCGAGCACGCACACCACGGA
>Ga0182015_10007548_pt1 | contig 10572 bp, 6 predicted proteins | sample 712P3MmetaG_FD_120478 | JGI IMG/M metagenome (GOLD analysis project Ga0182015, IMG submission 120478) | Permafrost microbial communities from Stordalen Mire, Sweden - 712P3M metaG | ecosystem: Environmental > Terrestrial > Soil > Wetlands > Permafrost | place: Sweden: Stordalen | collected... | reverse complement strand
TCCCGGGTCGGCGCTCGTCATCAGACGCACCAGTGTGACCGCCAGCAACGGCGACAGCGCCAGCCCGCCCGCTGCGCCCGCCGCGCCCAGCAGCCCTCCTTCAATCAGCAGCTGCCGCACGATCCGGCTGCTCCTCGCGCCCAGGGCGTAGCGCATCGACATCTCCCGCACCCGCGCCGCCGACCGCAACAACAGCAGCGTCGCCACATTCAGCGCGCACATCGCCATCAGCAGCCCCGCCATGCTCAGCAGAATCACCAGCGGCGTCTGGAGCTCCATGCGGTCCGGCGAGAACCCCATCGAGTCGTCCTTCACTTTTATCGTCGACTTATCGACGAATCCTGTTTTGAACTTCGGCGAGGCTGACTTGTACAGCGTCACCTCCTGCGCCCGCAGCGCATGCCACAGCGGCCCCAGGCTCGCTTCCGCCTGCGTCGCCGTCACTCCTGGCTTCAGCCGCGCCACCAGCGTCAGCCATATCGATAAATGGTTATCGAGGTCGTGCCGCGACGCCGTCCACGGCATTGCGATCTCCGCCATCGTCACCGGCAAAAACAATCCCGGCCGATAGCCCCCGATCGCTGTGTGAAAATTCTGCGGAGCAATCCCGACAATCGTGAACGCATGCCCGTTGATCAGCACCGTCTGCCCGATCACCTCCCGCGACGCGCCAAAATGGTTTCGCCAGTAGTCGTAGCTCAGCACCACCACCGCGTTCGCGTCCTTCGCCGTCTCATCCGCCGCCGTGAACAGCCGGCCCGCGAACGGCCGCAGTCCCAGCACCTGGAAGTAGTTGCCGCTCACCACTTCCGCATGTTCGTCCTCGGCCTGGTTGTGCCAGGAGACGCCCACGCTCGTCTTCATCGCCGCCAGCACGCCGCTGAATACCTCATTGCGGTCGCGCAGATCCCTGTACATCGGGTAGGAGTAGTAATTCCCAATCCCCCCGCCGAATGCGCTCATCGATCCGGAGAAGCTTCCGTGCCATTCCATCCGCACCAGCTCCCGCGGCCGCTCTACTGGCAGCACGCGCAGCAGCACCTGATCGAACAGCGTGAAGATCGCCGTCGTAGCACCAATTCCCAGCGCCAGCGTCACTACCGCGGTCACCGCAAATCCTGGCGACTTCCACAGCTGCCGCCACGCATATCTCAGATCACCGAGCATCATTCACTCCTCGCTTGAATTCCTCGAGCCGCACCGCTCTTCGCCTGGCTCGCTTTTGCTGGCTTTTCGCTCGCTTCTCGCTGCCCTACTCGGTCCGCAGCGCTTTCACCGGATCCACGCTGGCCGCCCGCAGCGCGGGGATCAACCCCGCCACGAGTCCCACCCCCAGCAGAGCGACTGCAGCCAGCCCCAGCGACGGAACGACCCCGCCTCCGAAATCCACAAAGACCCGGCGCAGCAACGCCGCCGTCAGTGCTGACATCGCCGCCCCGATCGCTAGGCCGGCGGCCACCAGCAGTAGCGCCTTGCCCAGAATCAGCCGCACCACATCGCCCCGCTGCGCCCCCACCGCCATGCGTATGCCCACCTCATTGGTGCGCTGCGCCGTGACATAACTGATGAGCCCGTAAATTCCGACCACCGCCAGCAACAAAGCCAGTCCTCCAAAAACCGCCAGCATTCGCACAATCAGCCTGCGCCCCGCCAGCGAATCGGAAACCAGCGTCTCCACCGGCACAAGGGTCGAAACCGCCTGCGCGGAATCGGCCGAGGTCACGGCGCGCTTGATCATCGCCGTCATCCCGTTCGGATCGCCATCGACGCGTACCAGAAAATCGGCTGCGCTGTCCTCCGACTGGGCGAACGAGTAGTAGCGCATCCCGTCGCTGGTGTCTTCCTCCAGAGAACTCAGCCGCACCGTCGCCGCCACTCCCACAATCACAGCCGGCTTGTTGTCGCACCCGAACGAGATATGTTGTCCGAGAGGATTCTGACCGGGCCAGTATTTCCGCGCAAGACGCGCATCGATGACCGCGACTGGCTCGCTGCTGGCGACGTCTCCCGCATCGATCCAGCGCCCGGCCAGCAGCGGAATCTGCATCACCCTCAAATAACCCGGAGTCGCCAGCGTGAGCTGGCTGTGCGGGCCCGGATCGTTGGGACCGAGAGCCCGCCCGATAATCGCGAACGAACACGAATTGCCGCCATCCGGATCGAACGGCAGGGGATCCACAGCCGCTGCGGCGCGCACTCCCGGCTGCGCGGCAAGGTTCCCCACCACCCCCGACACGAACACCGCCTGCCGCGGCTGGCTCTTCCTCAGGTCTTGTCCCGCATACTGCACCGTCCCCGCCAGCACGCCTCGCGGATTGAATCCCGGATCCACCTTCTGGAGCTGCCGAAGGCTCGCCAGAAACAGCCCGGTCCCAGCCAGCAAAAAGAAAGCAGCCGCCACCTCGCCGATCACAAACGCGCTGCGCAGGCGCTGCTTGTCGATGGATGCCGTGCCGCTTCTTCCTCCTTCATGCAGCGCAAGCCTTCCACGCGACCGCAGCAGCGTCAGCGCCGGCCCCATGCCCGCCAACAACGAGGTGAGCAAGGCCACGCTGGCCGTGAAAATCAGCACCGCCGGTTCGGTGCGAACCAGAAATCCCGTTGCCAGATCGTGCGGCACCAGGTGCAGCAGCATTCTCCCGATCAGCGGCCCGGCCAAAACGCCAACCATCGCCGCGACACCCGCCAGCACCAGCGTCTCCACGAGCAATTGCCGCACCATGCGGCCCGCGCTCGCCCCCAGCGCCGTCCGAATTGCAAACTCCTTGCTGCGCGCCGAGGAGCGCGCCAGCAAAAGCCCCGCCACATTCGCTGCGGCGATCAGCAGCACCAGCGCCACCACGCCGCACAGCACATAGAGCGGTGTCCGCAAAGGACCCGCCGCAAACTCCGTCAGCTGCGTCGCGTAAACCGACCACCCCGAGCTGGTGGCATATTTACTACTGCCACCGCTCCGGAGCTCTCCCCACATCTTCGTCGCCACCGCCGCGCTGAACTGCGGAACGGAAATCCCCGGCCGCAGGCGCGCAACCGCATAGTAGTTCTCGTTGAAAACCTCATCCGGCTTAAACGCGCTCGGCGCCAGCGCGATCGGAACCCAGATCTCCGACCGTCGCGGCCACGCAAAGTCGCTCCGCATCACGCCGACCACCTGGTACGGTTTGTCGTCCAGCAGCAGCGTCTGTCCCACCACATCGCTTCTGCCTCCAAAGATGCGCTGCCAGATCCCGTAACTCAGCACCACCACCGGACCCGCATTCGGCTGGTCCTCCTGCGCCGTGAAGGTCCGGCCCAGAATCGGCCGTGCCCCATACACCTCGAACCATTGCGAGGAAACCCTCGCCGCCGGAATATGTTCGGCCTCGCCGTCGCGCTCGATGTTGAAGCTCGCCGGGTGTTCGATGGCCGCCGCTTCCACCTGATCCTGCAGCGAAGCCGCGGTTGCATAGGTGGGCACTGAGTTGAACGGCATGTCCAGCGTGAATTGTGCGTACCGCGTGTGCAGTACCGCCACCTGTTCCGGATGATCGACGCCCGCCGGATGCCGCAGCACCGCATCCACCACGCTGAAGATCGCTGTGTTCGCGCCAATCCCCAGCGCCAGGGTCACCACCGCCGTCACCGCGAACGCCGGCGAGTTCCGCAACTGCCGCCACGCATATATCAGGTCAGCGAGCATAGTTTCTCCTCGATTGGGAGCTGGGGACAGAGAGAGCCTGCGTATCCGAGCGGCAGTTACCGTGCCAAAGCGGTTCGTCTGAAAAAAGAGCGGATAGAGGCGTCCGCGGACGGACATTCTGTCCGCAATCGCAATAGATTGTTCGGAAATGGACAGAAGCACAGGACCTTCGGCTCGCTTGTTTCCGGCTAAGAGCTCTTTGCTAACAGCTTTTCGCTAACAGCTTTTCGCTAAAAGCTCTTCGCTAAAAGTTCCTCGCTGCTTCTCACTTCTTGCCGCGCCGCAGGTCGTCCATCAGGATGATGGCCTCGGCAATCTCTTTGAGCGGCTTCCGCTTTTGCCGGCTCTGTTTCTGCAGCATCAGGTAGGCGGCTTCCTCATCGATATTCAGCTCGCGCTGTAGTAGGCCCTTCGCGCGCTCCATCACCTTGCGCGTCTCCAGCTGCTCGGCTAGCTGCGACTTCTCGTATTCCATGCGCGCCAGCTCCACCTCGGCTCCCACCAGGTAGCCGATCATCGTGATCAGCTTGATCTCGCGCTTCGAATGGTGATGCGTCTCGCGGTGCTGCATGTTGATCGCGCCCACCAGCTTGCCCCGGCACAGGATCGGCACCGCCAGAAACGCCTCGAAGCGGTCCTCCGGCAGCGCCGGGAAGCGCGCGAAACGCGGATCGGTCCACGCTTTCGCGGGCAGCGCCACCGTCTGCCTGTGCTCCGCCACCCATCCCGTTACGCCCTGCCCGATGTCCACCACCAGCCGGTCCACCACGTCTTCGTGCGGATTCTTCGAGGCCCGCAGCACCAGCTTCTCTTTTTCCAGCACGTAGATGAAGCATGAGTCGCAGCGCACCGCGACCGTCACCATATCGATCACCCGCTCCAGCACCTCGTGAAGGGGATCGGCGGCCGCCATGCGGCTGCCGATATCGTGCAGCAAATCGATATCGCTGGTCTCGTCGTGTGTGTGCACTAATTCGTCCAAGGTTCTGTGCTCCCTGAAGGCCCGCTGTGCGCGTCTGCTCTGGTTGTGGACTTCGGCTCGCGCTGGGTGAAAACCCGAGTGACAACCCTATCCTGGCACAAGATCAGCCCCAGCGCCGCTCATTCGCCGCCAGGGCACCCCACGCCGCGGTCGGGAGCGCAGCGCAGATCCTTCACGCTGGTCAAATCCAGCTGCGCGCGCCGTCTTATTTCGGATGGATCTTCTGCCACAGCCGCGAAACTGGATTGCCCGCGGCCGGCTTCGCTGCCAGCGGCTTGGCCGCCGACGGCTTCGGCGCTGGCGCCGTTTTTGGCGCGCTTTGCCCCGCCCCATTCTGCGCCGGACCAGTTTGCGCCGGACCACTCTGCGCTCCGCTCGGCTGCGACCCGCTCGGTGACGTCTGGCTCGCGCCAGCTTTCGCATCGCCGTCCTTTGCGGGCGCGCTCGGCGCCGCTCCAGGTTTCTGCGCGGCACTTCCCGGCCCTGGGATCTCGAGCGACGGCCCGCCATTGCCCGCCTTCGTGGCTCCCCCGCCCGCACCCGGCGGTCCGGTTCCTGCGTTCCCCGGAACCGGCGGCGCATCCACCGTCAGATACTGCACGATCAGCGAGATTCTCCGATTCGATGGATCCATCGGGTCTGAGGGCACCCGCAGCTTCTGATCCGCGTAGCCCCGCACCTGCGACACCTGATCCTTCCGCAGGCCCGAGGCCTGCATCACCCGGCGCGCCGCGTTCGCCCGATCCGAGGAAAGCTCCCAGTTCCCGTAATCACCCGTTGTCGCATATGGCTGCGCGTCCGTGTGCCCCTCAATCGAGATGCGGTTCGGCACGCCCCCCAGCTGCCCGGCCAGCATCTGCAGCAGCTCCCGCCCGTTCTGGTTCAGCGTCGCGCTCCCCGTGTCGAAAAACGTCCCGTCCTTCGTCTCCAGCAGTTCGATCCGCAACCCCTCCGGCGTTATGGTGATCTGAATCTGATTCTGCAGCGCCTTCAGATCGTTCATTTTCCGAATCGCTTCTTCGATCTTCTGCTTCAGCTCCGGAATATTTTTCTCCGTCAGCGCCAGACTGTCGCTCGTACCCACCTGGTCCGACCCCGTCTCCGTCGACTTGCCCCGCGGATCGTTGAAGTACCCCGCCACCGCCTGCCGCACCTTGACGCTTGAGTTCATCAGCCACAGCACGATGAACAGCGACATCATCGCCGTCACGAAGTCCGCATACGCCACTTTCCACGCCCCGCCGTGATGCCCGCCGTGGCCTCCCTTCTTCTTGATCACGTAGATGGGCTTGTTTTGTGGCATCGAATCCGTGCCTTTTCCCTGTCCCGGTTCCCTTTTGCCTGCTGCCTGCTGCCTGGTGCCTGCCTTTTACTCCACCGCGTCTTTGGCCGGCGCGGCCGCTGCCTGGTTACGGCACGCCTCTTCCACCTCCGCGAACGAAGGCCGCACGTGCGAAGGGATCGCCCTTCGCCCCACTTCGATCGCCACCACCGGCGGCTGCCCGCGGATAAACGCCAGCATCAGCACCCGCAGTACATATAGATACGCATGCTCCTCCGCTGCGCTCTTCGCCATGTTCTGGCTCACCGGCCCCACCAGCCCGTAACACAGCAGAATCCCCAGAAACGTCCCCACCAGCGCCGCCGCCACCTTGCGCCCGATCTCCTCCGCTGGTCCGCCCAGTGCGCCCATGGTGATCACCACCCCCAGCACCGCCGCCACAATCCCCAGCCCGGGCAGCGAGTCGGCCATGGTCGACAGCGCCGCCACCGGCTCCTCCGTGCCATGGTGCTGCACCTCCATGTCCAGGTCCATCATCTGGTCCATATCGAACGCGTCCACCCCGCCCGTAATGACCATGCGCATGGTGTCGCACACGAAGTCCCGCACGTGGTGATCTTTGATGAATTCCGGATACGCGTTCAGCACCGGGCTCTCTTCCGGCTTCTCCACGTCGCCTTCGATGGTGAGCATCCCGCCGCGGCGCGCCTTCTGCAGCAGCTCGTACATCATCCGCAGCGTCGAGAGATACCGCTCTTTCCCAAACTTCGACGCGCCGATCACCCCCATCGCGCCGCTCACGATCTTCTTCAGCGTCCGCAGCGGATTCGCCACCAGCAGCGTCCCCATGCCCGCTCCACCGATGATCAGCAGCTCCGCCGGCTGCAGCAGCACGGCAACGTGTCCGTGCTCCATCAGATATCCGGTCAACACCGCGCCAAACACCACCAGAATGCCGATGATTGCAAACATGGGGTTCCGAGCACCCTCCCGCGCCGATTCCCGCGCGCGCACTTCTCCCGCGCACAGCCATCCGGCGCCGCTCGTGGCACGAGCTTCTGTCCTCCTCATCGGCTAATTTTCCCCCGGCTACAGCGCTGCGCATCAGGTCGAAAACGAGGCTGGTCGCGCACGGGTGCACCAAAGCTCTTGGGCGAACCCCGTCCGCCTCAAGCCTGCCCTCAGCCAGTCGGCGCAAGCCGGCGAGTCGAATGGGGCCAGTCCTGTCCCTAAACGGACACCGCTTCCGTTCCCGGACACTCGCCCCATCCTCCAACCCCCCATCAGAATTGACGGAACAACCACTTCTCCATCCCCGTATCTGGAACCACGCGTGCTGCTTCACCCTCAACCCCAGCTGTTTCCAGGAGCCGACCCTTGCTGCGTGACCTGAAGATTGCCATCCGCCACCTTTCCAAGTCCCCCGGCTTTTCGCTGACCGCGGTGCTCACCCTCGCGCTCGGCATCGGCGCTACCACCGCCATCTTCTCCATCGTCGAAGGCGTGCTCCTGCGCCCGCTGCCTTTCCCCCATCCCGAGCAGCTCGTCGTGCTCTCCGACACGCTGCAGGGAGCGGAAGTCAACGGCATCACCGAAGCCGGCGTCACCGGCCCCGACATCGTCAACTACACCCGCGACACGCACAGCTTCTCGGCTCTGGGCGGCTACACCGAGCCCGCCTACGAGCTCTCCGGCATCGGCGATCCCGCGCAGGTCAACGCGGCGCGCATGACCCCCGGCGTCTTCTCGACTCTTGAAGTCGAGCCACTCCTCGGCCGCGTCTTCACCCAGCAGGAAGACGATCAGAAGCAGCAGGTCGCCGTTCTCAGCTACGCGACCTGGCAGAGCCGCTTCCACGGCGACCCCGGCATCCTCGGGCAAAAAATCCTTCTCGACCGCAAGCCCTACGTCGTCGTCGGCGTCATGCCCCGCAACTTTGAATTCCCGCTCGTCCCCGGCCATCTGAACCGCAGCGAGCTCTGGATCCCCCTCAGCCTTCGCCCCGAAGAGCTCACTGGCGGCGCCCAGGCCAGCTGGAACTATCAGATGATCGGCCGTCTCAAGCCCGGCGTCACGGCCGCCCAGGCGCGCGAAGATGCCGATCGCGTCGCTAAAGAAACGATGCGCAATTACCCCGCCTTCATGGCCAGCCTGCACATCAGCCCCATCGTGCCCGGCCTGCATGAGGACACCATCGCCCAGGCCCGTCCCCTCGTCCGCACTCTTTTCCTCGCCGTGGCCGTCGTGCTGCTCATCGCCTGCGCCAATCTCGCCGGACTCCTGCTGGTTCGCGCCATCCGCCGGCGTCGCGAAATCGCCGTCCGCCTCGCGCTCGGATCGAGCGCCGCAACTCTGCTCCGCCAGGCGCTCCTCGAAAGCCTGGTGCTCAGCGTCAGTGGCGGCGTCATCGGCCTTGTCGCGGCCGCGGTCGCTCTGCGCGTCGGCACGAACCTTCTGCCCGAGACCCTCCCCCTCATCGGCAATATCGGCCTCGACTGGATCGTCGCTGCCTTTGCCCTCGCCCTTGCTATCGTCACCGGCGCGGTCAGCGGCGTCGCGCCCGCCTTCGCCGCCGTCCGCACCAGCGTCAACGACACACTGAAGGAAGGCGGCCGCACCGGGACCTCCGGAGCAGGACACGCGCGCCTCCGTTCCGGCCTCGTCATCGCTGAAATCGCCGTTGCGCTCGTCCTGCTCGCCGCCTCCGGCCTGCTGCTGCGCAGCTTCGAGAAAATGCGCGAAGCCGACCTCGGCTATCGCCCCGATCACACCGTGGTCGCAAACTACAACCTCCCGCGCAAGCAGTACGGCACCCAGCCCGCCGTCGATCAGTTCAATCAGGAGCTGCTGCGCCGCCTTGCGGTCCTCCCCGGCGCCAGCAGCGTCGGCCTCACCTCGTTCCTCCCCGCCAACGGAATCCAGGGCAACTCTGCCATCACCGGTGAAGGCTACGTTCCCGCCAAACCCGGCACCCTCGACCTGGCCACGCCCATCCTGATCGAAGGCGACTACTTTCCGGCCATGGGCACGCCGCTGCTCCACGGCCGCTTCCTCACTCCCGCCGACGACGCTAAAGCCGCCCAGCTCGTGGTCCTCGTCAACCACGCGCTCGCCGAGCACTTCTGGCCCGGCCAAAACCCCATCGGCAAGCGCATGCGCATCGGCACCCCGGAAATGGTGACCCCCTGGGCCGTGGTCGTCGGTGAAGTTGCCGACGTCAAAGAAGGCTCGCCCGACGCCAGTCCGCGCATGCAGTACTACGGCTCCGTCGAGCAGGCCGAGAATTTCTTCGGGTCGCTGGGCAATCCTGCCACCGACCTCAACGGCAATGGCGGCTACATCGTCCTTCGTACTTCCCTGCCGCCTGAGCTGATGGAAAACCAGATCCGCGCCACGGTCCGCTCCCTCGATCCGCAGCTGCCGCTCACCCAGCTGCAGACCATGGAGCACGCCATCAGCGATTCCGAAGCGCCGCGCCGCTTCAACACCGTGCTCATCTCCGCCTTCGCCGCCGCCGCGCTTCTGCTTGCCATCCTCGGCATCTACAGCGTGATCGCCTTCACCGTCGCCATGCGCGTGCACGAAATGGCCATCCGCATGGCGCTGGGATCGCAGCGCTCCTCCATCGTCGGCCTCGTTCTCAGCTCCGGCCTTAAACTCGCCGCCGCCGGAAGCATCATCGGCCTCACCGGCGCCGTTGCCGCCTCTCGCCTGCTCAAATCCTTCGTCTTCGGCGTCAGCACCCTCGACCCGCTGGTGCTGGTCCTCGCGGCGGTCCTCGTGCTCATGCTGGCCATGGCCGCTTCGCTCCTGCCCGCCCGCCGCGCCGCCTCCATCGATCCCATCAAGGCCCTGCGCGCGGAATAGATGCCGCTCGTCCAAATCTCTTTTTCTTGGCGATCCGCGGGGACGTACAATCATCCCTACCGCCGGAAAACTGAAAGCTCCTCACCGCGCGGCTGAGGTGAGCATGAAAGCAGAGACGGTCTATCTGTTCGTGTTCACCACCATGGCGGACTGGGAGCCTTCGTTTGCCATCGCCGGCATCAATAATCCCCGCTTCCAGCGCGAGCCCGGCCGCTACCGCGTCGCTACCGTCGGCCTGAACACAGAAACCGTCACCACCATGGGCGGCGTGCGCATTCAGCCCGACACCTCCATCGACGCGATTTCCCCGGCTGGCAGCGCCATGCTGATTCTCCCCGGTGGCGACGCGTGGGAACAGGGCGAGAATATTGAAGCGATCGTAAAAGCTGCCGAATTCCTTGCGGCCGGCGTTCCCGTCGCTGCCATCTGCGCCGCAACTCTGGCCTTCGCACGAGCTGGCTTCCTCGACAACCGCCTCCACACCAGCAATGATCCTGAATACCTCAAAGCCACCGGCTACCGCGGCAGCGCTTTGTACCGGAACATTCCAGCCATCGCCGACGGCAGTCTGATTACCGCATCCGGCGTGGCGCCCGTCGAATTCGCATACCAGATCTTCGGCATGCTCCAGCTCTACCAGGACCCGGCGCTCGACGCCTGGTATGCGCTCTTCAAACGCGGCGACGCTTCGAAGTACTACGCGCTCGCCGGCGCGCACTGAAAGCCCGCCTCAAGCCGCAGCGCGCTTCGCCAATACCCATC
>Ga0182015_10007546_pt1 | contig 10572 bp, 7 predicted proteins | sample 712P3MmetaG_FD_120478 | JGI IMG/M metagenome (GOLD analysis project Ga0182015, IMG submission 120478) | Permafrost microbial communities from Stordalen Mire, Sweden - 712P3M metaG | ecosystem: Environmental > Terrestrial > Soil > Wetlands > Permafrost | place: Sweden: Stordalen | collected... | reverse complement strand
TCTTGCCGCAGGCGGCAGGCAGCCACTGGCCGCCAATCAGATTGTGATACGTGGGGGTAGTCATGCGAATCCCTCAAAATCCCGGCAAAACCCGGCAAATACCGAGGCTGGGATGCGGCTCTGTACCGCTACCTGCGCCGGGGAAACACCTGAGTTTACCGCACCATTTACTATTTCGACCCTCTTCACTAGCGGCTTTCGGGGCTTTTTTTGCGGTGTCGCCCGGTGGCCGTACAATTAATCCTGAGGTAGATTCAATTTTCCAATGTCATTGAACGGTTATCCTTCGCGCTCCTCGCGATCGCACGGACTGCGCTCGCTTTTTAGCATGTTTTCCAGCGATCTGGCCATTGATCTTGGAACAGCCAACACGCTCGTTTACGCTGCCGGCAAGGGCATCGTGGTGAACGAGCCCTCCATTGTGGCCATTAACAAAAACACCGGAGAAGTAGAAGCGGTGGGCAAGGAAGCCAAGGAGATGCTGGGCAGGACGCCGGGCAACATCGTGGCCATTAAGCCCATGAAGGACGGCGTGATCGCCGACTTCAAAGTCACCGAGAAGATGCTCAACTACTTTATCCAGAAAGCCCACAACCGGAAAATGCTGGTGCACCCGCGAATCGTGATTGGTGTGCCCTCTGAAATCACCCAGGTGGAAAAGCGCGCGGTCGAAGACTCGGCCTACAGAGCCAAGGCCAGCGAAGTTTACCTGGTGGAGCAGGCGATGGTGGCCGCGATTGGCGCGGGACTACCGATCACCGAGCCCGGGGGCAACATGGTCGTCGATATCGGAGGCGGAACAACGGACATCGCAGTCATTTCGCTCTCCGGCATCGTCTATTCGCGGTCGGTGCGCATGGCCGGAAATCAAATGGACGAGGCGATCACCAACTATCTGAAGCGCAAATACAACCTGCTGATCGGCGAACGCACGGCGGAAGCGGTGAAGATGGAGATCGGCTCGGCCTACCCGCTGGACAAGCCGCTGACCATGGAGATCAAGGGGCGCAACCTGATTGAAGGCGTTCCCAAGACGATTGCCATCGATGACAGCGAAATTCGTGAGGCGCTCGGCGAGTGCATCGCCGTAATCATGAACGCGATTCGCGTGGCGCTGGAGCGGACCCCGCCGGAACTCTCGGCCGACATCAGCGATCGGGGCATTGTGCTCACAGGGGGCGGAGCCCTGATCAAGAATCTGGACAAGCGGATCCGCGAGGAAACCGGGCTGCCTGTTTCGGTGGCAGACGATCCGCTGGCCTCGGTTGTTTTGGGCACCGGCAAGATGCTGTCGGACTTCCGCCTGCTGCGCAAGATCAAGATCGATTGAAGACAGGAACTGAGGGACTAGGGACTTAGGGACTAGGGGAAATGAGATTGGGCGTGCAACGGATGTGGACCCCGAGTTATCTTGCTTCGAGCCTCTCGATGATTCGCATTCGATTCTCCAGCCGAGCATGGTCGCTCAGTTCCGATGTCCCCAGTCCCTTAATCCCTAGTCCCTAGTCATAACCATGGAATCGTTCTTCGTTCGCTATCGGAACCTGGTGGTGCTGCTGGCAATCCTGCTGGCGCAGATCATCGGGCTTGCCATGCAGGTGAGGCGGATAGGCGATCGGCGCACCACGCTGGACCCGGGCGACGGTCCGGGTGTCCGGCTGATCCGCCTTTGGGCGAATGCACTGGTTTCTCCGCCTGAACAAGCGATTCACGGCTCAAAACTGGGCATCGGTAGGCTTTGGCAGAACTACATCGATCTGCGCCACGTACAGGAGCAGAACCAGGACCTGCAGAAGACTATCGACCGGCTTCGGCTGGAGCAGGCCGCGCTCATTGAAGACGCGCGCCAGGGCCAGCGGCTGCAGGGGCTGATCGGCTTCCAGGAGAAATACATATACAAGACGGTGGCGGCGCAGGCGTTTGGCTCAAGCGGTAGCGACCAGTCGCGCGTGTTTTACATCGACAAAGGCGCGGGCGATGGCCTCGATCGGGATATGGCGGTGATCACGCCCGATGGCATTGTGGGCAAGGTGCGCGACGTCTTTCCCCACTCAGCACAGGTGCTGGCCATCAACGACCCGACCAGCGGCGCCGGCGTAATTCTGGAGCAAACGCGAATTCGGGGCATCCTGCGCGGAAACGCGGCTGGCCAGCCGCAGATTGTCGGCATTCTGGCGGACAACCGCATTCAACCCGGAGAAAAAGTGCTCACCGCCGGAGGCGACCAGATCTTCCCGCGGGGAATGCTCGTTGGAATGGTGGAAAAGGTTATCCGCGATCCTGAGAGAGACGGGTTCATCTTCATCATCGTGAAGCCGGCCGCCCATTTGGACCGGCTGGATGAAGTGCTCGTAGTGACCTCGAACGAGCCGCGGTTCTCCCCTGAAGATCAGCAGGACATTGCCACCAGTGAAGCACTGAAAGGGCCAGAAGCAGCCGGCATCCGCGATCAGCAGATTCGCGAACGGCAAATAAAGGACCAGCAGAAGGCCTCCGAAATCATGGCCGAGCACCTGCCCGGTTTGATCGATCCGAATCTGTCCCCAGATCAACAGCCGCTGCATGATTCGTCCAATCCGAACATCGTGACAAACCCGCCGCGGGCATTGCACCCCGACAGGTTCACGCCTGGCGCGGCAGACAACTCCACCGGAACGGACGCCCGGTCGGAGCAGGAGGGGGTGCCGAAGACTGCCCCCGATAACAAGCATCCCGCTCAAATCGAAAGCAGTGGCAAACCCGGTCAGAAGCCAGCAGCCAAGGCCCCATCGCAGCCCACTGGCAAAGCCGCTCAACCCAACGCCTCAGCTGATGCACCGCGGAGGAACCCTTAATGGCCGTGCTAAGCGCCAGCTTCCGCCGCGATCTGGAAATCCGCCGCTACCCAAGCCTGGTTTACGCTCTGGTGCCGCTGGCGGCCCTCGTGCTGCAGGCGTGGCTCCCGCGTGTTGTCGGCAGGTATGCCTGGTTCGATCTGCCGCTGGTAGTGACCGTTTATTTTGCTCTGGGAAGGCGCAGCCCCATTCAGGGAACGTTGATGGGCGCCTCGATGGGCCTGTTTGAAGATGCGCTTTCTCACCACGCGATCGGGGTGAACGGCATTGCCAAAACAGTCGCGGGGTTTCTGGCGGCGTCAGTCGGCGTGCGCATCGATGTGGACAACTTCACCGTGCGGCTGCTTTTCATTTTTCTGCTCTCGATTCTGGCAAGCGTGCTCTATGTGTTTGTTACCCGGTTCCTGCTGGGCATGGAGTTGGAATGGAGCTGGATTACCGAGCTTCTCAAGGCCGTCGGCAATTCAGTGATCGCAATTTGTACATTTCCTCTTTTGGATCGTCTGCAGACCAGGGACTAAGATCGCAGAACAATGGCCGTATGCTAGGGCTCAGAAGGCGATGGATTCAATAAAGTTCAGCCGCGGAGAGAAGCCACCCAGTGTCAAGCTGGCGGTAGTGCAGTACGGCATTCTGCTGCTGATGCTGGCGCTGGCGGCCGGGCTGTGGCGGCTGCAGGTGCTGCGCGCGGAGGACTATCGCCTCCAGGCGGAACAGAACCGCATCCGCAAGGAGCCCGTGCTGGCGCCACGCGGGAAGCTCTTTGACCGCGAGGGGCGGATCATCGTCGACAACTATCCTTCGATCTCGTGCTTCCTGGTGAAGGAGCAAAGCAAGAACATCGAAGCAGATCTGCCCATTATTGCTCGCGGTCTGCACCTGGACGTCGAGCAGTTGCGTGCGACGTTGCGCCACTACCGCACGGCCCCGGCCTACCAGTCAATCCCAATCAAACAGGATGTGACGGCCGACGAGGACGCATTCATCGAGTCGCATCGCAACGAATTGCCCGAGTTGGTGACTCTCGATGTGGAGCGGCGGCTCTATCCACGCGACGGATTTGCCTCGCACATCATTGGCTATGTGGGTGAGGTGAGCGAAGACGACCTGAACCAGAGCCGCTACGCGTGGTACAACCCAGGCGATGTAGTGGGCAAGGCAGGCGTGGAAGAGACCTACGACAAGCTGCTGCGCGGGCAGGACGGCTCACGCGACGTGGTTGTGGACAGCCACGGTCGCGAAGTCGGCTACCTTGGCGTACAGCACGCGACGCCGGGGACCGATCTTAAGCTGACGATCGACAACGACCTGCAGCGCGCAGCCGAGCTTGCGCTGGGCGACCGCAACGGCGCGATTGTGGCAATGGATCCGCGCAATGGAGAGATTCTGGCGCTCGTTTCCCGCCCCAGTTTCGACCCAAATGCCTTCTCGATCCGCATCAACCGCACGGACTGGAACAAGCTGATCACCGACCCTGATCATCCATTGCTGAACAAGGCTATTCAGGCCCAACTCGCGCCCGGATCAACATTCAAGATCCTGATGTCGGTAGCTGGCCTGCAAGAGGGTATCGCGCAGACCCTCAAAGTGAACTGCACAGGGGGGTGGGGTCCCTACGGCTTCTTCCACCACTGCGACGAACATCACGGCGCTGTCGATATTCATAACGCAATTCCCTTCTCGTGCGACACCTACTACTACCAGTTGGGAGACAAGCTGGGGATTGATCGGATTGCGAAGTATGCGACCGCCTTTGGCTACGGACAGAAGACCGGGATCGATCTTCCCGGCGAGCAGGCCGGCCTGATGCCGAGCGCGCAGTGGAAGATGAAGACCTACCACAACCGCTGGTACCCGGACGAAACGCTCGACGTGGCGATTGGCCAGGGAGCAGTGGAGGCGACGCCGATCCAGCTGGCGCGGATCATCGGTGGCATTGCATCGGGCGGACACCTGGTGAGACCGCACGTGGTGTTTCCCAATCAGCTCACGGAAGATTCCCGCAAGCAACTGCTCGAAGACTTTCCAGGATCGGGCGAGGCGAGTCTTCCCATCGACCCGGAAAACTGGACCGTCATCACAGACGGCATGTACCAGGTGACGCAGCCCGGCTTGTACCACACTGCGGGCGCGGATGGCTTAACAGGGATCGATTTTGGCGGCAAGACCGGAACCGCCCAGGTCATGAGCCATCAGGCACTGGATAAAACGAACAAGAACAGGTCCACAAATCCCAATGTGTGGTTTGTGGGCGTCACACCCACCCGCAATCCCGAACTCGTGGTCGCTGTCCTTTGGCAAAACGGCGGATTCAGCTACTACCCCGCCCGCATCGGTGCCAGGGTCGTGGCAGCCTACATTGAGAAGCAGCGGCGGATCGCCAACAATCTGGTGCCCTCAAAGCAGCCTGCCCCGGCTGAGGTGGGGGCCGTGTGGACCGAGCCTTTGCCGCGAACCGGCAAAGGAGCCGATGCGACCGCATCGACCCGCCTGAATGCAGGACATTTCTATGTCGATCATGGAAACATTGTGACGGCTGAAGCCACGAAACCGCCGGCGGTGAAGCCATCGGTAGGCCAGAGCCCCGCAAAGCCGCGATCAAAGGAACTAAATGCCAAGGCGGGAGCACTAGCGGCGAAATCGGGTGAACAGGCAGCCAAGCCGGGCGAGCAGGCTGTCTCGTCGGCCAAGGCAAATGCTTTGCGGGGCGGACACTAGGCAATGGCCATGCGCAGGTTCCTGAGCTTTCGCGATTTCGACTGGACACTGCTGGCGGCGGTACTGCTGCTTTGCTCGCTGTCTGTTCTGGAGATTTATTCCGCAACATTGCACACCAAGTACGTGGGCTTCCATACCAAGCAGATGCTTTACATTGCCGGCGGACTGGTTGCGATGTTCATCTTCGCCAAGATCGACTACCACCGCATGCTCGACTTTGTCCCGTGGTTCTACGGCGTCTTTGTCTTCTTCCTGATTGCTGTGCTTATTCCCGGGATCGGGCACAAGGCGCTCGGCGCTCGGCGCTGGATCAAGCTGGGGCCGATGCTCTTTCAGCCGTCGGAATGGATGAAGCTGGTGCTGATTCTAGCCGTGGCACGCTACTTTGCCAACCTCGGCGGCCGCTCGCTCAGTTGGCGGGAGATTCTTAAAGCCCTCGCCTTGGTGGGGGTGCCCATGCTGTTGGTCCTCAAGGAAACCGACCTGGGAACCTCGCTCGTCTATATTCCGATTCTGATTGCCGGGCTTTTCCTGGGCGGTATCAGTCTCAAACAGGGATTTGTTCTGACGTTCGCGGCGATGCTCCTGGTTGGTGCGGGTTGGTCGACCGGAAAACTACTGAAGCCTTATCAGAAGGCGCGCCTCACCAGCTTCATTAGCCCGGATAACGACCCCAAAGGGGCCGGCTACCAAATCAGGCAATCGCTGATCGCGGTGGGTTCCGGCGGGATATGGGGTAAGGGAGCGGCCAAAGGGAGCCAGACACAGGGGGATTTCCTACCGATTCCCCATGCGGACTTCATCTTTGCCGCATTTGGGGAGGAGCACGGGTTTATCGGCGCAGTTTTCGTGCTGCTGCTATACTTTTTCATATTGATGCGTTTGATTCAAAACGCTCAAACGGCCGCAGACCTGTCCGGTTCCTTGATTATTATGGGATTAGTGGCTGTGTTGACCTTTCAGATCGCGGTCAACGTGGGCATGGTCATCGGCTTCATGCCAGTCACCGGAATTCCTTTGCCGCTAATGAGTTACGGCGGATCTTCGGTGTTGTTCACATTCCTGGCGCTGGGTGTGGCGATGAATGTCCGCATGCGCCGGTTTGTTAACTGAAAGTTCTCTGCCGAAGCGGCGTAAGCGCGTGCCGGGGAGCGCGGAAACACAAGTTTACCTCTTGCTCGACGTCTGGAACGACGCTACGCAAGAGCCTAAGTTTCAAGCATTTAGCCGGCCAGGTCCGGATGGATCTCGAGCCCGGCAGGATTGGGTTCATGAGCACGCAGAGAAGGGAAAGCCACTCCACCCCGACAACAAAAAACTGTTGGAGAGGGGCGCTGAGGGGCTGGCGGAGTTTGAGCGATACTGCCTGCGCGGAGATTCGCGAGCAACTGGAAGTTGCCCGCACCGCGCATCAGAGCAGTTCGTTTGCCACGGTTTTAACGGCCCCGAATTGGGAGGCCACAAACTCTCTGCAATTGGATAGCTGCAATTCAAGGTACGTTCAGGTTATTGCGCCGGAGATTCGACGCGGTTTGCTCCCTGTTTGGGAAGCCAGCCGAACGATATTCAGCCCAACAGCCAGCCGCAGGTCATCCCTCCCGCTTATTCCCGACCCTCCCGTTCTTGTGAGTCTCCATCCCGCCTTGCCTCAGTTCCCGGCCGCCAAAGGGCGCCGGACGGAAAGGTACGATGGCAAAAGAGATTTGTATTTCCAGCACGCCGCATGAGACGCGGCTGGCAATTCTTGAAGACGATCAGCTCGCGGAAATCTACTACGAACGCGAAAACGAGTACACACTCGCGGGCTCCATTTACAACGGCCGTGTCACACGCGTTCTTCCCGGCATGCAGTCCGCATTTGTAGACGTGGGCCTGGAGCGCGACGCCTTCCTCTATGTAACCGACTTTCTCGAACTCGAAGATCCTGAAGAGTCAGACGAGGTCGAGAAGGCTTCGGCGAGCGGAGCTACGACGCCTCCGCGCGAGGTGCGGCACACAAACGGTTCCGAACGCGACGGCGCCCGGAACGGGCGGCGGAACGAAGGCCGGAGCGGTCAGGCCGCAGATCAGCGGCAGGAAACACGGCCGCAACAGCAGCCCAGCGAGCCGGCCGGCTCAGAATTCGTGGTTGAGTCCGATTCAGCCTCGGAACACGAAGCGGGCGGAGAAGATTCCGAAGTGACCGGGGGAAAGCGCTGGCGTGGCCGGCGTCGCAGGCGTGGTGGCCGCGGCCCGGCGGGATCGCCAGGGAGCCAGCCCGGCTCAAATGAATCAGGTGACGGTGACGTCGAGACTGTGCCGGTGCCTTCGGTCGCAAGTGAGATACAGGCTGGTTCGAGCGAACGAGCGGAATCGCGGAGCGAACGGTCGGAATCCGGGCGCGGATCCCGACCCGAGAGAGGCTTCTCTTCCTCACGTGGAACCCCGGAGGGAGACTCATTTGCCTCCCGTGGAAGTCGAGAGCCGCGCGTCGAAAAGACGGAGACTCCGTTTGTTCTTCCCGGCGAGTCGCTGCGCAAGTACGGAGCGACACCCGAGGCTGAAGCTCCGAAACCGGTGCAGGAAGCCGCTCCCAGGCCAGCAAGCACATTCAAACCGGCCTCACTGGTGGAGGGCCCGGTTACGTGGGACGGAAGCGGGCTGCTCCCCGGCGAGTCGATTTCACGCCATCGGCGAGCGGAGGCGAATGCCGAAACCGTTTCGGAATCTGGCGGTTTCACCGAGAGCAGCACAGGCACAGAGAACATTGAAGATCCGGAACCTCTGGCGGAGCGCGAGTTGGTTGCTGAGCACGTGGAAGCCACCGAAGAAGAGTTTGTGGCGGTCCCCGAACACAATTTGAGCGGGGACGCCGAGGCTGGCGAACCGAGCTTCGAATTTGAGGAGACCGAAGAGACCAGCGACACGGCCGCGCACCCGAGTAGTGCGGAGTCTGTAGCGGACGACGAGGAAGCTTTTGCCGCGCATACGCCTCACCACGAGGAAGCGCCGGCAGAGCAGGTCGCGCATGAGGCTGAAGCCGAGTCGCATTCGCAGGTTGTGGAAGCTGAGACTGCTGCGCACGATACGGCGGAAGAGATCACGGACGGGTCTGCCTCGCATCATGTCGATCCATCCGCCCCAACGGGCTTCCGGCTTTTTGGTCTGGGTGGAAAGAAAAAGCAGGAAGAACCCGCGGCTCCGGCTCCTGAGCCGAAGGCAGCTGCCCCTGCCGCAGTATCGTCGTATGCGCCCGGCAGCGGACACATCGAAGAAGAGCTGATCGAAGAAGAGGAGTTCGATGCTCCTCATCACCATCACGGGAAGGCCGAGGAGCACGATCTGGAAGAGTACGAAGAAGAGACCCTTCCTCCCTCGATGCGCACCGGCGATCTTGGCGAGCTGCTGCAGGAAGCGCACCTCGACCACCGCATCCAGATGGACTTCGATGGAAAGAACGGCGACGAGGAAGATGGCGTCGACGAGGATGATGAGGAAGACGCTCTGGCAGTTGGCCAGCCAGCGCCAGGAACCGGCGACGGCACACGCCAGCGCTCTGATCGTGACGCCCGCGGACGGCGCGGTGGGCGCGGAGGGCGCGACGGTAGGCCCGAGCGGAGCGGCCAGAACAATCGTCGCGGCGGACCATCGCGGCGCTCCATGCAGACCTCCGATCTGCCCATCATCAGTGACCTGCTCAAGCCGGGCCAGGAAATCCTGGTTCAGATTGCGAAGGAACCGATCGCCAAGAAGGGCGCGCGTATCACCAGTCACATCGCGCTTCCAGGACGTTTCCTGGTCTTCATGCCGACGGTTACGCACGTGGGAGTGAGCCGCAAGATCGCCTCCGACGAAGAGCGCCAGCGGCTGAAGCGGATTTTAGTCAGCGAGCGCGGCGACGCCAGCGGCGGCTTCATTGTTAGAACCGCTGCAGAGGGCGCATCGGAAGAAGAACTGCGATCCGATCTGCGCTTCCTCATTCATCTCTGGAACGAGATCAAGACGCGTTCGGAATCATCGAAGTCTCCGGCGCTGATCTACCACGATCTCTCGCTCATCGAGCGCATCTTGCGCGACCAGGTGAGCGAGAACTTCTCGTCCATCTGGGTTGACTCGCAGGACGACTACGAGCGCATTGTGCGCTTCCTCAACCGCTTCTCGCCCTCGCTTGTGCGCCGGGTGAAGCTCTACACCAAGGAGGTTCCTCTCTTCGAGCATTTCGGCATTCAAGACGAAATCTCGAAGGCACTGCGCTCCAAGGTATGGCTCAAGAGCGGCGGCTCCATCGTGATCAACCAAACCGAAGCGCTGGTGGCCATCGACATCAACACGGGCAAGTATGTTGGCAAGTCGGCGAGGCTTGAGGACACAATCCTCAAGACCAATCTCGACGCGGTGCCTGAGATTGTGCGGCAGATTCGGTTGCGCGATCTGGGCGGCATCATCGTGATCGACTTTATCGACATGGATGAGCGCAAAAACCGATTCAGGGTGATGGCGGCGCTCGAAGAAGCGCTCAAAAGCGACCGCGCGCCGACCAAAGTGCTTCAGTTTAACGACTTCGGACTTGTGGCCATCACGCGCAAGCGCGTAAAGCAGTCTCTCGAACGGACGCTAAGCGTTCCCTGCCCCACCTGCCAGGCAACCGGCATGGTCAAGAGCCCAACCACCGTGTGCAACGAAATCTACATCGAGCTGCGCAAGATGAAAAAGCACTTCGAAGGGGCGGATGTTTTGCTGCGAGTGAATCCGGAGACGGTGAAGGTGCTCAAGCAGAACAACGCCAGTTGGCTGGTGGAGTTTGAAGAGCTGGTGGGCAAGAACATCCTGGTGAAGAGCGATCCAACGCTGCATGCGGAGCAATTCGACATTCAGGGCTGAGTTTTTAACCGCGAGACAAAAAAATGAGCAGAGGGGCCGGAGCAATAACTCGGGCCCCATCAGTTTTTGACGCATAGTCCTGTTCGAGGATTACACCTCAAATCCGCAAGTTCTACTTTTCACCACCACCGCGCTCGCAGCCTCGATCCAGGACTAACCC
>Ga0182015_10007545_pt1 | contig 10572 bp, 4 predicted proteins | sample 712P3MmetaG_FD_120478 | JGI IMG/M metagenome (GOLD analysis project Ga0182015, IMG submission 120478) | Permafrost microbial communities from Stordalen Mire, Sweden - 712P3M metaG | ecosystem: Environmental > Terrestrial > Soil > Wetlands > Permafrost | place: Sweden: Stordalen | collected... | reverse complement strand
GGCGCGCTTCGGATCTGCAACTCTGCGGAAATAGTGTCGGCGCGTTTTCTCATGCCGCGAATTCCAAAACCGGCTGAATCCGCGCCGACGACAAAACCCTTGCCGTCGTCCTGGACCAGCAGTTGCAGGATCGCCTCACTGTAAGTCAGAGATATCAGCAAGGTATGCGGGTCAGCATGGCGAACCGCGTTGGCGAGCGCTTCCTGGCCGACGCGGAACAGTGTATCGGAGATGCGCACTGGTATGCTGTGCGCCTCACCCGAGGTGAAGGCGGTAACCCTGATCGCTCCTCCGGCCACCATGCTTCTTGCTCTCTGCTCGAGGGCTCGCAGCAGCCCGACGGACTCCAGGAGTTCGGGCCTGAGTGCGGCGATACTCCGCCTGGCTTCTTCGTGGCTGCGGCGCACCATACTGGACGCGAGATCGAGCTCGCGGTCAATAGCACCTCGGTCGTCAATCTCATCGCGAATCGCCTGTAGCTGGAAACCTATGCCAGCAAAGCTCTGGGCCAGGGTGTCATGCATCTCATGAGCCAGCCGTTGACGTTCCTCGAGCACAGCAATGAGTCTCCATCTCTCGACATAGTTGTGGAGAGTCTGGGCCGCCAGCACGAGGAGGAGAAGCGCAATGGTCGCGGCCACCAGGTTCCCGGTGCTCCACCAGGGAGGGCCTTCCAGTACTTCCACGTCATTCATCGACGGAAGTAGAATCGCAAACGGGGTAATGTCGTGGGTATAGGCCGAATCCACCACGCAGATTCCCCGCAGTCTGAGGCGGCTCTTATTCTTGATTCCCCGGAAGGACTCCGAGCCGCTCGTGGCATTGGCGATTGCGCGGAATGACTGATTGTCTTCCGCCAGATCCAATACCATGGTGTGGTTGGGGCCTTCCTCCTTATTTTCCAGATGACCTTCGATTTCAATGTACTGGGCGTCAAAGGAACCCGTGGCGGCCTGCGAGGCCGTCACGCCCATGGAGTGAATGGGAGCGTGCGACCACAGGATATGAACTTCGGCATCTTTCAAGACGGAGCTGAAATCGTGTAGCTCTGCATTCCCTTTGGCCTCTACCTGATCGCCAATCTGGGGAGGAGTTTGGGCCCGAAAATTCTGAATTGCCAATCCTCCGGTAGAATCCTCAACGAACAGCGTAGGAAAGGTAAGAGTCACGACCCCCTGAATCGTAACGCGCGCGGGTTGGTCGGGCGCCAGTGCCCGGAGATTGGCAATCGGCTGTCCGTCGGGATCAACATGATGCTCTCGCATATCGAGATACAAAGGCTCCAAATATTGATCCTCCGCGTCGCTCCCGCCGGGTACCGGATCCGAATCCCTGCGCGGTCGCCCCGTCGGTCCGACCATCAGGAAGGGATCCGCGAGCGGTATTGTCATGCCTGCTGTCATGTTCAATAGGTCTTGGTGGGTCGCCGCCCGTACCTGCACGTTTCGCCAGAGCCCCCCGGTTTGATAGGACTTGAGACCAAAGCGGCCCGACTGGATACAGTCGGGCTGCCGTATCGCGTCAATCGTGGTCTGTCCGGAAGGTGAGATTGCGGCGGCCACGATGTTGCATCCGTACGCCAGCAGCTTGAGGTGATACCACTGCTGCGCATAAACCCGAGGCGTGACTCGATTTGCCTGATATTCGATCCATCCGTAGCCGGCACGGCCCAAGATGAGCGTGTTGTCAAGATCACGCAGTCCTGCATAGTAGCCGTCATAGGCGTCCACGCCTTCTTCCTCGTTAGTGGCCCGAATAATGAGACCGCCATCCCCGGTTTGCCCCAGGAGCTGAACGTCGGCTTCGATGAGATAGTCTCTCAAACGAGTGTCGCCATTCATCAGCTTGGCGCCGCGCTCGTCGGAGTTGTTGCGCATGGCGCCATCGACGGTCTCCCAGGCGCCGCCGAAGGGCTGCCAGTCGTCTTGCCGGTCAAGACGAAAGGAATCGTGATAAAGCGGCTGCCGCGATGTTCTGTGCCAATGCCAGCGAAGGGAAAGCGCTGTCGCGATAAGAGCTATGGAAACTACAAAGCCGATGAACCAGGCGGCTCTTGATTGGGACCGCTGAGTCATTGGGTCGCCCACCAATTAGCCAACAATTGCCTGCGGATTTCGGGAGAATCGATGTTCTCACCTGTCATCAGTATGGGAGGAAGCACACTGATGCCCGGAACCGCTCGGCCGTGAACTTGCCCGTCCATGATTTCCATCGCGGTGCGGCCCATGTCGTAAGTGCATTGCATGACGACGGAGTCGATAGCGCCGGTTCTAATCGGCGGCATCAAATCCTGGTCAAAGCCGACGAGTTTAATGGTCCGAGTCTTGTCGAACTCGACCAAGGCGTAAAAAGCCCCGGTGGTCGAGCTGTGGGACAGGGCCACAATGGCATCGACCGCCTGACCGCGATTGAGAATATCCTCCGCCACCTGCTGTTCCTGGGCAACGCTGTAGTATCCGAGCCTGCGCACCACTACCCGTATCTCGGGATATTCCCGCTCTAACGTGCTCTCGAAGCTGCGTTCTCGTGCGGTGATGCCGGTGAGCTGAGGGTTGATTCCAAGAATGGCGATCGCGCCTTGTCCATGCAGGATCTTACCCAGGCGGCGTGCAGCCATCTGACCGCCGGCCACATCATCATTCAGGACGTAGGCCAGTTTTGCGGTGGGGGCGATACCCAGATTGGTTCCGACAACCACAATGGGAAGGCCCCGTGAAACGATACGACGGATGGGGGATCGCAACGGCAGCGTCTCATCGGGGGTGATGATAATTCCGGCATAGCCTCTGGACACAACCTTTTCGAGAAGATCGATCTGCCCGGCCACGTCATCCTCACGCGTCGGGGCGTTCCAATATAGATTCATGCCCTTGCGCCGGGCTACGTGCGCGGCCCCGGCGTGTTCGGGTTCCCAGAGTACGGTTCCGCAGGCACGCGGGATGACTGCGATGGTGTTAGAAGTACGGCTGCATGCTGACAAAAAGAAGCAGAACGGAAGCCAAACGAGAAGAGTTTTGCTGCGTCTTGAGAATCGAAGCGGGGATGACATACCTGTGATGAGCTCGCGCTCTTGATTGCATTCACTCAGCTGCGCGCGAGACGGCGAATCTGGTTAAAATCCGCCAAAACTCTTCACGAGTGCCTACTAGTACATTTGTACCATGCGCGCCAACTGAGAATCCGTTAACCTCACTGCGCTTTGAAACCTGCCCGGTAAACGTTTGCTCGCGCAGGGCTTCTGCACGGCAAGGAGACATTGACTGGTCTTAACCAGGGTTCGCGCAGCTTCAAGGCAAGATTAAGCGATGCGATCGGACAAAGCAAGATCCATTTCGCGCCGGGGTGAGGTCAACGGCACGTATTCAGCTTTCTGAACGCGCCCAGCGGCGGCGCCGGATTTCCAGTGGTAGGCGTAACAGTATTTGATGGTTGGCAACAGATGAGCAGCCTGAGTCCGATCCCCCAAGGAATCGGCCAGTCGTACAGAAAGGTGATCCGATATGCGCATGAGTCTCTCTACTTCGGTTCGTGCCGGTCTAGTGCTGGCGTTCGCAATTTTCGGCGTGAGCCTCTGCAGCGCCCAATTCAGCGGCAGCGTGCAAGGCGCGGTGCAAGATCCAAGTGGAGCTGGGGTCGCGAAAGCCACGGTCGCCCTTGTGGACGTCGCCACAAACATCTCTCGCACCACAACTACCGATGGCGCCGGCAATTACGACTTCGAGAGTGTCGCACCGGGTGGCTACAAAGTCACGGCGGAAATGAGCGGCTTCCGAAAATCTGAAGTCGACATTACGGTTCTGACCGAGCAGAAATTGAATGTTCCGATCACCCTGAAGGTCGGCTCGGTCACCGAGGCCATTACGGTTACCTCGGAAGCCCCGGTGGTCGATACTTCCGACAGCCGCACTCAAATGACTCTCCAGAATCAAGCGGTGGCGCAGCTGCCTGTCATCGGCCGCAACCTGGTGACGCTGGTGACGATGGCTCCAGGGGTATCCGGATTGGGAACCGGCAACCTTATTGGCACTCCCGCATCCGGAATCGACAACTTCGCGACAGAAGAGGCGGTTGACGCGAGCGCCAATGGCCAGGGGTCGGACAATAATCAGTATGTTGTGGACGGCCTCGACGTGACCAGCGGCATTCGCCAGGGCGTTTTGAATCTGACTCCAACTCCTGACTCGATTCAGGAAACCAGCGTTCAAGTCAACACGTTTTCGGTGGAGCATAGCCGCGCCGCCGGGCTCGTAACGGCGTTCACCACCAGATCCGGCACCGACCAGTTCCACGGTTCAGCGGCGGATTATTTCTTCTATCAGAAGATGTTCGCGCAACAGCACTTCCAGGGTCCCTATAAGCCCTTTCATCAAAACGACTTTTCGTTTGCGGTCGGTGGTCCGGTCATTCCGCATAAGGGGTTATTCTTCTACTTTGCCGCTGAGCCAAAACGCTCAACGAATCCCGCCGGAAGCCAGATTACGTTTCCAGACACCGCGTTCCTAACCTTTATTCAGGGAACGCCAGCGTTAGCGGGGACGGTGGGAACCCACGTCCTCACCACGTACCTGCCGGTCGGTTTGTCCGGCGTAACCGTCAACCAGACAGCGCAACAGGTTCTGGGTACCGGTGCGAACGGTTGCAACACCGCGGCAACGGATTTCATCCCTTGCGCGTTGCCCATGACCGACATCGGTAATTTCAGCGCTACGGCCGTACGCAACGGAACACAGTATTTTGGCCGCATCGACCAGCAATTCAAGAACGACCGGATCTATGCGAGCCTTTACCGGACCTTGCTAACCACCGGAGCGGCGTCGGCGACGCCGCAATTCTCGAGCCTCGACCCTACCTGGGAAGTGGCGGGCCAGGTGTCCTATACGCACACCTTCTCTCCAACCACGCTGAATGACGCCAGCGCCGGTCAAAGCCGGGTGGAGGGAAAACTTGCCACTGGAGAAAAGGACTACACGGTCCCCAACATCAGCGCAGGCATCAGCGAACAATTGGGAGCGGGCTTCGCGCAGGGAGACTTCATTCAGCACAACTATCACTGGCGCGATGTCCTCACCCACGTCCAAGGCACCCATACCCTGAAGTTTGGTTATGAAGGCTGGTATGGGGACGATGTCGAGAATTTCCAGGGTCCCTGGTCAACCCCGTCGATCGGCTTCAACAATATCTTGGCTTTGGCCCAGGATGCTCCCAACAACGAGGGAGGAGTGTTTTACAATCCCCAGACCGGTACGCAGGAGAACGCGAGTTGGGATGCCGCTTCGAGAACCTTTGGGCTGTTTGCGGAAGATACCTGGAAGGCGCGGAAGAATCTGACTCTGACCTTGGGTCTGCGATATGACGACAGCGGAAACCCGTACTCCAAGAGTGCAACGACGGTTTTTGGAAACTTTTACTATGGCACAGGCTCGACTACAGCGGAGCAAATTGCGAATGGCTATGCCAAGCCAACCCACAATGCACTGCTGCACTCGGTCGACGGCTTGCTCAGTCCTCGCATCGGTTTCGCCTGGGATCCGACGGGAAATGGCAACTGGGCGATTCGCGGTGGAGGGGGAATCTATGACAATTGGCTCACCAACGCGAACGTGCAGGAAGAATTTCGCGGCAACCCCCCAGGAGAGGTTGCACCGAGCTTTATCCCAGGGGGGACGGCCACTGCGCAAGGGCCTATTTTCGCTCTAGGGACTTCAAACACGCCGCCTTTTGGATTCACCTTCCCGACTTTCCAGGGCGGCCTTAACGCACAAGGAGGTCTGCCCGGTGCCAGTCCCAACATTGCCGGCATCAATCCGCTCCTAAAGTCCCCACAATCGGATGTTTGGTCTTTGACGGTGGAACGGAAGCTTACCAATAACCTCGCGGCCAGCATTGGTTATTCCGGCTCCCACACCTACGATATCGCAAGTGAGGGCAACAATACTGGCGGTGTCTCGTATGGCGCCGACATCAACGTTTTGAATGACGATTACATCATCCACAACACCAGCAATGGTAATCTGACCCGACTCAATCCCAGCTTCGGTGCCATTACCTTCACCGCCAACGACCGGGTTTCTAATTACGAAGGGGTGTTCGTCGATCTGAAAGGACACTTTTCGCGTGGCTTCGTGGATGTCTCCTACACGCGTTCCCGCTCCGAGGATGACGCGGGAGCTTACCCCAACCCTTTTGATCCTCAGGCGTATTACGGGCCATCGGCCTGGGATGTGCCGAACCGCCTCTCGGCCACCTTCAACTACTCGCTGAAAGGCCTAAATGGTGGGACAGGCGCCCTCGGCCTACTGACCGGCGGGTGGGGAGTTAGCGGTACCACCATTTTCCAGTCTGGCGAGCCCCTCACCGTCCAAGCGAACAATTCCTACCAACCGGTTTGCGCCAACGCTGGCCCTTGCCCAGCGCCCGGGAACCCGGCCGTAGGGTATGGTCCCAACAGCGGGGACTACAACGCGGATGGGGCGCCTTTTGGCACCAATCCCGATTACCCGAACGCGCTCGCTTACAGCGAGAGCACTTCTAGGACCGCTTTCCTCACGACCGGAGCCATCCCCAAGGCCGACTTCGCCGTTCCTACTTTCGGCGACGAGGGGAACGAGAAGGTGGGACAGTTCCGGCAGCCCAACTATTTCGATACGGACCTCAACTTCTACAAGGACACCCATCTCACCGAAAGGATCAATTTCGAACTCCGGTTTGAATTCTTCAATATCTTCAACCGGGCAAACCTGACGAACATCGATAACAATTTTACCGATGGAAATTTCGGACTAGCTACGGGATCACACCTGCCCAGATTCTGGCAAGTGGGAGGCAAGATTTCGTTCTAGCCTGCGACAAGCAGAAAAGGAGAGCCGGCCCACTTCATCCGAAGCGGGCCGGCTTTTTGCTGTTCAACCGCCGCGAGGTCGGGGCACGGGATGCGTAAGGCCGACTGGCGCCCTTGCGAAACGCCATGTCACCGGGGAGCGTACGAAGACAATAATTGGGAAGAATAATCTGGCGATGACGAGAATAGGCGGTTTCCGAATGGCAAGACAGACGCCCTTCGGGGACGGGCCGCGAACTCCCATTCGGATGCGGGACGGAGAACGACTGCTTGGTCGCCGGCAGGTTATGAAGTATAAACGCAGTAGTAGGGCAGAGCGAGATCTGGCGATGGCAGAGATGCGAGTGATGCGCAACATTTGTCTTCCTCTCACGCCTGTCTTTTCCTTGCTTTTGGTTCTTTCCTGGGCATCGGCCCAAGGCGTGGGAGATCAGTTCGGAGCGATCGCCGCAGCACTGCAGAGCAAGCAGTTCGACATGGCGCTGGAACTGCTTCGTCCTGCGCTGATGCGGTCTCCCAACGATTCGCAGCTCTGGACAATGCAGGGGACGGCGTTTGCGGGAGAAGGGCATGCGAAGGAAGCACTGGCTTCGTTTCGTAGCGCGCTAAAGATCTCTCCTGACTATCTTCCTGCCCTGGAGGACGCGGCCCAAATCGAGTATGAACGCGGGAGTCCTGCGGCGATTCCCCTCATCGAGCATGTGCTGCGCTTGCGCCCCGCAGATGCGACCAGCCATGCCATGCTCGCGGTGCTTGAATACCAGCAAGGAAACTGCGGCGCTGCGGCCCCTCATTTTGAAAAGGCTGGGCAGTTGTTCGACTCCCAGCCCAGTGCGCTGCATGCCTACGCCGTCTGCCTGGGGAAGCTCAAACGATACGATCAGGCGGCAAAAGTCTTCGAGCGCACGGTGGCTCTCAACCCGGACGATGAGAAGGAGCGTCACCTACTGGCAGCAATCCAACTCATGGCCAACCAACCGACGGATGCCCTGGCTACTCTGGGGCCGCTATTGCAGGCAGCCAATCCGGATGTCGGGACGCTCGAACTGGCATCCACCGCCTACGAGGCCACAAAAGACACGGCACGAGCGGTCAGTACTTTGCAGCAGGCGATTTTGCTCGACCCGCGGAATGTGAGTCTTTACCAGGACTTCGCCAGCATCTCTTTTACTCACGGATCGTATCAAGTGGGGATCGACGTTATCAACGATGGTCTACTCCTGCAGCCGGAAGCAGCGCCCCTCTATTTTGCGCGTGGTATTCTCTACGTCCAATTGAGCCAGTACGACAAAGGGGAGGCTGATTTCGAGAAAGCCTACGAATTGGATCCCAACCAGTCCATTACTGCTGCGGCGCAGGGAATAGCGGCGGAGCAGGAGAACGATTTCGATCGTGCACTGGCCAAGGTGCAGGCATCCTTGGCACGGAAGCCGGATGACGCTTTTATGCTTTACCTGCAGGCTGACATCCTTGCCGCGAAACACCCAGGCCCGGACACACCTGCCTTTCAACTGGCGATGCGGTCCGCGCGGAAAGCGGTGGCGTTGCAGCCCACGCTGGCCGTCGCACGGGGCGTTCTAGGGAAACTGGACCTGGAAGCGGGACGCGATCAAGACGCGGTCGAACAGTGCCGCAAATCGCTCGAAATCGATCCGACGGATCAAACCGTGCTATATCACCTGATTCAGGCGCTCCGGAAAACCGGACATGAAGGCGAGATCCCGGACTTGCTGAAGCGGCTCGCCCAGCTTCGTGAGCAAGCACTGAAGAAAGACAAGGACCGCTATCGGTACAAACTGGTCGACTGAGAACACCGCACCCCACTCGACGGCAATCATTGTGGTGGGGTTGCTTCCTTGCTCTCGGAGGCTCCTGGCTCATAAAGCTTGTATCTGTTGGCTGATCCTTCCTGGCCTCTCGATTGTGCGAGAAGATCCCCCAACCGCTTTTCCAACTCCGCCATCTCTGTCGTCGAGCCTTTTCCACTCTGCCGCAGCGCCTGAATCAGGCGATAGAGCGCTTCCTGGTCATCGGGATTGGCGCGCAGCGCCAGCCGACACTGCTCGATAGCGAGATCCAGATGACCGGATTTCAGATAGAGCTTGCTGAGAATGTCCCGCGGGAGAACGAAGCTGGGATTGAGCTGCGTGGCTCGCGTAGCCGTTACAACCGCCTCCTTAAACCTCGCGCTGCCGGCTGGCGCACCCTGCTGGACCAGGATTTGAGCCTTCAAGTAATACAGAAACGCGTCCTGACTGTGGCTTTTCATCTGGGCATTGACCGTGGCCAGCGCTTGGTCGAGGTTACTGTGTTGTATCTGCGCCATTCCTTCTGCAACTGCCCCGGAGGCTTGGCTAGGATCGAGGTGCATGGCGGTCTGGAAATCAGCCTCGCCTTTGTCATACTGCGCCAGTTGAATGTATAGAATGCCACGCGCGATGTAGAGGGGAGCCGCCTTCGGTGACTCCTTCAGTCCCACATTCACCATGTCAATGCCGACCTGAAAAGACTGGTGATTGAATGACAATGTGGCGAAGTCGAGATAGTACCTGGTCTTCTTGGGATTGGTGACGATGGCCTGATGAAGCAACTCCACCGCCTTCGGCGTGTTGCCTTCCTCTTCATAGGCTGACGACGCCAGGTCCAGCGTGTCGGAATCGGGTGGTTTGACTTCGAGCAACGGCTCAAGAGTTTCCACCGCCTCTTTCCCCAGGTGAGCCGCCACCTGCGCATCGGCTAGATTCCAGCGCGCGTGAGGATTCTCGGGAAACTGCGCAACGAGTTGCTGAAACACGGGGATCGCATCATGTGCCCGGTCCAAATCCATCAGGCAGGAACCGTACTCCGCCAGGGCTGCGGGTTGCACGGCGATGAGTTGGGTGCTCTGCACAAAATGCTTCACCGCGGTCGCACAATCATGTTGCTTGTAAGCCAGAACCGCGAGCATGGCGTGACTGGTGGGATCGTTCGGCATTTGGTGGAGAATGCGGTTCAGGAGCGGAATGGCATGCGGGCTACCCACCTTGTATTCCAGTTCGGCCGCACCTTCGAGGGCGGGAAGATAGTCCGGAGAGATATTCAGCGCCTTGTCATATGCCGCCAGCGCTTCATGGTCTCTGCCGAGACCTGAGAAGGCAATGCCCTGCAGCGTCCAGAGCTTGGCATCGCGGGGGAATTGCTGCACCTCGGAAGTAGCCAACTGCAACGCCTGCGCGAAGTCGTGTGCCCGCAACGCGGACTGGATGGCCTCGGTTGGGCTGGCATTGAAACCGTTCTGTCCGAGTCCTGGAAGAGGCAACGTCAAAACAAGCAAAAGGATCGTAACTCTGGGACGCATCATGACCTAGGTCGCAGTACGCCTTTACTCAAAATGCTACTTCGATTTTGTGGCCGTCGAATTCTGTGGCGCGAACAGTCTCCTCGAGCTTCACTTGGATTCTCCGCCGCCCGGGCGGCAGCATGCGAGAGCCCTCGGCTAGGCGCAGGGTCAACACGCGGCGTGCGTTATTCCAGTCCATTTGTGTTCCCATCCATTCGCCCTTGCGGTAGTCGAACGTTTTGCCGTCATCTTCGTAGAGCAAGAACGAACCATCCGAACCAGGATAGATGGAAACAGACAGGGGCTGGTCAACTCTTTCCTCGGCATATTGCTTTACCGGGCCGAGGGGGAGAATGGCGCCAGCCCGAATGTAGAGGGGGATCGTTTCCAGATCGACCGCGCGTGTGACCTCGCG
>Ga0182015_10007543_pt1 | contig 10573 bp, 13 predicted proteins | sample 712P3MmetaG_FD_120478 | JGI IMG/M metagenome (GOLD analysis project Ga0182015, IMG submission 120478) | Permafrost microbial communities from Stordalen Mire, Sweden - 712P3M metaG | ecosystem: Environmental > Terrestrial > Soil > Wetlands > Permafrost | place: Sweden: Stordalen | collected... | reverse complement strand
GAAGAGGCAGAGCCGAGTCCAGGTCTGCTCGCGCTTGTTGCTCTGGGTGTGTGCGCGGCCGGGGGGTGGGGGGGGGGGGGGGGGGGGGGGGGGGGGGGGGGGGGGGGGGGATATACGTTACCATTGCATTATTATAAATAAAAGGTAATAACTAATAAATAATATATGGAAATCTTACCAAACGTCGGGGCGCCCTCGGCCCGGGCCCAAGCCACAGGCTCCGGCCAACAGGTACCCGCGCTCTTTTCGGAACGAAACCGTCGAAAACCGTTCGTCCGGGCTTGTAGCGGGTGCGCGGGCGATTACGAAGACCCGGATCGAACGGCGTGGACGGAAGAGATCGACGAGCGAGACGAAGAGGGCCAAAGCGTAGACCAATCTTCGACGACGGAAAGTCTTCCTGTGCCGCGCCAGTGAGCGTCAGGAGAAGTGCGAGGAGAAGAAGGAGGGCGGGATGCGTAAGAAGAAAGAAACACAGGCCAAGCGAGTCCACCTGCCGAGTCAACACGAAGTTCTGCGCGACGCCATGCTGAGCGCCGCGCAGTGCGACAGTTGGTTGACGCTGCGAGAGCTTGCCGGCTTGACGCATTACGGCGAAGCCAGCATATCGGCGCAGTTGCGGCACCTGCGCAAGCCCAGGTATGGCGCATTCGTCGTGGACAAACAGGTGAGAAGGTACGCAGGCGTCTACCAGAATACGGAACGAGGCGCGGTCTGGGAGTATCGGCTGAGTCGAAACGTGCGCGCGGAGTTTCGGCGGGATGGGCGACGCGCGCCGCTGTTGCGAAGCCTGACCTACGCGGCGATCTCGTTGCCAGAGTGAAGAAGTCGACGTCGAGCGGTCACGCGGGGGCTTTCTGGTGCGACGGTGGCTAGAGGTTGCTGTCAAGTCTCGCATGCAAAGACGGCAGGGATCCGCAGACTCCGCCCTGCGCCACAAGTCTGTTGAACGGTCGAGCGATTCGATGGGGGACGAGGCGGAGGGCCGATGGGCGTCAAACCGGAGATGGCATTCGATGTTTGTTGGGAAGTGTATCGCAGCGCCAAAGAAGTGCTGGAGGCCAAGCGAGGCATGTCGGCGCTGAAACCTGAGGAGGCCACCAAGTATTTATGGTGTCCCGACGTTCGTCCGCGAATAAACCAGTGGGCGGTGGATTTCGCGCTGGCGGGCAAGGCGGCGTTGGACGGGCCGGACCGGGCCTCGCGCATGGTGCTGTTTCGACTTTATTATCTGGGACTCGCGCCGTACGAGAAGGCGCGCTATTTTCTCGGCTTGAGCGAAAACACCTGGGTGCAGTGGACCGAGCAAATTCGCAAGCGATGTGGCAGCGAATTGCTGCGGCGCGGCATGTTTCCGCCGCGAAAATATTTTACCTTGGCGGCATAACGACTGCGCTGCGCTGGCGTTGCCGCTGGGCTGCGCGGACCGCTCGGCGCTACGTTCGCACAAGCGCGTCGCCGACGCGAAGAAGTTTGCCGGTTTCCGACGGCGGCACACACGTGTTGGTGGCCAGGCGATAAAAATGGTCGAAACGCTCGCTGGTCGCCCACGCCGGAAGATTTTCTTTGCGTAGATCGCTAAAGCGTTTCTGGAAGCCGATGTCATTTGCGCCGGTATAGGAATCGCGCGGGGGCACGCTGCAACGCGCGCACGGATTGCTACCCTCGAATTCCACGTCGCCGATGCGGAAGCGCACCGCGTAGGTATCCTTCGGTCCGAAGAGTTGATCTTCCCAGAACGCGGGCACGCCATCGATTTCGAGCGTGGTGCGAAAGCGGCGCCGCGCTTCCTCCAGGGTGATCTCCGGAAACCAATCGCAGATTTTTCGCAGCGATGCCGTCGAGACGATCGTCGGTCCATGAGCGTCGGGATCGTCAGGGAAACCATTCTGCGAATAGCGCACGATGATCTGCTGGTCAAAGAAAACGCTGAACCATTCCGCGGCGGTTTCTACATCGTGCGGAAAGGCAAATTCTCTGGCGGGAATATTGCGCCGGTCGCCGGGCACCGCTAGTTTCACGCGACGGAGGTCCGGCGCAAACTCCGCGCGAATGGCAAAAATCGCCGCCGAACGTTTTCCGTTTACCCAGCGATTGTCGGCAGTGTAGAGCGCCCAAGCGCGATCGAGTTCCAGGCTGCCCGCCGGGCCCATACGCGCTTCGGTAACCGACACCGGATCGAGCGCCTTGATGGGATGCACACGTATTCCTGCAAGGCGCGGCTGCGTTTCGGGAGGATTCACGCAACGAGTTTAGCAGACCCGATGCTGCCCGCTTGCGAACTTACGCCCGCAAAGTTTCGTCGAGCATCGCCGCGAGTTCGCGATCCAGGCGCCTTCAGTGCGCTGGGTAATCTTTCAATTCCGGCGGATTGGCGCGGCTGGCCGGCGGCACGATGCCGTTTAGCCGCAGATACACTACGATTTGGCCGTAGTGATCGGCGGCATGCCAGATCGCAAGTCCCGCAATCCCCAATCGCGTGTTGGGCCCGCCATAAGGACCGTCGATGGGGTCGTACATATTCTTGCTGGTTACCGCGTTCAAAGAATCGTTCATCGCTGCGAATGAATTTCGCAGATAGGTCAGCAACTCGGCGCGCGTTTTCGCTGGATTCGGTCCGCCTTTGTCACAATCCGGCGGCGGCGTCTTGCCGTCGAGTTCCGCGGCAAAAGCAAAATTCGAGCACGCTACGTGCTTCACCTCTTCGGCGAACGTGCGCATGTCGGTGGGACCGAAAGCTGCAACCTCGGCGGGTTTCACCGGCATGGTCGGACGAAATCCGTATTTATCTTCCGGCATGGCTTCGGCGGCCGAGCGGAATTCAAATTCCTGCCCGCCGAACGTACGCATCAGCCCGCTGCCGACGGTCTCGTTGTGGCTCAGTTCCGCCGCGGTCGGTTCGTGAGGCAGCGCTTTCGGCGGCTCCGGCGCAGCCTCTTGGGCGCGTAAAGGCGGCACCGCGAGCGTGAGCAGCGCCACCAGCGCGAAGAGAAATCCGTATTTCCGACTTGCAGGCGTCATGGCAGCCTCCCCGGGACGACGATCAAACTACAAAGTTTAGCATCTCGAGCGGGACGGACACTCCTCGCTGTCCAAGCCGAGCCTGCGGCAGAACCGGAACGACAGGCAGAAATGCCCGTGCTACGGAGCCACCAATTTCGCAGCGAAAAATTTCCAGTCAAGGAGATACTAGAAAGAGCCAATGATGAATAAGAAGTCCACGTTTTTGCTCGCTTTGCTTTGCGCCGCGCCGGCCCTGTCGCAGACCGGCCCAGCATCAGCGCCCACGACCACGGCGACGACACCCGGCGTGGTAAGCGTAACCATACCCTTGCAAATATCCGCTCCGGCGGGATGCGCGGTCGCGTTTTCATCCTCCGGCACTGTGCCGGTGATCACGGTATCGGGTTGTCCAAATACAATTTCGCCGGCTCCGCCACCGACGCCTGCTCCCACTCCTCCTGCCGCCCCCAGCGCCAGCGGCGCCACGGTCACGCCCGCGAGCGGTGGCGCGATCGTGGATGCCAGCTTGGTGACGTGGACGCTAGGTCCGAGCGTAACCGTCGCCGGCGATTCCGACTGCTCGCCCAATTCCTGCGGCAGCGTCATCCAGCAGAATGCAACGCCTCTCGTCGGCACCGCCGCCACGCTGCTGCTTTTCTATAACAATGTGGTCTACACCGAGAATCAGGCCGCCAACTGGTGGAGCTGGAACGGTACGAAGTTCGCGAAAGTTGCAGGCGACCCGCGGACTGCAGCGCCTTCCGCACCGCCGGCTCCGCCGACGCCAACGCCAACCTCGACACCGCCCGCCCCCACGCCGGGCGCGCCTCTCGCCGCTTTCCCAGGAGCCCAGGGCGGCGGAGCTGCAAGTGCCGGCGGACGCGGCGGCGTGGTCATCGAAGTGACCACCACCGCGGATTCTGGCGCCGGCTCGCTGCGCGCGTGTCTGACGGCGTCCGGTCCGCGCACCTGCATTTTCCGCGTGGCGGGTCTTTTTCCAGTTTTGTCGGAAATCGAAGTCGACAATCCCTACCTGACCACTGCGTGCCAGTCGGCTCCCGGCCAAGTGCTTCTCGGCGGGCCGACGAGCCCGGCAATCTTGCGCATCTCCACGCATGACACCATCACCCGCTACTGCACCTTTTCGCCCGACAATCCCAGCGTTGCCTCCGGCCCAGGCACTGGTACGGTGGGCTACTCGATCATCAACACCCAGGCTTACAACAACATCGCCGATCACATCACCTCGCGCTGGGCAGGGAACAAGGAGTGGATCGCATACGCCGGCTATGCCGGCGAGTACAACTCCAACTCCACGCTGCAATTGTCGCTGATCTACGAACCGCACGAAGGACACCCGGTCGGGCCGTCGACCAGCGAGAACGACACCGTTTCGATCACTCAGGCGTCACCGAACAACGATTTCCATCACAACCTGCTGGTGAACATCGACCACCGCATCCCGGAATACAACAATCCGACTTTCCGGTGGATCAACAACTACACCTACAACTATTCGACGTACGCGGTGCTGGCGTTGGGTGCCACGCAAAGCGACATCATCGGCAACGTCTGGGACTACCAGAATCTGGTGCCGGGGTTTGCGTTTCCGATTTATTCGACGGATGGCACCTGGCCTGGTTCGCTACCCGGAACCCCTTCGTTTTATATCGCGGGCAATATGGGCAACTGCTCGCCGCAGTGCGCCACGGTAAACGCAGATCAGTACGGCCAGCTGGCTCACAAAGCTGCCGGCGAAAACGTGGTGACCGACCTCGGCGCTTTTCCGGCATCCTGGCAACGCTTTACGCCGCTGCCGGCCACCAACGCCTTTCCGATCACGGTCACGCCCGCGACGGATCTGCTGGCGCTGCTCGCGCCTACGGTAGGGAACTCGCAACACCTCGACTGCAACGGCAATTGGGTTTCGCATCGCGACCCGGAAGACACCCGCATCGTCAACGAAGTGACCTCCCACGGCAGCGGCGGTTTCTGGCCCAATGGCGTAACCTCCATCGGCAACGCAACATTTCCCACACCAACGAACGACTGGACCGATCACCCGCAAACCTCCGGCTTCACCGTCTGCGTGGAATCCCTACACGACGGCATTCCCGACCAGTGGAAAAAGTTGAAGGGTTTGAGCACCACAAACGGCAACCTGTACAAGACTCTCGCGCCAAACGGTTTCACCTGGCTGGAGAACTATCTGAACGGCCAGTAGCGGGGCGAGTGGAATTCGACGGGTCAACGGCAGGGAATAAGCCCATCCGGCGCGTCTCACCTGCTTGCTACCGGCATTAGATCGAGGGCCGCCATCCTTGGCGGCCTTTTCCATTTCAATCGGCTTGGCAGGTATGCGTCTGTCTACGGCGCCGTTGCCGCCGCGCTGGCTTCGGTGATCGATTTATAGCCGCAGGCGCCCGCTCTCCGCAACGCTTCCACCGCTTGCGCCGCCGTCATAAGCGGCGTGGTCTGAATACTTTGCACTGCGCCGCCGCCGGCAAACGCCATCGAAATGGCGGCCGCTGCGATGTTGTCGGGCATCTCGGTAATCGCAATCACATCGAACGCACCGAACGCAAAGAACGAAATCTGCATCTTGCCGCCGAGCTTTTCGATCGGCCCGCGCACCGCTTCGAGCCGGTCCTGCGGATTTTCCATCAACTTTGCCCAGGCTTCCTTGGTGTAACTGACCTGATGAAAGAAATATGGCATGCGAATCTCCTGACCAGTCGGCGTTCCGGGGTTGGATGGCGGGACTATGCTCTTGAAAACAAAGGCTGTCAAGATTCCGCAAAAATAATTGAAGATTTCCCTTGACAAAACTTTAGCATGTGATACACTTATCTTCGTAGAAAAGAACGCCTCGACATTTCCGTCGGGGCTTTTTCATTTTAGGGGCGGCGCAACGCCGCTTTTGCCGACCTTCAGATTGGCTAACACCCGGGAAATACAAGAATTAGCCGTTTGCGACGGGCTCACTCCGTCGAAGGCGTACCTCTTCGCCGCCCGGCGTGTACGTGTGTTTTAACCCCATCCAAATAGGAGCAAAGATGCCGAACTACCAAAATTTGACCCCACCGTCGTCACTGTTTCCCGGAGACGTGGGTTTCAGCTTCAACAATGAAGCCTTTCCGGCAGGCGCCCAGGCGGGAAGCCAGTTCGCGCTGCCCAGCTTCACGGGAACCTCCGACGGCGGCACCGCCGTGCGCTGGCAGACCATCTTCACGACCGCGCCCACCGCCGTGAACCTCGTGCTGCAGGGCGCCATGGCCGACGTCGACACCGAATACCAGACCATCGACACCTCCACCGCCGTGGCCGGCGAAGCCCGCAGCATCCCCAACAACAATCCGGCGGCCACCAGCCCGGCGCTTGGCATTGTGCAAGCAAAATTTCTGCGCATCAAATTTGTTTCGTCCACCGGTGGCGCCGGCCTGACCGCCAAGATTCTCGTCTAACGCCGAGCCCTCGTGCGTACCCAAGAAACCAAAATTGTGGCGGGCCGTCCTCGAGCAGGCCTACCAGGACGCCGAACTAGGGGCGAATCGCGACGACTTCATTTCGACTTCGTCGAACGAGTCGCTGCCTCCTGGTACCGCCGTCACGCTTGCCGGTTCTTGCTGGCCGACAGAGCGCACCAAGGCAGTTCGCTATTTGCGAGCCGAACAGCATCTTTGAAGCCGGTGGCCTGAACATTGTTTGCGACTACGCCGACGTTCCCGTCGATCGCGTCATCTCCTGGGCGCGTCGTCGCTATTCGTTTGCCGCCTGACTGCATTGCCTTTGCCCACTGATCGCATTGGAGCGGCCCTTGGACCTTCCGTGTCCGCTTGTGATGGTTGGTTTTCCCAGATTGGATTGCTCCCCGTGACATCCGAAAAAAGTTCGCCTCGCACCAATGGCCATACCGCCTCGAAGTCCCGCGTCAATGGCCACGCAGCACCATCCACTTGTCAGGATGAGATTGCGATGCTGGAAAATCGAGCTGCCTCTGACGACTCGCGCGGCCCCCTCGTTGCAGAGGCTACGATGTTCGCAGCCGATTGCGCGAACCGCGACGCGTACGCTGAGGTGGCTCCGGCCGAAAGCAAAGGGAAGCGGCTCCGCACAAACGGAGCCGCGACCCAGCCGCCAAGCGCGACAGCCGCTGCTACCACCGACAAATCAAAAGCTCCGCCGGAATTCCTCCCGCCACCGAGTTTCTTCCGGAAGATGGAGCCAGTTTCGTCGAAGCCGTGCACGAAAAAGTAGACCTGATCGAGTTGGAAGTAAGTCTCCTCAAGTCCAAAGACGAAAAAATTCGCCAGCGCGAACTGGCCTATCTCCGCGAACTCAAGTACGGAAAGGTCGCCACATTTCCGGAGGACGACGATATCCCGCGCATCGTATTCGATCCCCCGGATCCTCCCGGCCAGTCCGACCGTGACTAACGTCTCGCATCGTTGGCGCAAACGAAATAATGCCGCAAGCCTCTGTAGCGGCGAGTTCATCTCCCCAACTTATCTTCGGATCCATCGAGCTCGCAAAACCAAAAAGGAACCAACATGACGACAACCCCCAATCTCCAGCACCTAGGCATGATCGTCGAAATCGCCGGCGTAGCCTCCGCGCTAGCAGGCGTAGTCCTAAGCCTGCATCACTGGCCAGCCGCGGCCGCGCTGGTCGGCGGCGGCGTGGCCTACGTAATCGGCAAAACCCTCCGCGGAGAAAAACCCTAGCTCTCTCCGCCTCAACACCTGTAGCCGCCCTCTTTCAGAGGGCGGGGGTTGACGCAGATACAGCCCATACCCAAACGCGTCCCAGTAAACGCAACCATGCTTACCAGGCCAACTCGGAAAACCGCGCCCTCCGCGACCAGGAAAAAACCGTCCAGCGTTCTCGGCAGCTACGACCCATTCCCGCGCCAGCGTGAGTTTCACTATTCGTCCGCAAAATATCGACTGTTCGGCGGCGCGGCGGGTCCCGGCAAAACGAAAGCCCTGTTGTGGGAAGCCATTCGCCAGGCGCACGAAGTGCGCGGCTCCGATTCGCTGCTGCTCCGCCGCACCTATCCGGAACTCGAATCGTCGCTGCTCGCGTACTTCCGGCGCGACGTGCCCCGCTCGATGTATCGCGAGTACAACGAGTCGAAACACATCGTCACCTGGAAAAACGGATCGACCACGCGCTTCGGTTACTGCCGCAGCGAACACGACGTCTACCCAGTATCAAGGCGCGGAGTTTTTGTTCATTGGCGTTGACGAGCTGACGCACTTCACCCTGAAGCAATGGCAATTTTTAACCTCGCGCAACCGCTGCCCGGTGAAGGGAAGCGTCGCGTGCATGGCCGGAGCCACCAATCCCGGCAACATCGGCCACGCCTGGGTGAAAGCTCTTTGGGTCGATCACACTCCACCGCCCGGCTACGATCGGCCCGAACTCTACGCCGCCCGCGAATACGATTTCATTCGCGCGCGCCTGGACGACAATCCGATCTACGCGAAGGACGCGGCCTATCGCCGCACCCTGGAAGCGTTGCCCGAACACTTGCGCCGCGCATTTCTGGAAGGCGCCTGGAACGTTTTCGCGGGCCAATATTTCGACGTGTTCGACGTCGGGCGGCACACCACCAGGCCCGAAGATTTTCGGCTGGAATCCTGGTGGCCGCGCTGGATCTCCATCGACTGGGGCTGCATGACCGCGACGCGCAGCTCCTCCAAACCCTAGCCACACTAGCCGCCGGCCGCCCAAGCCGACCTGAACGACGAAAAAACCAAAACCGCCACAGTAACGAAAGAGCGCGACGAAGCCATACGATCCGCCAAAGGGGGAAGTGCCCTGCGTCGCCTGGCCCGCGCCGCTAAGTGGTTCGCGCTAGGCGCAGCCGCCGGAGCCATAGCCGCCCGCGCCACGCACTAAAAATGTCACGCGCGAGTTCCCGCTCAAGCCCAACAAGAATATTCGTGGAGAAAAAATGATCGATAATTCAACCGACAAAAAATCTTCGCGAAACGCTCCATAGCGCGTAGCGAGTTCGCAAAGCCTGCAACTTTCAGCGACGGCACCCGCACCCGAGATCCCCACCCGAGCAGCCGCTGGCGACCTCTGGCGCACCCCCCGCGCCAGAGGTCCCGCGCCCGCGCCAGGAAGAAGCTAAAGGGGAGGCCAGGGAAATCCACAGAAAGAAGCCCACAAGGCCCAATAAATCGCGCAAGGCCCAAAGATTCCTCTTGACACTGCGTCCTATAAGTAATATTATGTTAACTAGGAAATGAGGCTGGGAAATGGGCCTCTAACCATCGGTCCGGCCGGTCACAGCCTATCCGCCGTATCGTCGTTCCCCGCTGCACTACTTCTTATCCGCGCTCCTAGCCAACTTCTGCTGTGCCAACTCATACTGAATGTATTGCTCCAGAAGATGAGGATCCGCTCCAACCAATCGGCGTCCGTTAACGAAGATCGTCGGTGTGCTGTTAACTTCAAGCTTTTGCCCGTTGACACGGCTGGCGTCAACGGCCGCCCCAGCCTCCGGGCTAGCCATGCAAGCCCGGAACGAATCCGCGTTCAGACCAGCCTGCCCGGCATATTCGGTCATCTTCATCCAGGCGTTCTCAGCCGAAATGATTTCCTGATTTTCGTAGATCGAATCGTACATTTTCCAGAAGGCCGCCAGATCCTGCTGGTAAGCGCACCGGCCAGCCAGAGCCGCGGTCCGCGCCCAGGGGTGCAGCACCTCAATCGGATAGTCCTTAAACACCACCCTCACCTGCGGATAAGTTTGCAGGATGCCGCGCATGACGTCATGCAGGCTGCGGCACACCGGGCACTCGAAGTCCGAAAACTCCACCAGCGTCACCGTCGCCTTAGGATTGCCTAGGGACGGCGCATCCTTTAAGTCCATCAGCGCCCGATTCTCAGCCAATGGATCTTTGCCCAAGTCCGATATATCGCCGCGAATAAGGTACTTGCCGTCCTTGCTGACGTAGAATTTTCCGTCTTCAGCGCTCTCCCCGACCTTCACGGACACTGCCGTCTCCAGCAGTCCCGGGATCGGCGTCTCCTTCGGAGCAGAGATGGTCACTTGCACATCGGGACCGAACGCATACAGATTGCGCAGGTAAGCCTCAATGGTCTTCTGAATGGGCGTCTGCACCGCCTGGCTGTCCGAGACAGCCGGCTTCGCAGTGGGCGCCGAGTTCCCTTGCGTTGCCTGCGCACCCGCACCGGGTGTGACGAAACTCAACGCGAGGATACCTAGGGTGGTCAGTGAAGCTTTCACCGAGAACCTCTTCCTTTTATGGAATGAACCGCTGTGCAATGGGAAACGGACGACCCAATCCGAACGCACGCGAAGTTATCTTCAGACCGGGCGCCGCTTGCTTACGTTTATATTCGTTGCGATCCACGAGTTGTGCAATATCGCGCACCAGCTTCAGATCAAATCCGTAACGATCGGCAATCTCCTGAGGGCCCTTCAAGTCTTCGATGTAAAGCTTAAGGATGCGGTCCAGAACGTCGTACGGCGGCAAGCTGTCCTCGTCCTTCTGATCGGGCCGCAGCTCGGCGGATGGCGGCTTGTCCATGG
>Ga0182015_10007542_pt1 | contig 10573 bp, 7 predicted proteins | sample 712P3MmetaG_FD_120478 | JGI IMG/M metagenome (GOLD analysis project Ga0182015, IMG submission 120478) | Permafrost microbial communities from Stordalen Mire, Sweden - 712P3M metaG | ecosystem: Environmental > Terrestrial > Soil > Wetlands > Permafrost | place: Sweden: Stordalen | collected... | reverse complement strand
TCGGCCTTTTCGGCATCGTCCAGCACTTCACGTTCAACGGCAAACTCTACTGGATTCGTAAGATTACCGGTGGAGGCATTCCCTTCGGCCCCTTCGTCAACCGCAATCATTTCGCCGGTTTTATGGAGTTGACCGTTCCGCTCGGGCTGGGTCTGCTGGCCACCAAGGGAGTTCGAAAAGAGCTGGTTCCTCTCACCGCGCTCTTTACGGTTGTGCAAATCGGCGCGTTGGTCCTTTCTGGATCGCGCGGCGGAATTGTAGGTTTTGTCTTTGGGTTGGGAGTGCTCGCAGTGGTTCTATGGATACGGCGCACAGCTGCGGCGCAATTCGGCGCGGCGGCCATGATTCTGCTCGCCGCGCTGACTCTGGTAGCCTGGCTCGGCGTTGGAGAAGTGGCCGAACGCTTCGCCAAGGTCGGTCCGGGCGAGGTATCCCTAATGCGCCGTGGTGTAATGCTGAACGGCTCTTGGCACATCTTCCTCGATCATCCGTGGACGGGGACAGGGGCCGGTACACTAATTGACGTCTATCCGCGCTATGAGGGCCTTTATGACGGTAAGGTAATTGAGCACGCGCACGATGATTATGTGGAAATGCTGGCCGATATGGGACTGCCAGGAGGTCTGCTCGCCGCCGCGTTCCTGATCCTGCTGTTCCGCGGTGCATTTCAGGAAGTGCGCAAGAATCAAAGCGCTCTTTCGGCAGGTGTTCATGCCGGGGCGATTGCGGCTTGCGGAAGCCTGCTGCTTCACAGTTTCGTGGATTTCAACCTTCACATCCCGTCGAATGCGGCTCTGTTCCTTTTACTGGGTTATCTCGCCACATCCGAAGCAATGCCTTCCATCGAAATGCGGCGTGTAAAAAGATATACCGTTCCTATTGTTGACACTGTTGTATCGGCTAGGCCATAGTTACGGGAGGTTTACAGGAATCCATGTATTTTCCCTCTTCATTTCGCCGCTGGCTGGTTACGTGTTTCCTGCTAGCCATATTCTGCCCGTTTTTTAGCGGCGCGCTTTGGTGCCAGCAAGCCCCGGCTGTTCCTCCTGTTCCGGCCACTACTGACCAGACTAACGCGCGCATTGAGGAGCTGGCTCGCACGGCGGAGCACCATCCCCTGGACCCCACCATCGGCGCGGGCGATTTAATTCACGTGGACGTATTTGACGTGCCGGACCTCTCTCATGACGTGCGGGTTAATTCCGCCGGAGACATGACCCTTCCCCTGGTTCCGGGATTGATTCATGTCGGCGGTTTAACTCCTTTCCAGGCACAGGATGAGATCGGCAAAATGCTGGCGGAGAACGGTATCGTCACCCATCCACAGGTGTCCGTATTCGTGAAAGAGCAAAATAGCCACTCGATTTCGGTGGTCGGCGCAGTCCAACAGCCAGGCGTATTTCAGGTGGTTCGCCCAATGACAGTGCTGGAAGCATTGGCGCGCGCCGGCGGATTGGATAAAGATGCTGGCAGCGACGTTTTGATCACTCGCCATGGCGCTAGTGACGGCTCATCCCCCTCCGGCGTAGTGCCAGATACCCCTTCGACGGCCACTGCGGGCAATTCCCCGGGAGCAACGCCGCCGGGGGAAACTATCACCGTGCATCTCCAAGCTCTGCTGGATACCGGCAACCAGGCATACAACGTTCCTGTTTATGCTGGGGATATCCTCACGGTCCCGCGCGCGGGTATCGTTTATGTGGCTGGGGCTGTGCTGCTCGCTGGGGGATATACGCTGCCGAATTCGCAGAGCCAAATGTCCATTTTGAAGGTGCTAGCGCTGTCGCGTGGAGTCACCGGGACGTCCAAACCCGATCAGTCGGTCATCTTCAGAAAACAACCCGATGGTACGACTCAGCAGATTAACGTGCATTTGAATAAAATCATGGAGCGCAAAGAGCCTGATCAGCCGCTCTATGCCAATGACGTGCTTTTCGTGCCGGATAGCGCCGCCAAACGCGCCTTCTATAAGGCTGGCGCCGCAGCTTTGTCAGTTACCTCCGGAGTTCTGATTTATCGTGGAACGCAATAAGTGGACGCGCGTCCGTTGACTACCGCTGATAGTGCGTGACCTTGCAGTTGCCTGAATTGAGAGACTGATGGAAGAACAGAACCATATAACATTACGCGATCGCGGCGGCGATAACGTCGCCATACTCCCCCCATCTTCCTTGATGCCCGATGAAGGTAGTGGGCGCCGCGAACCGCATCTGCTGGATTACGTCGTTCTTCTTCGCAAACACCAGTGGCTGATTCTCACGTTCTTTGTCACCGTGGTAACGATCGTCACAATTGCTTCCTTCAAAATGAAGCCAATCTATGTGGCTTCCGCCCGAGTGGAAATTGACCGCGATACTCGCATCTTTACCCCCTTTCAGGAATCCGGCGAAGATGAAGTTGTTGACCTGGATAATTACATTGACACCCAGGTAAAAATTCTTGATAGCGAAACATTGGCCCTGCAGACCATCAAATCCCTGGACCTCGGCCACTATCCCGAATTTGGCGGTCACTCGCAGGCTTTGAGCGATGGGTCCCTGGGGCCGCAAAAGCGACCGCCCATACTTAGCGAATTCCTCGGCAGCCTCAGTGTGAAGCATTTGCCCCAGAGCCGCCTGATTGAGGTGACCTTCGAGGCCCAGGACCCGCAACTCGCCGCTGAGGTGGTCAATTCTCATTTGCAGAATTTCATCGAGCTTAATTTTCGAAGCCGCTATGATGCGGCCATGCAGGCTTCCAACTGGCTTTCTTCCGAGCTTGAGGAATTACGCGTGAAAATGGAGGAATCCGAAAACGCGCGAATCGCCTACGAGAAAGACAACCAGATTTGGAACGTGGACGAGCGCCCGAATATCACCACCGAAAAGCTTTCCGATCTCAGCAAGGATTTGACGGAAGCTCAGGAAGATCTGCTCCAAAAAGAAGCTGTTTATCAGATGGCGCATTCCGGGAATAATAATGCGCTGCCGGCGGTTCACGATAGTCCGCTGATTCAGCAACTGGAAGCCCGGCAGACCGACCTCGACCAGCAATATACTGACGCGCTGGGGCAGTTCGGGCCCAACTATCCGCGCGTACAAAGGCTGCAAGCTCAGAAAACCGAGCTGATCCAGGCCATAGAGGACGAGAAGAAAAATGCGGTGGCCCGTGTGGATTCAGATTACAAGGGTGCACAGGCACGGCTGAATCTGCTCTCGCAGGCACTCGAAGGGCAAAAGGCCGAGGCCAATGACATGGCCCAGAGGCTCGTCCAATATAACCTGCTGAAACACGACGAAGACAGCAACAAACAGATTTACGACGGCCTGCTGGAGAAGCTGAAAGAAGCTGGTATTTCGGCGGGGCTGCGTTCCAGCAATATTCGTATTGTTGACCCCGCGCTTACCCCCGCATACGCTGATCGGCCACAAAAGAGCCGTAACATTTTGCTGGCAGCGCTAGTTGGGTTGGTCGGCGGAATTGCTTTGGCTTTCTTCCGCGAATACCTTGATAACACGGTCAAGACTCCCGACGATATTGAGGCTCTCACCGGATTGCCGTCGCTTGCCGTAGTGCCATCATTTGCCGTGCTGAATAGCACCGGCAAGTTGCTTGTTCAAAAAACCTCCACCGATGGCGAGCCTGGAACAGAGGTAGCTCTGGCTTCGCACATGCAGCCGAAGTCGCCGGTGTCGGAGGCCTTCCGCGCCATGCGCACGTCGTTGCTGCTCTCACAAGCGGACCATCCGCCTCAAGTGATTCTGGTAACTAGCGCACTTCCTCGTGAAGGAAAGACGACCGCCGCTGTTAATCTGGCGGTCACCCTGGCTCAACTGGGAGATCGAACCCTGCTGGTGGATGCCGACTTGCGCAAGCCCGGCGTCCGTCGCGCGCTGGGTCTTCCCCCCGGCAGCGAAATGGGTCTGAGCTCTTATCTGGCCGGCGTGGCTTCGCTTAACGATGCGTCGCTTACTCATCCGGTCATTGACAACCTGATGGCCATGCCAACTGGACCTGTGCCCCCGAATCCGGCGGACCTGCTCTCTTCCCATAGGATGCACGATGCAATTTTGCAGCTTCGCGAACGCTACAAATTTATCGTGATTGATTCGCCGCCAATTATGGCCGCCACTGACGCGGTGATTCTTTCCGCTCTCACCGATGGCGTGATTCTGGTAGTCCGAAGTGGCGAAACACCCAAGGAAGCATTTACCCGCTGCCGCGATTTGCTGGCTGCGGTCAATAGCCGCATCCTGGGTGTTGTGCTCAACGCAGTGGACACTAGCAACTCCAATTACTATTATTCCTACCGCTATTATCCCTACGCCTACGGCTATGGCGAAGGCTACGGCTATGGAGAGGAAGAAACCGCGGGTGCCGGAACTGGCTCCCGCAAACGTTCCCGTTCTTAGCTGAATTCTCTAAAACTTCCCATGCGCTTTCTGATCACCGGCGGAGCAGGTTTTATCGGATCCCATCTGGCGGAAACGCTTCTCGCCCGGGGCGACCGCGTGCTGATACTTGACAATCTTTCCACCGGCAGCGTGGAAAACATCCGCCATCTAAAAAAAAATGACCGCTTCCATTACACGTTCGAAAGCATTCACAACCGCTCCGTGGTCGCCGAGCTGGTGGATGAATCAGACGTCGTACTCCACCTCGCAGCCGCTGTGGGGGTCCGCCTGATTGTCGAAAGCCCCGTGCATACCATTGAAACGAATGTGCGCGGCACACAACTAGTTCTCGACGCCGCCTGCAAGAAGAAAAAGCTGGTTTTGATCGCTTCCACCTCGGAAGTTTACGGCAAGTCCACCAACGTTCCCTTCCGTGAAGACGACGATTTGGTGCTGGGCGCCACCACCAAAGGCCGCTGGAGCTACGCTGCCTCCAAAGCCCTCGACGAATTTCTGGCACTGGCCTATTGGAAGGAAAAACGGCTGCCTGTGATCATCGTCCGCCTGTTCAATACCGTCGGGCCTCGCCAGACGGCGCGCTATGGCATGGTGCTGCCTAATTTCGTTCAGCAGGCGCTGGACAATCAGCCGATTACCGTCTACGGCACCGGCGAGCAATCCAGATGTTTTTGCGATGTGCAGGACGCGGTAACCGCCATTCTACGACTGGTGGAAACAGGCACCGCCATTGGCGAAGTCGTGAATATTGGCAGTGTGGAAGAGATCACCATCGGCGCTCTCGCTCAGCGTGTGAAGCATCGCACCATGAGCGCTTCTCCAATAACCTTCGTCCCCTATGATCGCGCTTATGAGCCTGGATTTGAAGATATGCCCCGCCGTCTGCCATCCATTGAAAAGCTCATGCGTCTCACTGGATTTCGTCCAGGAATTTCTCTCGATCAAAGCATTGATCGCGTGATTGGCCATATTCGCGGCCGCCTTCCAAATTCGCCCGCCGTTGCTTCCGCACATGCACCGCAGCCTCACGCTATCCCCGCCGTTCCCGCATCGTGATCCCTGCGCAACGCTCGCCCCGGCCAGCAGGCCCCGGCGCCAATTCGATCGCACCGCAGCCTCGATCGGGATTCTCTTCCCCTTCTTCCCACAGTTCTGGCACTCACTTTCGGTGGTCGCACTTTTGGTCCCAATTCTCGGGCACGGAAAAGTACTTAATTCTGCTCTTTATACTCACGTTGCCGTTGGTGAATCCCTGGGTTCGCGGCGATGGCGTGGGATATTACGCGTACGCTCGCGCGCCGCTCGTTGAAAACAGCTTTAATTTCGAAAATGACTGGAAACATGCGGATGAAGTTTTCCGCGTAGCCAAGCTTGACGCCAATGGCAACGTCCAGTCCGGCGAATTTACTCGCACCGGGCACGTGGACAACCATTTCACCGTTGGCCCCGCTCTTTTGTGGATGCCTTTTCTGCTGCCAACACACGCGGTAATACTGCTACTGGATAAACTTGGCCGGCATATTCCCGCCGACGGATTTTCCCGACCGTATCGTACCGCTATGGCGCTGGGCACATCATTTTACGGCTTTCTGGGATTGCTGCTTTCCTACCGTGTAGCCATCAAGTACACCTCCAATTACGCGGCCACCGCGGCGACGCTGGCGATTTGGTTTGGCAGTTCGCTGATTGTGTACATGTATTTCAATCCTGCCTGGTCGCACGCGCATTCGGCATTCACGGTCGCGCTATTCATCTGGTATTGGAACCGCACCCGGGGCACACGTACGATTCACCAATGGGCCGTTCTGGGCTTGCTGGGCGGACTGATGGCCGATGTCTATTATCCCAACGCCCTGCTCATGCTGCTTCCGCTGGTGGAAACCATGGTATTACTGGTTGGCACAAAATCGTCCGTCGCAAGACGAACAGCCCTCACACCGCTCGCAATTGGCAATTTAATTTGCGGCGCCGGATTCCTTTTCGCGATGCTACCTACGTTTTTCACTCGTTGGATTGTCTATGGCAGCCCTTTAGAAGCCGGTTCTTACACTCACTGGGCTTGGCACTTCGGCTCGCCTGCCTTATTGCCAGTGCTTTTTTCGGCGGACCACGGGCTTTTCAGTTGGACGCCTCTCATTATGCTGAGCATCATCGGCTTATTTTTTCTTGTCCCTCGTCATCGTCTGCTGGCTGTCGCATTAATCACCACTTTTCTGGCCTATTTCTATCTGATCGCAAGTTTTCCTTTCTGGGACGGCGAATCGTCTTTCGGCAATCGCTTTTTCATCTCACTTACTGCTCTCTTCGTCATCGGGTTGGCCGCGCTGTTGGACTCGCTTGCAGCGGCAACGGTACACGCACACCAATTGCTGCGTAAGGCCCCGTCGGCCGCTTTGGGTCTGCTTGTTCTTTGGAATCTGGGGATGGTTTTTCAGTGGGGCACGCACTTGATTCCCGCCCGTGGCCCTATTTCCTGGCCGCAAATGGCCTACAATCAGGTTGCTGTAGTTCCCGTGCGCGCCGGTGACGCGGTGGCGCGCTACTTCGTGAACCGTAAAGGCCTGATGCGCCAAATCGAGCAGCAGGACGTGCAACAGTTGAAGCAGAAATCCCGGCAGGAGCAATAGCGCGCGTGGCCACCGCTGCACCCAAACCCTTTCCGGCTAGGCAGGCGATAACGTTCATCGCGCCCCGCGGCGGCTATTTCCAGATGGATTTCCGGGAGTTATGGCTCTACCGGGAGCTGCTCTATTTTCTCGTCTGGCGCGACGTAAAAGTACGCTACAAACAAACGGTTATTGGCGCCGCGTGGGCCATTCTCCAGCCATTTCTTACCATGGTCGTCTTTACTCTATTTTTTGGGAGGCTGGCCAGGATTCCGTCCGGCGGATTGCCCTACCCAATTTTCTATTATTCCGCGTTGCTGCCGTGGATATACTTCTCGACCGCCCTGCAGACTGCGACGAACACCATGGTCGATCATCAAAACGTAATTACCAAGGTTTATTTTCCTCGTCTTTTCTTGCCACTCTCCGCAGTCGTTTCAGGGCTTGTTGATTTCTGTGTCAGCTTCCTCTTCCTCATTGCCATGATCGTCTATTACCGCATCCATCCCGGCCCTGCGGTATTGTTGCTGCCCTTGTTTGTGCTTCTTGAAATCCTTACCGCGCTTGGCGCAGGACTCTGGCTTTCGGGATTGAACGCGCTCTATCGCGATGTGCGCTATGTAATGCCGTTTCTTATCCAGTTTTGGCTGTTCGCTTCTCCGGTGGCATATCCCAGCAGCCTCGTGCCCCAAAGGTGGCGTTGGCTATATGGGCTGAACCCAATGGTAGGAGTCATTGAAGGTTTTCGTTGGTCTCTCACCGGACACGGTCAAGCGCCCGGGAAAATGATGCTGCTGTCTGCCGCTGTTGTTGTCGTAATCCTAGTGAGTGGTGTGATTTACTTCCAGAAAATTGAGGGAACCATCGCGGATTTTGTGTAAGCCCCTCTCGACCGATGAGCCAATCCGCCCTTCAAACCCACCAGCTATCCAAGCGCTACCGATCTGGCGAAGCCATGCAGCGCGGCTATTTGCGCGACGCTATTGGCAATTGGTTCCATCGCCGCGCAAAACCCCAGGCGGCGCGCAATACTTCCCGGGAGTTCTGGGCTCTCCGTAATGTAGATCTGGAAGTCCCCCATGGCGAAGTACTCGGCGTGATTGGCCGCAATGGTGCGGGTAAGACGACGCTATTGAAGATTCTCTCCCGTATCACGCGCCCCACCAGCGGCAGCGCAATCGTGCGTGGCCGGATCGGAAGCCTGCTGGAGGTGGGCACCGGCTTTCACCCCGAACTTACCGGCCGCGAAAACACGTTCCTTAGCGGGGCAATTCTCGGCATGGGCCGCCGGGAAATCGCTCGCAAATTCGGTGAAATTGTCGCCTTCGCCGAAATTGAAAAGTTTATTGACATGCCGGTGAAGCATTATTCAAGCGGGATGTTTGTGCGTCTGGCGTTTGCCGTGGCGGCGCACCTCGAACCCGATATTTTGCTAGTGGATGAAGTGCTCGCGGTAGGCGACATTGCCTTCCAGCGAAAATGCCTGGGGAAAATGGGGGACGTCTCGCGCACCGGTCGTACTATTCTTTTCGTCAGCCACAACATGGGCGCCATTGGCCAGCTTTGCCAGCGATGTCTGCTCCTTCATGACGGACGAGTAACTGACGACGGGCCGCCCAGCCGCGTCATCGGCGAATATTTGAAAGCCTGCGCCGTGGGAAATGGCAGCGATGCAAAGAATTGGGATCGCACCGGCAGTGGCCGCGCGCGCATTGTGTCCATTGAAATTATGGACGGGGAATGCCAACCATGCTCCACAATCTCCATGGGCCGCGAGATGCGCCTGCGCATTGCTGGCGAAGCGGAGCACGCTGATCTGGAATTCTCGTTGGCGGTTCAGTTTGTCTCCGCTGCGGGGGTTCCCGTGCTTTATCTCTATGACCAATTCCGGAATTTTCGACCCGGCACAGGTAACCGCTTTCTTATCGAGTTGCGAATTCCCAATCTGCTTCTTATGCCTGGCCTTTACTATCTTCACGTGTGGATTGGACGCGCCGGGATGGAGCATTACGATTATGTAAAAAACGCGGTTTCCTTCGACGTCATTCAGGGCGACGAAATCCCCATCACCATGCCCATGACGCAGGAGCTGGGTCTTGTCTATCGCCCCCTTGAAGCCGAACAGCTCCTATAATCCGCCGCTGGAATGTCCTCTTTGCGCTTCGCACGCCATAGCTTCGCTGCGGTCGCATGCAACCGCGCCGGTGATACAGTGCTGGCGGCGGCAGTATGGCGTGGAAGTCGCAGCCTATTTTGAAAACATGGATTTCTTTACTGAACATGGCTGCCGCGACTGCGGCATCCAGTTCTTTAGCCCGGTAACGATGGCCGCCAAGCCTCCGCTCTATGAAATCCTCGCCAACGCGAATCCGGCCAATGGAAAATATTACCGCGCCCACAAATGGGAGTACGACATGGCGCTGAAGGATATTCCTTCTACTAATCCCAATAGCGCAAATGGCGAGCACCATTTGCTTGAAATCGGCTGCGGCTTTGGCGATTTTCTTTCGCTTGCGGAGTCTCGCTTTCGCCTCGGGACCGTCCCCATTATTGCCGAAGGGCTTGAGCAAAATCCCGCCGCTGTTCTCGAAGCCGAACGCCGCGGCCTCGCGGTTTGCCACGATGATATTTGCGAGGTAGCCGCTCGCCGCGCGGAAAAATACAGCACCGTCTGTTTGTTCCAGGTCTTGGAGCACGTTCCCGATACCGGCGATTTCCTCCGCGCCGCCTGCGTCTTGCTCCACAAAGGTGGCCGCCTGATGCTCGCCGTCCCTAATGCCGCAAGTTTCCTTCGCCATGCCTGGAATATCCTGGATATGCCTCCGCACCACATGACCCGCTGGCAACCGTCGGTGATGACCCGATTGCCGCGCCTGTTTCCCATGAAACTGCTTCGCGTGCGCACAGAGCCGCTTGCCGATTATCATGTTTCTGACTACGCGGAGTCGTATCTTTCCGCATGGTCGGAAAAACCTATGTTGCGCGTGCTCGGTCATCCTCGCGTGAAATCCATGGCGGTGGCCTTGATTCGAGGCTCGGGAATTCGCCGGTTTTTGCGCGGTCATACTGTGTACGCTTGCTTCGAGCGCATCTAGTGGGTTCGTACACGCTCCCGGCGGTGGAATATCAATGAGAGTCGTTCACATCAGCGTGTACGATTACTTCGGCGGCGCGGCGCGTTCCGCCTATCGCCTTCAGGCTGGATTGCTGCAGCTGAGCTGCGATTCCTCCATGCTGGTTGGCACCCGCGATACCAACGATTCCAACGTCGTGCTATTTCAACCACCCAACAACACTCCGAGCCGCCTTCTTCGCTATGCTCGTCGCAAGAACATCGCCGCGAGTTTTCGCCGCTATCGCAACACGCGACCCGCTGGCCTGGAAGCATTTAGCGACGACCGCTGCGAACACCAAGCCGCCATTCTCGAGCAGATTCCGGATTGCGACATCATTCACCTTCATTGGATCGCCGGCCTTTTCGACTATCGGGCTTTTTTACACGTGGCAGCCCTGCGCGCTCCCATCGTCTGGACCCTCCATGACATGAACCCCTTCACTGGCGGCTGCCATTACGAC
>Ga0182015_10007541_pt1 | contig 10573 bp, 10 predicted proteins | sample 712P3MmetaG_FD_120478 | JGI IMG/M metagenome (GOLD analysis project Ga0182015, IMG submission 120478) | Permafrost microbial communities from Stordalen Mire, Sweden - 712P3M metaG | ecosystem: Environmental > Terrestrial > Soil > Wetlands > Permafrost | place: Sweden: Stordalen | collected... | reverse complement strand
GGGCGAATGCCATACAGAAATCGATGCTACACTCGGGGGAAATTCAGCGAAGAAACGGTTAACGATGAGACTGTCAGCGGAAAAGCGGTTAGCCAGGAGACGGTCAGCGAAATCCTTCGCGACATGCGCTCTGGTGATGTTGGCGCTGATGGTCACCGCTCATGCGGCGACGAAGCATCAGACGGCAAGACCGGTTCACAAATCTGTGACCCTGGACGCGGAGATCCGGCAGATCCTCGCCGATCCGGCGGTTGCGCGCGCGCACTGGGGGATCTCAGTGACGACGCTGGAGGGCAAGACGGTGTACGCGCTGAACGATGCGGAGTTTTTCGAGCCTGCGTCGAACGCGAAGCTGTTCACGACGGCAGCGGCGCTGGCGTTGATTCCCGCCGATGCAACGTGGACGACGACCGCGGTCACTTCGGGATCGATCGATGCGAGCGGGACGCTGACGGGCGACGTGCGGCTGCTGGGCGCGGGCGATCCGACAATGTCGGGGCGGACCTATCCGTGGAGTGGGAAGACGGAGCGGCCGAATCCGCCGCTGCAGGCGCTGGAGAGCATGGCGGATCAGATTGTCGCGAGCGGCGTGAAGACGGTTACGGGCGACGTGATCGGGGACGATACGTGGTTCGTGTGGGAGCGGTACGGCGGAAGCTGGGCGTGGGACGATTTGCAGTGGGATTACGGCGCGCCGGTGTCGGCGCTGACGGTGAACGACAACGTTGTGTATCTGAACATCACGCCTGCTGCCCCGGCGGCGGCGAACGCGGGCGCCCCGGCGGGGAGTGAGGGCGATGCCGCGGCGCAGACGACGTCGATGGTGGTCGCGTGGAACCCGGATGTGCCGTACTACAAGCTGGAGAACTCACTGACACCGGCGCGGGCGGGCGAAGCGGGGCATCCGGGGATCGATCGCGCGCCGGGAAGTCTGGCGATCCGGCTGTTTGGCTCGCTGAGCGCGAACGGAATGCATGAGGGGCTGGCGGTTGAGGATCCGGCGCAGTTTGCGGCGACGGCGTTGCGGCAGATACTGCTGGCGCGCGGCGTGACGGTGACGGGGCTGGCCACGGCGTGGCACCGGCTGCCAATGGATACGGAGAAGTATCGGGACGAGGTGGATCAGGTAGTGGTGCTGCGGCCGCTGGCGCTCACGACGATTGAGCCGCCGGTGACGGGACTGAAGGTGCTGGCGACGCATGTGTCGCCTACGCTGGCGGAGGATGTGACGGTGACCAACAAGGTGAGCCAGAATCTGCACGCGGAGTTATACGAGAGACTGCTGGGGCGGCTGGAGGGGGAAGACGGGACGATTGCGCAGGGGGCGCGGGTGGTGCGGCAGTTTCTGGTGAACGCGGGCGTGGATCCCGGGGATTTTTTGTTTTCTGACGGGTCGGGATTATCGCCGGACGATTTGATCACGCCGCGCGCGGCAACGACGCTGCTGGCCTACGCAGCGCGACAGCCGTGGGGCGAGCTGTATAAATCATCCCTGCCCATTGGTGGCGTGGATGGGTCGCTGGACGGGCGATTCATAGGAGCGCTTAAGGGCAAAGTATTCGCGAAGACGGGGACGCTGTCGGAAGTGAACGCGCTGAGCGGGTATGTGAAGGCGGCGAGCGGGAGGACGCTGGCGTTTTCGGTGCTCTGCAACGACCGGCAGCCCACGGGGGATGCGGCGCGGGTTGCTCTGGACCGGATTGTGGAGTTGGTCGCTGCGGGGAACTAGGGTGTAGGGGATGGGGTGTAGCGAAGCAGCGTTTAGCGGATAGAAGAAGAGCGGTTTGGGATCAGGGTTAGAGATTGGAAGTGGTGCTGGAAGCCAGGTTGCAATTGAAGATTACGGGTGTTGTTGTTGCTGCGGTATTCGCGCTCAGTGCCGCGGGGTGTGGGCGGTCGCTGGGGCCGTCGAAGGCGGTGGGCGAGCTGACGCCGCAGGAGGCGCGGGGACGAGCGGTGTATCAGCAGTACTGCGCGAGCTGCCACTACGCGAATCAGAGCGGCGATCTGCATGGGCCGAGTTTGTTTGGGGTGTATCGAAAAAAGTATCTGCCGAGCGGCGCTCCGGCGAACGACGAGCGCGTGACGCCGGTGGTTCTGCGCGGGCGCAATATGATGCCGGGTTATGGGAATGACCTGGACGACCAGCAGCTCGCGGACCTGCTGGCTTATCTGCACACGTTATGAGCGAAGAAGAAAAGCGCGGGCTGCTGCCGGGGATGGCGGCGATCGGGGCGTGGATGTTCTTTCTGTGCCTGATCGGGCTGGTGGGTGTGACGCTGCACAAGCTGCCGCTGGTGGTGCTGATTATGTGCGCGGCGTTTGTTGCCGCAGGCCAGGGACTGCTGCGGTTGCGGCGATGGGGATGGGCGCTGACGCTGGGGGCGGTGTTCTGTTCGGCGCTGTACGGGATGTGGGTGCTGGTAAAGTTTCACCAGATTGTGGAGATCGTGATGGTGGCGCTGAACCTGGTGTTTTTTCTGTATCTGGTACGGCCCGAGGTGACGCAGCGGCTGCGGTGAGAACAGGGTGCAGGGTACAGCGTGCAGGGTACAGAAAAGCGTTCAGCGTTCGACTCAGGCGGATTGCTCGTGAGCTTCGCCGAGGGTGACGCGGGTGGTCATTCGGCGGCGACCGCGGAAGAAAGTGACGGTGACGGTGTCGCCTGGCTGGTGCTGGTTCATGATTTCGGCGATGTCCTGGGAGTTGGTGATCTCCTGGCCGTCGATGGCGACGATGAGGTCGCCGCCGGTGGAGATTTGCATGTTGCCGAGGTACGCGACCTGATTGCCGCCATGGAGGCCGGCGTGCTCGGCGGCGCCGCCGGGAACGGTGCTCTCGATGAGGACTCCGTACTGCGCGGGCAAGCCCATCTGCTCGGCGAGGTCGGGGCCGATGGGGAGAGTGACGACGCCGAGCGAGGGACGGCGGGAGTGGCCGTACTTCTGGATGTCGGCGAGGACGGCTTTGGCGGTATCGATGGGAATGGCGAAACCGATGCCTGCGTTCTGCTCGGCGCCGTTCTGGGCAATCATCGAGTTGATGCCGATGACCTCGCCCTGGGAGTTGAGCAGCGGGCCGCCGGAGTTGCCGGGGTTGATGGCGGCGTCGGTCTGGATGGCGTTTTCGATGGGCACGCCGCCTTCGGGGCTGCGCACGGAGCGAATGGCGCTGATGATGCCGGAGGTCATGGTGCCGGAGAGGCCGAAGGGATTGCCGATGGCGTAGACCTGCTGGCCGACCTGGAGATCGCGCGAGGTGGCGAGGACGGCGGGGACGAGATTAGGCGCGTTTATCTGGAGAAGGGCGAGGTCGTGCAGGCGATCTTTGCCGATGACCTGGGCCTGGTAGCGATGCTTGTCGTGGGTCTGGACCTCGATGTTTCGTGCGTCGGCGACGACGTGGTAGTTGGTGAGGATGTGCCCCTGCTTATCGAGGATGAAGCCGGAGCCCTGGTCCTGCTGAGGCACGAGGCCCATGAAGAAGTCGAGGGTGACTGTGCCGGCGGTGATGTTGACGACGGAGGGGACGACGCGCTTGTAGACGGAGATGTTGTTCATCTCCGTGTTGGTGTATTCGGGCGCGGCGTGGGCCTCGGTGAGCGTGAGCGAAGAGCCGGAAGCGCCGAGACGGCGGATCTCGAAGTGGGTGATGAAGTAACAGAATCCTGCAACCAGGATGAGAACCAGAAGAAGTCTGCGCAAGGTCATAGTGGGTGGTTGGCGTTCCGAGTCGGCGCCCCGAAACCCGGTTGAGCGCAGGGCGGATGAAGGCGCAGGAACAGCCTCCTTTCATTGTATCGGCATACGTTCAAACACCGGCGGAGGCTCGGAGTTCCTCTACAACGTGTTCTGCCCGGCGGCGGGTTGCGTCGAGGGAACCTGAGTTGTCGATAACGAAGTCGCAGTGCGGGAATTTGGCGGCGTCGGGGAGCTGCGCGGCGAGGCGCAGGCGGGCGTCGCGTTCGGCGGCGGCGCGTTGTTCGGGCGTGACGTTCGGCGGGAGAATGCGGGCGAGGAAGCGCTGGATCTTGAGGTCGTCGGGCGCAGTGACAAGGATGACGCGATCGAAGCGCTGACGCCAGTTGGGGACGGTGCCCCAGGCTTCGGCTTCGAAGATGAGTGCCGACTCAATAACGACGACGGCGTGCGGGTCGCGAGCGAAGATCTCGCTCGTGAGGCGCTCCTGCTCCGCGATGACGGGCGGGTGAACGATGCGATTGAGCTCGTTGAGGCGGCCCTCTGAGAAAGCAAGGGTCGCGAGGCGGGCGCGGTCGAGGGGGCCGTCAGAGCGGACGACGGAGGGGCCGAAGTGGTCGACGATGCGGCGGAAGACCTCCTGACCGGGGTTCATCATCTCGCGCGCGATGGCGTCGGCCTCGAGAACATGGAAGCCATGCTCGCGGAAGATGGCCGCGACGGTGGTCTTGCCGCTGCCGAGGCTGCCGGTGAGGCCTACACGCAACATGCGTCTCCGATCCGTGCACGCAGGGAAATGCGGCGCGGAATCTCCGATGATTGTAAGGCGTGTGAGAGAACCGAAACGGTCGGCGAAACGTATTTCGATTGCGAGGCACTATTCGCTTCAGTGCCGGTGCAGCAAGGGATGGATGAAAGCCCAGGCGAAGGCGATAGCGATGAGCATAGCGAGGAAGATGAGAGCGAGCATCAGGCCCCAGGAAGGCCCATCGTGGTTGGGCGGAGGAGTCGGTTCTTTTTGGGGATCGGCCACGGAAGTTAGTGTACGGCTGCGGTTACCGGAGTGGCATTTTGCACGATGGAAAAGGGGATTACCCGCGAAGAAATGTCCGGTTTGGGAAAGAGAATCGCAACACAAATTTCACAAATATGTGTCTAAAAGGAGCAGAGGTTCGGCAGTAGAAGGCCGATCGAGAACACGCGCGGAGAAGGGCATCCGGAGAGGATGCGAGCAAGGAGACGACCATGGCGAGCGCCAGCAGAATCGAGAAATTCCCGGTGGCAGAGCTCTCAGGGCTGCGCACCGAGCTCCTGCAGTCGAGTATCGATTCGTGGCAGGCGGCTGAACTGGTGACCACGTTCCTGTCGGGGCGCGGCTACGGTGCGGATCGGGCGATGGTGCGCGAAGCGGTGCTGCGTCTGGAGGCGAATTCGTGCAAGCCGGAATGCATGCAGAGCGAGCTGGAGCGCGTAGCATACGTGATGTGAATCGTGCGTAAAAAATCGTTTTAGTAAGGAATTTTTCTCCGCCCCATAAATCCACTTTTACCTGAATCCAAACAGCTCGCCCGCGCGTCGAAACGTGCAGAGGGTGGTTTTTCACCATTTCTGCTAACGGCCATTGCAGAAATGGATTGGGTAGTGTTGTCCCTTCAGGGCTTCTTCCGAAGCTGCTGGTGGCGATGCGATCCATGAGGCGGAACCACGTGGTATTCCGCTGGCGCGCCTGCGCTCATTCACAGTACCCATCATCCCTGCGGCAGCCGATCTTTTCGAGGAACGGCGCGTTAGCCGAAGTTTGTCCGGGAGGCGGGACGGTAGAGGGAGCAGCGGGCGTAACGGCAGAATTTTCTGCAGAGGAGCAATTCATGCGTTTTACATCTTTTAAGAAATTCTCTTTCGGTCTGGCATTTGTTTCGCTGGCCGCGGCGGGGGCTGCATCGGCGCAGTCTCTGGTGGGCGTGAACACCACGCTCGATCGCACGCTCGATTCAAAGAGCGCGGCGGCCGGGCAAGTGGTAACAGCGAAGCTCGACGGAACCGTAACGGCAGCGGACGGCACAAAGCTGCCGAAGGGCACGGAACTGATCGGCAAGGTGGCTGACGTGAAGAACGCGAACGGCGCGGCGAGCGTGAGCCTGGTGTTCACTTCAGCGAAGCTGAAGGACGGCAAAGAGATTCCGGTGAAGGCCACGGTACTGGCGGCTTATCCGGAGAGCGATGCAGTGGCTCTGACTCTGGGCGATGTGGCGGAGCAGCCGGCACCGGCTCAGGTGGCTGGTGACAGCGTGTTCGACCAGCAACCCGGCGCGCTGGAACACGTGGCTTTGAGCAGCGCAGTCAAGAGTCATGAGTCGGGGACGTTCTCAAGCACGAATGGAAACTTCAAACTGCTGGCGGGGACGAATCTGCAGGTGGGGATCGCTCCGGCCGGCAGCGGCGGCGGGACAAACGCGGCCGAATAAGCTGGATTTCGCACCACCCTCTGGAACAGAAAAAGGCCGTCCAGCTGGACGGCCTTTTTGTTGCGCGAAAGATTGACGTGCGGGAAGCTGGCGCGGTTCAGACCTGCATAACTTCAGCTTCCTTCTTTTTCGCCATCTCTTCCATTTTTTTGATTTCTTCGTCGGTGAGCTTCTGAATCTCGTCGAGAGAGCGCTTCTCCTCATCTTCGGAGATCTTTTTGTCTTTGGAGGCTTTCTTGATGAGGTCGTTGCCGTCGCGGCGAATATTGCGGACGGCGGTGCGGTGATCTTCGAGGACGCGGTGCAGGTGTTTGACGACCTCGCGGCGGCGCTCCTCGGTCATCGGCGGCACGGGGACGCGGACGATCTTGCCGTCGTTGTTGGGATTGAAGCCGAGGTCGGAGGTGCGGAGGGATTTTTCGATTTCGCCGATGAGGCTGACGTCCCAGGGCTGGATAACGATCATGTTGGCGTCAGGGGTGGTGATCTGGCCGACCTGGTTGAGCGGCGTGGGCGTGCCGTAGTAATCGACTCTGACCTGGTCGAGCATGTGAATGGAGGCGCGGCCGGTGCGGATGGAGCCGAGGTTGGTCTGAAAATCGAGAACAGCTTTGTCCATGCGGGTGCGGAGCTGCGCGTGGTCGGCTTTGAGAGCGGGAATACCCGCCATTACGGATGGCGCCATGGTGGTGGTCCTTACGAAAACGAGCTCAAAACAGGTATTGTACGCGCGAACACCGGGCTACATCAGCATGCGAACGGCGGCCGAAGTGGCCTGGGAGCCTGCCTGGGCCGTGCTCTGGGCATCGCTTTGCTCGTGGGCATGGTAGGAGGAGCGGACGAGCGGGCCCGATTCGACGTGGCGGAAGCCCATGGCAAGAGCTTCGCGCCTCATGAAGGCGAACTCGTCGGGGGTGTAGTAGCGGGCGATGGGGAGATGGTCCTTCGATGGGCGCAGGTACTGGCCGATGGTGAGGACCTTGACTCCGACGTTGGCAAGGTCGCGGTAGACGGCAAGCAACTCGTGCATTTCTTCGCCCAGACCGACCATGACTCCGGATTTTGTAACAACAGCGGGATTGATTTCCTTCGCGAGCTGGAGGAGGCGGAGGGTGCGCTCGTAGCGGGCTCCGGAGCGGACGACGCGATAGAGCCGCGGGACGGATTCGGTATTGTGGTTGAGAATTTCGGGGTGCGCTTCGACGACGAGGCGGATGGCCTCCTCATTGCCTTGGAAATCGGGGACGAGCACTTCGACCTGGCAGCCGGGAGCCTGGAGGCGAATCTCGTCGATCACCATAACGAAGGCGCGGGCGCCACCGATGATGTCGTCGTCGCGATTGACGCTGGTGATGACGGCGAACTTGAGGCCGAGTTGGGCGACGGCTTCAGCAACGCGGCGGGGCTCATCGAAGTCGATGGGCTCGGGGCGGCCTTTGGGGACGGCGCAGAATCCGCAGCGGCGGGTGCAGAGGTTGCCGAGCATCATGAAGGTGGCGGTGCGGTGGTGCCAGCACTCGCCGATGTTGGGGCACTGCGCGGATTCGCAAACGGTGTGGAGGTTGAGGGAGCGGGCCAGCTTTTTGAGGTCGTGGTAGTTGTCGCCCATGGGGGCGCGGGCGCGGAGCCACTCGGGCTTGGGGAGCGGGCGGCGGGGCGCGAGGTCGATCTGGACTAACGTGTCCGGCGCGGCCGAATCGACAGTGGGTGAGCTGGCCATCCATGCTTATTTTAGCGAAGTGGTTTGTGACGGGCAGAGTTGCGGGCCGTGGCGGAGCCGGGTTGTAATGGCGCATACGTCGATGCAGAGCGATGAAGGGATGGGATGATGCAGGATTTCCGGCTGGCGGTGCGGCAGATGCGTAAGGCGCCAGGGTTCACGCTGACTGCCATTCTGACGCTGGCACTGGGCATGGGCGCGACCATTGCCATCTTTTCGCTGGTGGAGGGAATCCTGCTGCGGCCGCTGCCGTTCGCCGATCCGGACCGGCTGGTAATCGTGGGCGACCACGTGGGCAACGGGCCGAATCCTGGTGTGACGGCGCGGGAGATTGCGACGTATGAAGGGGCGACAAGCGCGTTCTCGGCGATGGGCGGGTTCGCGGGGACGAGCTACGAGTTGTCGGGCGGTGCAACGCCGGAGCTGATCGACGGCGCGCGGCTGGGAGCAGGGGCGTTTTCGGCGCTGGGCGTTGCGCCGATGCTGGGGCGCGTGTTCACGCAGCAGGAGGACGAGGGGCATCAGCCACTGGCAGTGATCAGCTACGCGCTGTGGCTGAACCGGTACCATCGCGATCCGCGGGTGCTGGAGCAGTCGGTTGTTCTGGACCGGAAGGCGTATTCGATTGTCGGGGTGATGCCGCGGAGCTTTGAGTTTCCGCTGGTGCGGGGACGACTGAATCAGGCGCAGGTGTGGGTACCGCTGAGCCTGACGCCGGATGAGCTCTCGGACAAGAACGTGGGCGCGTGGGCCTACCGAATGGTGGCGCGGCTGAAGGATGGCGTGACGCAGCGGCAGGCGGCCGAGGATGCGAATCGGGTCGCGCAGCAGATCATGCGGGATTTTCCGGCGAGCATGGCGGCGATTCGCATCCGCGGGGACGCACTGTCATTGCGGGAGCAAGCTGTGGCCGCGACCCGGCCGCTGCTGCGCGCATTGTTTGTCGCGGTGCTGGTGGTGCTGCTGATTGCGTGCGCGAATGTAGCGGGGCTGCTGCTGGTGCGGGCGATCGGGCGGCGGCGTGAATACGCGGTGCAGGTGGCGCTGGGCGCGCCCGCGAGCGCGATCCTGCGGCAATCGGTGCTGGGCGGATTGATGCTGGGCGTGGCGAGCGGCACGATTGGCGTCGGGCTGGCCGCGCTGGCGGTGCGCGCAGCGCTGCATCTGCTGCCAGATTCCCTGCCGCGTGTCGATTCGATCGCGATGGATCCGGCGGTGATGATCTTCGCGCTGCTGCTGGCGCTGGCCACGGGAGCGTTGTGCAGCGTGGCTCCGGCGTTTGTGGCGACGCGCACCAGCGTGATCGAGAATCTTAAGGAGGGAGCAAGAAGCGGGACCGGAGCGGCGAGCCATGCATGGCTGCGGTCGTTCCTGGTGGTGTCAGAGATCGCGATCGCTCTGGTGCTGCTGACAACCGCGGGCGTGTTTCTGCGCAGCTATCGCAGAATGCTGGCCGTCGATCCGGGATTCCGGCCGGAGAACGTTCTGGTGGCAAGCTATCAGCTGCCGCTGCGGCAGTATTCGACGCAGACTTCGGCGGACAATTTCGATCACGGGGTGATCGACCGGCTCACCGGCAAGCCGGGGATCGTAGCGGCGGGGATCAGCAACACGCTGCCGTCTGCGAATGACGGAGGGCTCGCGGCCTATACGGTGGAAGGCAGGCCTGCGGCCGGCTGGAAGCTGACCTTTGCGGCGTTTGCGCTGACCTATGGCGACTACTTTCGCTCGATGGGTATTCCGCTGCTGGAGGGCCGGTACTTCACCACGGAAGATCGGGCGGATGCTCCGCTGGTAGTGATCGTGAATCAATCGATGGCGAAGCATTGCTGGCCTGGGGAGCGCGCAGTGGGCAAGCGCCTGCATGTTGGGAATCCACATAAGGGGTTGCCGTGGGCCACGGTGGCAGGGGTGGTGGCCGACACGACGCTGGGCCCACGTGACCAGCCGGCCGCGGATCAGTGGTACATTCCTGCGGAACAGCCTGCAGTGCTTTTCGGGGCAAACGCGCAGGACAGCCTGATCCAGCCTGCAGGCGGGTACATCACGCTGCGCTCGTCGCTCGAGCCGAAGCAGATGACGCATGTGCTGCGGTCGGCGGTAGCGGAAGTCGATCCGCTGCTGGCGCTCGATCAGATTCGGACGATGGCTGAAGCGATGGCGGATGTGGAGGCGCCGCGGCGCTTCAACACCGATCTGATGACGAGCTTTGCCGCTTCCGGTTTGCTGCTCGCTCTGACGGGAATTTATGCCGTGGTGGCGTTCTCGGTGACCATGCGCACGCGGGAGATCGCGATCCGCATGGCACTGGGGGCGCAGCGCTCGAGCATCGCGAGGATGGTTCTGATCTCAGGGATGAAACTGGCGCTGCTGGGATGCGGGCTGGGCGTGCTGGGATCGCTGGCCGTTTCGCGGCTGGTGAGTTCATTCCTGTTCGGCGTGAGCGCGACGGATCCGCTGGTTTATGCGGGCACGATTGTTACGATGCTGCTGATCGCGATCCTGGCTTCGGCTCTTCCTGCGAACCGCGCGGCGAGCGCGGATCCCGTAGAGGCTCTGCGGTTGAGCTGAGGCTGCCTTCTTTGGCGGCGGTCAGCGCAGGCGGAGGCCGCTCATGCGATCGGCTTCGAGATCGGGCTTGCGCCAGGGAGAGACTTTGGCTTGCACCTGGCCTTCCGCGGCGGTCTTCT
>Ga0182015_10007540_pt1 | contig 10573 bp, 8 predicted proteins | sample 712P3MmetaG_FD_120478 | JGI IMG/M metagenome (GOLD analysis project Ga0182015, IMG submission 120478) | Permafrost microbial communities from Stordalen Mire, Sweden - 712P3M metaG | ecosystem: Environmental > Terrestrial > Soil > Wetlands > Permafrost | place: Sweden: Stordalen | collected... | reverse complement strand
CGTGTCGAAGGGCGCTTCTTTCTCGTATCGTAGTTGCCTAGAAACTGGGCTTGAGAACTTTGTGATCGCGGGGTGGTTATGAAGACGTTGACTGGATCGACGGTCGATTGGTATCGATCCGTTGCGCACGTCCTGGTGCGGCATCTCGCCGGGGTTCCGTTGGTGACGGCGCGCTACATCGGAGGGCAGAATCCGACGTACTCGGCGTCCTTGCACGGGCCGCCACCGGGGGACGAACCGACGGTCGACGTGCAACTAAGTGCTGGGCACGTGCGGTATCTTGTGCTCAGCGAGACGTCCCTATTGTACGAGGCACATCGGTATGCCATCGAAGTTCTTTCGTGGTCGCCGAGGGCTGATGATCCGGCGCGGGTAGCGTTTGCGCGCATCTTGGTTGTGCCGCGTGCCGGGCGCCCGGCGGATTGGGGGACGCGCGTGGCCGGCGTGGTGCGAAGCGTACTGCAGAGGCATGGGTGCGATGGGATTGCGATTCGCGATGGAGTGGCCTCACTCGTCGTGTGGGTGCCATTTACCGATGGCCCGAGATACGACGTCGTCCGTGCGTGGCTGCACGCGCTCGTGGGAGACGTGGTTGCGGCGGATCCGGATATCGATGCGACCGAACTGCACGTAGGCTCGAACGCCGTCGGACGCTGGAGCATGGTCCCCTATTCGCTGATCGGGCCTGACGCAACAACCGCGGCGACGCCTCTGCGTTGGCCGGAGTTGGATACGATCGGTGCGGCGCTCACCCGCGATGCATTGGCGTCGCGGTTGGCGGACGACGCGTTCGACGCGGAGGTGCAGCGCATTGGCGTACAGCGCTTCGCCCGCGGCCCCGTGGTGCTCGTATCGGGCGAGGGGCATGGGCAGATTCTGGCGGCGGTGCGGGCTGTGCTAGCGGATGCGAAGGCGTACTCGGCGGCAGAGATTTGCAGCGAAGGGATCGCGCGCGGATTGTTGCCGGCGACGACGATCCCAGCCTACGTCCAGCATGGGATCGCGACGCTGCTGGATCGCGAACGCGATCGCGGGGAGAAACCCGAGTTCGTCATCTTACCGAATGGGGAGTATCGGTTAAACGTACCGGTCGATCCGTATGCGGGCTTCGCGGAACCCGCACCCGACCGCTCTGTGCTGGATTCGCTAATCGCGACGTTGCGCGCGGCGGTGGTGCGGCAGGTGCCCGCATCTGCGGCGGACGGGCCGAATATCGGAGCACCGTTCGAGCGCGCCGTTTCGGATGCGTTTACCTTTCTCGGATTCGATGCGATGCGGCTTGGCGGCGAGGGCGAACCAGACGTGGTGGCAACAGCACCGCTCGGATCGCTGATGTATCGCACCGTTGTGGAGTGCAAGACCGTAGCGTCGGTGAAACTGCACGGAAGTGCAGCTTTCGTCGTCGAGGCGGGGCGCATGCGCGATGCCGTCGCAGCGACCTATGCGGTATTGCTCGGGCTCGACTTTCCCGACGAGCGCGGTATCGCAGCGGAGCTAACGACACATCAGGTATCGCTCTGGACGCTTGACGATTTGGTTAGCGTGTTAGAGTGCCAGCTGCATCACCCAATTACGTGGACGGCTCTGCGGGAGTTGTTTTCGCCGGGACACGCGGCTGATGCGGTCGTAGCTTTTCGTGCGGAACATCTGCACGGATCATATACGCGGGCCCGTCTTGCGCTGCGATACGCCATGGAAGAGGGATTAGCGTATCAGAGTGCGCTCGCAACGGAGGCGGAGCCGCCCGAAGATGCACTGTTGACGGCCGAGGCCTTGACGCTGTTGGTCAATCAGCGAATGTCGCGTGAGGGCATGCTGGGGCGATGCTCAAACGACGATATTCGCTCGGCGCTGGTCTTGGCCACATCGAAAGCCGTCGGCTTTGCGAGCGCGGGGGCTGGCGGCGGCATCGTAATCGAACGTCGGATTGAGTCCAAAGGCGCGGCATGACTGAAATAGATCCTCAGGAAGAGTTCGCTCGTCTTATTCTTTGTAGCTCCGCGCGAGCAGCGTGCAATACAAACATATCTCACCGAGCCAATGCCACGCGGCGCCTTCGCGGAGGTGAAAGTCGGAAATTGACACAGTAGCCACTTGTAGCTACAATGAATGTATGAAGACCGTCTCGATCCGAGATGCCAAGAATCGGCTTACCGAGCTTGCCCGCACGGTGGAAAATGGCGAGACGATCGTTGTGACGCGCAATGGTCGGCCGGTGCTCGACCTCGTACCGCACAAGGCGCACCGGGGACTTCGGTTGGAGGCACTCACGGAGTTCAAGAAGCGGAACGGGATCAAGCGGGTCGTGACGTCGATGCCAGCTGACTTCGATGAACCCCTTTCGGAGGACGTTCTTCTAAATGCGCTGCCGCCGGGCAAATGAAATTGCTGCTCGATACTCACATCGTGTTGAGTATCGTAAACGAACGAATAGCCGAGCTGCCGGCGACGCTACGAGGAGTGCTTGCCGATCCGGATTCCGAGTTTTTCGTGAGCGTGGCTAGTCTGTGGGAAATCGCGATCAAATGGCGGTTGGGAAAGCTTAAACTCTCAGGCGATCTCGAACTCTTGCCGGCCATCGTGACCAGCGGCGGAATCGAACTCCTCCCGATCAACGAGCATCACGTCCTTGCGACGATTCGGCCCGAACCAATGACGCGCGATCCGTTCGACCGGCTCTTGCTAGCGCAGTGCAGCGTTGAAGAACTCCGCCTCGTAACGGTCGATCGCGCGCTCATCCAGCATCCATTGGTCGTCCAGCCGAACGCTTAGTATGCGAGCGATGCAGATGAAAGAAAGAGCGGCGCGTGACGCGCCGCACATTCGTACCGCGAGCTGCGCAGCGAGTCGGCGGAAACTTAACAGAGATACGCTCGGCGAGCGAAGGGAGCTCATTCCAAAACAAAAGAAGCGTCGAGTTAGGCGGCAGCGTTGCCGTCGTGCGGGCCGCTTGCCGGAGAAACTTCCATGCGAAAGACTGTCGGACTTTTCTTGATGTTGCTGTTGCTAAGCGCTGCGAGAGCGGACGCGGCGTCGAGCGTTTGGTACTCGGGGGCGCAATTTCAAAATCATTCGAACTCGCCGGTTTGGGTGACCATTTACGAGTCGCCGCTCCCCGTCGTCGGTCCGTGGAAAATCGTGAAAGCCGCTTGTGTCGGCATGCAACAGAATGGCTCGTGGAGCAATCTTCCAACGTCGATCTACATGAAAATCAGGGCGCAAGCGATAAAGGGACACAGCGACTGCAACGCCGGCACGTATTGGGACAACAGCGTGAGCGGCTCAGCCAACATGAACGACGATACCATGTCGGCGCAGTTCAATTCACTGCCCGGCGGCGGATCGAAGCTCAGCTCCCCGTAACCGAACTCGCGCCGCTCAACTTAGCCTTCCTCAGTACCGTGCACGCCGGCGACGATGAGCTACTTCGATGGACTCGCCAGGTGTTTTACGTCGAGTTTTCACGTTACTGATCGCCTGGCTACATGTCGCCGCGCATACAGATTAAGCTCGAATCGCCCGGCTAGGGGCGTGTCAGCGTCACGATTTCGTGGTTTCCGTCGACGATGATCTGATCGAGTTCGAGCCCTTGGCGGTACGTTCGGCCGTCGTAGTCGTAAAAGTCGAGGTGGTGTTCGCCGGCGGCGTCGCGCGTGAACGTTTCGATACGCCGGAAACCGTGGGAGCGCGGTGTTTGGAAACCTTCGAAAAGGTCGGAGACGTAGCACTGGTCCCCGTGGAGGAGGATGCGATACGTGCCGGCTTCCGGATGAAAGATAAAGAAGCCGCCGTTCGAGGCGCACTGGTTGCAGGCGTAGACCAGGAGCGATTCGCGACCGTCCCCGACGTCGACTTTTCCGTCGACTTTTACGCAAGTGCCAGCGAGTTTCGTGAGGCTTGATGTTAGCGCGGGTGGGGCGTGGAAAGGTGCGTCGCGCGGTTCGCGCTGCCGTTGTTCCTGGGTGGCCTCTTGTTGAAGCGCGGTGAGGCGAGTCGCGTAGGCGTTCCGCAGGCAAGCATTTGTCGTGCAGACATTGCGGAACCTGAGCCAAGATTCTTGAGCGGTGATGACGCCGATCGAGTCGGATGAGTCGAGCGCGACTTCACCGTAGGCGTCGTTGAGCTGGAGATCGAGGCGCGCGAGCCTTCGATCGGTACAGATATCGCGCTCGATCGCGCTGAGGTGCGGTAGCTTGCAGTCGAACGACGGACCGTTAGGCTGACGCGCGACGAGCACGGCGAAGGCCTCTCCCGAGTCAGCGGCCATGCCTGGAGCGGCGAGCACGCCGAGGGCGATTGCGACGGCGATCGCACTCCATGCGGCTAGAGTTGCCATGCGTTCCAGTAGTCGCGGCCGAGCGGGTTCGGCCTGAACGCTGCGAGTGATCGCGACACGACGTACGTTCGTCGCTCGAAACCGAGCGGTACGATCGGCAGTTCGTCGATGAGGCGATTGCCGGCGTCGCGATAGTATGATGCGCGCTGCACGGGATCGTACTCGCGCGCGCCGGCGGCCTCGTCAGCATCGTAGGTGGGGTCGCAAAAGAACATCGAGTTTCCGCCGCCCGGGGGAATGGCGTTGCAGCCGAAAAGGTAGGACCGGTCGGGGTCGAGCGCGGGCGACCACGACGTCAGCGCGAGATCGTACCGCGCGCTCTCGAGGATGCCGCCACGATCCTTCGGACCCCAGAACTCCGCTTCCGTATACGAGTGAATATGCGCGGTCACGCCGGCGGCTTCCAACTGCGCAGCGATCTGCACCGCGGCGTTCGCACTGTTCCGCCAACCCCCGGCAATCGCGACATCGAGGCTGACGTGCTGCCCGCGCAGGACGGCCGCAGCGGCGCGCGTGTTGTACGCGGGCAACCGTCGATCGGGTCGATAGCGCGGCTCGAGTTGCACCGTATCCGAGGGCACGAGCGTTCCGCGGTACACCGCTGAGGCGAGTTTCGTGCGGTCGATGGCCATCGCGATCGCGCGCCGAACACGCACGTCGCGGAGCGCCGGCGCGTGCAGGTTGAATTGAAGGTAGTCGACCACGTTGGTCGTGCGACTGACCAGTCTCGTGTTCGGCACGGCGCGCGCGACGTCGACGCCGAAGCCCGTCACTTCCGTGACGTCGATTGCGCCCGTGCGCACCTCGAGCAGCCGCGTTTGCGCATCCGGTACGATGGCGACGTCGATGCGTGGGCTCGCGGCGGGGCCGCGCCAGTAGTACGGATTGCGCACGAACGAGAGCCGCTCGCCGCGCTCCCAGTGCAAGAGCCGAAACGGGCCGAGGCCCACCGGATTCGTATCGAGCGAACTCCGATCGAGCGATGCATACGCACCCGCGATGTGCCGCGGGAGAATCGCGAACGGGTCGTTTGCCCCGAGCGTGAGGAACGATGCGATGAACGGTGCCGACGGCTCGCGCAGTCGCACGACGAGCGTATCGGGCCGCGGTACCGACCAGTTCGCGACGTCGGCGACGGCCGAGGTGTCGGGGACGGCCGTGCGCGGATTGCGCAGGGCGTCGATCGTGAAGCCCACGTCGCGCGCATCGAAGGGCGCGCCGTCGCTCCAGCGGCCGGTGCGGATCCGATAGGTGATGCGCCGGCCGTCGGGCGAGATGCCGCCGTTGGCTCGCGTCGGCAGCGTCAGCGCCCGGTCGGGCACCAGCTCGCCGCGGTCGTCGACGAGGAACAGGTAGCCCTGGGTCAGCGGCCCGAGCAGCCAGCCGAATGGAGTGTTGCGGATCGTGTTGAGCGAGTTGGGCTCGTCCTCGATCACGAGGGCCGGCGGAGGGGCGGGCTCCGCAGCATCCACCGGCGCAATCCACGAGGTGCGCTTGGGCAGGAAGCGCGCCTCGGCCGCGGCCATCTGCGCCTCGATCTCGGGGTTGAAGCCGAGCCACTTTGCCCGCTGGTTACCCTGAGGATCGATCACGACCATCGTTGGAAAGTCGGCGATGCCGAAGGCGCTGGCCGCGGTTTGGTCGGGATCGAGGGCCACCCGCTCCATCGGGTGGCTGCGCACAAAGCCCCCTACCACGCCCGGCGGTTCACCCACGTCGACCGACACGACGTCCACCTCGGGATGGCGCCGCGCGAAGCGTTGGATGAGGGGGATCGACTGCTGGCACGGCTCGCACCAGGTGGCCCAGAAGTCGAGGTACGTCAGGCGACCCCGCTGCCGGCCGACGGTAAACCGGCCGCCCCCAAGGGTCGCCAGCGATACCGGGGGTGCCGGGACAATGCGGTTTTCGGCCAACCGGGGCGCGACAAAGAACTCGAAGAGCGCGAAGAGGACGATCAGGGCCGCGAGGACATCGAGCCCGCGCGCTACCCACCGGCGAGCCGAAGGCATGTTTCCCGGAGGTTCGCACCTATTGCAACGCGCATCCTACTCCTCGATGCCTAGCAACCGTGCGGCGTCGGTAACCATCGACGCGCGCGCACTGCCTGCGACGAATCGGACGATGCGCATCTTCGATGCGTTCGACAAGTTGCCGGTCGGTGCAATTCTCGAACTGAATGAAGAGAGCGATCCGCGCTCGCTTCGTAATGAATTTCAGCAGTATCGCGCGGGACGTTTCTCGTGGGATGCGCGCAACCACGGCTCCGGCCGCTGGACGATTCGCCTCGAGCGGATCGACGAACGCGCCGACACCCCCACCTTCCTCTCGCACTGCCCACCGTTTTCCTCAGCCAAGCAGTCGACCATCGCCGAACTCGCGGCCCTCGCGACCGAGCGCAGCTATCGCTCGGGCGAGACGATCTTCGATGAGGGCGAGATGTGGCCGTACCTTGCGTTCGTGCGCAGCGGCAAAGTCGTCTACACCCTCCTCTCGCCGGACGGCAAGACGCACGCCCTCGGCGAGCGCCTTACCCACGACTCGATCAACGAGTCCGGCACCTTCGACCAGGGCGGCGCGACGACGCGCGCCGAGGCCCTGACCGACTGCACGCTCGTCCTCTTGCCGGCTGAAGCCGTGCTGCACGCGGTGCGCAACGATGCGGAACTCGGCCTCGGGTTTCTCGCGGCGTCCTCGCAAGCGCGCCGCCGCTCGATCGACACAATCGCCGACCTCGCGTTCGCGCACGTGCTCCAACGCGTGGCGAAGTTTCTCATGTCCTACGCGCCGGCGACCACCGGCATGGCCCCGGGGCTGCCGGGGGTGGAGAACCTCTCGCAAGCGCAGATTGCCGCCGCCGCCGGAACGGTGCGCGACATGGCAGCACGCGCGCTCATTCGTCTCAAGAACGCGAACGCCGTCGAACTCGATCGCGGCCGCGTGCGTTCGATCGATCGCGCGCGCCTCGAAGCGTTCGCGCACGGCGTACAGGCCCCGCCGGTATAACGAAGGTGCCCATGATGCTCCGCCGTGCGCTGGCGAGCGTTGCGCTCTTTGGTTTGGTCGCGGCAGCGCCTGCGGCGCTCGTCTATCCGCCGACGCCGGTTCATCCGGTGGTCGACCATTATTTCGGGCACGCCGTCGTCGATCCGTACCGCTGGCTCGAGAACCCGAAGGATCCGGCGGTCATTGCCTGGGCCGCGAAGCAGTCGGCATTGACGGTCTCCTATCTGCAAGCGCAGCCATCATATGCGGTGTACGCAAAGCGGGTGGCGGTGCTCGAACGCACCTCGACGGTCCGCTTCGGGCTCCAGATCGCCGGCGGGCACGATTTGTATCTGCGGCAGACGCCGCCGCAAGCGCAGGCGCAGCTTGTCGTTCGCGACGGCATCCGCGGCGCGGAACGCGTGCTTTTCGATCCGCAAACCGCTGCGATTGCGGGCGGGGCGGCGCCGGCAATCGAGTCGGTCTACCTGTCGTTCGACGGCAGCAAGGTCGCCTTCACCACCCAACAAGGCGGCGCTGAGGCAGAGACGCTGCACGTGGTCGATACCGCGACCGGCACGATGTTGCCCGACACGATCGAGCACGCCGGCGGCGGCGTCTCGCCGGTCGCACTCGTCTGGGACGGCGACGGCAACGGCTTCCTGCACACGCAGTGGCCGCGCAAGGCCGACGGCACGTTCGCCGACTCGCACATCGAGATCCGGCACCATACGCTCGGCACCGATACGGCAAGCGATACGTATGTATTCGGCCGCGGTCTCCCGGCACGTGCCGAATACGAGCTGTTGGGTTCGCGCGACGGCAAGTATCAAGCGGCGTTCGTCAGCGACGGCGACGGCGTTCACGGATCGATCTACGAACGTCCGAGCGGCGGCACGTTCGCACGCATCGTGACGCCGGCCGATGCGGTGGGCTCGAGCAGTGATGCGACCTCGATCTTCATCGGTGACCGGCTGGCCGTCATCTCTTCAAAGCGCGCTTCGACCGGCGAAGTCGTCGGGATCGATCCGGGTTCCACATTCGCGCACGGCACGGTGCTGGTTCCGTCGAGTTCGCTCGTTATCGAGCGGGTCGTTGCCGTCCCCGGCGGCTTCATCACCAACGACGTCGATGCCGGCGACGGCATCGCGCGTTTCTTCGGTACCGGCGGCACGCGAGCGACGCTCCCGATCCCGCCGCACTCGACGATTATCGCCGCGGCCGCCGACCTCTCCGGCCACGATATCATCGTGGGCTACATCGGGTACGGTACGCCGAGCAACTGGCTGCGCTACGACGCGGCGCGCAATACCCTTGCGCCGACCGGCATCAAAAGCAAAGCGTCCGGCGACTATTCGAAGCTGATCGTGCGCCGCGCGTTTGTTCCCTCGCTCGACGGCCGCGTGAAGATTCCCGTCGAGGTCGTCGCACTGCCGGGTACCAAGACCGACGGGACCGCGCCCACGATCCTCACCGCCTACGGTTCGTACGGCAGCATTAGCCGGCCCGGCTTCATCGGGGCGTTTCTCGCATTTCTCGAACGCGGCGGCGTTTACGCTCAAGCGATGATTCGCGGCGGCGGCGAGTACGGCGAAGCTTGGCATCTCGCCGCGAAGCTGAGCACGAAGACCAAGAGCGCCGACGACGTCGCTGCCGCCGCTGACTGGCTCGCCGCACACGGTTACGGCAACGCGAAACACCTCGGCATCCTTGGTCGCAGCGCGGGGGGCTTCCTGATGGGCCTCGCTCTCACGCGCAACCCCGAACGCTACCGCGCCGTGCTCGCCGGCGTCGGTTTCCATGATTTGCTGCGGAGCGAACGCACGCCGAACGGCGCCTTCAACACACCGGAATTCGGCACCGTGACCGATCCCAAACAATTCGCTTGGATGGTCAAGCAGTCGGCCTACGAAAATGTCGTGAAGGGGCGCGCGTATCCGGCCGTGTTGATGACGACCGGCGAGAACGATCCGCGCGTCGACCCCTACAACTCACGCAAGATGATCGCGCGTTTACAAGCGGCGTCGTCGTCCCCGGACCCGATTCTGCTCTTGCAGAAAGCGGGCCAGGGTCACGGTATGGGCGACTCGTTTGCCCAACGCGTCGCCGAGACCACCGCCGATCTGACGTGGTTCGAAAGCCAGCTCCGCTAAAGCCGGACGCTAGGGCAATGGTTCCAGTTTGACGATCGATGCATCGTGGTTGTTGCCGGCCCAGAACGTGACCGGTGTCGTGGTGTTGTCGACGAGTACGTTGCGGATGTTCGTGTCGCGCGGCAGCAGGTAGTCGATCTCGCTGCCGGTCTTGGGGTTGAGGCGCACGATGCGGTCGGCAAACATCGAGCCGGTCCACAGCTCGCCGTGCTTGTCGACGGCGACGTCGTAGGGCTCAAACCACGGCACCTTCACCGGCCACTCTTCGAAGCGATCGGTCTTCGTGTCGAACTTGCCGACCTTGTCGCTCGCGTACTCCGCGAACCAGACGTTATCGCGATCGTCCATCATGCCGCGACGCGGACGTGAGTACGGCGTGGGCGTTTCGAAGTCGCCGAGCAGCCCCGTCTTCGCATCGATGCGTCCGATGGCACCGCCGCCGAAGTCCAGGGTGTAGAGGTTGTTATGTGAATCGCTGAAGATGCTGTAGTTTCCCATCGACTGGCCGTGAGCGTCCATCAGCGGGCCGAATTTCTCGAATTTCCCGGTTGCCGCATCCATGCGGTAAATCACCCGCAAGTCGACGTCATTCATCCAGACTTTGCCGTCGACGTTCATGTGCACCGGTTCCACCATCGTCTCTTGCGTCGCGTCGCTGTTCCATTCGGGCGGGACCGGCCATTCTTTGACGGCGTGGGTGACCGGATCGAAGCGGGCAATTCCGCCCTGGTACATCATCGCGAGCCAGTATGCGCCGTCGGAACCTGCTTGGAAGCCGAGTTCGCCGGTCGGCGCGCGGCCTTTGAGCAACGGGAGCGGATACTCGCGCTCCTTGCCCGTGCGCGGATCGAGCTCGCCGACGAGCGATTCGCCGAAATCGGAGAACCAGATCATGCCCTTCGCGTCGCGGTAGACGTCGTGCGGCTCGATCGTCACGCGCGGCAGATCGTACTCCGTGACGATCACGCGCGTCGCGGCGCCGGTCGGCCGCGGTAGCGTCTTGAGCGGGTAGCGCCAGCGCGACGTCGAGCTGAGGTTGACGCTCGCGAGGTACGTCGCCAGCGCGCGCATCTCTTCGGGGTTGACGTGCGGCGGACCG
>Ga0182015_10007538_pt1 | contig 10574 bp, 10 predicted proteins | sample 712P3MmetaG_FD_120478 | JGI IMG/M metagenome (GOLD analysis project Ga0182015, IMG submission 120478) | Permafrost microbial communities from Stordalen Mire, Sweden - 712P3M metaG | ecosystem: Environmental > Terrestrial > Soil > Wetlands > Permafrost | place: Sweden: Stordalen | collected... | reverse complement strand
AGGTCAGCGGCGGGCACCACTGCGAGCAGCGCGGAGTCGCTCAGGATCGTTGTTGCCAGGGCAGTAGCGGCTCCCTGGAGGGACGCTACGCTGGCCTTATAAAAATTCGTACCCAGAATCGTAATCGTCTGGGCGCCTCCGTTGATGGGCAGCGCGGGCGGCCAGATATTCGTTATGGTCGGGGTGGAACTGTTGACCGTGAAATTCACGGTGATGGTCTGCGCCTTGGAGGCCGTAGCTGTTCCGGACAGGGCGATGCTTATCTTTCCCGCATACGCAGCGGACTGCGGGATCAGCGTGGTCGGATCGGGAGTGATGGTCAGGATTTGCTGTTCGCCCGGCAACACTACGCCGACACTGGGGGTAACGGACAGCCACACGGCCCCGGAAGTTGCCGCAAATGAGATCGGCGCTCCGTCGGTGGTCAACATAACGGTCTGTGCGGCGACGGGACTTGGCGGCGCGGTAAACGCCAAGGTGGTTGGGTTAATCGCGAGCGTGGCGGGCGGGGAGGTGATGGTCAAGGTCACGGCCACGATGAGCGGTGAACTGAGCCCGTCTACGGTAATCGTCAGGCCGCTGGTAGTATACGTTCCCACCCCCAACCCGGTGGGGTTCACTTGCAGGCTGAGATTTGCGGGCAGAGTCCCGGCATCCGGGGCGACCGTCAGCCAGAGGGAATTCGAGTCTGTATTGACCGCCGTATATGCCGGCGTGCCGCTGCTGGCCTTTACAGAAACCTTCTGGGCCGCGGGCAGCTTGGATGCCCCTAGCTGGTAGGTAAACGTGACACTGGTTGGCGCAACGGTGACCGTGGGGGTAATTTGGGCGGTCAGCGCCGCCGCGGCCAGGCACGCGGCAAATATCGTAAAAAGTAGAGTTTTGCTCACCAGGCTTCTTATCGGCAGCCTGTGAAACCACAATATATTTCTAGCTTTTTCGCAGGAGTAAGGCGTCGACCTCGGAGCGCGCAGGAATGGATGCTTGCGCGCCCGCGCGGGTTACGGAAATGCCGGCGGCGGCGTTGGCAAAACGCAGAGCGTCCGGTAAAGCTTGGCCTTCGGTCAACGCGACGGCCAAGGCCGCATTGAAGGTATCGCCCGCGGCAGTGGTGTCGCGCGCTTCCACGGGGAAGGCGGGTGAGCGGAGTTCGGTTTCGCCATCGAAGTAATAACAGCCCTGCTCGCCCAATTTTAAGATTACCGACCGGGAACCCAGGTCGAGCAGCTTCCTGGCCAGCGCCGGGGCCTTTTCGAGCGAAACACGCTCCGGCGGAAGACCGGTCAGGATAGATGCTTCCGTCTCATTTGGCGTGAGGATATCGACCATGGCCAAGAGCTTGGGGTCCAAAGGACGCGCCGGCGCGGGATCGAGAATGGTGCGAGCGCCCTCCTCGCGAGCGAGTTTCATAGCGGCTTCTACGGTTTCGAGCGGCGACTCGAGTTGAAACAGCACGAAGCTGGCTCCTCGGATCACCGGCCGCATGGCCGCTACTTCAGAAGCGGCAAGCGCGTGATTGGCGCCGGAGGCCACGACAATAGAGTTCTGTCCCGACTTGTCGACCGGGATCAAGGCCACACCCGTGGCAGCTGATCGGGTCCCATGCACGGCGCTAACGTCCACGCCCGCGGCGGAAAGGCTGGCCTTCAGGCTGTCGCCAAAAACGTCGTACCCCACGCGTCCGATCATGCGTGTCTCAACATTGCCCGCGCCGAGTTTTCCTGCCGCGCAGGCCTGATTGGCGCCCTTGCCGCCGGGGTGCATCCGGAAATCGGAGCCGATGACGGTTTCGCCCGGAGCGGGCAGCCGCTGAACGGCAACCACAAAATCCATATTGAGGCTGCCCACAACGACGATGTGCTTCATCTGCCCAGGTCGATGCCGAATTTCTTTAGCTCTTCGGCGTAATAGCGGCGGTGCAACAGGTCCCACTCCTCGGTGCCTTCAGGGATCTCTTTCTTCTGCGTCCGGATCTTGGTGCGGGCGGCTTTATCCACTTTCTCCTCAATGGTGAGAAGTTCGGTCATGGATTTCACCAGTTCCAGGCGGACTTCGTTGGGATCGCGCTTCACTCGAAAATCGCGCGATTTGCGAAACGCAGCCACCAGTTTGTGGGAAATATCGTTGATTTTATCCCGCGATAGCTTCATCTGGTCGCCGGTATCCCGGCCCGAAGCTTTGATCACCTTGCGCTGCGCCAGCAGGGTGTTTTTGATGCGCCGGAACATCTCCTGATAGCTGACGCCTTCCTGGCGCATGTAATCGCTGTACTGATCCAACATTTCGCGAACTTCGTCGTTCAGCCGGTCTTCGACGGCCAGTTCGTCTTCAATTACGTTGGCGATCGTTTCGGTGGCGCCCACAGGGTTGGGAGTCTCAAAGACCTGCGGAGTCAGCTTGTGGATCAGTTGGCGGGATATGTAATCGACGAATTCTCTAGCAAGCAGCATTCCTGAAGCGTGGACTCCTAAAGAATTTTAGCAGCTTCGATGTGGAGCAGGTTGCTAACCGGCGGCCTATGTCTTCAATGTGCCCCAAAGGCGCACTTACTGAGTGCGGTCGCCTTGGTGGTGGTCGAGGAACTCGCGGGTGATCGTTTTGCGGCCGCGGAAGCCTTCGCTGACTCCGTGCCAGAAGCCGATGCCGTCTTCACCCAATTTCCAGCAGAGATAGACTTCCTCGCCACGATACAAAGTAGGAAAGTCGATCAGGCCGATGTCCAGATCCTTGAGCAAGCAGCCGTAAGAATGAATCTCGTCCACCGCCTCTTTCAACTTTGCGGCGCTGGACCCGCGGCGGTTCTTTTGTTCAATCAGGTGATCGCGATTCACCAATGTGCCGCCCATCATCATGATGCGCTGATTCGCGGATTGCAGTTCCGCCTCGGCCTGTTCAAACTCGCTCTTCAAACGGACAGCCTGTTCAATTGTCGACCCCACTTGCGGGAGCAGTTGCTGGGCTTGTTCCAGCGTGAAGTACCTAGGCATTCGCCGTCAGATGCCGGATACCTGAATGGCCAGCGAACGGCTGCGCGGGCCGTCGAACTCGGCGAAGATAATGCTTTGCCAGGTTCCCAGAAGCACCGTCGCATTGCGTACCTGCAGGCACAAGGTCTGGCCCATCAGCATCCCGCGCATGTGCGAATCGGCGTTTTTGCGCTCACAATCCGAATACTCCGGATCGTTGTGACGATAGTACTGATCGCGCTGGACGACCTGTTCGAAGAACGTTTTGACATCGTGCACTAAGGCGTCCTGCCACTCGTTAATGAAGACGGCGGAAGTGGTGTGCAGCGATTGAAGATGGACCATTCCATCGCGAACTCCGCTCTTGCGGACAATCTCGTTCACTCGCTCGGTTACGTTGAGGAGCTGCAGGCGATCGCTGGTAATCCAATCGACAATCCGATTGAAGACCTTATAGCCGCCCTGAACGGGCTGTGAAAACGGACTCGTGTCCGGGGTCGAATCGGTTTCGACAATCTTAATTTTAGATGTGCTCATAACCCCTGAATTCCTCCTCATGAGATACCCAAACCGGCCCAGAAGATGGAATCAAATACAGGTCCCTACCCCTCTGAGTATAGCAACCTGTTCATTTCTCGACCGCTTGCTATACTTTGGATAGCTGATAATGCTTCGCGGTTGCACCAGAGAATGGAAAGTTGCGCTGGCCTGCCTGGTACTGGTTTGCCTTCTGGTAACCAGCACGGTAGTGCTCGGACACGATCATGGTCCCAGCGGCAACCATTCCTGCGATGTTTGTCACCTTGGGCAGATGGCTTGGACGGGTACCGATGTCCAGAGGCCTTTTGTGCCGGAGGTGGTGGAACAGTGGCGCCACACCGCGGAATCGAAGCAGGACCCTCAAGAGTGTGTTGTAAGTAACGCTTCCAGTCGCTCTTCTCCTCGCTTGCACGAATTCCCCGCGTAAGCGTAGTAACCAGATTCAAGAACTGAGGATCGTAAGAACATGAGAAGTGTATTCGTACTTATCTCGTTAGTTTATGGGCTTTCCGCCGGCACGCCCCCGCCGCAGGCGTCGGGCAGTTCGGGAACCGTGGTGATTTCTGTGAACGACCCATCGGGCGCCGCTGTAGCGGGTGCAACCGTCACCATTGCGAACAAAGTGACGGGATACGAAAAAAGTACGGTTACGGATAACAGCGGAGCGGCACAGTTCACGAACATTCCATTCCACCGGTATCATTTGCAGGTTACGGCGGGCGGCTTCCAGCCCACTCAGCAAGACGTCGAATTACGCTCCGGAGTCCCCATGAACGCGAAGTTCAACTTGGCGATCGCCACTTCCACTACGTCGGTGGAGGTTCACTCCGAGGGATCGGACATCGTGGAAAGCGTTCCGATGGCGCATACGGACGTGGATGAGAACCTCTTTAACAAGTTGCCGGAGACGGGCACCGGGCAAGGCGTCACCGATGTTTTGAGGATGGCGGTTCCGGACGTAGTAGGCGATTCCGACGGGTTGATCCATCCAGCTGGGGATCACGCGGAAACGCAGTATTCGATCGATAATCAGCCGATCGGCAACCAACAGAACAAGCAAGCTTCGAATCAGCTTCCGTTGAACGCCATCCAATCTTTCGAGGCGATTACTGGCGCGCCGCCTCCGGAGTTCGGAGACAAAGCCAGCCTGGTGGTAACGACGACGACTAAGTCCGGGATGGGCACCACGCAACCATTTGGGAGCTTTAGCGCCAATTATGGATCGTTCGGCAGTTATGGCGAGGATTTCACTTTTGGAATCGGCAACAACCGCGTTGGTAACTTCATAGTCGCCGACACAGAGCGCTCCGGCCGGTATCTGGACTCACCGGAATTTTCGCCGCTGCATGACGTCGGCAATAATCAACGGATCTTCGACCGGCTCGATTTTCAGGCCGATCAAAATGATACGCTGCACCTTGACCTTTTCGCGGGGCGTTCGTGGTTCCAGATTCCCAATACATACGATCAGCAGGACAGCGGTCAAGATCAGCGGCAGCAGGTTCGGACCTATAACATCGCGCTCGGCTGGGTTCATTTGTTGGGGCCGACGATGATCATCAATATAAACCCGTTCTTTCGCCAGGACATCGTGCAGTATTATCCGAGCGGCAACGTATATGACGATCTGCCGGCGACGGTCGCGCAGGATCGCAGGCTCGGCAATGTGGGCGTAAAGGCCGACCTGTCGTACGTGCACGGCATTCATAACGCCAAGATCGGGGTGCAGGTAACCGATAACATCATCACGGAGCACTTCAGCCTGGCGATCACCGATCCTACATTTAACGCTCCTTGTTTGAACTCTGCAGGACTGCCCCTGCCTGGTTTATGCAACAGCAATAACGGATCGGTCACTACGCCCAACCCATCATTTATTCCCGGACTGTTGCCTTACGATTTGACGCGCGGCGGCCAGCCTTTTGTCTTCAGCGGTCACACCGCCATCAAAGAGTACGGTTTCTATCTGCAGGATTCCATCACGCTCGGCAATTTTACGGCGATGGCGGGACTGCGCGGCGATATGTACTACGGCCTGGTAAGCGACAGTTCAGTGGAACCCCGCTTGGGAGGCTCGTATCTTCTCAAGAAGACCAATACGGTGTTTCGGATTTCCTATTCGAAGTTCTTTGAGACGCCCTACAACGAAAACCTGCTGGTTTCAAATGCCACGGGCAGCGGCGGACTGGCGAATACTTTTGGGGCCTTCGGTCAGCAGCCGTTGAAGCCTGGCACGCGCAATCAATACCAGGTTGGCCTGCAACAGGGCATCGGTAAGCACATCACCATAGACGCCAATTATTTCTGGAAGTACACCGACCGGGCCTACGATTTTGACAACCTGTTCAATACGCCCATCGCGTTTCCGATCGAGTGGCGCAAGTCCAAGATTGATGGGGTCGGCGTGCGGGTGAATTTTGCAAATTACAAAGGATTCACCGCGTATTCGGTGATGGGTCACACGCGGGCCCGCTTCTTCGGTCCGGAAGTAGGCGGCCTGCTCTTCAATTCACCGCTGGACACTGGAGTGTTCCGCATCGATCATGACGAGGCTTTCGAGCAGACCACCAGTCTGCATTACCAGCCGAAGAAGAACGGTTGGTGGGGCGCGTTCACATGGGATTTCGACAGCGGACTGGTGGCCGGCAGTGTTCCGGATTTGGCATCGGCGCTGGCGCTGACGGCGGACGAACAGCAGGAAATCGGGTTTTATTGCGGGAACGATTACGCCAGTCTGACCAATCACATTACGTCGTGCGCTTCTCCCCTGTTTGGCGCAACACGGCTGAATATTCCGGCGCCCGGGACATTCAATCCCGATCACAATCCGCCGCGCATCGCGCCGCATAACCAGTTCGACCTGGGCGTGGGCAACGATAATCTGTTCAAAACCGACAAGCTCAGGTGGACCTTGCAGTTGACCGCGGTGAATATTACGAACACCGAGGCTCTGTACAACTTTCTGTCGACTTTTAGCGGCACGCACTTTGTTAGTCCGCGCGCATATCGGGCGGAGATTGGGTTCGTGTTTTAGGGCCGGCGACAAAGGCGCTGTTTCGCATGGGCGACAGTGTCGTGCGAAACTACAGATAAGTTTCGCCATGAGACGTCGCGATTTGCTGATCAGCGCCTGTTCGGTCCCTGCGATATTACGCGGGCAGACGGCCTTAGATGTCGCTTATGCCGGCTCGATGACTTCCGTAATGGAAGGGCCCATTAAGCAGGGCGCCGCAAGCGCGCTGGGAATTGAGATGCGCGGAAGGGCGCAAGGCGCAAGCGGCCTGGCGGCTCTGATCGCGGGCGGAAGTATCCATCCGGACGTATTCATCTCCGTGACCCCCGGACCTGTCGAAACGGTAAAAAAGGCCGGCAAAGTAGAGCGGGCCTTTCCGATCGCGCGCACGGAAATGGTGATCGCGTATAACCCCGAAAGCCGGTTCGCACCGCAGTTAAAAGAGGGACCTTGGTGGCGCGTGCTGCAGCAGCCCGGTTTTCGATTCGGCAGAACCGACCCGGTGACCGATCCGCAGGGCCGCAACATCATCTTCACGGTGCAGCTTGCGGCCAGCTATTATCATCAACCGGATCTGGTGAACCGCATTTTGAAGGACTCGATAAACCCCGAGCAGATCTTTTCAGAGCCTTCGATACAGGCGCGGCTGCAGAGCGGACAGTTGGATGCAGCATCGGCATATAAAATCCAGCCCTCGGCGTTTCATCTGCCCTACCTGAGCCTGCCGGCGGAGATCAACCTGGGCAGCCCTAGTCGTCTGGGGGAATACCAGCAGGCGAGCTTGACCGTGGGCGGCAAAACGTATCATCCGGAGCCGCTGGTCTACTATGCGGCAGCGCTGAAGGAAGCGGCACATCCGAAGGAGGCCGCGCACTTCGTTGAGTGGCTGCGCGGTGCGCCGGCGCAAGAGATCCTGCGACAGTTTTCGTACGATCCGCCGGGTGACGCCCATGAAATCTAAGCTGGCGCGGGCAGGCGCGGGCCTGGTGGCGCTAACGCTTCTCTATCCGCTGAGCGGACTGTTGAGACAAGTAGGATCGTGGCGCTGGGACCCAGACGTGGCAAATCCCAGTCTGGCCTCGATCCGGGTTTCGCTGGGGCTTACGAGTGTGGCCATGCTGATCGTCGTCGTGCTGGGTACCCCCATCGCGATCTACATCGCCCGGCGCGGCGTGCGGGAGCGCTTATGGTGGCAGGCCGTTTTTCTGATTTCGATTCTGCTGCCGCCGCTGGCCCTGGGCATTCTGCTCTCGATTACGTTCGGGCGAGTGACGAACACTCCCGCGGCGTTCGTGGGTACGCAGGTCTATGTCAGCATCGGCTATTACGTCCTGGGGGCGGTAGCGGCCTTCGATGGCGTGCCGTTAATGCTGGAGAAACATGCAGCTCTGCTGGGCCAATCTCCCGTTGCGGTGTTCCGGCGAGTGACGTTTCCGCTGGCGCGGCTGGGCTTGGCGGTGGCGTTGAGCGTGGCGTGGGTGCGCGCACTGGGCGAATTTGGAGCGGTGATGATAACGGCGTATTATCCGTCGGGCATGCCGGTGCAGCTTTGGGTGAACTTGCAGAGCTTCGGACTGCCCGCGGTGATGCCGCTGCTGCTCATCTTCCTGGTGACGGCGCTGCCTTTGCCTTGGGCGGTGCATCTTCTGGCGCAGCGCCGGCCCCATGCTTGAGGCGCACATCGTGAAACGGCGCCGGGATTTTACGGTGGACGTGCATGTGGAACTGGAGCCGGGCCGCTGCTTCGCGTTATTCGGCGCGTCTGGGTCGGGCAAGAGCACGGTGCTGTCGTGCATTGCCGGAATTGAACAGCCCGACGATGGCTTCGTACGTTGGGACGGGGTTTCGTTTTATCCGCCGCCGCTGCCTTTGCATCTGCGGCGAGCCGGATATCTGACGCAGGATCCGTATCTGTTCCCGCACCTGACAGTGGAGCAGAACATTGCGTTCGGGTTGAGTTCGGCCAGGAGCGCGGCGGAAAGCGAGTGGCTGGCGCGGTTGCGGGACAGCCTGGGACTGGGCGATATCTGGACCGCTCCGGCTGCGCAGATCTCGGGTGGGCAGGCGCGGCGTGCGGGAGTGGCGCGCATGCTGGCACGCCGCCCTCCGCTGGTTCTCCTGGATGAGCCGTTCAATGGGTTGGACCGTCAACTGGTGCGCGAATTATTGGACGCGCTGGTGGCGTGGCGGCGGGAGATCGGCTTCAGCATGATTGTGGTGGATCACGAGTCGGAGATTCTGGAGCGGCTATGCTCGCGCGTGGCGGTGATGGCGCGCGGACGGATCGTGCAAGAGGGAAGTTGGACGGCGGTGCGCGCCGCTCCTGTGGATGGATTACTGGATAGCTTACTGCGGCCTTTGTAGGAATTCATATGGGTAAAAAGAGCGAGCCGGAGATTCGGAATCGGCTGGCGGAACTTCGTCAGAAGCGTGGGCTGGCGGCGGCGGAACTGGCCAAGGCCGTTAGCGTGAGCCGACAGACCATCTATGCGATGGAGGCCGGCAGCTACGTGCCGAATACTGCCGTTGCGCTGCGGCTGGCGCGGGTCCTCGAAGTGGACGTCACCGATCTATTCATGCTCGCTGACGAGGATCCCGCGGTGGCCGAGCGGTCGGAGCAGGTGATGCTTCTGCCGTACGGCATTGCGGCACACGCCTGGCAACCGGTGCAGCTCTGCCGCGTGGATAAGCGGATGGTGGCGTCGGCGCCTTCGCCGATGCCCTGGTATTTTCCGGCCAGCGATGCGGCGGTCATGGGCGAAGCCGGCCGCGGCGGCAAAACCAATGTTCGGGTGTTCGCTCATGACGATGATTTTGCCGGCAGGGTTCTGGTGGCTGGGTGCGATCCGGGCATTTCCGTGCTGGCCAGGCATCTGCAGATTGCGGGCGTGGAACTGGTATTGGCGCACCGCAACAGCTCCCAGGCGTTGGAGTTGCTCAAGGAAGGATGCATTCACATCGCAGGTACCCATCTGCGCGACGACGCGAGCGGCGAATCAAACTTGCCGGAGATCCGGCGTGGGTTCCCCAAGAATACGGTTGCGGTGATTTCGTACGCGGTTTGGGAGGAAGGCTTGGTGACGGCGCGCGGCAATCCCAAGCAGATCAAGAGCGTCGAAGATTTAGCGAACCCCAAGGTGACAATAGTCAACCGGGAAACCGGCGCGGGCAGCCGGAAGCTGCTGGATGCCAACTTAAAGCGCCTGGGAATTGCGGGTAAGCAGGTCCGAGGTTACGATGGGACCGCGCCCGGCCATCTGCCCGCCGCATGGCAGGTGCAAACCGGCGCGGCCGATTGCTGCATTGCGACGCGGGCGGCGGCTCGGGTGCTGGGGCTGGGTTTCATACCGTTGGTCAGCGAAAGGTATGACCTGGCACTCCGGCGGCAGCATCTTGATCTGCCTGGCGTGCAGGCGCTGCTCGATACTCTGAGCCGGTCGAGTTTCCGGCGAGAGTTGGAGAGCCTGGGTGGGTACGACACCAGGGATACGGGTTCGCGGGTGCTGTAAGATCCCGGCTTAGAATGGGGTATGTCCGCTGTACCGGAAGAATTTTATCGCATCCAGAAGCTGCCTCCATATGTGTTCGCCGTCATCAACGAGATGAAGGCCAAGGCGCGCGCCGCGCAACAGGACGTGGTGGATCTGGGCATGGGCAACCCCGACGGGCCGACGCCCAAGCCGGTAGTCAACAAGCTGATCGAAGCTGCTAAAAATCCACGCAATCATCGTTATTCCGCATCGCGTGGGATTCAACAGTTGCGCCTCGAAATCGTGAAGCGTTACGCATCGAAGTACAACGTGACTCTCGATCCGGAAAAGGAAGCGATTGTGACCATCGGGGCCAAAGATGCCCTGGCGCATCTGCTGTTCGCCATCATCGGTCCGGGCGATGCCGTGGTGTCCCCCAATCCGGCGTACCCGATTCATCAATATGGGGTGATCATGGCGGAAGGGCATGCGTGTATGTTGCCGATGCCCGATCCGGCGACGTTTCTCAATGGTCTGGAGGATTTGTACCGCACGTCCACACGCAAGCCCAAGCTGATCCTGATT
>Ga0182015_10007537_pt1 | contig 10575 bp, 12 predicted proteins | sample 712P3MmetaG_FD_120478 | JGI IMG/M metagenome (GOLD analysis project Ga0182015, IMG submission 120478) | Permafrost microbial communities from Stordalen Mire, Sweden - 712P3M metaG | ecosystem: Environmental > Terrestrial > Soil > Wetlands > Permafrost | place: Sweden: Stordalen | collected... | reverse complement strand
CGGCACCGCCTCCGCGGCGTCAGCCGCGGACAGCAGGGTGAGCTGCAGGTTGGTCCCGGTGTCGGCATCGGGCACCGGGAAGACATTCAGCGCGTCGATCGCTGCCCTGGTCTGCGTCAGCGCGTCGGCGGCCAGCCGGCACCAGCGCCGGACGGCGTCACCGTCCATCGCCTCCAGCGCCGCCATAGAGGCAGGATAGGACCCGGCACCGTCAGCCGCTGGCAGCGGAAAATCCCGTGACGGCCGGCCGCCCGGATAGGGCCATCACCGCCGGTCCGCGGGCCAGGTTCCGGTCCGGCTCGCGCTACCTTCGCCGGTCGGATATCCTTCGACGACCGTTCCGGCAGCGCCCGGGACGACGACCCATCTGGCCAGCACCCAAAATGGAGCGATCCCGTGGCTTCCGTCTGCGACGTATGCGGCAAGAGGCCGGGCTTCGGCAATAACGTCTCACACTCGCACCGCCGCACCCCGCGCCGCTGGAACCCGAATATTCAGCGCGTGCGCGCCAAGGTCGGCCGGACGCCCCGGCGGCTGAACGTGTGCACGTCCTGCATCAAGGCAGGCAAGGTCACCCGCTGACCGGCTGATCACCCGCTGGCTGATCACCCGCTGACCGGCTGGCGGATCCGCCAGGCGTGATCCACCGGGCCGATTCCCGTGCCGAGCGGGAATCCGGCCCCGATCGCCCCGGTCACGTATTCCCTGGCCGCTGTTACCGCGGCTGGTACGCCCATGCCCTGGGCGAGGAACGAAGCGATCGCGGATGCCAGCGTGCAGCCGGTCCCGTGGGTATGCCGGGTGGCGATGCGCTGGCCGGGAAAGCGGATCATCTCCGAGCCGTCGAACAGCAGGTCCACCGGATTACCCGGCAGGTGCCCGCCCTTGACCAGGATCCAGCCGGGCCCGAGCGAGCTGAGCGCCACGGCCGCCTTGCGCATGCCCGCCTCGTCACAGATCGGACTGCCGGTCAGCAGCTCTGCCTCCAGCAGGTTGGGCGTCAGCACCGTCGCCAGCGGCAGCAGCCGCGCCCGCACTGCCTCCAGGGTGCCGGCCGACAGCAGGCTGTCTCCGTGCTTCGACACCGCGACCGGATCGACTACGACCGGAGCGGGCAGGCCGGCCAGCGCGGCGGACACGGTCTCCACGATCGCGGCTGAGGCGAGCATCCCGGTCTTCACCGCGTGTACCGGGATATCGCTGAGTACCGAGGTGAGCTGGGCACGGACTGCGTCCGGCGGCACTTCCCAGTAGCCCTGGACGCCGACTGAATTCTGCGCCGTGACCGCGCAGACCACGCTCATCCCGTGCACGCCGAGCGCGAGCATCGTCTTCAGGTCAGCCTGGATTCCGGCCCCGCCGGCCGAGTCGGAGCCGGCAATCGCGAGTACGCAGGGCGGAGTCAGCGGCATGACCCCAGGGTAGGTTCCGGCTCAGCCGAAGGTGCACGGGGTTCCGTCGAACCTGCAGGCGGTCAGCTGCCCCGGCATCCCGTTGGCGACGATCATGATTCGCACGGTGTTGCCCGGCGGGCCGCCCCACGGCCACGGGACGGCGGACGCGATACCTCCGTCACCGCGGGCATTCCACTTCGCTCCGGTGACGGAATCGATGTGCACGCCCGGGTACTTGAAGGCCAGCCGCCAGTCGCTGAGCGTGGCCCGGCTCGTTATCGTGATCAGCCCGCTAAAGCCAGAAGGCCAGCGCCTCAGGACCTGGTACAGCACTTCGGCAGGCGGGCCGGCCGGGTGCCGCTTCCGGTGCGCCGGTGCGGCGGGTTCCCTCGCCGTGGTGGGCACCACCCGCGGCGCGGCCGGCCGGCTGTGACGCTTCAGCTCGATGCCCGGATCCTTGGCGGCCAGGCCGGCGCGTTGATGCAGCGGCGAGACCCGGTCGCAGGACGGCGCCTGGCAGTTCGCGCCCGGATTTGTCTGGCTGTAGGTCAGCACCGCGCGCGGCACGTTCAGCGCGAGCACGGCGGCTACCACGACGCCCACGCCGGCCGCCAGCCAGGGAGTCATGAACATGCTGCGGGCCGGGCGGGCCGGCACGGCCGGGCGGAACGGCCGGACCGGGCGTCCCGGCTGAGCCAGGCGCCCTGGCCGGGCCAGGCGTCCTGGCCGGGCCGCGCCATCCGGGCCCGCCGTCCGCGCCGGGCCCGCCGTCCGCGCCGGGCCGGCGCCGTGCCGCGCGGGGCTGCCGGGGCGCGGCCGGATGGCAAGCAGCACGCGCATGGCAGCCGAGGGCCTCGGCACGTACCAGAGCCTGGCCTCGCCTTTGCGGTGTCGTGGCATCGGTGGGTTATACCAAGCAACTTTCCTGCGAGCTAGTGCTGAGAAACGCTGTCGATCAGGTCCCGGACGCCGCCGGAAGTAGTAGTCGATCAGATGCCGGAAGTAATTGTTGCCTGTTCAGAGGAAATGATCCCATCCGCTGCGCCCGGCCCAGCTCCGCCCGTCCACGTGCACGCCGACACCCGCGTTTACCGAGCCGATGACCGACCAGCGTTCCGGCAGTTCCGTGCCTGCCGCGAAGGTCGCAGCAAGGGCGTGATCCTCGCCGCCGGCCAGTGCCCAGCCGAGCCAGTCCGCGCCGTCCAGGGCCGCCGCCGCCGCCGCTAGCTGCGGATCATCGGCGAACCGCGCAGTCTCGACATCGATGCGGACCCCGCTCGCCGCGGCCACATGGCCGAGATCCTGCACGAGCCCGTCGCTGATGTCGATCATCGAAGTGGCGCCGGTCACCGCCGCCTGCGGCCCGGCATCGTACGGCGGCCGCGGCCGCCGGTGCGCCGCGACGGGCCCGGCCGGCCGGGCCAGGCCGGCCTCCAGCAGGGCCAGCCCCGCTGCCGAGCGGCCGAGCCTGCCCGCGACCGCCAGGACATCCCCCGGCCGCGCCCCGCCCCTGGTGACCGGGTCGCGGCCGGCCAGGTCACCCAGCGCCGTGATCGCGATCATGATCGTGTCGGCGCTGCTGACGTCCCCGCCGGCCACCGACGCGCCAGCTCGCGCGGATTCCCGTGCCAGGCCGCGGACCAGGTCCCGCGCCCAGGCGGCCGGCAGGTCGCCCGGCGCCGCGAAGCCCACGAGCAGCGCGGTCGGGCGGGCGCCCATGGCCGCGATGTCCGCCAGGTTCTGCGCTGCCGCCTTGTGGCCGACGTCGAGTGCCGTTGACCAGTCGCGGCGGAAATGCCGTCCCTCGACCAGCAGGTCCATCGTCGCCACCACCCGGGCATCGGGCGCGCGGAGCACGGCCGCGTCGTCGCCGATGCCGACGATCTGCCCCGTGCCCGCGGGCAGCAAGGCCTTCATCGCCGCGATGAGACCGAACTCGCCCAGATCCGCGACGGTGATAAGAGCCTCCCGCCAGGCTGTTTACCGGCCCCCCTTGCCCATGGGGCCGCCCGGTACCTAAGGTAGCGTGGCGATCACAGTGGCACCCGGGAGGACCGCATGGTGCAGGCGTACATCCTCGTTCAGACAGAAGTCGGCAAGGCCGCCGATGTTGCCCTGAACATCGGCCATATCGACGGCGTCACCCAGGCGGACGATGTCACCGGGCCCTACGACGTGATCGTGCGGGCGCAGGCCGACAACGTCGACGATCTCGGCAGGCTCGTGGTTGCGCAGATCCAGTCGGTGGAAGGCATCACCAGGACCCTGACCTGCCCGATCGTGCACTTCTGACGGCTGGCCCGCGGGCAGGCGTCACCAGGCGATGAGCAGTCCGTCGGCGGGCTGCATGCCGCCTGCGGGCAGCCTGACTTTCAGGATCCTTACCCGCCCGGTGGAAATGGTCACCGCGCCGATGCGCAGCTTCGGGGCTGCCTCGGGGTTCCGCGAGAAGTGGACCGAGTACGGCACGAGCAGGTGCTTCCCCAGCCCGTCGAGCGCCATCGGGCAGTAGCCCGCGGCCGCCAGCGGCATGCCCGTGACCGTCAGCCTGGCCAGCGCCCTGCGCCGCCGCCCGGTACTGCTGCGGTCGGCAGCGATCCGCACGGCATGCTGTGACTGGCGGAGGATCGTGCACGTGTAGAGAGTCCTTCCGCCGGGGCCGAGGACCGCCGAGGCCAGCAGCGGGCGGAACGGCGGGTAAGCGCCGGCCCGCTCAATGCGACTGCGCTGGGCGATCGTGCCGGGCGGCGCGTTAACGGGCAGTACCCGGACTCCCTTCGAGGTGATCGTCGAGTTCGCCGCCAGCCCGAACGCCGGGAAGGCGAGCAGGCGGCCGTTCGCCGATAGCGACAACTGGCCATTCAGGCCCACGCTCCCCGGGCTTACCCCGGCCAGTTCCACGTTGCCCCAGCGCGTGGTCCGCCCGCTGCGCACGTGAACGACCCCGATGTAGCCGGGGTCGCCCTTGGAGCAGCCGCTGATGGCGTAGCCGAGCACATTTCCGTTCCCGCTGGCGGTCAGGGAGTACAGCTCGCCGGGCAGTACGGGCACGGGCAGCGGTGACAGCGCGCCCGGCTGGCCGCCGCCGTTCAGCCGCACCTGGTAGAGCCTGGTGGCACATGACCGGCCGACCGGCTCCGCGATCACGAAGGTGCGCCCGTCCGCCAGTGCTGCCAGGCCGGTGGCCTGCACGCTGAGGTCCTGGGCCACCAGCCGGCCGGTGGCCGATGCGCGCACCTGGAGCGGGCTCTGGCCGCCCAGCTCCCCCAGCACGAGGTCGGCGAAAAACTTGGGCGCCGAGGCGCGCGCGCCGGCCCGCGGCGCTGACGCCGGCGCCGCTGACGCTGACGTTACGGTCGCGCCGTGCCCGGCGCTGGCCCCGGGCCCGGCGCTTGCCCCCGGCCCGGCGCTAGCTCCGGCCTGCGACGGGAGCCCTGCGCAGCCCGCGAGGGCCAGCGCAGCCGCACCGGTGCCTACGGTCCGGGTCCAGCGGTGCCCGGCCGTCCGGGCCAGCCTGGACTGCCGGGCCAGCCCGGACGTCCGGGCCAGCCCGGACGGCCGCCAGGCGATGGCCGGGTAAAGGCGGCTCATCATCACAGGCCTCCGTATGCATCCGGGTCCCCAGCTACCGCACGGCTGCAGCAACCCTCGCCTTGTTGACGCCGGAACCACCGCGGTGGTTGCCGGTCGCGGTGACCCAGCTAGACGAGTTCTGCGGCCAGTACCGAGGTCCGCGGGCCGAGTCCGAGTCCCGCGGCGCTGCGCAGGTCGGCCGGCGTGTCCACGTCCCGCCGCAGCCCCGGCACATCAGCCAGGTCAAGCTCGGCCGCGCCACCTGCCCGGTGCCGGTCGCGTGACGCAGGACCGAACCGCGGGCAGAACGCCGTCGCCGGCCGTGCCGTGTACAGCGTCGTGCCCGAGCCCGCGGCGTCGGGCACGAATGCCTCCGGCCACCCGCTCGCGGCGGCCAGCGCCCGGCCGATCTCCGCCGGGTCGAGCGCCGGCAGGTCGGCGGCGAGCCCAGCCCTGCCCCGGCCGGGCCAGCGGGCGGCGGCATAGGCCGCGCCGAAGACCAGCGCCGGATTGAGCCCGGCGGCCGGCTCGTCGGGCACGATGACGGCGCCCAGGCTACCGAGCGCGGCCCCGGCCGCGGCGTCGTCCGTCACCACGATCACCACGCCGATCGCCGGGCAGGCAACCGCCGCGGCGACCGTGTCCGCCGCCATGGCCAGCGCCAGCTCGGCCCGGCGCGTCCCGGCCAGGCCGCTGAGCCGCGACTTCGCCCGGGCAAGTTCCTTGACCGGAATCACCAGCGACCAGCTGAGCGGGGTTGCCTGCGCCATGGTCTGATCCTGCCCGGACGCCGATTGGCGCCCGACACCGATCCCGCCCCGGCGCGGATCCCGCCTCGACACAATGCCGGGCGAACCTGGAGACTGATCAGATGAGCGAGCGCGTTGCCGGAAGTTACTCCCGCGCCTGGCGGGGAGTCTCGAAGATCATCCTGCGGCCGCTGGTCCCATCGCTGATGAAGCTCGACTGGCACGGCCACGAGCATTTCCCGGCCGACGGCGGCATGATCCTGGCCGCGAACCACCTGTCCTACGCGGACGTGCTCGCCCTGTCCATGTTCAGCGACCGGGTCGGCCGCTACCCGGTGTTCCTGGCCAAATCGACGCTCTTCGACGCCAAGGTGCTCGGGCCGCTGATGCGCTGGCTCGGCCAGCTGCCGGTGTACCGCGGCCAGTCCGACGCCGCGCTCGTGCTCAGGGACGCCGAGCAGGGCCTGCGGAACGGCGCGTGCGTCATCTTCTACCCGGAGGCGACCGTCACCCGGGACCCGGACCTGTGGCCGATGGTGGCCAAGACCGGGGCGGCCAGGCTGGCCCTGTCCACCGGCGCGCCGGTGATCCCGGTCGCGCACTGGGGCGCGCAGGACGTCCTGCCGTACGGCAGCTTCAAGCCGCACGTGCTGCCGCGCCGGACCGTGCACATCCTGGCCGGCCCGCAGGTCGACCTGTCCGCCTTCGCCGGCCAGCCGCTGAACAGCGAGACGCTGCGCGCGGCCACCGCCGTCATCATGGCCGACATCACCGGCCTGCTCGGCGAGCTGCGCGGCGCGGAGCCCCCGGCCGAGCCGTACCACCCCGCGATCGCCCGCCGCAAGGTGCGGCAGGAACTGCAGGAGCTGGCGAAGGCGCAGGCATCCAGGGAACCTCCCGCCGGGGATGACGGAAAAAAATCAGCAATAACGGAGGACCCGGACGACTCGCACCCCGCCGGGGCAACGCCACCGTGAGAGCTGCCGTCATGGGCGCCGGATCGTGGGGCACGACCTTCGCCCAGGTGCTCTGCGACGCCGGTACCCCGTCAGTGCTGTGGGCCCGCAGGCCGGAGCTTGCCGCGGCGATCGGCGCAACCCGCGAGAACGCCGATTACCTGCCGGGAATCACCCTCACCGGCGAACTGCGGGTGACCGCGGATCCCGCCGAGGCGCTGGACGGCGCCGACCTGGTCGTGCTCGCGGTCCCCGCGCAGTCGCTCCGGCAGAACCTGGCCGGCTGGGCGACGCTGCTGCCGCCCGGCGCGCTGCTGGTCAGCCTGATGAAAGGCATCGAGCTCGGCAGCTGCCACCGGATGAGCGAGGTAATCGGCCAGCTAACGGGCAGGCCCGCCAGCGGCGTCGCGGTCGTCTCCGGGCCGAACCTGGCCCGCGAGATCGCCCAGCGCCAGTACTCGGCGACTGTGGTGGCCTGCACCGATGAAGCAGCCGCCGAGCAACTGCAGCAGGCCTGCCATACCGGCTACTTCCGGCCGTACACCAACCCTGACGTCACCGGCTGCGAGCTCGGCGGCGCGGTCAAGAACGTCATCGCGATCGCCGTCGGCATCTCCGTCGGCATGGGCCTCGGTGACAACACCAGGGCCATGCTGATCACCCGCGGCCTGGCCGAGATGGCCAGGCTCGGCGCCGCGCTCGGCGCGGATCAGCACACCTTCGCCGGGCTGGCAGGGATGGGCGATCTGGTCGCCACCTGCAGCTCGCCGCTTTCCCGCAACCGCACGTTCGGCGAGAACCTGGGCCGGGGGATGCCGGTCGCCGACGTCATCGCCGCCACCCGGCAGGTCGCCGAGGGGGTGAAATCGTCGCAGTCCGTGCTGGAGCTGGCGAGCCGGCATGGCGTGGAGATGCCGATCACCGAGGTCATGGTGGCGGTCATCAGGGACGGGCTGGAGATCGGCGAGGCGGTGGTCCAGCTTGCCAGCCGCACCGCGAAGCCGGAACGCTATGGCGTCTGAGGCCTCGCCTGACGGGGGCACGACAGGAGGAAGCGTGAGCGTGCAGCGGAAGATCCGGGTGGCGGTCGTGTTCGGGGGAAAGGGCCCCGAGCACGCGGTGTCCTGCATGGGCGGCGGCAACATGCTCGGCGCCATCGACCGGGACCGCTACGAGGTCATTCCGGTCGGCATCACCCGGGACGGCAACTGGGTGCTGACCGCGGACGAGCCGGGCCGGCTAGCCATCTCCGGCGGTGAGCTGCCGTCCGTGGAGGCCGTTGCCGGGCCGGGCGGGCAGATCGTGCCCTGGGCTGATCAGCCGGGCCGGGCACTGGCCGCGTCAGCGCCCGGCGAGGTCCCGCGCCTGCTCGGCGAGGTCGACGTGGTGCTCCCGGTCCTGCACGGCCCGTTCGGCGAGGACGGCACGATACAGGGCCTGCTGGAGATGGCCGGCATCCGCTACGTCGGAGCCGGCGTGCTGGCCAGCGCGGTCAGCATGGACAAGGAATACATGAAGATGATCTTCAAGGCCCGCGGCCTGCCGGTCGGCCGGCACGTGGTCGTGCACGAGCGTGACTGGCCGGGCGGCACCGGCCGCGAGGCTCTCGGCGCGGGCAGCGGCGCCGGTGACGCTGACGGCGCTGACAGCGCGGCGCTGGGCACGGGCAGTCAGCCGGCCCACCCGGAGCGCAAGCGGGTGCTCGACGCGATCGCCGAGCTCGGCTGGCCGCTGTTCGTGAAGCCGGCCAGGGGCGGCTCGAGCATCGGCACGTCGAAGGCCGTGGACATGGCCGGGCTGCATGCCGCCATCGAGACGGCCAGGCGGTACGACCCGAAGGTGCTGGTCGAGGCGGCCATCGATGGCGTGGAGATCGAGTGCTCGGTGCTGGAGGGCATCGCCGGCGCGCCGCCGGACACCAGCCTCCCCGGCCAGCTGCTCATCGACGGCGGCGAGGAATTCTGGGACTTCGAGGCAAAGTACCTGGATCAGGCCAGCGGGATGGCGATCCCGGCGCCCATCCCGGCCGGCGCCAGCGAGGAAATCCGGCGGCTCGCGGCGGAGGCATTCGACGCGGTGTCCTGCGAGGGACTCGCCAGGGTGGACTTTTTCTACACCCGCGACGGGCAGATCGTGATCAACGAGATCAACACGATTCCCGGCCTGTCCCCCGCGTCCTACTTCCAGAAGATGTGGGAGGCCAGCGGCCTGCCGTTCAGCCAGCTCATCGACCGGCTGCTGCAGACGGCGCTGGCCAAGCGTCCCGGGCTGCGCTGACCAGGCGGCGCTGACCAGGCGGCGCGCGCCCGGCGGCAGTGGCCGCGCCAGGCCGGCCAGCGCCGGCTGGTGTGCCCAGTGCCCAGTGCCCAGTGCCCGGCGGACGGCGAGCGGCGCGGGCGCGCCGCTCGCCGCTCGCGCTAGCGGCCGCTGTCGGCGAGCGTCTTCTCGCCGTTGACGATCGCCTTGAAGTCCGACCCGGCCCGGAACTTGGGGACCGAGGACTCGGGCACCTTGATGGACGCGCCGGTGGCCGGGTTGCGCGCGGTGCGCGCCGGCCGGACCGTCTTCTCGAAGACGCCGAATCCGGTAATGGCTACCTTGTCGCCACTTGCGACTGCTGCCTGGATGGTGTCGAGTACCGCGTTCACGGCCTCGGCTGCGGTCTTCTTATCTCCCATCCGGCTGGAAATCGCATCGATCAGGTCACGCTTGTTCATTCCTCACTCCTGCGGCTCCCCCTAACGGGAGGTCGCGCGGAAAGGGTTGCCGGGCTCGCGACCTCTGACGTGCCTGAAATTAGGCGATGCAGCGCCGTTGCACAAACACCAGAACCGGAATCGCCGGCGTGTCGGCAGTGGATTCAGCGGTTTACCGGAGTGCGTCACGCCTTTCGCTGAGAGTGCTTTGTCAGGAAATGCGATCGGGCCGGGCAGTGGTCCCGTGCACCGCGGTGAGCCGGTCGAGTTCCGCGGCAATCCGGGCGAGCCGCTGCTCACAGCGAACCAGGTCGGCGGTGGCCGCCTTCATCGCGTCACACACGGCGATAAGCCTGCGTTGCAGATGTATTCGCATGTCAGGAGCTATATCGAGACAGGAGATGCGATGCTGGCAGGCCCGTATCCGGCCCGCGAGCAGGGTCGGCCCGGCCGCCCGGGGCGAGTCCTCGTGACCCCCGTCAGACTCGGCGATCTTGCTGTCATGGCGGGCCGCCTCGCCAGCATCCGCCCGTCCGCGCGGACGCGGCCGTCCGGCGGGGCTGACGATCTCGAAGACTGCAGAAAATTTATCTGCGGCCGTCATCTCGCGATTGCCGAAATCGATAGTAAGCGGCGTCGCAGGGTCGGCATCAACTATGTCCTGCAATTCACTGATTTTACTGACCGGAAGGTATAGAAGGCGCACGCCGGACTTTGTCATAGCGTGGCAGAGAATCTCGTCAAACCCGGCCGATACCACTATCAGGAATCCGCGGCTGGCCAGGGCCGATCCGGCACGCTCAGCGGCAGCGCGCTGGGCGGCAGCCTGGCCGGCGGTGGCGCGCGCCACGGCGTGGCCGGCCGGGGCGCGGCCGGCCGGGGCGTGTCCGGCCGGGGCGTGTCCGGCCGGGGCGTGTCCGGTGACGGCTTGTTCGCGTGCCGGGCATGCCGCGAAATCGGGACTGGCGATGAGGATCGTCGCGCCCGCGTACCCGGGCCGGCCAAGCACCCGGCCGGGATCCGCCTGCCAGTTCGCGAGCAAGTCCGGGTCGCCCCAGGCTCGCCGCAGCGCCGCGCCACGGCCGGTGTGGGTGGCCAACGTCTCCATGCCGGCTGCCCGCCTCCCCTCGATGCGCTCCGTCCCTCGATGCGCTCGGACCCTCGATGGGCTCGGACCCTCGATGGGCTCGGACCCTCGATGGGCTCG
>Ga0182015_10007536_pt1 | contig 10575 bp, 8 predicted proteins | sample 712P3MmetaG_FD_120478 | JGI IMG/M metagenome (GOLD analysis project Ga0182015, IMG submission 120478) | Permafrost microbial communities from Stordalen Mire, Sweden - 712P3M metaG | ecosystem: Environmental > Terrestrial > Soil > Wetlands > Permafrost | place: Sweden: Stordalen | collected... | reverse complement strand
GGGCGTGCGGCCGAGCGAAGAATTGCTGGATACCTGCGGAACCGGCGGAGACGACTCGGGCACGTTCAACGTTTCAACTGCCGCTGCGTTCGTGGTGGCCGGTGCCGGCGTGCGCGTGGCAAAACACGGCAACCGTTCGATCTCCTCGAAGAGCGGATCGGCCGATGTACTCGAAGCGCTGGGCGTGCCGGTGGAAATCGCTCCCGAGCAAGCGGGGCGCGCGATTCTGGAGGTCGGCATCGGATTTTTGTTTGCGCCGGCGGTGCATCGCGCCGTGCGCCACGCGATGCCGGCGCGGCGCGAAGTGGGCGGGCGCACCGTATTCAATTTATTGGGACCGCTGACGAATCCGGCCGGCGCGACCGCGCAAGTGATCGGAGTATTCTCGGCGAAAGTAGTCGAGCCGATGGCGCGCGCGCTCGCGGAATTGGGCGCACGGCACGCGTTCGTAGTTCATGGCCTCGACGGCATGGACGAAATTTCGCTGAGCACGGAAACGGAGCTGGCCGAAGTTTCGAGCGGCGGCGTGAAGCAATACCGTGTGTCGCCTGAAGATTTTGGTTTGGCGCGCGCGCCGCGCGAAGCATTAGCCGGGGGAGACGCGCAAGCCAGCGCCGCGATTATCCGCGCCATTCTGAGCGGCGAGAGTGGCCCCCGGCGCGACATCGTGATGGCAAACGCCTCGGCCGCCTTGGTCGCGGCCGGCCGCGCGGAAAATTTCCGCGAAGGCGCGCGCGTGGCAGCGCATGCAATCGATTCCGGAGCGGCGCAAGCCAAGCTTGACGCGCTGATCGCCTTCCTCTGCTCCTAAACACGCAACGATGAAAGAACGCGAAGCGCGCTAATGGCCGCTTGCGTCAGCCGTAATGTTTTGATTGGCGCTCGGATTCAGCGTGTTTTCCAGATCCTTGTGGTGCAGATCGAGGGAATAGATGGGATTTTTTTCAGTGCCCAGGAGCATGAAGAACACACGCGTTCCGCCACCAGGCTTCGAAAATAGCGGCTGCACCGCTTTCAAAAGAAATGAACCGACGCCGGTGGTGGTCTGCGAGAGCGGCGCGTCCATATCCAGCATGCCGTGCAAACCAAAGGTCTGATTGGCAAGGCCGAGCGTGCCGATCATGCGCACATGGGCGCCCGGTACGTGAAACGTAAGCTCGGAAAACGTCATCACGCCGCTTTGAACCTCAAATCTTCCTCGCATTTCGGACGCGACATTCTGGTCCGCCGGCATATCGCCGGTGTTGCCGCGGCTGCGCATGCTGAGCTTGTTCACGTTTTTTTCGACCGATTGCGAAGTGAAAACCACCTCGTCGATATTGAACGAGCCGTTGCTGAGGACCATTTGATTCATAGGATCGTTTTGCGGGCCGGCGGGCAAGACGAATGTCGTGTTCAATCCGATGTTTCCGGTCATGGCCGGCTGGTCTTTGTTGGTGAGCGCCAGAATGTCTTCCACGCGCGCGTCCATCGCGGACAAATCGAGCTTGACGGCTTTGCCCTGCTGACAGGGCGTTCCGGCGACGGTTCCCGTAGCAGCCAGCGTGCTGTGCTCGAAATGGGCCTCCAAGTGGTCGATTCTGGTTTCGCCCTCTGCACCGTCAATGATCACGTGAAACTTCGCGGTGAGGTCCACCGGATGTTCGCTAGTCTTCAGGCTGAAATCCGGCGCTTCGGCCGAACCATCGGCCGCGATTCTTTCCATCATGCCATCCAGGTGGCCTTCGGTGGATAACGTCCCGGCAACTCCGCCGGGCAGTGTGCTCAGATCAGCGTTCTGAAAACTGAATGTGCCCGAAACGGGCGTGCGCGCCGGCACATCGCCGTCCCAAGGACCGAACGTGACGTCCGCAAGAATATCGCCTGGAGGAATGATGCTGCGAACCGTCGCGTGACCTTGCATCTTGCCGTCCGCCGAAAGCGAATGAGCCTGGAAGCTCGCTACATCGATGACCTCAGGCTGCTTGCTCGCGTCCTTCGGCAGAATCGTGATCTTTGCATTTACGGTTTGCACGTCGTCCATGAGCACGCCGGTGAGCCGGCCCATCAGATTGCTGCTGCTCTGGCCTTCCACGTCGGCCGGCTGGCCGGTGGGAACGGTGATCTGCAGACCCACGAGCGTAACGTGCGAAATGTGGCGCACCAGCATGGCTGACCAGCGCGTCTGCGCGCTAAAACTCTGGACCGAAATTAACGGTGGCAAATCTTCGCGGCCCGGCAAGTGCATCACAAGACCCGAGCCGGTTACCTGGATCGCCGGATACATCTTCATTTCGAAGGATTCGATCTGCACATCGGCGTGAAACTGCCTATGCAACGAGTTCACCACGAATTCGCGAGCGTGGTGCGAAACCCAGTAAACGCCGATTGCGAACGCGAGACAGAACGCGACTGCGACGCCGGCCAAAATCCTTAAAGCGATTCTCCATGGCTTGGATAGCTTCATCGTTTTTACCCGCTTGTTTGATGCAAATCGAAGTCGCTTCGGTCGGAAAAGCCGATATTTAGCCCGCGCCGGCTGCGGCCCGGCGCTACGTTGGGTTCGCTCTAGTTGCGCGCCGCGACGTCTGGGGCTTTCGTGGCCGGGCTCTGCGGCTGCTCGCTTTTCTTGCGATGGAGGTCGAGGGAATAAATGGGGGATCTGGCCGTGCCACCGATCCTGAACGGAATACGCGTTCCGCCTCCCGGCTTCGCGAAAAAGGGATTCACCGCTCTCAACAGGAACGATTTGACGCCGGTAGCGGTTTGCGAAAGTTTCGCGTCCATATCAAAGGTGCCGTGCAGGTCGAGCGTCTGATTGTCCAGTCCAAATGTGCCAACCATCTGAACCTGCGCCCCCGGCACGCGAAAATTCAGATCCGAAAAAGTAAGTACGCCATCGCACAACCGGAATTGCCCCTGCATCTGCGAAGCGACGTTTTCATCGTCCGGCACGTCGCCGGTGTCTCCCTGGCTGCGCATGCTCAGTTTATCGATTTTCTGTTCCACGCCGTGATTGGTGAACACGGCTTTATCGACGGTGAAAGAGCCGGAGAGGAAGAGTCTGTGCAGAACGTCGTGCCTCGAACCAGCCGGCAGAACGAAAGCCGTGTTCAAGCGCACGTCGCCGGTCAGAGCCGGTTGATTCTTCACCACCAACAACAAAATGTCTTCGATGCGCGCCTGCGTCGAACTCACCTGCAGCCTGATTGTTTTGCCTTTACGGCCGGGAGCGCCCTCGATGGTGCCCGTGGTGCGCAGCGTAGTGTTCCGGAAACGAGCGTCTACGGGATCGAGCGTCGTGTCTCCGTTTGCGCCGTCAACGATGGCGTCGAAGACCGTCGTAAGGTCCAGCGGATGGTCGCCGGAATCCACGCTGAAATTGGGCGTATCGGTGGTGCCCTTCACGACGATTTTTTCGATCACGCCGTCGTAACGTCCTTTGGACGACAAAATTCCCGCGATGCCCTTGAAGTGGCCCAGATCGGCGTTGTCGTAGGTGTACGAGCCGGAGACCGGAGTTTGGCCGGGCGCATTGACGTCCCAGGGACCGAACTCACCCGTCGAAAGGATATTGCCGGGCGGGACGGGAATGCGCAGCGTTGCGCGAAAAGCCATGGTGCTTTCGCTGGACGTCGAATGCGCCTCCAGGCTCGCGATGTCGTAAACCTGCGGCTCTTTTCCAGCTTGCTTCGGCAAGAGCGTCAGCGTCGCGTCGTCCGCTCGCACGTCGTCCATGTAAACGCCGTGCCAATGCAATGGCTTGTGCCCGTTCAGGTTCAGATCGCGACGGACTCCGGCCGGGATCGTGATTCGCAACCCGACCAGCGTTACGTGCGAAATGTGGCGCGGCAACCGCCAAAGCGCCAGCCAGTTGGCTTGCGCGGTGAAACTCTGGATTGAAACCAGCGGCGGTAAATCCTCACGTCCATCGAAATGCACCACAACGCCGGTCCCGGTCACCTGGAATTGCGGATAGACTTTGACGTTGATGGAATCGATCTGCACTTCGCCCTGAAAACGTTTTTGGATTTGGCGCAGGATGAACTGCTGGCCATGCCGGGAAACCCACGCCAGGCCGATGGCGAAAACCAAAGTGTACGCAAACAGCGCGCCGCCTGCGCATCCGAGGACAATCTTCCAGCGCTTCGAGAGTCGCATCGAATCTGGATCCGCTCATTTGATGCAAGCCTCTCGGCTTTCGAGACCTGCTCCGTCAAACAAGATGGCCGCCACGTCACATCCACGTGAGGCGAAGTTACAGCGCGAGGAAATTTTTCAGAAGTTGCATGCCGACGCCGGTAAGCACGGACTCCGGGTGGAACTGCACGCCTTCCAAGCGCAGCTTGCGGCTGCGCAGACCCATGATAATTCCGTCGGCCACGTGCGCCGAAATCTCCAATTCTTTGGGGAAGCCCTTGCGCTCCACGATCAGCGAATGGTAGCGCGTGGCCACGAATCCCTGCGGCAGCTTTCGGAAAATCGTCTTTCCATCGTGCAGGATCTGGCTGGTTTTGCCATGCATCAATTGCGGCGCGCGAACCACGTGCCCGCCGAAGGCGTGGCCGATAGCCTGATGGCCCAGGCAGACGCCGAGAATCGGAACTTGCCCCGCGAAGCGGCGGATCACATCGATGCAAATGCCGGCCTGCTGCGGCGTGCCGGGGCCGGGAGAAATCACGATGCGCGCGGGCGCAAGTTCGGCGATTTCATCGAGCGTGATCTGATCGTTGCGGCGAATTTCGAGCGTCTCGCCCAACTGGCCCAGGAATTGGGCCAGGTTGTAGGTGAACGAATCGTAGTTATCGATCAGCAGGATCATTTCTGGTAGCCGCTCATGCGCTTATTTTGCTTTTGGCCGCTTTCCCGTTTTCCTGTTGGCGCGCTTGGCCGCGCGTACGGACGACGCGCCCGCATGGGCTTCTTCGAGTGCCGCAAGCATCGCGCCTTGCTTGTTGATCGTTTCCTGATATTCGGTCGAAGGAACCGAATCGGCCACTAACCCCGCTCCGGCTTGCAAATGGACCACGCCTTTTTTTACGACCATGGTGCGGATGGCGATGCAGGAATCGAGATTGCCGGAAAAATCGAGATACAGAATCGCGCCACCGTAGATGCCGCGGCGCGTGGGCTCAAGCTCGTCGATAATTTCCATGGCGCGAACTTTGGGCGCGCCGGTGAGCGTGCCGGCGGGAAAACAAGCCGCCAGCGCGTCAAAGCAATCGACGCCGGCGCGCAATCTCCCGCGCAGCGACGAAACCAAATGCATCACGTGCGAATAGCGCTCCACAAATCCGAGCCGCTCGACTTTGACGGAGCCATATTCGCAAACGCGGCCGAGATCGTTGCGCCCGAGATCTACCAGCATGATGTGCTCGGCGCGTTCCTTCGGATCGGCGAGCATTTCGGTTTCCAGGCGTTGATCGTCGGCCTCGTCGCGGCCGCGGCCGCGCGAGCCGGCGATGGGACGATAGAACGCGTCTCGCCCCTGCACTTTCACCAGCATCTCGGGCGAGCTGCCAACCACCGCCGTATCTCCAAGCTTCAAAAAATACATGTAGGGCGAAGGATTGACGACGCGCAGCGCGCGATACAACTCGAACGGATCGACGTCGGTGCGCACGTCGGTGCGGCGGCTCACCACGACCTGGAAAATATCGCCGGCGCGGATGTAACGCTTGGCTTTGCGCACGGCGTCTTCGTAACGTCCGCGTGTGGTGTTCGACGTTACGGTGAAGCGCGTCTTCGAGCGGCGCCGCGCGCGCGCGGCAGATTGTTCGGCCGGCAGCGGCTGATCGAGAAGCTTGCGCGTGGCTTCGATTTCGCGAATGGCAGCCTGATACTTCGAGCGCAGGCTGCCGGGGCCGTCGGTGAAAACATTGCGCACGATCCAGATGCGGTGTTGCACGTGATCGAACGCGACCATGCCGAGAAAAAACATCATGGCCGCATCGTCGGCGCCCACGTCGTCGCGCCCCGTATCGGGAATGCGCTCGAACAAGCGCACCATATCGTAAGAGAAATATCCGATCGCGCCCGCCACCAGCGGCGGCAAGCCCGGCACGCGCACCGGCCGATAGCGCTGCACGCGATGGCGCAGAAAATCAAGCGGATTGGCCTGCACCCAGGATACGCGGCCTTCGCCTTCGAGCACGCACGCGCCGCGCACGTAGCGAAATACCTCCACCGGATTTGCGCCGACGAATGTATAGCGCGCGATCTTTTCGCCGCCCTCCACGCTTTCAAGCAGAAACGCGTGCTGCGCCTGGCGCGCCAGACGCAGATACGCGGAAACCGGCGTCAGCAGGTCCGCCGTGTACGTCGCATACACGGGAACAAGGTTGCCGCGCTGTGCGAGACGCGCAAACGTCTTGAAATCGGGCTGAATCGTTTCCGTCATTTCCGCGCGGACTCCGTTTCCTCTTTGCGAAGCGCCTGATTGACCACGCGGCGCATGGCAGCTTCCGGCGCACGCAGTCCCGTCCAAATCTCCCACTGCGCGACGCCTTGCGCGACGAACATATCCACGCCGGAAATCGTCTCAATCCCGCGCCGGCGCGCCGCGCGCAGCAATTCGGTTTCGCGCGGCCGGTAGATCATGTCCATCACGATGCGGCAATCGAGTTCGGCCGGGCGCAGTGGCGATCCACCGCGCGGATGCAGGCCCACCGGCGTGCAATTCACGATCGCGTCAAAGTGTTCTCGCCCGATGCGGCCGCGCTCGATGGCTTCTCCGCCGGCGGCACGCGCCAGACTTCGCGCCCGCTCCGGCCTGCGCGACCAGATCGAAACCGCCGCTCCGCCGCGCGCCAAGGCAAACGCCGCCGCGCGCGCCGCGCCGCCCGCGCCGAGCAGCAGTACGCGGCTGCTCGCAAGGCGGACGCGCCGCTCGAGCGCACGCAGCACGCCAACGTAATCGGTATTGTAGCCGTACAAGCGCCCGCCCGCGCGCACCACCACCGTATTCACCGCGCCGATTTCGCTCGCCAGCGGATCGCAATCGTCCAGGCAACGCAGCATCTCTTCCTTGTGCGGCAGCGTGACGCTGAATCCTGAAATGCCCAGCGGCCCAACGCCGCGCAAAAAATCACGCAGCACGCGCACGTGAAATGAAAGATAAACGGCGTTCTGTTTGCGCAGCGCAAAAGCCGTGTTGTGCATCAACGGCGAAAGCGAATGCGCCACCGGATCGCCGATCACGGCATACGCGCGCGTTTGCCGCGTCAGCCAGCGCGCATCTGTTGAGCGGCCGGCTGCGATCACGCGCGAGAATTCCTCGAGCGAGGTCTGGCCCGGCGCCGTCGCCGTCGCGATAGGAGCGTAGGCCAGCGCGCTGCCTTCGCGCAGAGCCAGCACACGCGCCGCCCGCGCCACTTCTCCCATCGGCACAATCACGCGATCGCGCCGTCCGCGCGCCAACGCGAGCAAGCGCACGGCATCTTCAATCGACCGGCACTCCGCCGCGATCTTTATCGCATCGGCGCCGGAGCCTTCCAAGCGCCGCGCCAGCGCACCCAGGTTCGGCGGCGTGCGGCGAAAATCGTGATAAGAAAGCAGCACGCGCGCCGGACGCAGATCGCGCCGGAGCTGTGCGGCAGGCCAACCGCGCGCCGCTTCGATTTCAACGTCGCACCACTGGCACCCCGCGCGCGCCGCCGAAGCCAGCGCCTGGCGTTGCGCCGCGGCCGTGCCCGCAAAGCGTCCTCCGCCACGGCGCGAACGGCACGTGGCGATCAGCAGAGCATGCCGCGCTCCGTCTGCGCCCCGAATCTTGGGCAGCTTTTTCAAGAACTTAGCCCGCTCGGCTGAGCCGCGCAGATAATCCAGGCGCAATTCAGCGGTCCCCGTCTGGCGCAGGGTGCGCCGAAGCAGACGCTCCATTTCGAGCGCGGTACCGGCGGCCACAACGCCGCAGATGCGATCCGCTGCAAACACCCTGCCTCCATAACCCTTTTAAGGGAACCACTTTAGTACCATGCGGGTATCAAAAGTGTAAAGCGGGCCACAGTCCATTCTTGACCCGCTGGAAGCCCCCTTGATAGCGTGGTTTGGCAAGACCGCACCCGGGTATTGCGAGTCCCCGGCACTTGTAGGAGCGTTCAAATGAACCGACGCATCATGTCTTTTTGTCTTAGTCTGGGGACGATTGTGATCCTTTCCGCCGGGGTGGCTCGGGCGCAGAAGCCGGTCACATCTCCGACCGAAGACGATATGTATTGCTCGAATGTGATCACCAACCAAGCCATGCCGCACGATACCTACATCATCGCGCCCGAGCAGGCCGAGCACCGCATCACGGCCATCGATCCCGATCTACTCACCATCAACAAGGGATCGAGCCAAGGCGTGCAAGTGGGCGACGAATTCCTGGTAGTGCGCGCGGAATCTGACCCTCTTAGCCAGCCCTATTTTAAGGGCCAGCCATCGCTGCTCCGCGCTATGGGCACAATGTATGTGGATCTGGGACGCCTGCGCGTCGTGAACGTCCAGGAAAAAACCGCCATCGCCCAGGTTGTCCACTCCTGCGATTACATCCAGCGCGACGACATCGTGGTGCCCTTCGCCGAACGGCCCGCGCCGATGTTTAAATCCGACGCCCAATTCGACACCTTCGCCCCGCCCAGCGGCAAACCCGTGGGAATGATCGCCACGACAAAACATTTCGGTCAGACGGTCGGAGTGGGAATGACCGTATACGTCAATCTCGGCAGCAAACAGGGTCTGAACGTTGGCGACTACGTCCGCGTATTCCGCCACGAGGGCCAACGAAACGAAGAGACCTATCAGGATAGCAACACGACTTATGAGATGTACGGCTTCGGGACCGACCGCGAGCACTTCACCTGGAAAGATCTTCCGCGCGAAGTCATGGGTGAAGGGATCGTCGTACGCGTGGGCCCGAATGCGGCGACCGTGCTTATGACGCACGCCCGGCGCGAGATTTTCGTCGGCGATTACATCGAAATCGAATAGCTCGTCAGGATCAGCCGCGGGCCCTGAGCACGCCACGCTGCGACAGAGAACCTCGCGGCGTGCCTATCGGCCACTTGCATCGCTAAATATTTCCGCAGTGAACGCGAACGTCCGCGTTCCTGCGTCTTTCCAGGCGTCGCGCCGCAGTCCCGCTTTCACACAGGTCTCCTCGATAAAGCGCTGCCACTGCCAGCGGCGTTCCACCGCGACTTGCGGCAGCAACAGACCGCGATGCATTCCCTGCTCCACCACCAAACCGTGGCGCCCGATTTCAATCTCGGCCGGGGCAACCGGTTCTAGCGGCGAGAGCAGCGAAATCTCGATTTCGAGCTGGGCCAGATCGTCCAGCGAGACAGGCGCGAACCGCACATCCTCGGTGGCCGCGGCCACGGCGCAGCGCTCAACGACTTCCGCCAGCGATCCGACCGTTTCGATTTGCCCAACGCATCCGCGCAATCGCCCGCTACAATTCAGGGTGACGAATGCTCCATACGTTTTTTCTTCGTTAGACTGGCTGCCGGAAAGGGATCTAGGCAACGGTGCGGCGGGCCGCTCGCCACGAACAGCCTCCGCGATGGCCTGCCGCGCGCGGCTCAGCAGTTCGTGCCGCTGGTCACTACAAAGTGGCGACATCCTGCGGATTCTTGTGCGCTTGCGCTTCCAACACCGAAAGCTTGCGCCGCTGCTTCACGCGATCGTCCAACTGACTCCAGAATTTCTTGAAATACTGCACGGCCGAACCAATCGCGCTCACCACCACCAACCACAGCAGCAATGTGCCCAGCCAATGAAATTGCACACGCTTCGCGGCCAAAATCACCACGCACACCGCGAGTATCTGCAGCACCATTTTCGTTTTGCCCAGCGCCGATGCGGGAATCGTGAATCCTTCGGCCGATGCGATGTTGCGCAGTCCCTGCACCGTGAGCTCACGTCCTATGATGATCACCGCCATCCACCCGGCCACCAGGCGCATTTCGACCAGCGAAATAAACGCCCCGCTCATCAGCAGCTTGTCCGCAATCGGATCGAGAAGAATTCCGAGCGTGGTCACCTGCCTGCGCCTGCGCGCAAAATATCCGTCGGCCCAATCGGTTGCGGCCGCGGCCAGCATGATCAGCACGCCCCACACCGCGAAGTTCATCGGCAGGCCGAAGAAATTTAAGTTGGGCTGCTGGGTCAACAAGACGACCACCAACAATGGGATGAAGAAAATCCGCAGGATGGTCAGGCTGTTGGGCAGATTCATGGGATACCCGAAGACACTACACCGGGCGTGGCACTTTCAGCCACGAGGCCAACCCAATATAATCCCCATCGCGCGGTGCGTCAACGCGTTCGTTGGGCGCGCAACGGCAATGGCGAAAACTGAATTTTGGGGTTACCAGACGGGCACATCGGCGCGTCTAGCCTGTGAAAATCTGATTTCAAAGGATTTACGACGAGGCTGAAGTGTCCGCCGCTGCGGACGCGGCGAGAGTCAATTTAACTCCAATATTATCAGTATTATACCAAGTCGCTCCCAAGAACCTTCGCACGCCGTTAATCCGGTAGAGGCCTTGCTTCGCAAGCACTTCCAGAGGTTTCCACAGCTTTTCCAAGTCGGGAAATCTCCCGCGAGAG
>Ga0182015_10007534_pt1 | contig 10578 bp, 8 predicted proteins | sample 712P3MmetaG_FD_120478 | JGI IMG/M metagenome (GOLD analysis project Ga0182015, IMG submission 120478) | Permafrost microbial communities from Stordalen Mire, Sweden - 712P3M metaG | ecosystem: Environmental > Terrestrial > Soil > Wetlands > Permafrost | place: Sweden: Stordalen | collected... | reverse complement strand
TCGGCGACTTCCGGCCCGATGCCGTCGCCGGGAATTAACGTAACTGGATGAGACACGTTTACCATTGTAAAGAAGGTTGTGAGTAGAGCATGGCTCTCATCAGACGCGCCTTGATCAGCGTGACCGACAAAACGGGAGTTGCGGAATTCGCGCAGGGGTTGCGCGACCTGGGTGTCGAAATCATCTCCACGGGCGGCACGGCCCGGGTACTGGAGGCGGCCGGAGTTTCGGTTCGCGAAGTGTCGGAGGTAACGCAATTCCCGGAAATGCTGGACGGGCGGCTCAAGACGATTCACCCGAGCATTGCGGGCGGAGTGCTGGCGGTCCGCAGCAATCCGGAACATATGCGTTCGCTGGCCACGCACGGAATACCGACGGTCGACATGGTGGTGGTGAACCTGTACGCGTTTGAGAAAGTGGCTGCGAAGAAGGGCGTGCCGCTCCAGGAACTAATCGAGAACATCGACATCGGCGGGCCCACGCTGATTCGAGCCGCCGCCAAGAACTATCAAGACGTCGCGGTGGTGGTTTCGCCCGACGATTATCCGAGGATACTGGAGGAGCTGCATGAGCGCCACGGCGAATTGCCGGAGGCGACGCTTTGGGGACTCGCGAAGAAGGCTTTCGCGCTGACCGCCGCGTACGATCGGGCCATCAGCAACCGTTTGGCGTGGGTAGGCGCGGAAGACGAATCCGGTTTGCCGGCGCTATTGGATATTCGCGCGCCGCGCGCGCTGGACCTGCGCTACGGCGAGAACCCGCATCAAAAGGCCGCGCTCTATTCCAACCGCCACGGAGGAATCGCGGCCGCCGAGCAGTTGCAGGGCAAGGAGCTTTCCTACAACAATCTGGTGGATTTGGACGCGGCCTGGCAACTGATTCGCGAATTCGACGAGCCGGCCGCGGCGATCATCAAGCACACCAATCCATGCGGGTGCGCGGAGGGGAGCACGCTCGCGGAAAGCTATCGGCGGGCGTTCGAAGCCGATCCTGTATCCGCGTTTGGCGGAGTGCTGGCGTTCAATCGGACAGTGGATCGCGAAACTGCCGCCGAGATCGCCAAGACGTTTATTGAAGCGATTGCCGCGCCGGGGTACGATTCCGCCGGGCGCGAATTGCTGGCGGCGAAGAAGAACCTGCGGTTGCTGGCGGTGGCTCGCGCGCCGGAAGAGCCGGTGGTGAAGTCGATCGGCGGCGGCTACCTGGTGCAGACTGCCGATACGCACCGGCTGGAGCGCGGCGAAGGTCAGGTGAAAACGGAGCGCAGCCCCAGCGCGGAGGAGTGGCGCGCGCTTGAGTTTGCCTGGAAGGTGTGCAAACACGTGAAGTCGAACGCCATCGTTTACGCGCGCGATGGCCAGAGCATCAGCGTGGGAGCAGGGCAGATGAGCCGCGTGGATTCGGTGAAGGTGGGCGCGATGAAAGCCGTGCTGCCCTTGCAGGGAACGGTGCTAGCTTCCGACGCCTTTTTTCCGTTTCCCGATGGGGTCGAGGAGGCCGCCAAGCACGGCATCACGGCCGTGATTCAACCAGGCGGCTCGGTACGCGACGACGACGTAATCGCCGCGGCGAACAAGCTGGGCCTCGCGATGGTGTTCACCGGCGTGCGGCATTTCCGGCACTAGATTTAATTCAAGACCTTCAGTTCAGATGCTGCCGACATATTGTAGAACTCGCGCAGGCGGCGCGCCGCGGCGGGACCGATCACCTTCGCCAGCTCCTCCGCCGGTGCCTCGCGAACGCGCTCCAAGCTTCCGAATTCGCGCAGCAGTTTCGCGATGGTCTTCGCGCCGATGCCCTCCACTTGCTCCAGCTCCGAAGTCAGCCGCGCGGCGCCTCGGCGCGTGCGGTGGAACGTCACGGCAAAACGGTGCGCCTCATCGCGGACCATTTGGATCACGTGCAGCACGGGTGAATAGCGATCGAGTTTGATCGGCTCGTCTTCTTGACCGTACACGTAAATGATCTCTTCGCGTTTGGCGATCGACGCCACCGGCTGATTGATGACGCCGATGGCTTCCAGCGCTTCGACGGCCGCGTGCAATTGTCCCAGGCCCCCGTCGATGAGAATCAGGCTTGGAAAAGCCTTGTTCTCCTGTTGCAGACGCGAGTAGCGGCGCGTAACCACTTCGCGCATGGACGCGAAATCGTCGTTGCCCACCACGGTGCGGATGATGAACTTGCGATAGTCCGACTTCTTCATCCGGCCTTCTTCCCAGACCACCATGCTAGCCACTTTGTCGGTGCCCTGGATGTGCGAGATGTCGAAGCACTCGATGCGCTTGGGCGGATCGGGCAATCCCAGCGCGTCTTGCAGCGCTTCCTGCATCGCCTTCGACGACGGGTGCATGATGCGGAAACGCTGCTGGAACGCGTGTTTGGCGTTGGTCTCCACCAGATCCAGTAGGGCCTTTTTCTGGCCGCGCTGCGGGATCAGGATTTCCACCTTGTGGCCGCGCTTCTCGCTGAGCAGCTCTTCCAGCTCTTCGCGATCCTCGAAATCCACCGGCACGTGGATGCGGTTGGGGATGTATTGCTGATCGAGATAAATCTGCTTGAGCAGCGAGGAGAAGAATTCGGGCTCTTGAAAGTCGAACAGATCTTCCCAGAAGTATTCACGGCGATCCACGATGCGCCCGTTGCGCAGGTGGAACAGATTGGCCGCAACCAGCGGCGGCTCCGCATGGCAGGCGAAAATGTCGATGTTCTCGCCTTCGGCGGCGGCGATCTTCTGCTTCTCCTCCATCTCCTCCACCGTGGACATCAGATCGCGTAGCGCGGCAGCTTCTTCAAAACGCGTCCCTTCAGACGCTTCGCGCATGCGTGTTCGCAAATCGCGAGCCAGGTCTTTGTGGCGTCCTTCCAGAAACAGCTTCACGTCCCGGATCGCGGCGGCGAAGGCTTCATCGGTGGTTAGGCCTTCGACGCACGGGCCTAGGCAGCGATGGATATGAAACTCCAGGCAGGGATGCGTGTGCGCTCGCGTGAAATCCACCTTGCACGACGGGACCTTGAAGTGGCGATGGATGAAATGCACCAGCCGGTGCGCCAGGTTGCCCGGAAAATATGGGCCGTAGTAAGTGGAGCCATCCTTGATGAGGCGGCGCGTCACGTACACGCGCGGATACTTCTCGCTGGTGAGCTTGATGTAAGGGAAAGTCTTGTCATCCCGCAGCAGGATGTTGAAACGCGGCTTCCACTGCTTGATGAGATTGTTCTCAAGCGCCAGCGCCTCTTTGTTGTTGTCGACCAGGATGTATTCGATATCGCGGGCGTCGGAGATGAGCGTTCCGGTCTTGCGTTCCGCCAAGCGGTCATCGGAGAAATAGCTGCGAACGCGGGCGCGCAGGTTCTTGGCCTTGCCCACGTAAATCACTTCGCCGTACTGGTCCTTGTAGAGATACACTCCGGGCAGCAGAGGCAGTTGGGCGGCTTTTTCCCGGAGTTCCATGGGGAGGGGTACCTCTATTGTCGCAGGCTGAGGCAGTGGGTCATGTCTGAATCGCAGAGACACGCCGCGATCTCTCGGGCCAGACCGTCCACGTGTGGCGGGTTGACGATGGAGCTATGATCGCCTGGCACGGTCCGTATTTCCAGCGCGCCGTTACATAGATCCTTCCATCCGAACCTGACGCCGACCGCTCCTCCCAGCCGCTGAGCTTCGGCTTCCATGAGCGTGATCCGGCCGCGATAGGGCCGCGGGATATAGGACTGCTCCGCTGCGGCGAGGAAATGATCGAGCGTTCCGGCGGTTTGACTTTGCCCATCCCGCCAGTTCTTCATGAGCGCCCTCCGAGCGAACGACCAGCCGATCGGAAACAGGTGAGCCATGTGCCGCGAGATCGCCCCGATGTCTCTCCCTGAGGCCCGCTCCCGCAGAGCGGAGAGGTGCGCCCCGATGCGCATCCAAATTGAGTAGCGATTCCGCGCGCCCACAGGCAGGAAGGTGTCCAGCAGGAAGACGGAGGCCACCTCCTGCCCCTCTGCCTGAAGCTGGCATGCTGCTTCGTATGCACACAATCCGTACATCGAATGCCCGCCCAGGCAGTATGGACCGGCCGGCTGAAACGCGCGAACAGATTCGAGCATTCTCCGAACAATCTCCTGCAACGTGGTTCCCGGAGTCAACCACTGCAAGTCACTCTGATCCAGGCTGACCCCGACGAACGGTTGATCCCACCCCAGCTGTCGCGCAAGACCACGGAAAGCCGCGCCGGCTCCAAAACAGAGGAAAGGCGCCCTCGAACCCAGGGGCTGGATCGGCACTATATGTCGCGGATACGCCGAAGAACCTTCTCCTTGAATCACACGAGCGAGCTGAGCGATGGTCGGCGATTCCATGAACACGGCCACTGGGACAGCCGGCCCCAGTTGATCCTCGATCATTGCGATCATCCTCGCAGCCAGCAACGAATGCCCTCCTAATTCGAAGAAATCATCCTCCCGGCCCAGCGGTCTTCGATCCAGCAACTGTTCCCAGATCGCTGCGAGACTCTGCTCCAGTCCCTCGCGTGGCCTTGCGCCCGACGCCTTCCGGTCCCAGCGAAAACATCCCGGCTCAGGCAATTCGCGACGATTCACTTTGTTATTCGGTAGACGCGGAAAAGCTGAAAGAAATACAAACTGCGACGGCACAGCATAATCGGGCAGGCTCTGCTCCAGGGAGCGCCGCAGCTCAGTGGAAGTCAGCAATCCCGCTCGTTCAGCTATGACCCACGCCACCAACTGCTGTTCTCCCCGCTCGTTCTCGCGCCCGCCGACGACGGTTTCCCGGACGCCGGTATGCAACTTCAGTGCTGCTTCCACTTCAGCCGGTTCGATCCGGCAGCCACGAATTTTCACCTGTTGGTCCATGCGTCCCAGATATTCCAGGTTCCCGTCGGGAAGCGCACGGCACAGATCGCCGGTCTTGAACAGCCTCGATCCAGCCTCGAAGGGATTCTCCACAAAACGTTGGGCGGTCAGCTCGGGCAAGTTCAAATATCCTCGAGCCAGCCCGCTTCCGCCCGCCATATAGAGTTCGCCTGGCGTGCCAAGCGGAACCGGCTGCATCCGGGAGTCAAGAACGTACGCCTGCGTATTCGCGATGGGGCGGCCAATCGGTACGGATTTTTCAAGAACCTTCTCGGGTGAACCGGTCACTTCGAACCAGGTAGCGTGCTGGGAAAGTTCCGAAGCGCCGTAGAAGTTGATGAGGCGAGCGCTCGGAAGAGTCTCGCGGAAGTGGCTGGCTAACGGGCCCAAGAGCACCTCGCCGCTCACAAAGCAATACTTGAGAGGAAACGCACCCGCATTAAGCGAGGCGATAGCATGCAACCAATAGGAAAGCACGGATGGCACCGTAATGACGCGCGTGATGGCGTGCCGCTGGAGCGCTCGTATAAACTCCGCTGTAGAACCGCGCACGATTTCGTCGGGAAGAATAATGATTTCGACGCCATGTAAGAGGGGGCAGAAGATTTCGTAGATCGAGTCCACAAAACTCAGAGCGATGATCTGGCACGAGATCTCGTCCGGTTGATACGGAAATTGTTCCCACATCCACGTCAGGCGGTTCAATAAGCCGGCTTGCGGACACAGGACTCCTTTCGGTTTTCCCGTGGAACCGGATGTATAGACGGCGTACGCTGGACCATCCGGCTGAAGTGCGATCCCCGGATTCTCCGGACTCTCGCGCCCGGCAGCCGTATCCTCCGCGTCACTCTCCGCATTCAGCAGAACCGCATTCAGCAGAACAGTGCCCGGCGGATCGTGGAACCGGCTCACGAATTGGCTTTCGGTGACGAGCGCCGACGCCCCGGAATCCCGCAGCATGAAGTCGAGACGGGCCCGCGGATAGCGCGGATCCAGCGGCAGAAACGCACAGCCGGCTTTCAGTACGGCGAGTATTGCAACGATGTAGCTGGGCGACCGGTCCAGACAAACGCCGACAATGTCGCCCTGATTCACGGACGCGAGCAACGTCCACGCCAGCCGGTTAGCCCGGTCGTTCAGTTCGCCGAACGTGAGGTGTGCACGTTCGCACTGCACCGCGATGCGGCCGGGACTCCGATTCGCCTGGGCTTCAAATAACTCAACTAGGGAAGCCATCAAGGATTACGCAAATTATAGCCCTACCGATCGCCAACTCGTGCTGGATGATGTCCGCCCCGGCACTTACAAGGCGATCCTCAAGCAGACTAAAATCAAGGAAGAGGCCGAATGACGAGGCAGTACTCACTTCCAGTGGAAGGCGATGCATCTGGCTACAGCGCCCATGTTCCGGAACTGCCGGCAATTCTCGTAACCGGAAAATCCATGGACGAAGCGACCGGCCGCGTATTCGCCGGCATGCTCGCAGCCTGACGTATTATTCAGCCAATGGTGATTACAACCGAGTATGTCGACATTCCCGCCGGTGGCGCGCCCATGCGGATGTTCGTGGCGGCGCCGAAAACGCCGGGAAAATATCCGGGCATCGTTTGTTACTCGGACATTTTCCAACTCAGTGGGCCCATGCTGCGCTCCGTGTCTCGTTTGGCTGGTTATGGATTCGTGGCTGTGGCGCCGGAAATCTACCATCGCCTGGAGCCAGCAGGCGCGGCGATTCCATTTGATGACGCGGGGCGGACGCGCGGGCAAGAGGATGCGGGCAAAACACCAGTGGCGCATTTCGATGAGGATCGGCGCGCGGCACTGGACTATTTAACGCAGCACCCGGGAGTTGCCCCAGGACAGTTGGGCGCGATGGGTTTCTGCATCGGAGGGCATCTGGCGTTTCGCGCCGCGTTGGAGCCGGCCGTGCGGGCGACGGTCTGCTTCTACGGAACGGGCATCCACGATGGAAAGTTGGGCCAGGATCGCGACGCCGGATCGCTGGCGCGAGCGGGCGAAATTCGCGGCAAGCTGCTAATGGCGTGGGGAAGCGCCGACCCGCACGTGCCTGAGGCCGGCCGCGCCGAAATCGATCGCAAGTTGCGCGACGCTAGAGTCGACTATTCTTCGCAGCTATACCCAGCCGAGCATGCGTTCATGCGTGACGAAGGGCCGCGCTACGACCCGGAGGCGACCGATCGGGCCTTCGCCTCCATGATTGAGGTCTTTCGAACGGTTTTCTCTCCTCGGTATACTTAGAATTGTGGTGCGTGCCTCTCTTCTAGGCTTCTTACTCTGCGCTGTGCTGGTCGGTCAAGACGACAAGGAACTCAAGACCAGGCCGCCCGATCAAGCCAAGCCCCAGCAGCAGGAGCAGGAGCCTCCGGAAGAAGACGAGAGCCTCGCGCCGAAGACCTATTCCTTCAATCCGCTGGAAGCCGACAAGGATCTCAAGGTCGGTCTCTACTACTTCAAAAAGGGCAACTACAAAGCAGCCATGAGCCGGTTCCGTGAGGCCACGCTGTGGAATCCCACTTATGCCGAGGCATTCCTGCGGCTCGGCGAAAGCGCGGAGAAGCTGAAGGACAAGAAAGCCGCCCACGAGGCCTATGAGAAGTACGTCGCGCTGGCGCCCAACGAAAAGCAAGCCGAAGCGATCAAGAAAAAGCTAGCTTCTAAGTAGCGGGCCGCACCCTTTGCTAGCCAGCCAGCGCCAGGCGGTTGCGCTTGCGGCATTCGTCTTGTGCGCGGATCACGGCGATCACACGGCTTACGCCGGCGTCCCATTCCGGAAACAGGTCCAGATACTGCACCTGTCTTGAGATGCGGCGGGGTACCACGCAGTCGTCCAAGCGCAGAGGGATAAAGAAAATCTCATCGAGAGGCACTTTGGCCGCGCAATTGAGGGCGTAGCGAAGCTCACTGTGAAAACTTCCGCGCTTGGAAGTGGCGCGACGCGAAAAGCACGCCACAAAGAAGTCGGATGTCTGAATGGCGGTTTCGATGGCTCTGGGCCAGTTCTGTCCAGGAAGCAGCTTCTTCTTGTCGAGCCAGGGGCGAAAGCCATGTTGCTCGAAAGCCTGATACAGCTTTTTGATGAGCGAGAGATCCTCCTGGACATAGGCAATGAACACCCGCGGCTGGGTCTGGCCCACAAAGCGAACGCCACGGGCGCCGCGCCTGCCCGCCGGTACGAATTTGCCCAGGCCGTCGATCTCCACCGTGGCGCCCCGTTCCAGAGCTTGGCGGAGCACGCGGGCGATGCGGCGCGTGAGGGCTGCGTTGGAGCGACATCCGCTCATCTGGATCGCTTCGTTACTCTGACGCGTTGAGCGCTAGGGGACGGGACGCCCCGAGCGCCGGGTGGCAGGCTCTGTTCAAAATAGAACTGAGGCTGCGGGCCAGGCCAGAACGTTCCTAGCCCGGGAAGCGAAGCGCTTTGTCCGCGGCGCACTCGTTTCAGGATGTCGTTGAGGATGCGGTCAAGCTGATCGGCTGCCGCAGCCGGGGTGATTCCCGACTCCCGTGCCAAACGCCGCGCGAGCTGCTCTTTCTTCATTTCCAAACAGATCATAATGCACGCCCGGCAGCGCGGCCTGTGTCTCGTCGATCATCTTGTTTATTTTGACATGTGTTTTCAGGCAGATAGGGATAAGGCTAGGGTCTGCGAACGTTCGTGACTCGCAACCTCAAATGAAGCAGTTTTAACAAGCAGTTAAGGTTGCGTTCATCTAAGGCTGAAATGATAGTGCTGAAGTTATCGATATAGCTTCTGACACCTATAGGAGACCTTAAAAATGAAGAAAATCATGACTCTGATGCTGGGCCTGTCGTTCCTGATGGGAACGGTCAGCCTGTTCGCACAGGATAAGCCGGCGGATGCGCCGAAGTCCGACAAGAAGGCCAAGAAGGCCAAGAAGAAGAAAGCCGACAAACCGGCCGACACCGACAAGAAGAGCTAACTTTTAGTTCCAGCGTTAGCCAAGGTTCGAGTCGCGCATGCGGCCCACTTGCTGGGTTCGACATGCGCGACAACTTTTTTAGCGGGCCGGTTTTGAGTTAGTCCTGTTCGAGTACCCTCAAGTTTGCGGGCTGCTGTTCATCTGCGTTACCGTGTATAATAGAGACCCGCAGGTAAGTCTGTTTTGATTTTATGGTGGAATGTCCAGCGTGCCACACCAGCAATCCCCCAGAATCGCGGCTATGTTCCAAATGCAGTGCCCCGTTTGGGATTGACAACGCTACTCTAGCCATCGAACCTGCGGTAACTTCGGCCGCTCTGCTGGATCCGGACGGCACGCAAGTCTTCACCGAAGTATCGCTCGCGGCAACGGCGGTCGGCGGAACCGGCTGGTCGGTGCCAGTGCAGAAGCTGACCTCCACCAATCCCAGTGCCGCGCTTGAGCCCGGCATGATGCTGGGCGAGCGCTACGAAATCCTGAGGAGCTTGGGCGAAGGCGGCATGGGGGCGGTCTACAAGGCGCGCGATCACGAGCTCGACCGGCTGGTGGCGGTCAAAGTGATTCGCCCGGAACTGGCCGGTCATCCCGATATTCTGCGCCGTTTCAAGCAGGAGCTGATTCTCGCCCGGCAGGTCACACATAAGAACGTGGTTCGCATCTTCGATCTCGGCACAGCCGATGGACGCAAGTTCATCACCATGGACTTCATCGAGGGCCGCGATCTGAAGAGCATTCTCAACGAGCGCGGAAAGCTTCCGGCTGTCGAAGCCGTTCCGATCGCACAGCAGATTTGCCGCGGTCTGGAAGCCGCGCATGTCGAAGGCGTGGTGCATCGCGACCTGAAGCCGCAGAACATCATGGTGGATGGCGCGGGCCGGGTCTGGCTGATGGACTTCGGCCTGGCGCGCTCCATGGAGTTGTCCGGTTTGACGCGCACGGGCGTCCTGATGGGCACGCCGGATTACATGTCGCCCGAGCAGGCTCGCGCCGAAAAGGTGGACGCGCGCTCCGACCTGTTCAGCCTGGGCATCATCTTTTTTGAAATGCTCACCGGCCGGCTGCCTTTCCAGGCCGATACCCTGATGGCCAAGCTCCTGCAGCGCGTGCAGCAACGGGCCGTCGCGGTAACCGAAATTGATCCCACGATTCCCCCCGGAGTGAGCGCGGTGGTGAGCAAGTGCCTGGAGCCGGATGTTACCAAGCGCTATCAGAGCGTTCACGAGGTTCTGGATGATCTCATGGGCGACACGAAGAGCATCGGTTCGTCCAGTTCATCGCGCAGTTCATCGGGCGCGAGTTCGACACCCAGCGGTGCTCCATCCGAAGCGTCGTCCATTTCCCTGGCTGCGCTTGGTCCCGGATCGCAGTTCGGGCCGCGTTATCGCATCGAATCGGTCATTGGCGAAGGCGGCATGGGCAAGGTCTACAAGGCCCACGACAGCGATCTCGACCGCACGGTGGCGTTGAAGCTGGTGCGGCCCGAGTTGGCGAAAGACGGCAGCTCACTGCAACGGTTCAAGCAGGAATTGCTGCTGGCCAGCCGTATTTCGCATCGCAACATCCTGCGCATTCACGACCTCGGCGACGTGGAGGGCGTGAAGTTCATTTCCATGGCTTTTGTGCAGGGCATGGATCTGCACGATTTGATTGCGAAGCAGGGCCGGCTGCCGCTCGAGCGGGCGCTGAAAATCGCCAAGCAGCTGGCCAGCGCTCTGGAAGCCGCGCACGCGGAAGGCGTGGTGCATCGCGATTTGAAGCCGCG
>Ga0182015_10007533_pt1 | contig 10580 bp, 4 predicted proteins | sample 712P3MmetaG_FD_120478 | JGI IMG/M metagenome (GOLD analysis project Ga0182015, IMG submission 120478) | Permafrost microbial communities from Stordalen Mire, Sweden - 712P3M metaG | ecosystem: Environmental > Terrestrial > Soil > Wetlands > Permafrost | place: Sweden: Stordalen | collected... | reverse complement strand
TGCACGTCAACGAGACCACGCGCGTCGTGCCGAGCACCGCCCCGGCGACCTGTGCCACGATGAGCTTCGATGAGGGTAGTATCGCGGGCTGTCTCGCCACAGGCACGCTTGCGGCGAATGCGCAGACACGCGACGGATTCGGATTTGCGCAGGGCGCGCTGGGCTTCGAGCTGTCGCCCAAAGCTCGCGAGAGCCGCGGTGTGGTCATCACCTGCATGCCCGTCGCCCTCGCAGGGCGCATCGATGAGCCGGCCTTCAATTGGGACGCAAAGCTTGCGGTGACGCAGTGGACGGCCGGCGGCTGGGCTGCGGATGCGATCCGTGCGGCGCTGACCGCGGCCGCACACGTCCTCGTGACCCGCTCGGGAGCGGCGCTGCAGCCTGGACCGCGGCGCTACACGCGCTCGTGGATCCGGGATGGGACGATCATGAGCGCAGCACTGTTGCGCATGGGACGGGTCGATGAGGTGCGCGAGTTTATCCGCTGGTATGCGCCTTACCAGCGCGCGGATGGCTTCGTGCCCTGCTGCGTTGATGGCAATGGACCTGATTGGCTGGTCGAGCACGACAGCCACGGACAATTGATCGCATTGATCGCCGACTACTATCGGTTCAGCGCGGACGAGGAGCTCGTGAAGGAGCTCTGGATGTGTGTTGAGCGGGCGGTCGGGTGCATCGAGGGCCTGCTGGAAGCGGACGGCCTCCTGCCGATTTCAGTCAGCCACGAGGGCTACCTCTCACAGCCCGTGCATTCGTATTGGGACGACTTCTGGGGCCTGCGCGGCGTGCGCGATGCCGTCGAGCTTGGACGCGCGCTTGGGGAAACGGATCTCGCCGGGCGCTGGCAGGGGCTCGCGAGGCGTTTCGCCGCTGCGCTATTTCCCTCAATCGAACAAACCCGCAGGGATCGCAACCTCAATTTCATTCCCGGCAGCATCGAGTGGGCGGACTTTGATCCAACTTCCACGGCGAACGCCATCGCACTCCTCGACATGCTCGATGAGCTCGACCGCAACGCCGTCGAGAAAACCTTTGACAGGTACCTCTATGACTGGCGCCGCAAGCGCAGCGGCGCTCTGGTATGGCAGAACTACACCCCCTACGAAATACGCATTATCGGCGCATTCGTGCGCCTTGGGCGCCGCGACGCGGCGCTGGAACTGTTGCGGTTCTTTCTGGCGGACCGTCGCCCGCCTGCCTGGAATCAATGGCCGGAAATTGCGTGGCGCGACCCACGCGCGCCGGCTCACTTGGGCGATCTGCCGCACACCTGGATCGCCGCCGAATACGTGCTCGCCCTGCGCAGCCTGTTCGCCTACGAGCGACCCGCCGATCACGCATTGATCCTCGCCGCGGGGCTCGCCCCGGAGTGGCTTATGGGTTCCGGCGTGCACGTCTCGCGCATGCCCACTCTTTACGGCAGCTTGAGCTTTTCCCTGCGCCGGCTCGATGCGCACATCCTGCGATTCGAGATTGCCAGCGGGCTTACAGCCAAGCTCGTTTTACGTCCGCCGCCGACAGGCGCACTGTGCGGCGTGACTATTAACGGCGACTCGTGTACGACCTTCGACCAGGATTCCGTGACGCTCGTCAATGCTGCCGCTACAGTCATCTGCATCATGTCGTACGCAGTTGCGGGCGCAGCCTAGATCCGCGCCCGGCTTGCCGGGCAGGCGAGCGCGGGGCGTTGACTGCGATGCGCGGGAACCCGATTTGTGACGCATGTTTAGGAAGCGCAAAGCAGGCTAATGCATTCCCCAGAAGATAATTCCGGCGCCGCATCCGATCGCGAGGAAGCCGCCCATTCGGGCCTGGGACCGCAGCTCGGCATGATGGTGCGCGCGCTCCTCTCCTCGCCGGTCGGCAAGACGCTCATCTGGCTCGTGGGCGGCGTACTTATCATCGTTATTGCCACGGCCTACGGCCAAATTCTTCTCAATCGCTGGAACAAGCCGTTTTTCGATGCTCTGTCGCGCCGCGATTTCCACGAGTTTCTCGTTCAGCTGGGCATCTTCTTCCTGATCGCCGGAGTGGTCCTGGTCCTGAATGTCGCGCAAAGATGGTTGGTTGAGCTGCTAAAACTCAAACTTCGCGAAGGGCTGGTACACGATCTGCTGCAAGGCTGGATGCTGCCGCGCCGTGCCTTCTGGCTCGCGCATGCGGGCCCGATGGGCGTCAATCCGGATCAGCGCATGCACGAGGATGCGCGCAAACTGTGCGATCTGTCTGCCGATCTTGGCATAGGCCTCCTGCAAGCCTCAATCTTGTTTGCCACCTTTGCGGGCGTACTTTGGATACTCTCCAAGGACTTCTCCTTCCGCATCGCCGACACCGACTATGCGGTCCCCGGATTCATGCTGTGGGCGGCCATCACCTATGCGGGCGCGGGCTCGCTGCTGAGCTACTGGGTCGGGCGCGATCTCATCAACCGCAACGCGGAACGCTACGCGCGCGAGGCCGATCTGCGCTTTTCGCTGGTGCGCATCAATGAGCACCTCGACGGCATTTCGCTGGCGGCGGGCGAAGCGCACGAGCGCCAACGCGTCGAACTGCATCTCGCCAGCGTCCTCGCCGCTACACGACGGCTCGTCGTCGGCCTCACGAACCTCACTTGGGTCACCGCCGGTTTTGGCTGGATTACGATCGTAGCGCCCATTCTCGTCGCCGCACCGTTGTACTTTTCCGGCAAGATCTCCTTCGGCGGTCTGATGATGGCAGCCGCGGCGTTCACTCAGGCGCAATCCTCGCTGCGCTGGTTTGTGGATAATTTCAGCGTGATCGCGGACTGGCGTGCGACGCTGCTGCGCGTCGCGAGTTTTCGCCGCGCCGTGATGACCGCCTCCGATGAGCCGCCTGAGCTCGAGACCCGCATCGCCTACGGGGAAGGCGAAGCGGGCGTGATAACAATCGATGACTTGGAGATCGTATCTTCGGCCGGCTGCGACATGCTCAAAGAGAAAAAGATAGTCATTACGGCCGGCGAACGCATCCTCATTGTGGGCGCCCAAGGAACGGGGAAAACGGTACTGTTTCGTGCGCTGGCGGGCCTGTGGCCCTATGGCGCCGGGCGCATCACCCGTCCGAAGGACGAGGAGATGTTCTATCTGCCGCGCGGCACTCCGTATCTCTCCCGCGGCACGCTGCGGGAAGTCCTCGCCTACCCGCTCAAGGTCGACGGCTTCGGCGACGGCGCCTTCACCCACGCGCTCGCGCGGCTTGGCCTGGAGCGCATTGTGCCGATGCTCGACGTCACCCTGCGGTGGGACCGGGAACTGAGCCAGGACGAGCAATTGTGCCTCGCCTTTGCGCGGATCGTGCTCCAGAAACCGCGTTGGGCGCTGATCGACGACACGCTGGGCTCGCTTGACGACGAAGCGCTCGAGCGCGTGATCGACGTGTTAGCCAACGAGCTTGAGGGCACGACCGTGATCAATATTGGCAGAGCCGCGCAAGCGCGCGATCCGCTTTTCACGCGCGTCCTGCATCTGGTCAAAGCGCCCGCGATACGCACGCTCGTCCACAGCAAGACGGCCGCTGCGCAGCGGGCAGCGGCCATCAATCTCCAATGAGGATGTCCGCCGCCCAGGGCCGTCAGAACACCGGCAAGTGCAGCGTGCAGCCGGGCGCGGCTGCACGGTATCGCAGGCGATCGTCGCACGAGCGCGGGCGCACAGGTGCTGCTCGGGGCGCAAGTTGGGTCTTGCTCTTATTAATGCTCGTGGTCGCACACTCCCGGGCCAGCGCGCAAGAGTTCGAGTTTCATCCGCCTGTATCCGCCGCGGACCCAGCGGCGCCGGCGATCATGCGCGACCTGGCGGTACGCATCCTACCGGTGTATCAGGAAAATGATCCTGAGCGCTATCTGGCAAATCTGTCGGCGCTGCAACTCACTTCGGGCGACTACGCCGCCGCGTATGCGTCACAGCAATCTCTGCGGCAGCGGCGGCAAAACGCCTATCCCGATCGCCTCGGCGGCCAGGAACTCGTATCCGATATCTATGTACGTGCCAGGGCCATCGAGGCCCAAGACCGGGTGTCATTCGCGCAAGCCTTCACGCAGTCATTCCAGGATGTGCTGCTGCTGCTCAACAATCCCGACTCGTACGCGCTCTTCAAGCGTCTGCGAACACCGCTGTCGGTTCTGCAGTTGGATCTGCAGAGGTCGTTCGATGAGCGGCGGCCCAAAGGGACGATTACGCTGCCGGAGGCGGTCGAGCTCATCCGGACATATCTGACCTTCGATGCCTATCGGAACTTTGGCCCCCTCATTAGTGCATTCGACGTCGAGGATGATCATCGGCGCTACATGACCGCGGAGGACTTGCCGATTGCGAGCCCCAGCGGAAGAAGCATTTCCATCGTGCTGGTGCGCCCGCGCAGCGCCGTCAAGCCCCTGCCCACCCTCCTCGAGCTCACGCTTGACGTGTTCGCGCAGAATAACGCGAAGGAGTGCGCAGCTCACGGCTACGTGGGGGTCGTGGCTTATATTCACGCAAGAGCCGACAGCCCCGGGGGAATCGTTCCCTATCAGGACGACGGTGAAGATGCGCGGGCGGTGATTGATTGGATTGCCAAGCAGCCCTGGAGCGACGGTCGGGTGGGCATGTACGGCAGCAGCTACAGTAGTTTCGTGCAATGGGCTGCTGCCAAGCACCTACCGTCCGCGCTGCAGGCGATCGCCACGTCGGCCGCAACGGCGCCCGGGATCGATGCTCCGCTGGCAGGCAGTATTTTCCGCAATTCCGCGTATCGCTTCAGTTACTGCGCCACCCACAATCAGGCGCCGGATGAAAAGAGCTGCAGCGACGACGCTCAATGGCGGGCGCTCGATGCGAATTGGTATGCGAGCGGCAAGTCTTACCGGAACTTCGGCCGTGTGCACGGGGGGCAGAATCCGATCTTTCAGCGCTGGTTGAACCACCCAAGCTACGATCGGTTCTGGCAGAAGCTCATCCCTTATCGGGAGGAATTCGCCCATATCGGCATACCGGTGTTGACGATCGCCGGCTACTTCGGCGACCGCGAAATCGGCTCGCTGTATTATTTTACACAGCATTATCAATACGACGTCCACGGCCGCCAAACCCTCTTGATTGGCCCCTATGATGACAGCGTCATGCAGCATGGGCCGCCGGCCAATCTGCAGGGTTACCAGGTCGATCCGGCCGCGCTCATTGATCCTCGCGAGCTGCGCTACCAGTGGTTTGACTCCGTCTTCAAGGGCGGCGCTAAACCCGAGCTGCTGAAGGATCGCGTCAACTACGAGGTGATGGGAGCGAACGAATGGCGCCATGCGGCATCGCTCGAGGGCATGTCCAACGGGTCGCTGAGGTTCTATCTGGACGCGGCTGCCGATGGCGAGGCCCACCGGTTGACGCGCCATGAAACCTCGGCGGCCACATTTCTCAGCCAGAGCGTCAACCTCGCGGATCGCAGCGACGCCACCTGGAGCGCGCCCTCCGCCCTCCTCAGCAGGGATCTTAAGTCTCACTACAACGTGACATTCGTGAGCGAGCCGCTGTCGCGGCCGATCGACGTCGCCGGACTATTTGCCGCGCGGCTGGATTTCACCACCAACAAGATGGACATGGACCTGAACATTGCACTCTACGAGCTCTTGCCGAGCGGCGGCTACCTTGCACTGTTCGCACCCGCGTACGAAATCCGTGCGAGCTACGCGCGTGACCGCGTCCATCGTCACCTCCTCAAGGCCGGCGAGCGCCAGCAGCTGACGATCAGAAGCGAGCGGCTGACGAGCCGCAGGCTGCAGACGGGCAGCCGTCTGATCATGGTGCTCGGCGTCAACAAGCGACCCGACCGCGAAATCAACTACGGCAGCGGCGCCGATGTAAGCGAGGAGTCCGCCGCCGATGGCGCGATCCCAGTGAAGCTCCGCTGGTATAGCAGTAGCTACATCGAAATTCCGATTCGAAAATGAACACGGGCTGCCGGCGGCGAGACGCGAACTGCGGCCATCGGCCATGAGCCCGTCACGCTTCCGCCGAGCTATGCCAAGCCTTTAGCCCGCAGCAGGTGCCCGCCGCACAATCGTGCAGCGCCCCTACTGTGCTAACCTTTGGTGACATGCACAGAAAAACACCCGCCCTGCTTGTCACCGCCTGCTGGATCGTCTTGGCATGCGCATCCGCCTCTGCAGCGCCCGTGCCCGTTGAATCGCGCGTCGCCGCGCAGAACGCCCTCTTTGAAGAGGAGTACGAGGCTGACCTCAAGGCGCACCCGGAGCGCGCGACGGCCTACGGAGACTATCGCTATAACGACCAACTGGACGAGCACTCGCTCGCGGCGCTCAAGAGCGAGAACGCGAGTGATGAGCATTTTCTCGAGCGCCTGCAGGCCATCTCCACCGCGGGTTTCTCAGAACCGGACACACTGTCCCACGAGGTCTTGCGGCTCACCCTGGAGCAGCGCATCAAGAACTACGAATTGAAGGAATACGAGATGCCGGTGAACCAGTTGGACGGTCCGCACGTGCACCTGGCCGATCTGCCGCTCGCCGTGCCGTTCGACACGGTGCAGCACTATGAGGACTACATCGCACGATTGCGCCAGATCTCGCGTGTATTCACCCAGACCGAAGAGGTGCTGCGCGCGGGCATGGCGGACCATCTCATGCCGGTGCGCTTCCTCCTTGAGAAGATCCCCGCGCAATGCCGCGGGGTCATGGCGGCAGACCCGTTTCTCCTGCCGACGAAACGCTTTCCCGCCAGCTTTGCCCCGGAAGATCAGCGGCGCCTGACCAAAGCGATCAATGACGTGGTCGTCGATGAGGTTCTGCCGGCGTACGCATCCTTTGCGAGCTTCATTACCACCGAGTACGCCCCGCACGGTCGCAGCACGCTCACCGTGACGTCGCTGCCCGGGGGCAAGGGACGCTATCTCAACGACATCAGAAGCCGTACTACCGTTGGCAAACTCACTCCCTCTGAGATTCACCAGATTGGCCTTCGTGAGATCGAGCGCATTCAAACCGCCATGCTCGCCATAGCGCGCCAGGAAGGCTTTGCGGATCTGGCATCCTTCCGCGAGTCACTCAAGACCAACCCTAAATACATCCCGACCTCAGCCGACCAGATCGTCGAGGATTTCCGCAGGTACATCGCGCAAATGCAATCCAAGTTGCCGGAGCTTTTCGGCTTCATTCCCGGCTCACCCGTGACGGTTGAGGCCATGCCGCCCTTCCAGTCCGCGAATCCGACTCACTATCAGACCGGCACGCCAGACGGCAAGCGGCCCGGCCGGGTGGTCGTCGCGATCTCCAATTTTGAGCAGCGCACGCTGATCAACGATGAAGCCATTGCCTATCATGAGGGCATCCCCGGACATCACATGCAGCAGTCGGTGGCACTACAATTGACCAGCCTGCCGAAGTTTCGCCGGCACGGCGGTAATTCCGGATACATCGAAGGATGGGCGCTTTATGCCGAGCAGCTGGGTAAGGAGGTCGGCTTCTATCAGGACCCAGTCAGCGATTACGGACGCCTCTCGAGTGAGCTTTTTCGGGCTGTGCGCCTGGTCGTCGACACTGGTATTCATTCGCAAGGGTGGACGCGCGATCAAGTGGTCGATTTCTTCCGTAAATCCGCCGCCGTCGATGAGCCGACCATCCAGTCCGAAACGGATCGCTACATCGCGTGGCCTGCGCAGGCGCTCGCGTACAAGCTCGGGCAACTGAAGATCCGCGAACTGCGCGATCGTGCCCAGAAGCAGCTCGGATCGAAGTTCGACATCCGCGCCTTTCACGACGAGATGCTGAGCGGGGGTGTGCTGCCGCTCGACCTATTGGACGCGCGCACCGACAGCTGGATTCGATCCCAGAAACTCAAGGCCGGATCGAACTAGCCGTACGTCTGCAAAGCGTGCGCGTGCCGGCCGCGCACGAATGGCCACGCTCATGCTGTGCTCACGGGCGGCTGCGCCTTATCGCTGCCAAGGCTTTGAAGGCGCTGCGCTTATTCTGCCGCGAGCGCGTTCACTGCGCGGACTCGTTCGCCCCGGCAGGCGAACCTTTTGGAGGCACACGCGCAATGCGTGCCGGTCAACGCGACCCCGCTGGCCGCGTTGTATCGTAGTGGCCGTCGGTTGCGGAGGCGCTCCGACGGAAGGAGCCAAAACTTCCACGACGATCGATTGGAAATGCACCAGTCTTGGGTGTTGCCCGCCCCCCACAATGAGGTGCTGCCTGTGAGGACGGATCACGCGGAGGAACTTATGCGGTACTCAACTCTTCCCCTAGCTGTGCCCTCTATGCCAAAGCAACCGACGCAACGTCCTTTGGGGCGCTCGTTCCGCTCATGGCGCACGCTCCTGGCGGTCGGCCTGCCGGCCCTGCTCGCAAGTTGCGGTGGCTACGACCATGGCGACAATTGCTTCCAATGCGGCCCGGGGGTTCAGCAGAGCGAGCTGTCACTCGGCGTCGTGAGCGCCGACTTCAACAAGGACGGCTTTGCCGATGTCGTCGCACTGAGCACCATCGAACCGCCGTCGGCGCCGAATGCTTCCAATCTCAAGGCCTACCTGTCGATCGCCGCCGGCGAGTTCTCGGCTCCAACACTGACGCCGGACGGCAATAATCCGTTATATCTCGCCACGGCGGACCTGACCGGTGATGGCCTGAATGACCTCGTCTCAGCCAGTGCCGACGATGGCGCGCTGCGCGTGTTCCTCAACGACAAACTAAGTCCCGGCACTTTCAATACGCCGCTCGTCCTGGCAAGCCCGGGAGCCTCGCAGGTGGCGATTGCAGACGTGAACGGCGATGGGCTGCCGGACCTCGTGTCGGCCGACTTCAATGTATCGCTCTTCGTGCAGACTTCCCCGGGAACCTTTGCCGCACCGATCAGCCTGTATTCGGGGGGCGCCAACTGGGTGGCGGTCGGGGATCTCAATGATGACGGCGCTCCGGATATCGCACTCGCCGATAATGTCGGCGTCAAGGTGCTCATGCACACGGGCGCAGCTTCGGCCACGACCTACGCGGCACCCGTGAGTGTATTCACACAAACGCCGAATCAGACTCTGGCGGGCACGAATATCGTCGCCATTGCGGATGTCAGCGGCGACGGACTCAATGATCTCATCATCACCGATCCGGGTCCGACCGGCGGGATGGCGCAAACGGTGAATGTGCTTCTGCAAAACACGGCGGCCCACGGTACTTTCGCAGCGCCAGTCAGCTACCCGATCGCCTCCCAGGATCTGCCCCAATCCCTTATCGTCACCGATCTGCAGGGTGACGGACACCTCGACATCGTCATCGGCGGCCAACAGACCGTCACGGTGCTGCTGCATGACCCGGCCACTCCGGGAGCGTACCTGCCGGCGACCATCTATCCGGCGCCGGGTGCGAACGAGATCGCGATTGCTGACATCAATGGCGACGGCAAACCCGACATCGTCGTGAGTAATGGCGTGACCAATCCAACGCAGGATGGCGTCATCACCACGCATCCTGGCGTACTGCTGCAGAGCGCCACGACACCGGGCACCTTTGGAGAGCTGCAGGATCTACCCTGACCCCAACCCCAGGCGCGCGGTACGGGGCGTTTGGCGGTCGCAGTCGATCATTCGGCGCAGGTCTGCTCGAACCGAACATGCGCCCTCTGCCGCGATCGCGCCCCGGTCGCCGCCGCGCGATCGAGCGCCACCCGAGCTAAGTTTTGTGTTTTCGGGCGCCAGCCGCTGGCACGCGCGCGGGCGGTAACCCCGGCAGTGACGCAATCCGTCGCGCCTTCGAGAAGCTCATGCCGGGGCTGCTACGCTTGAGCGAGCGCGGGCCGCAACGCGATAAACTGCGCACTTTGCGTGCTGCGCAATTCGGCGTTGAGCAGCTGCCCCATCCCCAGAGACCACCGCATGATGAAAACCAGCTTCCTGTTTGCAGCGCTGATGGCAGCGACGCTCATCGTCGTGGCGCCGGCGAGCCTTCTGGACGCGGCAGAAGTCGGCCCCGGATACGACATCGAAATGAGCCGCATGATCCCGACGCGAGACGGCACGCAGCTCGAGGCTTGGATCTCAAAACCATCGAGGCTTAAGGGAAAAGCGCCGACCGTCCTTACCCTGACGCAGTACGACATCGACGGCGGCCGTCATGCAGACTCGCCCGCCAATTTCGCGCGCCGCGGCTATGTATTTGTGCGCGCCTATGCGCGCGGCCGCGGCCGCTCTGGGGGCTTCAAGAGCGATAATCTCGGCTTACAGGTCGGACGTGACGGTTACGACCTCGTCGAGTGGATTGCAGCGCAGCCGTGGAGTGACGGGCGCATCGTCATGTACGGTGGCTCATTCGTCGGGATGACCCAGTGGCACACCGCCGCACAACATCCGCCACATCTTTCCGCAATCGCCCCTTACGTTGCGATCTACCCGGGATGGGATGTCCCTAACACAAACGGGATCCCGCAAGCGTGGTCGGCCGTCATGATGGGCTATGTGTCAGGCCGTTCGCTCAATACGGGCTTTATCGCAAATCACGACTATTGGGGAGGCAAGTTGCTCGAAGCGTACGCGGCTTACCGCCCCTTCAGGGAGCTGGATGCTGCGCTGGGCGTCGCCGCGGA
>Ga0182015_10007532_pt1 | contig 10582 bp, 7 predicted proteins | sample 712P3MmetaG_FD_120478 | JGI IMG/M metagenome (GOLD analysis project Ga0182015, IMG submission 120478) | Permafrost microbial communities from Stordalen Mire, Sweden - 712P3M metaG | ecosystem: Environmental > Terrestrial > Soil > Wetlands > Permafrost | place: Sweden: Stordalen | collected... | reverse complement strand
GTCGCGCAGGTTGTGCTGACTCGCACCGATGATCTCCACGTAGCCGCTCGGCGTGCGCCGGCGCGCGGGCACCTCGATCCTGCGCGTGCCCGCGAGGAACTGCCCGGTGAGTGACTCTGCGACGCGCTCGACCTCCTCGGCGGTCCCCTGGGCGACGATGAAGCCCCCGTGCTCGCCGGCCCCCGGCCCGAGGTCGACCAGGTGGTCCGCAGCGCGCATCGTCTGCTCGTCGTGCTCGACGACGAGCACGGTGTTGCCGAGGTCGCGCAGGCGCTCGAGCGTCGCGATCAGCTTCGCGTTGTCGCGCTGATGTAGGCCGATCGAGGGCTCGTCGAGGATGTACAGCACGCCCACGAGCGAGGAGCCGATCTGCGTCGCCAGGCGGATGCGCTGCGCCTCACCGCCCGACAGCGTCGCCGCCGCGCGGTCCATCGACAGGTAGCCGATGCCCACGTTCTCGAGGAACTGCAGCCGCTCTGAGATCTCGCGCAGGATCAGACGCGCGACGTGCCTGTCGGTCTCCGACAGCTCGATCTCATCCACCCACTCCAGCGCCCGGCGCGCCGACAGCGCGCAGAAGTCCTCGATGCGCGTGCCCGCCACGAGCACCGCGCGCGACTCCGCGCGCAGCCGCGCGCCGCCGCACACCGGGCACGCGCGCAGCGACATGTACTCCTCGATCTTCTCGCGCGTCCACTCCGAGTCGGTCTCGCGATAGCGGCGTTCGAGGTTCTTGACGATCCCCTCGAAGCGCGCCGCGTACGAGCGCCGGCGCCCGTAGCGATTCTTGTACGTGACCTGCACCGGCTCGCCGTTCGTGCCATTCAGGAACACGTCGCGCTGCTCGTCGGAGAGCGCTTCCCACGGAGCTTCGAGATCGACGTCGTAGAGCTCCGCGATCGCCTCCGTCATCTGCTCGTAGTAGTTCGAGCTGCTGTTCGCCCACGGCGCGATCGCGCCTTCGCTGATCGAAAGCGACGGGTTCGGCACGACCAGATCCGGGTCGATCTCCATCTGCGAGCCGAGCCCCGTGCAGCGCACGCACGCGCCGTGCGGCGAGTTGAACGAGAAGATCCGCGGCTCGAGCTCCACCAGCGACGGGCCGTGCTCCGGGCACGCGAAGCGCTCCGAGAACGTGAACAGCGTGCCCGGCGCCGGCTTCACGCCCGGCTCGATCTGCGCCGCCGCCGCGCGCGGGCCCTTCGCCCCCTTCGCGCCCTTGGCCGCGCTCACGCGGGTCGGGGGTGCGTCCTCGTCCCCATCGCCCAGCCCGCCGGCGTCCCGCGAGCCGGCCGCTGTGCGTCCAGCCTCGCCGGCTCCAGCCGCGGCCGACCCGACTATCTCAACCTCGACCAGGCCATCCGCGAGCGCCACCGCCGTCTCGATCGAGTCAGCCAGGCGCTTGCGCACGTCGTGGCGCATCACCAGGCGATCGACCACGACCGAGATGTCGTGCTTGTAGCGCTTGTCGAGCACGATCGACTCCTCGAGCATGCGCACGCGGTCGTCGATCTTCACGCGCGCGAAGCCGTCCGCCCGCAGCTCCTCGAGCAGCTTTCCGTACTCGCCCTTGCGGCCACGGACGACCGGCGCGAGCACCATGAAGCGCGTGCCGTCCGCCAGCTCCATCACCTGGTCGATGATCTGCTCCGCCGACTGGCCCACGATCGGGCGCCCGCAGATCGGGCAGTGCGGCTTGCCCACGCGCGACCACAACAGGCGCAGGTAGTCGTAGATCTCCGTGACCGTGCCCACCGTCGAGCGCGGGTTGCGCGAGGTCGTCTTCTGGTCGATCGAGATCGCCGGCGACAGGCCCTCGATCGAGTCCACGTCCGGCTTGTCCATCTGCCCCAGGAACTGGCGCGCGTACGCGGACAGCGACTCCACGTAGCGGCGCTGGCCCTCCGCGTAGATCGTGTCGAACGCGAGGCTCGACTTGCCCGAGCCCGACAGCCCGGTTATGACAACCAGCGCATCGCGCGGCAGCTCCAGCGAGATGTCCTTCAGGTTGTGCTCACGGGCTCCCGAGACGACGATCTGGTTGCTCTGCGGCATCTATCAGTCATGATAGTTGGGCGAACAGACGTTCGCCCAACGTAGGGTCGATACGCACGCAATTTGCGGCAGTTCGGAGCTCTGCAGGCCGCCCGACCTGAGGCTTGCGGCTATGAGAACAGCTCGGTTACGTCCATGTCGGCCACGCCCTCCGCGGGCGATGGGACCTTGGTGCCGAGGCCGTAGATCTCGCAGCGGCCATAGCCGTCGGGTCCTGGCTCGGTGCGAACCTCGATGGTCGTGGCGGGCACGTCGACGAGCCAGTAGATCGGCACAGGCGCCGACGCGTACATGCTCGCCTTCGTCTCGCGATCCTTCTTGTGCGAGCTGACCGACACCTCGACCGCGAGCAACGCCGTACGGGGATGGCGATGGCGCGGTCGCTCGCCATCCGTGAGCATCAGGTCTGGTTCAGGCAACGAGCCCCATTGCGCTTCGAGCGGAAGCTGCACGCTCAGAAAACCCGCCGCTGAAGCGAGAAAGCTCGTCAGTCGGGAGATCACCAACGCATGCTCTGGGCCTTCCGGGCTCACCTCGACCAGCAGCCCTTCAAGCAATTCGACCGGGCGACCCTCGAGCTCGCCCGACGCGACCATCCGTTCAAAGGTCCCCACGTCGAGTCGGTGGATGCAGTCTTCGCGATGGGGCCACTTGTTGACGAGCAGTCCGTCGAGCAGCTCCACCTCGACCCCTTCGAGCGCGCCCGCATCGACCAGCCGGCCGTACGTGCCGGCATCCAGCCGGTAGAGCGGAAGCGTCGAGTCCGTGAAGGGGTTGTGCGTCGACTGAGTCGCCATGGCCTCATTCTGGCAGCCGACGATACGGCGCGCTTGGGATGCCTCAGCGACTCGGTGCTCGTACTCGGCGCGCGGTCGGCGCGCCCGTCCTAGCCCTCGATCGCTGAGTAGACCTCGTCTATGAGCTTGAGCCGATCGGGCAGTTGGAAGTTCTCGGCCAGGTAGCGCTCCGTATCAGCGCGCGACTCGCCGTTGAGCGCCATGTTCAGCGCGATCAGGCGGGCGCCGTCGACATCGCTCCCGCCCGCCGATGCCTCCTGCCCGCCTGCCTGCACCGACGCGCCAACTGGCTGCGGCGCCGCGTCGAAAGCGCTGTCGAGCTCGGCCTCGAACGCGCGCTGTTGCTGCGATGCGGGCTCGGCCTGGAGCGGTTCGGGCGCATATTGGCGCTGCGGTTCAGGCTCGACAGCCGCATTCGCCCTACCCGAGGCCGCGTCGTAGAGCTCGCTCATGCCCGTCTCCACCGCCGACAGGTCGGCCGCGAGCCGGCCGGCGCCGGCGCGCATGCTCTCGACCAGCGCGCTCACCTCGCCGTCCATCGAGCCGACGTGCTCGAGCAGCCTCGCGGTCACCCCTGCGACCGCCGCCACGTGCTGGCGCGCGCGCTCGACCGCTTCCTCGCGCGTGCGGTCCGCGTCGCGGTCGGCGTCCTCACGCACCTGGCGCGCGTTCTCCAGCGCGTGGCGCTCGATTTCGGCGGCAGCCGTCTCCGCCGCCTGCAGGATGCTCTGGACCTGCGTGCCGGCGGTCGAGGCGACCGACGCATCGCCGCCGCCCGTGATCGCCGCGCGCTGCAGCGCCTCCAGCTCGTCGGCCAGCGCCCGCAGGTGCGCATCGACGGCGGCTGGGTCATAGCCGCGCCGGCCGATCGGGAAATCCCTGCGCTCTACCGCCTGCCGATCGAAGTCCACGGCCGGCATCCTAAGCCATGTCCCCGCCGGAAGTCTTGATAGGCAAGTTCTCGCCCGCCGGGGCTTCCTGAGAGCGGATCTCCTGCAGGTCGCGGCGCAGCTCGCGCAGCTCGTCGCGCAGCTGCGCGGCATACTCGAAGCGCAGATCGTCGGCGGCCGCGATCATCTCCTCCTCGAGCTCCACGATCATCCGCTCCAGCGAATGACTTGGAACCCCACCCGCCCCCTCCTCGCCCTTGCCGCGCTTGGCGGTGCGGCGTTTGCGACCGCGCGGCACCTTCGACTCGCCCTGCAGGAACTCCGCGATGTCGGAGATGCCCTTCACGATCGTCGCCGCCGTGATCCCGTGCTCCTCGTTGTAGGCAAGCTGGATCTCGCGACGGCGGTCGGTCTCCGAGATCGCCGCTTTCATCGCCCGGGTCTCCTTGTCCGCGTACATCAGCACCGTGCCCTCGATGTTGCGCGCCGCGCGGCCGATCGTCTGGATCAGCGAGGTCTCCCCGCGCAGGAAGCCCTCCTTGTCCGCGTCGAGGATCGCCACCAGCGAGACCTCCGGCAGATCGAGCCCCTCGCGCAGCAGGTTCACGCCCACGAGCACGTCGTACTCGCCCAGGCGCAGGTCGCGGATGATCTGGATGCGTTCGAGCGTGTCGATCTCCGAGTGCAGGTAGCGCGTCTTGAAGCCCATCTCCAGCAGGTACTGCGACAGGTCCTCCGACATCTTCTTCGTCAGCGTCGTCACGAGCACGCGCTCGTTGCGATCGACGCGCTTGCGGACTTCGTTCATCAGGTCGTCGATCTGGTTCTTGGTCTCGCGCACCTCCACCGCCGGATCGACGATCCCCGTCGGGCGCACGATCTGCTCGACCACGCGCGTGGACTGCGTGCGCTCGTACTCGCCCGGGGTCGCCGACACGAACACGAGCTGCGGCGTGATCGACAGGAACTCCTGGAAGGTCTGCGGGCGGTTGTCCAACGCGCTCGGCAGCCTGAAGCCGTAGTCGACGAGCGTCTGCTTGCGCGAGCGGTCGCCCTCGTGCATACCGCCGATCTGCGGCACCGTCTGGTGTGACTCGTCGATCAGACAGATGAAATCCTTCGGGAAGTAGTCGATCAGGCAGTACGGCCGCGAACCGGGCGGGCGCCCGTCGAGGATCCGCGAGTAGTTCTCGATGCCCGAGCAGAAGCCCACCTCTCTGAGCATCTCCATGTCGTACTGCGTGCGCTGGCGCAGGCGGTGGGACTCGAGCTGCTTGCCTTCGGACTCCAGCTGCTCGCAGCGCTCGTTCAGCTCGCGCCCGATCTCCGCCACGCCCGCGTCGATCGTGCCCTCTTTGACGTTGTAGTGCGTGGCTGGCCAGATCGCCACGTGCTCGAGGTCGTCCTCCAGCAGCTCGCCCGTCAGCGGGTCGAACTGCTGCAGGCGCTCGACCTCGTCGCCGAACATCGTCGCGCGGAACGCCGTCTCCGCGTACGCCGGGAACACCTCGAGCGTCTCGCCGCGAACCCGGAACGTGCCGCGCGAGAGCACGCTGTCGTTGCGCGTGTACTGGATCGAGACGAGTTTGCGCAGCAGCCCGTCGCGGTCGATCATCTCGCCGCGCTTGAGGATCTGCATGTTCATCTCATAGGTTTCCGGCGAGCCGAGACCGTAGATGCACGACACCGACGCGACCACGATCACGTCGCGGCGCGCGAACACCGCCGCCGTCGCCGCGTGGCGCAGGCGGTCGACCTCTTGATTGATCGCGGAGTCCTTCTCTATGTACAGATCCCTGCTCGGGACGTACGCCTCCGGCTGGTAGTAGTCGTAGTAGGAGACGAAGTACTCGACCGCGTTCTCGGGGAAGAACGTGCGGAACTCGTTGCACAGCTGCGCCGCCAGCGTCTTGTTGTGCGCGATCACGAGCGTCGGGCGCTGGGCCTCCTGGATCAGGCCCGCCATCGTCATCGTCTTGCCCGTGCCCGTCGCGCCGAGCAGCGTCTGAAAGCGCTCGCCCTGCTCGATGCCCTCGGCCAGGCCTGCGATCGCCTTGGGCTGGTCGGCCGTCGGTGTGAAGATCGAGTCGAGCTTGAAATCTGGCATGCGCGGGAGCTGCGCTCTAGCGTAGCCGCTCGTACATCCGTCCAGCAGGTCTCTCGCTCGGGCGCTCGAAATCGATATTGGCATGGTGGGCAGAGGCAAGCGATTCGTATCCGCGACGGCACTCGTCGCGCTGGTGGGCGCTGCCGGCGCCGCGACCAGCGTGCTCGCCGGCACCGGCGCAAGCGGCGAGACGGGCGCGAGCCTGCAGGCCTGGGGCGACAACGCCTACGGGCAGATCGGGCACGGGATCCGGACCGCCGAAATGCCCGCGCGATCTCCCGTTCCCGTCGAAGACCTCAGCTGCGCGACCTCGGCGGCGGTCTCCTTCGAGGACAGCTATGCCGTGCTCGGCGACGGCCATATCGACGCCTGGGGCGCCGATTCCTCGACCGGCGGCCTCGGCGACGGCGGCGCGGCGGGCGAATACAGCGGCACAGCCTTGGAAGTGCCGGGCATCACCGGCGCGAGAGCGGTCGCAGCCGACATACCGAACACGTTCGTGGTGCTCGCGAACGGCACGATCGACGGCTGGGGCCAGAACACCGACGGCGAGTACGGGCTCGGCACCGGCAGCGCGAGCGTGGGCGGCGACACCCCCGTGACCGGCATCGGCGGCCTCGCCGGGGGCGTGAGCGCGGTGGCGACCGCCAACGCGGCCGTGCTAGCGCTGCTCTCCAGCGGCGAAGTGCAGTCTTGGGGCTTCAACGAAGACGACCAGCTCGGCCGGGAAACCGTCGGCTCCGAACCGGAACCCGCGCGTGTCACCAACGCGACCAAAACCGGGAACCTCACGGAAATCAAGGCGATCGCGCTGAGCACCACGTTCGGGCTCGGCCTCACCGCGAGCGGCGAAGTCATGGCCTGGGGCGGCGACGCGATCACGGGCCTCGGTGCCGGCAACCTCAAATACCACAGCGCCGCGCCGGTGAAGGTCGAAGACCTCGCAGGCGACGGCAAACCGCTGACCGAAGTCGTCGCGATCGCCGCCGGGGCGAACTTCGCGCTCGCGCTGCTCAAAGACGGGCACGTCGTCGGCTGGGGCAAGGACGAGCTCGGCCAGCTCGGCAACGGCGAAGCCTCATCCGAAACCTTCTTCCACCCGGTCCCGGTCGAAGGCCTCAGCGGAGTCGAGGAAATCGCCGCCACCCAGGAGGACGGCTATGCGCGGCTCGCCAACGGCACCGTGTGGGCCTGGGGCAACAACGAACAGGGCGAGGTAGGCGACGGCACCGAAACGACGCCGGTCGACAAACCGCTAGAGGTCGCCGGGCTGGGCGCCACCACCAGCGCGCTCGCCGACGGCGCGGACGCACAGAACGAGCTCGCCCTCGGTCCTCCCTCCGAATGCGGCGGCGGGAGCGGCCCCGGCGGCGAAACCACCAGCAGCTCCTCGAACCCAGGCGGTGGAACTGTCCCCACCGCGACCACCTCAAGCTCCACCACCACGACGAGCACGACGACAGGCACGACCACCTCCCCGGCCGCGGCCGCCGCGCAGGCGGCGACGAAGCTCGCGCTGCAGTGCGCCCAGCGCGAGCTCGCGCTGGGCGATGTGGTGCAGAGCAACGGGCGGGTGCTGCTCGACGGCGCCGCGGCGCCCAGCCTCGCCGGCGAGACGGTCAAGATCCTGTTCGACGGCCGCCAACAGGTGGCGAGCGCCAAGATCGGCGCGCAGGGGCAGTTCAGCACGAGCGCGCCGCTGCCACCGGCGAAGCTGCGCAGCGGCAACAGCGCGCGCTACATCGCCGAGGCGGGCACCCAGAAGTCGCTCGACCTCAAGCTCACGCGGCGGCTGATCCTCGACCCACCCGTCAGCGCGAACGGAAAGGTCACGCTGACGGGACAGGTGCTGCCGCCGCTCGGCAAGCCGACCCCGATGATCGACGTCGAGCAGCAGCTGACGTGCGGTGGCGGCACGCGCCTCGTCGCCCAGCTCAAGCCGATCGCGAGCGGGCGCTTCATCGTGCGGGTGGCGGCGCCGTCAGGAGCACAGGCCGTCCTCTACCGCCTCTCCACGAAGGTCCGCGAGACCAAGTCCTCGCCGAAGCTGTTCGCCACCGACAGCCTGCCGCAGGCCGTCGGCCTCCTCTAGGGCGTCGCTCAGATGCCCAACTGGCGCGGGTAGGTGGCGCGGTATTCGGCCTGGGCGGCGAGCACACGACGCACGTATTCGCGCGTCTGCGGGAATGGAATCGCTTCGCTGTCGAGCTGCGTGCCGTGCGCGCGTGCGCGGGCGACCCATTCGTCGACGTTCGTGAGACCGGCGTTGTAGGCGGCCACGGCGAGCATCTCGTTGCCGTCGTAGTGGTTGAGCAGATAGCGCAGGTAGTAGCTGCCGTAGGCGAGGTTGACGCTCGGCGTCGCCAGGTCACGAGCCGTGAAGCGCGTGCCGCCGGAGAGGCGCGCCAGGTAGTAGGCGGTGGTCGGCAGGATCTGCATCAGCCCCTGCGCCCCCGCCGGAGACGGGCGCGGGTCGAACTTCGTCTCGGCATAGATCACCGCCGCAATCAGCGCCGGGTCGAGCTTCTTCTCCGCCGCCTGCTCGCGGATGATGCTCGCGTCGCTCAGCGGCAGCGTTAGGCTGCTCGCCGCCTCGTGCACCACCGACGCCGCGATGCCGATCAGCAGCACGGTCACGAAGATCGCCGCGACCGTGCCGAAGACCCGCCGGTTCATCCTCCAAGCTTGCCAAGGACCGCCGACAGCTCGCGCTCCAGATCCTCGAGGCTGCCGTCGTTGCGCACCACGAACGTCGCCCGCCGCGCCTTCTCCTCCTGCGGGAGCTGGCGCGCAGCGCGCTCGTCCACCAGCGCGTGGCCGCGATCGGCTGCCCGCCGGCGACGCAGCGACTCCTCGGACACGACCGCGATCGTGGCGTCATACAGCTGAGCCAGGCCCGCCTCGAACAGCAGCGGCACCTCCACCACGGCGGCCCGCGGCGCCGGCGACATCGTGCGCGCATGCTCGAGCCAGCTCGCCACGCGCGCCCCCACGAGCGGCCACACCTGCCCCTCGAGCCAGGCGCGATCCTCCTCGGAGGCGAACGCGCGCCGCGCCACCGCCGCGCGATCCACCACCCCACCCGGCGCCACGTCGGCGCCGAAGCGCGCGGTCACCGCGTCACGCAGCTGCTGGTCGCCCTCGTAGAGCTCATGCACCACCGCGTCGCTGGAGAGCACCTCGGCGCCCAGACGACGCAAGAGCTCGAGCGCGGTCGACTTGCCGGACCCCATGCCGCCCGTCAAGCCGACGAACGGCACCGCCGGCCGCGGCTTCGCGGAGGTGCTCAGCTCCGGTCAGTCCTGCTGCGGAGACTCGTCGGCGGGCGCCTCCGCGCTCGCCTCGCCCGGCTGCTCGGCCACCGCCGAGACATCAGCATCGCTGGACGCCGCCGCTACGACCGCCGGCACCGGAGCCTCGACCGCCTCAGCCTCGGCTGGCGCTGGAGACTCAAGCGCCTCAGCCGCGGCGGCACCGTCGTCGGCGCCCTCCGCGTCGTCATCCGCGGCGTCCGGCTCGCGCGCCGGTTCGCCGGGCCGCGAGACCGGCAGGATCTGGTCCTCGACGCGCTTGGCCGAGAGCGACAGGCGCCTGCGCTCGGAGTCGATCTCGAGGATCTTCACGCGGATCTCGTCCCCCGGGTGGACGATCTCGCGGGGGCTCTCGACGTGATGCGCGGCCAGCTCGGAGATGTGCACGAGGCCCTCGACGCCATCGAGGATCTCGACGAACGCGCCGAACGTGACCACCTTCGTGACCTTGCCGGCGAGCTCGTCGCCGACGTTGTAGGTGTCGACGATCCGCTGCCACGGGTCCTCCTGGGTCTGCTTGAGACCCAGCGAGATGCGCTGGCGGTCGCGGTCGATGTCGAGCACCTTGACCTTGACGGTGTCTCCGATCGCGAGGATCTCGCTCGGGTGGTTGACGTGCGACCACGACAGCTCGGAGATGTGTATCAGGCCGTCGATGCCGTCTAGGTCGACGAACGCGCCGAAGTCGACGATGTTCGAGATCTGCCCCTCCACGACCAACCCGGGCTGCAGGCGATCGAGGATTTGCTGGCGCACCTCCTTGCGCTCCTCCTCGAGCACCGCGCGGCGCGAGAGCACGACGTTGTTGCGCGAGCGGTTGAGCTCGATCACCTTCGTCTCGATCTTCGTGCCCATGTACTCGTCCAGGTTCGGCACGCGGCGGATGTCCACGAGCGATGCCGGCAGGAAGCCGCGCACGCCGAGGTCGATGATCAACCCGCCCTTGACGACCTCGATGACCGTGCCCTCGACCGGCTCGCCGGACTCGGATGCCGTTTCGATGCGCCGCCACGCTTTCTCGAAGCGGGCGCGCTTCTTCGACATGATCAGGCGGCCGTCCTGGTCCTCCTTGGTCATGACGATCGCATCGACCTCCTCGCCGAGGTGGACCTCGTCGTTGGGGTCGACCGCCTTGCGAATCGAGAGCTCGTTCGCCGGAATGACGCCCTCGGACTTGTAGCCGATATCGACGAGCACCTCGTCCTTGTCGATTCGCACGACGTGGCCGGTGACCACCTCGCCCTCCTCGATCGCCCGGAACGTGGCGTCGTAATTGGGAACGATCTGCCCGTCGACTTCGAGCAGCAGCCCGTTCGAGCCGTCCACGACGCGGGCCTGGGGATTCTCCATCACAGTTTGCACCGGCCGAAGCGTAGCGCAGCCGTATCATTGCCGGGCATATGCCTGTGCGAGCGACCAAGC
>Ga0182015_10007531_pt1 | contig 10582 bp, 8 predicted proteins | sample 712P3MmetaG_FD_120478 | JGI IMG/M metagenome (GOLD analysis project Ga0182015, IMG submission 120478) | Permafrost microbial communities from Stordalen Mire, Sweden - 712P3M metaG | ecosystem: Environmental > Terrestrial > Soil > Wetlands > Permafrost | place: Sweden: Stordalen | collected... | reverse complement strand
GATCCAGTCGAACCACGCTTCCAATTGCTCCATCAACTGCGCCAGCTTCCCTGATTGCATCAATTCCAGAGGATTTTGTGGCGCAGCGCCTGCCGGCAGAACCCACAGTCCCAGACTTTCCAGGCGATAGAGGTTGATCCCTTTGGTTTGTCCAGAGAGCCACTCGCACAACCCCGGAACCCTGCCTAAACCGAATTCCGCCGCCACTGTCGGTCGCCGCAGATCACCTTCCAGCAGCAGCGTTCTTTGCCGTTTTCTCCGAGCCAGAGTACAAGCAAGGTTGGCCGCAACCATGCTCTTGCCCTCCTGCGGAATACTGCTGGTAATGAGAACCTTCTTGAGCGGACGGCTCTGCCGAAGCTGACGCAAGCGGACCGCGAGAAAGCGAAACTTCTCCGCACCCAGACTTTCCTCCTGGCCCACCGATACCAGGTGGCTTTCCTCAGGGATGGAAACGGAAAGTACGGGGCACCGCTCCAGATCCACTAATGAAGAAGTCGTTGGGGTCGAATCGAATGAGTCGGTACTGGTGTGCGGCTCATTCATCGCAGGGGTCTCGCGCATCTTCCGTTCGGCGGCTTGCAGCAGTTCCGTAGCAACCGAGAACGTGGAACTTTCCGTCCCAGTGCTCTCTGACTCTGCCCTCTGTAATGCGTCAAATATATGGCTCATGATGTTTCAGTAACTCGCATCGGCGTTCGCCGCAGCTCTGTGTCTGGTTCCTTGCACTTCACTTGCTCTTGCACACCCTTTTCAGGGGAACCGTTGCGGGGGCGCAAACCGCAGGGCCTTCTCGTCGCGCGCGCCCTCGGCCTGCAGGCGCGCGTATATCTCGAGCAGTGTCCTGGCTGCTTTCCGCACATCGAGTTCGCCGGGCGTCGCTTCTTCTGCGGGCGTCTGAATTCCGAGGCGGAAGTCGGAGGCGATATCGTCAATGATGTCAGGGCTCACACTTTGCATTTGCCTTGCGTAAGCCGCGATCAACGCGTTTTCGCAAATGGTGTTGATCAGTCTGGGCAGGCCCTGGGAGTGCTGATACACCGCGGCGATCGTCTCCGGCGGGAATAGCGCCGAGGGATAAGGGCTGCCCGCGAGCAGAAGGCGGCGCAGGATGTACCCCTTGGTCTCGTCTGAATCCAGTGGTACCAGATGCGAGCGGAGGGCAATTCTCTGCTTCAGTTGCCGCAGACCAGGGGAGTCGAGTTTGTCATTCAGTTCGGGCTGCCCGACCAGGAGAATCTGCAACAATTTCTCGTCCGCTGTCTCGAGATTCGTCAAGAGCCGGATTTCTTCCAGAATCTCCGATGAAAGATGGTGCGCTTCGTCCACCACCAGAACCGTCGTCAGATTTTTCTGGCTGCGGGAGATGACATAATGCGCAATCTGGAGCAGAAGTTCGCCCTTGTTCTTGCTGGTGCCGGGGAGCCCCAGATCGCTGACGATGTACTGCAAGAATTCGACGGGGGACAAACGTCCGTTGAAGATGTAGGCGTAAGCGACATCCTTGCTCTGCTGCAGCGACTGCAACAGACAGCGGAGCAGAAGAGTCTTGCCGGTTCCCACCTCTCCGGTTAAGACCACAAACCCCTTGTGCCGTCTCACGCCGTAATAAAGAGCGGCCAAAGCTTCGTTGTGCCTTCCGGTGGCGAACAGGAACGAAGGATCGGGCGTAATCTCAAACGGATTGCGCTTCAGACTGTAAAAGGCTTTGTACATAGGGAAATATCGCTAGCCGCGCAAGTAACTGAACGCCGACCCCAGCAAAATCGTAACAGATACGAAAACCGCCGTGGCCCATCCCAGCCACAACCGTCGGCGCTCATTTTGCAGGTCTGTCGGAACCGCAATAGTTGGGATTTCTGAGATCACAGCCACCGGCAGCAGATTCTGTAGTTCCTTCTCGCTGTGAACCCGGTCATCCATCATTTCGAACGCTCCGGCCACCACAAAGCCCAGCGCCAATCCAACCAACAGCCCGATTCCACAGAACTTCAGGCGATTGGGAAAGTCGGGTTTGGTTGGCAGGCTCGGCGGATCGATAACGCGGAAGCGCTCACCCTGCTGGAGCAATTCCATGCTGGTCGCCATGGCCGACTCATTCTCTTTCTTGAGGAGTTCGTCGTAGTTCGCTTTCGACTGCTCGTACCCACGGGTCAGATCGGAGAGTTGCTGCTCGCGCACCGGCTCCTGATTCAGCCGTATCTGATAATCGTCCACTTTGGCTTTGAGCGCGGCGATGGAATGCTCGCGATTGGCGATCTCAACCGAGTTGGATTTCAGCTGCCCTTGGATCTGAACCAGCAAGGTTGCCTGCGTCGGGTCCATATTCGCCGTGTTGCCGGTTGTCTCGCCGCCATCGGCCTGGCCCGCATTCGCCTTCAGACTGGCTAAGAACTGGCCACGCATCTTCTCGGTTTCCGCAATCTGTGTCTTCACTTTCCGCACGTCAGGATGGCTGTCTGTGTAGTGAGAACTGAGGTCGGCCAACTGGGCCTTGAGTTTTTCCAGTTCCTGATCGATCGCGGGCAATCCGACCGCGGCTCCATCCGAGGTCTTGGATGACCCCTGCAAGGCTCGGTATTGGTCGGCCAGCGTTTGCAAGTAGACGTGCTGCTGTCTGGCGGTGTTGAGGGAATCTTCCTCATTCTGCAGTTGAGACTGCAGACCGGTGAGAATCTGAAGGTTGGTCGCCAACTGGGCAGGCAGTTCTCCTACGTGCTGTCCCTTGAACTCACGAACCTTTTCCTCCTGGTCAGACAGAACTTTCCGGGCAGTTTCGAGCCGGCCTTCGAGAAACTTTGTGGTGTCTTCCGACTGCTGCTGGCGCACTTCGAGATTCTCGCTGATAAACAGGTTGGTCAATTCGCTGGTCACATTCTGGGCCACCTGAGGATTGTGCGACAAATAATAGACGTTAAATGCGCTGACCCGGTTCTGGGCGTCGCTCACGAGTTCAATCTCGATGTCTTTGCGCATCCGCACTACCTTCTCGTCGGGTGTGAGGTTAACGTGCGAATCCGCGTACAGGTTCATCTGATCGATAATGTGCAACAAACGGGTGCGGCTCAGAATCTGCTGCGTGATACTCCGCAATCGGTCCTGGAGATCATCGTTCACGTTAGGCGTAACGTAATCCTTCGGCATGGTGGGCTGCTCCACCAGGATCAACGTGCCGGATCGATATCGTGAAGGCAGAACCCAGCTGGCTCCCCACACCACCAGCCACCCCAAAAGTAGCGGGATCAGGAACTGCATGTGGCGGCGGCGCACTATGCCCAGGTAATGCTGAAGGTCAAAGCCTTCCGAACTTTTCTCTTCGAGATCGTCAACCATAGATTTATCTTTGACTTAGCTTTATCTTCCGAGAGGTCTGGAGAACTGATAAGAAATCGAAATGAATTCGCGATTCGTGTTGGGATTCGTGGCCAGGATGGCAACCGTGCTGTAATCCTGGTGAAGCCGCGTGTACCCCAGCTGCAGATTCACGTGCTGGCCAAACTGCTGCTGCAACGATCCCGTTGCCGAAACCGTGTGCCCGTTACCGCTAACCAGGGGCGTGCCAGCCAAGAGGTCATTCTGGGCATACCCGCCCGCCACCGACGCACTCAGCATGCGCGAAAGTTGTTGCCGGAGCAACGCGCTGGCGCTATCCATTCGCACCGCTCCGATCAGTCCGCCGCCGCTTGAGATTAAATGCGAGTAGCTGATGGCCACGCTGCTCAACCGTCCCTGCCAGCTTAAGCTACCGCCAGCGGCTGGATTCCAACTTTGGGACGATGGCGATGAGGTCGATCCCGTGCCGGGAGACCCTGCGCCAGGAAACTGCGGGCCAATTTCCGCGTATTGTGGCCCGCCAAAGATCGAAACCGAAAACCCTGGCATCGGATATATCGTGTAGAACAGAAGCGCGGCGTGGGTTTGCGTCTCGTTGGTTGCCGGAGCCGGATACGAAAGCAGCCGCTGATACTGGTAGGTCGCGCCCACGTAATGCCTCTTCGAAATCCGAAGCGAATAGAACGCCGCTCCGCTCTGCGAGCTCGAATCAAAGAGGCCAGGAACCTCGGCTTGGTCGGGATAGCTCAAATTCGTAAGCGTTGCACTGGCGCCGACCATGCTGTTGGCGGCGAATTGATAGGTGATGCCCAAATTCCCCGAATTGCTGATCCGGTCCGCAATCGGCGCAATCACAGACAGATTGGCTTCCTGGGCACCGCCGGATACCGCCCCGACCGATCCCAAGTCCGGCTGGTTGAAGACATTGGAGCTTTTCTGGAAGCCGTCTCGCGCGCTAAAGGTCACGTGCGGGCTCAGCCGGTACTGGAAGTTGATCGACGCATTCTGATCGGCCTCGTTCCTTGAAGTCGTGCGCTGATAGAACGTGAATCCGGGTGCGTAGGTTAGAACCGACTGCAGTCGCGGCGTCGTCTCGTCCAACTCGATGAAGGGTGCAACGGAATAACTCACGTCGCTCACCGGTTCAGTGGTCAACGAACCCAGCGCATTGTCGGTATATGCAGTCGTGAAAGCCAGTCCGCCTCGCAGGTAGTTCGAACGCTCTTCGGCAGTGGGCGCGGTTGGGTACGATTGACCACTTACCGGAGGAGGAGTCAGCATTCGATCTGTGCCATTGTCACTACTTGTCAAGATGTCACTTATCGGGCCGGTTACTGCCGGCACAGGGACGGTGCGTTGCTGCTGCTCCTGCGACCAAACGGGCGCTGCAGCCAGAAGGACCATACCTACGCTGATCGTTTCAAACAGCTTCATGGTCACGGAATCACGATCGTGTCACGCGGTTGAACCTTGATGTTTTGAGCCGGATTCTGGCCTTTTACAACTTCCTTGTAGTTGAAGGGAATCCGGGTCTGGGTGCCATCGGCATTCTGCCGCAGCACATAGATGGATTTCTGCTTTGCGAAATCACGGAAACCACCGGCCAGTGCAATCGCATCGAGCACCGTAGGCGAATTGGCGATCACGTACGTTCCCGGCCGATTCACCTGGCCCAGGATGTTGAATTTTTGACTGTTGATTTGCTGAACGATGACCGTAACTTCCGGCTCCGAAATGTAATTCTTCAGCCGGCTGGTTATTTCTACTTCCAGCTTCAGAGGAGTTCGGCCCGCGGCCTGAACTTCCCCCACTAAAGGCAGCGAGATCTTACCGTCCGATCGGACTGGAATCGATCGCGAGATATCAGGCTCTTTCCAGACATTGATGGCCAATACGTCATCGTTCCCGATTACGAAACTGTCGTCGTGCGGCTTCGGCGCTGTGGCGTCCGCGTTTTGCGAGGGTTGCGCGGCATTGGAACTCGGAGCCTGTGCCCAGAGCACATTCGATAGCGGAACACACGTTGAAGCCGCAACCAGCCCCGTCCTCAAGAAACTGCCGGCTCTCCTCATCATGGTGGCTCCTTGGCGCTTCTCACCCATGCTGTTGGCGTCTTGGCTCAACTTGCTTTTCCGTTTCCTTTGGTCTGGCCCGCACCCGCCAACCTGTTAGTCCGGAAGGGATAGGGCTCCGCGGCACTCATTCGGTACTGCTCAATCTTGTACAGCACCGAACGATAGCTCACTCCCAAGAGCCGGGCAGCCGCTTTCCGATTCCAGCCAGTCTTCTCGAGGGCCGCTGCGATTGCGTTCCTCTCGGTTTCCCACTTAACACTCTGAATCAGCGATTTCAATGACTTCGGTGTCGACACGTCCGCACTGGCTTCAATTTCATCGGGTTCGCACTCGTGCTCACACGGAATCATCGCTAGATTGTGGGTCCGTGCCTGAACCTCGTTGCCAGCGCTCTGGGAAAGTCCTTCCAAGGCGCTCAGGCCGAGTTTGTCGCCTGCGACCAGGTAGCGTTTGACGAACGTTTCCAATTCCTTCAGATTCCCAGGCCAGGAGTGACTCTGGCACGCAGCCAGCACCGCTGGAGAGAATTCTCGCGGAGGAAGGCCGTAATACCGAGCCAGCTTGTGCATAGAATAACGCAGAAGAATCTCGACTTCTTCTCTGCGCTGCCGCAAAGGAGGCACATCGAGAGTGAATGCGCTGAGCCGGTAATAGAGATCTGCACGCAGCCGCTTCTCTGCCAGCGCTCGTTCCACATTGTCGCTGCTGGCCGCGAGAATACGTACATCGACTTCGACTGGTTTGTCGTCGCCGGACCGGACAAATCGCTTGTCCTGCAGCACCTGGAGAAGCCTCGATTGCAGCCCCAGTGGCATCTCCGTGATCTCATCGAGCAGAAGCGTGCCCTTCTCGCCGATTTCGAGCTTGCCCGGGCTGGTTCGCCCGGCACGCGTTGAAGGCCCGTTCGCGGAAGCCTGTTCTCTGCCGAACAATTCGATCTCCAGCAGGTCTCCCGGCATCTCCGCGCAATTAACTCTGAGGAACCTGAAGCCGGAGTAAACCGAAAGCTTGTGGATCAGACGGGCAACCGTGCCTTTTCCACTTCCGGGCTCTCCCAGAATAAGCACGGGAACATCCGACTGCGCCAGCAGTTTCGCCTGTGCGCGGAGCTTCTGCATGACGGGGCTCACGCTGAGGAAAAACTCGTCCTCGCCCAGTGACTCGATATCTTCGCTCGCCATCTCCGCTTCCGCACCGTCGTTTGCCGGATCGAGACAGCGGCGTATAAAGAGTTCCAGTTGTCCTTCGCTGAACGGCCGGACCAGGACATTCCTGGCGCCCAGGCGGGTTGCTTCTCGCCGCGCGCCGGCATCCTCCGGGTAGCAAACTACAACCACTGGAAGGTCGGGGCTGAGTCGGCGGAGCCACGGTAAGAGCTGCAAGCTATCGCCGTCGCCGCGAGCCAGATCCAGCAACAGCATGTGGGGCGTTGCTCCGGATTGCACCCGCTCCATGGCTTCCCAACCATTCGCCGCTGTTTCCAGCTGCCAGGAGTCAGATTCCGCAATGGACCAAAGCAGGCGAAGAACTGCCGGTTCTCTGCTTACGGCCAGCAAGCGAAGTGTTTCAATCGTAGTATTGTCGGTCAAGGGTAGGGGGTCCTTATTGGTAGGGGATCCTTACTTGCAGCAAAAAGTAGGCATTACAGAACAAGGGATAACTTCAGATCGGTTCGACTTCATACCCTTCCACGCGAACCGCCAACGACCGCTGGATCGCATCCACGGAAATGACCAGCGTGCGGTCTCCATTGCGCGAGACCAGTATGCCCTCCAAACCATCGAGCGCTCCGCTTCGGATGCGCACGCGCTGTCCGATCTTGAGAAAGGGATGACTAGACCAGGGGAATTGTCCTTCCACGACGTTACGAACCGCGTCGATTTGCTCGTTGGGGATGGGAGCGCCCTCGCCGCGGGCGCCGATTAACCCGAACACTCCATCTACGCGCAGGACACGTAAGCGCTCGGAGCGGTTCGGCACAAACTTCGCGAACACATAGCAACTGAACAGAGGCATCTGCACCGACTTCTTGCGGTCACTCCAGCGGTGCACCTCGGTGACCAGAGGCAGGAACGTGGTCACCCCTCTCTCTTCAAGTCGCTGCACCACAATTTTTTCGTGGCGCGGACGAGTCTGCAGCCCATACCAGTTTTCAACTCCCGCTTCAGCTAGCGGAGACGGCTGCGGAAACTCCCACGATACGGTGCTTATGGCCATAGCTTCGCCCTCTAAGTCACTTTCTCTGAGTGACCCCAAACTGAGTACAAGATTGTCGTTGTCGGGATCTCAACACTGAGATCCCCTAGGGGAATACCACCTTGGGCAGGAAACCGGGGGGAATGCTGTTTTCCTGCTTAATTTCAGTTGCGCGCTTTGCCTCAAAGAATCGTCTGGTTACTTCAACGCGATTTCCTTTTTCGGGCCAGCGCGCTCACTATAAGTCATATGGAGCAGGTCAAGTGCCAAAAACAATGTCACTTAACAATCGCCACTATTCCTATAGAGATTGTAGCACCTTGTCTTACCATGTCAAGACCCTTTGCTTTCTCTCGCTCTCACTACAGCTTCTTCGTGGAACCATCGGGCGGGGGGAAACAGCTGCCAACTTCACGAGTCGGCTTGCCCTGATGACAATGATCCTACATGGGATTGCAGTTTATTGCAAGGGGTAAACTCCAAAGGGCGGGTCGGCCCCTCAACAGAAACGTTTTCTCTCCGATTGGAATTCAGGTTATTTCATTCTCTCGGACAACTCGCCTGCGGGTCGGGCCTAGCTTCAGGCCCAAGTATCGTAGTCTAAGCCATTGAATAAGATGCACTTAGCAGTGGAATGCTGCAATTATCAGCTGCCTCGAGCCTAAGAAGGGAACATCGGCCCTCAGTAGTTCGGCCGGTTGGCACATGTGCAAGACCTTGCACTTAATGTCTAGGACTTGCTACATCGCACACCAGTGCTACCGCCTGGCAGGTTGCAAGGAGTACAGCCAATTCCGTTTTCGATATCCCCGAGAAAACCTACCTGGACCGAAAGAACCGGACCAGAGTGCGGTGCCGGATCGGAGAGCAAGGGCTACGGTGTGGGAATCGTGGCCTGGACGACGTTGGAATATCCGCTCTCACCACTCGCATCTACCGCCTTGGTCGCGTAGCAGTACGTCGTGCCGTCGGCCACCACACTGTCGGTGAACGCTGTGCTGGAACTCGGCGTGGAACCAATGCTCGAGTAGGATCCGCAGGAGTTTGTGTAGACAGCGCGGTAGACGTCGTAGCCCGTAACGCCCGAGGTGGAGCTGGCTGTCCATGACAACATGACGCTATAGACGGGTGCCGACGTGCCCGTGCCTGTAACAGCGGCAGCACTTGGCGAGTTGGAAGCGTTGCTGGCAAATGAAGCCGAGGCTGACGCCGTTCCGCTAGCCCCGGGCGTGAACGTCACCGTGAAAGTACGGGGCTGAGTCGTTGTGACCGTAACCGGAAAGGAGAGGCCGCTGATAGAGAACTCTGAAAGATTGGTGCCGTTCAAGCTGACTGAGGAAACCGACACGTTCGCGCCGCTGGCGCTAAGAGTCCCGGTTTGAGTTCCACTCGTCCCGACTGTGACACTGCCGACGCTGACTGGACTAACGCTCAACGTGCCTTGATTCTGTGTAGCCTCGGAGCCGCTCAGTGCTACGTTCAAGCTCGCATCGGAAGCGTCCGACACAATCGCGATGTTTCCGCTGGAATTGCCTGAAGACTGCGACTCAAAAGTTACGTTGAAGGACGTGCTCTGTCCGGGCGTCAGGGTCACAGGTGTGGTTAATCCGCTGATGCTAAAACCGGCACCGGTAACAGTTACCTGCGTGATGGTGAAACTGGTTCCGCCCGTATTGCTCAGCGTGTCGGACTGAGTTTGGCTGGTCGCGCTCGGCACACTGCCAAAGCTAATGCTGGCGGGCGCGGCATTCAGCGCGCCTGGCAGGGGTGTCCCCGTACTCAGCGAGTTCGGTTTGCTTGTACTCAGTCCCTGGCAACCCAGCATCGTGGCCAGGGCCAGTACAACCGCAAGCGTATTCCAACGGGCGGCGAGGGGGCGCATAGGTGTTTGAATAAGCTGTGTTTCGTCGACTTCGAATTGACACGCTAGTGTGCCCTGTCGCCTATGAATCGCGTAAGGTCTCGAAAGGCCATGCTGAAGGGGAGCCAAAAGACCTTATTGCTCATTGGTCTCCAGCATGCAGCGCAAGGCCCCGATGGGCAGGAACTAATGCGTCCCGATTCATCAATGTCCCTGCACCTGTCACAAAAGGCCGCGAGATAGCTATGAAAAACCATATCTTCATGCCTGCCAGGCACCAGCGGAGATTTGGTAAGCGACAGAAGGGACCTCAAGTGGGATTCTGGAACCTGAATTGTGGCCGCTTGGCGTGGCCGGCAGAATTAATTCGATCCGCGGGCCCGTGGTTTTTGACGCGGACGGGCTCCGCCCAGCACGAGCTCGCAAAGATTGTCGACAAAATCAGGAGTCAACTTGTCGTGACGTATCAGGAACCGCATGTAAATGGGCCCGTAGAGTGAATCAAGGAGAAGGTCCAGATCCACTCCCTTGCGCAGTTCGCCGCGCGCAATTCCGCGGCGAACTGTAGCGTACGCTTCCTGGCGGCGCGGCCTCATGAAACGTTCGCGGAAAGCGGCAATGAGCTCTCCGTCACTCTGGCCGGCGGCGAGAATGGCAGAGAGAATCCGTCCACGCCGGCTGCGAAAGATCTTTATGACCTGACGCATCTGTTGGCTCATATCGGCGCGCACCGATCCGGTATCGGGAAAGCGGAGTTTCCGGGTGGTGCTGCTGGCGAACGCATCTGCGATAAGCGCCGCCTTGTTCGGCCACCAGCGGTAAACAGTTGCCTTGCCGACACCGGCATGAGCTGCGACGGCTTCAATGGTCAGATCGGGAAAGCCATTTTCCCCCAGGAGCTTCAAAGTACTGCGCTGGATGGAAACGCGGGCCTGTTCGCTTCGCGGACGCCCGGGAGAGCGCTTGCCGCGGCCTGCACCGCGTTTGGCATGAGCCGGAGACTTCTGGCGCATAGTCCTACCCTAACATATAATCGTCGGTGGGCTTTAGAATCCAATACGCTCAGTATCGAATCTAAAACCAGGTCGGCGGAGTTCTCTTCGCATCCGTGCACTGT